>Ga0307513_10012057_pt1 | contig 10690 bp, 4 predicted proteins | sample 15_EM_MG_FD_202174 | JGI IMG/M metagenome (GOLD analysis project Ga0307513, IMG submission 202174) | Populus trichocarpa ectomycorrhiza microbial communities from riparian zone in the Pacific Northwest, United States - 15_EM | ecosystem: Host-associated > Plants > Roots > Unclassified | place...
GTTGGTATGGTTATAATGTCAACATTTCCAGGGTCTTGGACGGAAGTTTCGATGCCTTGAACATGAGATGAGCAGCCGCGTAATAATGGCATGTCTAGTATGAACGTTTCCCTAGCAGAAAGGTCAAACAGTTAGGCCATTTTATGCCCACGTCTATGCACCTTGCAGTTTGAAGAAGGATCTGGATGTTTTAGAGTTCGTGGACCTAAACCGATTGAAAACTAGAATCTAGTCAGTTCCTTATGCGCTTCCTTCTTTCCAGTTTCTACTCGAAGCAGAGGGGAGAAAGAAAAAAAAACATGGATACATAATATCCTCGGCCTTTAGCTTTATTATTTATTTTGACAGTTAATGCTTGATTTGAAAAAATTCAATAAAATTAAATTGAATTAAAATAATTGAAACACAGGGGAATGGATTTGAATACTAGACAAGTGTTAAGCCTTTTTTTCTTGCAAATATTAGGGGCTAAATTGTACGTGAAAAATAATTGGTTTTTTTTTTATTATTGGTTCCTTAATTTTTTTTTAATTTGATCATTTAACATCAAGGTTTTTTTTGTATTGGACTTGATAGTTATTTCTTGTTTCCTAGATATAGGAATCCCATAACCTCAATGAGAAATTCATACAAACCCACCACCTATATAATATGAGATTAAAATAAACTTATAAAAAAATAAATATAATAAATAACAAAACTCAAGGCCTAATAATTTAAAATCGAATGATGAAATTAAAAAAAAAATTATTTTTTAATAAAAAACCTAGAAAAAGAAAGAACTTAAATCAGGTTAATATTCTAAATCAATGACCTGAATCATGAAACCATAATTACCTTATAGAAAGGTAAATGTGTAAAAATCACAAAATAAAATTTCAATTATAAATTAAAAAAAAAAATAGCATTCAAAACATTAAGGACCAAATCCGATATAAAAACTAAATGAAAAAAAATAATTAGAGACTAAATAAAAAAAATCAAGAAAAGAATAAGAAAATAACAATAAAAAGAACCAGGGCTAAAATTGAATCAAAAAGTTAAACAAAATAAAATAATTAAGAAAAGGATAAGAAAATATTAATATAAAAAAATAAGAACCAAAATTGAATAAAAATTAAATGAAATAAAATGTTCAGGGTAAAAATAAAAAAAATCAAGAAAATAATAGGAAAATATCAATAAAAAAAATGAAAACCAAAATTGGATAAAAAATAAAATAATAAGGAATAAAATTGAAAAATAAATTAATAAAAAGGTAAAACATAAAAGAATAAGCAATAAAAAGAATAAAGATCAAATTTGATAAAAATAAATAAATTTTAAAAGATATTAAAAGTAAAATAAATAGTAATAAAAAAATAAAAAATTAAAATTAATATAAATAGAAACTAGAGGACATAATTAATTTTGAAAAAGATTGGTGTGAATTTTTACGCTAGAAAAAAAAAAAGTATTAGAGCTCAACCACAACTCCGTGCACGTGTGCCCCACCAATGCAAAGAGAACAACACGCAACTCCGCAACTCCTAACGTAGCTGCATATGGCTGTTTTTGGTGACTAGACAGTCCCATAAACACCGCTCGAAGGGCACAAACACCGTCATGCAATGACACATGTGTGCACATTAGTAATTTTTTTTAACAATATTTAATCTTTTAAAATTATCAAATAGCCCTTAGATCAGCCCAAAAATAAACGTAATGAAAAGACACGCATGCTTTTGAAATCATGTGTGTATACTGTATATTTTTCATTTTGAGGGCAATTCCGTAACTTTATTATTCAAAAAAATACATAAAATCTTGCATGTGCAAGTTTAATGTTTTTTTTTTCTTTTAAAGATGTCTCCGTAATTTTGCTATACAAATAATAGTAAAAAGATTAAAAAAAACCTTTTGAACCAGAATCATACAATTTTTTGCCTTATAGGGAAGCAAACTCATTTCACCGTGCAGAAGAAATATATGGGAACTAATTTATTTCCAATCAATTTTGTAATGTCTAGTGCATCTTTTTGAAAGGATAATTTCACTCTTAATTACAAGCTTTTTCAGTTTTGATGAAAAAAGCAAAAATATACTATTTTAATGAACAATATAATGTATTTAGAGTTACAGTAAAACAGTAATGACTTTTAAAATTTTTTAATAACCCGATGAGCTTGATTAAGTTTAATAATAATTTCAAAAAAATACCTGCGGTAACAACAACATGCAGGCTACTGACTAGGTTACAGACTAAACTAGATGATTTAATAGATAGCATTAACATTAACTATATTTAGGGTTCCTATGATCTGGTTTGTAGTTGATTGCTATCACTATTTTAATAAAAGCACAAATTTTGTGAGAAGTAATATTTCTGAAACTGTGACATAGAAACCATCAAGGCTCAAGCTCTTTTAAGCGGCTTAGCTGGAAAAAGAAATCAAGGACGCCCTTGCCGGGAAAAAAAAAAAGCAGCACCAGAAAACAATTGAAAAGAAGAACACTGGAAAACAATCTTAGTTCCAGTGTTTCAGAAGAAAACTGGCATTGATTCACCTGGAACAAGATTGTAGTTGAAAAGGTATCTTGCACATTTCACAGTAAAGCTAAGGTTACACGTACCAGCGTTATCAAGCAGCCATAGTTTCTGCTCTGAAAATAAAGCACATTTGTACAATTATATATTCATTCTTGTAATCAATTTAGTTACAACACACCTAAGAAATTCTATAATGAGCAAAAAGGACAGCAAGGACTGGCTTACAGGGGTAATAAATTCACTGATTTACAGCGGTAAAATATGCAAATATCCTATCAAAGAGCTATGGATAGAGGGTTAACCTAAATCAGATTAAGTTAAAAAGACATACCATCCATAATCTGATCAGGGTTGCCTTTGATAAATTTTGATAGGTCTGGCAATGCTCTGTCCATGTGAAGGAATATTATTAGTTCGAGAATCCAAGCTGAGTCCCTGCCTGAGCAGCTTCTGCTTTCGAAGGCTCTCGTGGCATGGAGCAAAGAACTCATGCTTCAGAGCATCCTCTGCACTAATCCTCAATCTCGGGTTCACCGTCAAGCATTTGTCCACCAGGTCAATAAGTGAGCTTGGCACTGCATCCAGGAAATCTTGTCTTTTTGAGTTCAGCTTGCACCACTCCCATAGTGTCGTGGGCGGCAAAGATTGCATATTATACAGGTCCTGGGAAAGAAACAATGAGCTCTTGAACATGAATTAATTTTCTTTTCATAATTTACGGAAGATCAAAACAAGAAATGGGAATACCACTGGGAATGAGGATTCCCGGTCATGAAGCTTTGAAATTTCCCATAGATCTTCGCTGCCTCTTAACTTTGCTATATCCTTTATATTCCTGATAACGACAGTGATATGGTTAACAAAAGAAAATGAAACGAAGTGCACAAAAACTCTAATGAAAGTTTTCACAAAAAAGTTCTTACTGTTCAGGATCACCATAAAAGGGCGTTTTTCCTATTATCAGGTATAATAAGGTGACCCCAGCAGACCAAATATCAACCTTGGGGCCTTGGTAGAGAGATCTGAACAAGACCTGCGTGAACCGCAAACTCCACTTTATCATTTTGACAACCATAAAAAAAAATCAGGTGCTCTTATTGAGAAGTGAGATGTTTTTATCATTAAATCTTGACACTTTACTTTCCTTTGGAAGTGGAACCTGGAGAACACATTCTTTACACGACACTGACCATACTCTATCCTACCACATTCTAACTAAGACCATGTTAGACCTTATTTATAACATGAGCTCGAAGCATAGATACAAAAAATATTGGCATTACTCATCAGATTATACTGTGAACAAATGAAGCTGTTAGTGATTATGCTCAAAACTTAATAGCCAGTGCACATTGTAATTATCTACCAAGAATCTTTTAGTAGAATTCTATCAATTCTATATAAAAAAACATGCAGTCTCGGCATCTCAGTTGATACTCACCTCCGGAGCCCGAAAACCTTTAGTTCCAACACAAGGGCCTTCTTTCTTGTTCTTCCCATCCCCTAATGACAAACAACCTCATCACTGAAACAGAGACAAACAAACCACATTCTCGAAGGCACACACTATATGAAACTCACCTTTGTTCTTAACTAAGCCAATGCCAGCAACTGTGATGTCAGTCGAGTGCAGAGGCATTGGAGTAAGATAGATATGTCTTCCATCTATTTTTCCAGGAGGTGCAGCAATCCTCTTCCTCATAGAAGCCGGAACACTAGATGCTTCATGATTTGGACTCTGCATTGCTTCATGCAACAAGCTGATAAGCTCCTTTCTACCTTGGCATGGCAGAGGCTCTTTCAGCCTTTCTGCTGAAGGAGTCCTAGCACTTGTTGCATCCTTGACTGAGGTTACGCCAGAGCCATCTGCTCCCTGACTTTTCATACTACTCCTATCAGGCTTCCTTTTTACATTCTTGGCCTCCAAAGTTGAGTTCCAGCCTTTAATCGCCCCCACATCAACTGCGTCCAAGAATTTAGTGCCTGGGAACCTCCTACTTTTAGATGGAGGAATATATTTGGCATTGGAAACTGCAACATTATTGAAGCTTATGTCATTTTCCGCCTTTGATTTGTCTGCAAAAAAGAACAATAAATAAAAAATAAAAAGAAGCTTTATCAATTCAGATTTTCAAACATTTGATCCTAAGCTTCATCAAACCTATGTCCAGAGAATCTGCAATGGAGCACGTATAAGGTAAGTTTCTCCTGGGTCTAAAAGCCTGAAAACTAGAAGGCTTAGCAAAAAATGCTCAAAAGATAAAAGGTCAAGGGAAAAACATACTTTTCAGGCTTTTTAGTAGCGAACAAGCCCACATATAAAAGTTGATTATTTCATTTTGCAAGTTCACTAACTGATTATCGCCTATCAATAAAATCTTCAGCTGGAGACTGAATACTTCATGCTCTTAACTAAATCCATGTTAATGTCATGTTTAAATATAAAATCTCATATAAGAGAGAAAAAGCTCACTGATTGCTCCAAGCTTTTGATGCAGATCCTGTCAAAACACAATAAAGACCAAGATAAATTTTCCTAACTTTTTCAGAGCAATGAAGATGTGAAACAGATTTGACACATAAATAGTCATGTAGATGTACCAAAAAAATCACTAACCAGGGCAAGATTGAAATCGATCAGATAACCTTTACTGGCCTTGCAAGAGAAAAGGAAGTTGCCAGGTTTTACATCCCTATGGACCACTCCCTGCTAACAAGAAAGGAACCAGTGAGTTTTTTTTTGTGTATAACTTCAAATCATAATAGATGTGTTTGCGAAACTTCTCACCTGCTTATGAAGAGTTGCAAGGGCTCTGAACATGCAATACCCATACCAACGGAGCTGAAAAACATCTATTTCCTTCTTCAACACCTAAAAGTTAGAGCAAAACCAAGATCAATTAATTGATTAAACAAAGGCGTATCCATTGAAGCATATGTTAATCACCTCCGGTCTGTCATGTTCAACATATGCCAAAACTAAGCAGTCAGAATTTTGGTTCTTGAGACAGCCTTCATATTTTATTACAAAATTTTTGCCCCTGAATTGGAAGAATAAACTTGCAGGTTAAAGAACATGAGACTCAAAATGCAACCGTATATCTTTTATGTGAAACTAACTTCCCTAAATGTTTACCCAAAGCGCTCCAGCATCTTTAGTTCGTTGATAACATGGTGTCTGTGAGCATTCTCGTGAGGGCCTGCAGAGCCAGAAAAAAAGGGACTGGATATCAGTAAATGTTTTTGGATTATCCCTGCAACATATAAATTAGGCTGAATGGTATGGCTTGCCATTTCCCATTTATTAGAAAAGCAGGTTAAAATTGAATGCATTAAGTAGTATTTCTAACGTATTTACTTCACTTGTTTACAACTATATGATAAATGTAGCTGTTAACTCCTTGGAGTATTGCATGCTTTAAATTCCACATTAACTTGGATAGAACAATATGGTTGCTGACTAAAATTTAATTTATAAAAGGCAAGATGCCAAAATGCTCTTGAATAGAAGAAAACAGAAAAACAATTTACAGTACGACAAATGCATACTCCACGCTGTAAAGGAGCATATAGATTTCCAAATTTCCATTCCCCAATCAACTCCATTCAGTGGGGTGATAACTTGACATTTCAAACTATTTCAAGGAAAATAAGAGCATATGAACTTTGTACTCAGAAGCACTGCTTTCAACATCCACAATGATTCACTTTATTATGATAGTAGATAACAAGGAGCCTTGTAACCTGGGTTGCAACCGTGATCCACACAGGAGAAATCCTATTATTATCATTAATCTATGATCATCGGTGCAGGTTTCGTGGAGTTCAAAACAGAGTTCACAAATTTTTCCAATTGCTACAATTCACCAGTACGAAAATAAACAAAAAGTTAAATTACATCATCTGAGATTTGCATTGACTCCTTTTCTAATCTACTGGACCATTTTCATGTCAGAAATTGTAATTCTGATAACAAATGCCAGACAAATAAACATTCTCAATTTCTCTCATCCTCAAAATAAAGGATTCTGGCAATCAAATGATATTCAAATACTTCTTGATGGAGATTAATAAATGGACGGTATAATTTATAGATAGTAATCGCTACAAATTGTAGAAGATTAGCCTTAATCTGATTCTGCATTTGAATTTTTCTTACATACATTTGATGGCAACTGTGGTCCCGTCATGTTTCCTCGTTGCCCTGTAAACAGTGCCATAACCACCTGCCAGTTGGGGTTAAATGGAATATAGTCAATTAACGAGCATAATATGATGTGGTCAACAAACAAAGAACGATTTCATACCCGAGCCTTCTTCCTTTTCAACAATATAAGAATCAAAGCGTGGAAAGTCTTTGGATCCCCAATCCTGAAAGGAAACCATCAATAAATCCTATCAATGAAAGGAAAACAGCTATACTAGCCAAGTTACTCTTAGAGAATTAGCTCCATTTAGGGGCATACTAAACAAGTGCATGCGTAAAGCATATGAACATAGAATTTGCAGGATTTGAACTTACCTTGGGAGCATTAAGGGCACAATCCTTCTTTCTTTCTTTTGTATGAGTATCATTGCACGCCTGCTTTGATTTTTGTGCCGTGCTGTTTTTCATTTGATCTTTTTTCCTGTGCTGGTTCTCTTTGGGAGGGTTAACAGCCTTCCTTTGATCTAGGGACTGGCAAAGAGTCTGCTGTCTTGGAGACACAGCAACACCAGTAGTGACCTTAATCTTGTTGGAGGGTTTTGGGTCTTTTGACAACTTCGGGGGGACACAGAGCTCACTAGTTGAAGCCTCGACCTGATTTTTCATGTGGGTAGCTATTGTCTCTTTATCCAGAGAATTCAGCTCATTCCTCCTAAAGTTTCTTTCTTGTGGCGTATCAAAAGCAGTATTACTTTGCTGAAAATGGTTTATGCCTTCTCCTTCCGTTTTACCATAATCAATTACCAGTTCTTCCCTAGTTTCAGTTCTTACAGTTTCAACACGAGAGTCATTTATAGCATTACAAGCACCATTAACACTCGTAAACTCCAACAATAATCTGCTCCTCCATTTGACATCATCCAAGCAACATGTAGCATTGACATCTGCTCTACTTTCAAGATCTATCTCATTCACTTTAGCTTCTTGGAATACAGCTTCATTATCCGACCTAATAATGGGAAGAGCAGACTCTTCATCAATCTCACATGCCATGATTCTCTTATCCTTCCCGCTTTCCACAATAGCTCTTGTATTCCTCTCACCTTCTTCATGTTCGATATCCCTTAATTCGCAACTTAATTCACCCACTATGGTTTTAACGAACAAGTCAGGTGCAAGAATCAAGTTATCTGGCTGGATTGGCATGTAAGTTGGCTCAACATTAATCCTGTTGACATCCTCACTTGAGTGAAAAGTTAACTGCATGATTTAAAAATAAAACATCTCAGAAAGCGGAATTTGCAGGGTTGTATTATAAGAACCGTGTCACTCAGCTCTAGAAAAATTATCATTTCACCAATTTTTTCTTTCTGAACAGAAACTACTTTCTTCATTTTGAATTTTTTAAGAAAGATTTCACAAGTTCCTGACAAGTTTCAAAAAAACTTGCTGTGCAAACACAAGGGTCGAAGAGAAAGCTTCCAGGTTCTGAAATGGCCATATAAAATTGCTAAAATAAAGCAAGCAAAAGTTAATTATATTGAAATTGTAGATTTTATTTTAGCTCTAAGTGGAGAAAAAAAATTCTACCAAATTGGTCAAGTTCATAATTATGTAAACCAGTTCGAAAGTTACCGTCTTGCAATCATTTCGAATTCTTTTCGACGAAGTAGAAACTCCTTGTTCCTTCTCGTACACTGCAAAGCAACACCACCATAACTCAATAACCGAACCAGTCAATGACCGAAAAAACAAAATAAAACAGAAATTTACCATCTGCAGGATCATATCCAATTCGCTTCCGTTTCCTAAAATACATCCTCACAGCGTCCTCCAAAGGAACCTTGGGCCTGCAGATTGCAGTCCGGATCCAAGTCGCAAACGCATCAATCAAACTGAGATTAGATACGAATTGATTCAAAGCGAAAAGACCAAGTGGAGAAATGGTGACCAGGAAGCTGTTGCTACAGCCGTCACTGTTGAACGTCAAAGTGATAGGTGAGTTAGGGATTGAGCAGAGAGACTCGATGAGATCCGGTGATGCATTGAAGAGAGTGCAGTGAGATGCGAGCTCTAGAGCTGGAGTTGGGTTGCCGATTGAGAGGAGGAGACCGAGGATGTGCCATGCCTTCTCTTGCAAATCGGACTCGGTGGAGGTAGTGGCGGTGGCGAGCGAGTCGATGAGGGCGAGTCGCATGTTGGAGGAGTGAGTTTGCATAGCGAGTCTGGGTGGGGAGCGAAAGAGAGAGTTAGTGTTTTAGGGTTTGGACATGGATGGATTTGCAGAAATGTGGAGGGAGGCAGGGAGGGATTTTGGAGTTTTGATTGTTTTGAGATTCGGCACGTGATAGTTTCCCGCCAATCTTTCCATTAGTTTGGATTTTAAAAAGACGGCTCATTAATTGTGGTGTATAATTATATCAGTATCAGTGCTAATATTCTGTAAATTAATTGTAGTTTATATCGAAAAACAAATAAATAAATAATGAGCTACGTAGAAATTTTCTTTAAGAGCTTTCCAAAAATGCTATCTATTTTTTAAGAATTTAAAATAAATATTAAAAGGATTGCATTTTATTATATGATTAATTTTGTTTTATAAGCAACATGGTCTGAAACCAAGAGAAAAAAATAGTATATGAAGCATTGAAATTCTCGGAGAATTGAATTTGGTTTAATAAACAAATCAAATCCAATCTCAAGACTATAAATCTAATTTTTAAACAAAACTTATAATCATTTATGACATTAGATATTCGTAAAATGTGTTTGAATCCATTTGAATAAAAAAACAACATTTGAAAAATTAGGATAAAAAAATATTTAAAAATAATAATTGTTACTTTTAAAAATATTTTTTACTCAAAAATATATCAAAAAAATTATTTTTATTTTTAAAAAATTATTTTTAATATCAACAAATTAAAACAATTAAAAAACAAAAAAAATTAATTTTAAACAAAAAAAATTTTAAATTTTACACACCATTTTGAAACACAACATCAAACTTGAGCAAAGTCTATGAAATTCTTTTTTAATATTTTAGGCTGAGAACACACTTATACATCCTAATAATAATGATAATAATAATAATAATAAAAATAAAAATAAAAAGCAAGCTTATAGAATTCATTTTTTCATACAGAAGATAAACATAATTATCCGCGAGAAAAATTTCCATCTCTTTATCAAAAGATAAAGATAATTCTTCGTGAAAATATAATTACGTTTATTTTTTAAAATATTTTTAAATAATATATTTTTATTTTTTAAAAATTATTTTTCACATCAGCACATCAAAATATATAAAAAAATTAAATTTTAGCAAAATAAAAAATTTTAATTTTTTAAAAACACGAGTCCTACCACATTTTCAAATGCTCACTTGAAGAAAACTATTCTAAAAACTATAAAAAAAAATTATTTGAAAATATTAAAAAATATTAATTCAAAATGAAAAAAATAATTAAAAAAAAAAACATTTTTAAAATACAAAGACAAACAATACCTTAACAACTTGGTATTATTGATTGAGAAAGGTGCAGGGTTAAAATTTGAAATGCAAATTTATAAACCGTGCGAAGAAAGATTTCAAAAGCTGCAACAGATAACACTAACAGTAACATATCAATGAGAGGAGATGAAAATATATTTGGCCAACTGACAAATTTGCAGTAGCAAATATACAAAAAGAAGGGAGGAAATAGATCGATGTCCCTTCCATCCAACAGAACACCAGACAGGCACAGATTGTACAGTAAAATAGAAAAGAAAAAATTGTCTCCTAAGGTCCTTGATAAAGCCCAGTCATTCTGTAGATGGTGATGACAATGAAAGGTTCAAGAGGAAGCCAACCATAATTCCAATAAGTCCAACAACAAATGCAAACATGAGGGAGAAGCCTGGATCACTTTTTCGATATCTTCGTCTCCTCAGCAAGTCCTGTAGGAAAGAAAGCTTAGATATATTGTTGCAAAGGTTTCCTTTCGTTATCCTCCTAATTTGTGCATGGC
>Ga0307513_10012058_pt1 | contig 10689 bp, 7 predicted proteins | sample 15_EM_MG_FD_202174 | JGI IMG/M metagenome (GOLD analysis project Ga0307513, IMG submission 202174) | Populus trichocarpa ectomycorrhiza microbial communities from riparian zone in the Pacific Northwest, United States - 15_EM | ecosystem: Host-associated > Plants > Roots > Unclassified | place...
CCAAACCCCTTGTACTTAGCAAGCATATTCTGTTTGTGCGGATGTGTGGATTGTCTTGATAGCTTTCTACTTTTACTTTGAATTTTTTTTAGATAGCTCATATAAGGGTGATACCCAACGGTGGAGTATGGGGGAGTATTATATGGGCATGTATACGGGTGGCACCCGTAGGGGGAGTGTTGAGTGTAGTAGGGTACGGGCAACCACCCTAGTAGTGTTGTGGAGAAGATAGGACGGCGTTGAGGGTAAACCACTAGTTGCGCACACATGTTTGTTAGTCCTATTTAGTTAGCAGCGGCGCGCATCTGAGAATAGAACAAGTTCTCTCACATCCACCACGTCCACCCATCCAACAAGATTCGGGGGCGGCCAGGCTTCTATTCTGTAACAAGAACGAAGTTTGAGGAATGGAAAGAAAAGGGCAAATTGCGAAAAAAAACCGTGATAACTCATTAATGATAGACAGCTTCTTCAATCGGGTCAGTGGATAAAATGGCACCGTTGTATGATTCTATTTTGGCTTTGCCGCTTAAAAAGTAGTAGTCAGTGATGAGTATGCTGGGCTCAATGCTCAAATGGGGTATGTGCCAGCTAAATCTTAGGGGGGGGGGTGGCGCCGGGGGGGATAGCGCAACCCAGAGTTTACGCATCACCCCCAAGAGGGGTTATATCATAGACATCTTGGTACTAGGCTTGGTAGGGACACAAAGCTGGATGCGATGGACCATAGCGTAGAGATAGAAATCCTGAAGAAAACTTCCGTTGAAATATGCGCAGAAGGAATCGCATTCAGGAGGCTACCTCAAGCTATTTAGTGATATATATCCAGATTTGTGCTAGTCTCGCCGAGCGTTGGTCCTCCGGCCTCATCCTGAGCTTTTTGGTACTGTACAGCTCACTCGGCAATGGCAGAAACCTAGGTAAGTTATCTAAATATTCAATAGGCTAAAGCCTTTTCGACTACCGTAGTCCTAGCCCTATCTCAAAAGCGCACCTCGGCTAGAACATTCTTGTTAGCAAAAGGCGACCTTTCATATCGCGCAAAATTGCATAAGCTGGAGTTCTCCGAGGACTACAATAACCGCATCCCAACTGAAATCTTCCTAAAAGCACTCAAACAGCATGCCTACCGCATTGGCTGCTATAAGTCTTCCCGGCCCAATGGCTTACACTATGCATCCATCTCCGGAATTGATGAGATTGCAGCTAGTTCAGAGGGCGGTGGGAGGTTGATATCAACTGAAGAGACTGCGTGGGCAATACACTTCTCGTATGGGCTGCTAGGGATTGGGACGGGGGAGAGGTGGAAATGATAGTTGGACGGTCTACTTCAACCCCAGTAAGCCTCATGAGCGTGGCCAAACATCACTCAGGTTGGCTGCTGGAAATTTCTATGTGGAATAGCGCTCCTTGCTGCCTTCGAATACAGTATATTGACATAAGGTAGTGCAGCTTGAAAATTTCCCCACATTTACTTCCCTTCCTCCTGCTGTGGCTGTGGTTTGCTTGTTTCTATGATACCGGTATCTTATTGTCTCTCTCGATTTCTGAGACGCCACGCAAGAGGATAACTTAGCAGCCCCACTTGAGCCTCCGAACTGCGCCACGCCTAACAGTCGAGATAGGGCCACCGGTTCTGAATACTGTAGACACAATACCGGTACTGGTATCATATCATACTCGGGCGCGAATTAAATACCCGAACATGCGGGCGCAACAAAGATCGTTCCTGATCAACAATCATACTGCCAATTTGTTAACCTCCCCGCTGCCTACTGCCACAACAACTGCAGTACAACACCAAATTTTTTCAGTATTTTTTCCCATATCTGTTTTGCCCTAAGCTTAACTATTCTTCTTATTTTATTCTACTACAAGGTTGTGCTACTTTTCTCTTGTTGATGATTGATGATGGGGACGATTGTTGACGAGAGGCGGCAGTTGTCACTAGCACCCCCCCCATGTAAGTTAACATGCACTGACTCTTTACAGCCAAGGAGGTTTCCACTCTGCAGTTGAGCCTCATCACCCATAACGACTGTCTCCGTTCTCAAAGCTCTCTCGACCACTCCCACTCCGAATCCCCACGCGAACCCTTTCTCGATCAACGCACCCCCCTCGACTCCAAGCACGCACAGTTTCTCTGTATTGGAGAATACACGCGGGGCTGGTTCCTTCAGATGGCCCAAAATTGCTTGCGCTAAAGTTATTTGATAGCTGCAATAATCGCATATTCGCCAAAATTCCCTCGAAAGCACAGAAACCGAGTGCCCAGCACATTAATTTCGGTAAGATTTCCCTGCTCAATAGCCCACACCGCGGATCCATCCCCTGATCAATAAGATTGTAGTGCTATCGGTGGAGGTGGAGGGTTGTGATATCAACCAAGGGGACAGGATGCGCGATACACCTCTCGCATGGGCTACTAGAAATGGGCACGAGGTAGTCGTGAAATTACTACTTAGCCGGGAGGACATCGATCCCGACAAGCCAGCTGAGGACGGCCAAACACCACTGATACATGCTGCTTGCAGTGGGCATGAAGGAATTGTGAAAATGCTTCTCGGACGAGACGACGTCAACCCCAACAAGCCGGATGGGGACGGTGGAACACCTCTCCATCATGCTGCTTCACATGGGCGCGAGGGAGTGGTGAGGATACTGCTCAGACGGGACGACATCAACCCTGACACGCCAGACAGGCACGGCCAAACGCCACTACTTAACCGGGATGACATCGACCCCAACAAGCCAGATAAGTACGGCCAAACGCCCTTTCGTGTGCTGCTAGATATGGCTACGTTCAAGTGATGGCTCTACTACAACCTCCAACAACTGCCATCTACAGGACAGCCTAAGCCCGAGGCCACATCTCCCTTGCTACCGCCTTCGCATACTCTAGTAACAACTGTACGCTATTTCCGCAAGGACCAGAACAGATCCATAAACGTGTTTGTCGCTACCGCTCCCCCCCCCCTCACCCCCGTCCTATCTTCCCCTGCATCTCAACACACTGCGTTGTGGTAATTCGCGCCTTACCTCCCTTCCGGGGTATGCCTACCACATTAATCCATCTTCATCCATTTTTTCTTTTGTGGAAGGAAATCATACGCGATGGGAATGCATATATCTATCACATACCCGCCCAACCCTCTATCCGCATTTTTTCTCGTGGGGTCAAGTCAGCATTTGTGAGCTTCTATTTAAAACCTAGAGTCTAACGCCGGCAGAAGGCTATTCCTACTGTATTGAAACAGCCCAGCGTGGCCTGGAATTTCCATCATATCTACGTTTATTGTTTCCTGAATCTAAATCCTCTGTTCGCATATATTCCCATATTTTTTCCAAAATCCCTCCTTCTTCCCTCCTTCTTCCCTTCTCCCTCCCTCCTTCCCCGCTGCAGTGTAACCCTGAGGGTTGTTCAGATATAGAGAAAAGAGAATAAAGAGGAAGTATTTCTGACACTTGTGAAAATAGATGTAGAGGCTAGCTGTTGACCAAGGTACGATGGCGATTGATTTCCACTACTTATAGATATGGTTTAGTCAAGATCATGCCTATTTGCTGCCCTCCTGGTACGGAATTAAAGGTACTCGAGTAAGGTTAGAAGGCTACTGGGTTCAACAGCTGTTGTCGTAATCTCTACCTTTTTCGGCCGCAAGTGCCTTCCTCAAATGTGGTAAAGTAGGGGGGATAGGTGGTGAAGTAACTTGAAATTCGCACACTCTGTTGGAGGGGTAAGAGCGGGATGGCTTCCGCAACTGCATTCGCACTCTAGGATTATACAAACGGTAGACAGGTGTATAAGTAAAACAAAATTGGCCTCTCCGGACCGTCCCATGGAGCACTGCACCTACCCCCCTATCTTCCACACACTTAAAATCCTCGGTACACACCTGTGATAACCAAGAAAGACATGTTGGTAAAGTCTTGCCTATAAACTACTAAGTGCCAAAACGACCTACTGCATGCTTGCAGGATTTGTAATGCTCCAGTAACTTTCAGAACAAGCCACCTCTCAAAAAGAATCCCCATATCTCTATCTACATAGGGTGTTTAGGTGAATAGCCAATTTGCTAGTGGATAATGTATCGTGCTTGAATTTGTAAAAAGGGTGATTGAAGGAACTTCGGTGCTATGCAACATTGACTTACGAGCGAGTTGGGATATCCCACCCGCCACGAGTCTCGTTTTTCCTAATACAATTTTTTCCTTCTCCTCACGGTAGACTGCTCATGCTTAGGTTAGGCATCACGGACCTATATTGATGGAGTCTAAGGAAAGCACGAAAGAATGAAAGAACAAAAGTCCGATCGCAATAGGCCCTAGGAGGAAAGGCAAAAGATGGAGTCACTGAATCTCAAGATCCACAGTGTCACTTCGATAGTGACAATGCTCACCTGTTGCCAAGAACTTATTGTGCTGGAAGAGGAGGCTCCCATCGTGCTGTTGGCTCACTTTACCCTCACTTTACCCTTAGGAGATTTTTGGTACAGCTCGTTCGACGATTGCGAGAACATGCTTAAGTTGTGTGAATTCGCAATAGGCCAAAGCTCTATCGGCCACCCCCACTCCCAATTTTCAACGCTCCCCGTTTCTTGATCCTCCACGCCTCCCTCGCAGCCCCCAGCACCGTCTCTCGAATATCCTTCTCTGTTGGGGAATCCACGCAAAGCGGGACCTTTCGGATTGTGCGAAATCGCCCGCGCTAAAGCTGTTTGACGACTGCGCTAACTGCATATATCCCACTGGAATCCTCTCATAAGAACAGAAACCGGGTGTTTACCGTATCGACTTCGATAAGCTTGCCCTGTTTGATAGTTTGTACCGTGCATCTATCTTCAAGATTGGCCGGATTGTAGCGCGTTTGGTAGAGGTGGAAGGTTGTAGTATCAACCAAAGGGACAGTATGAATGATGCACCTCTCGGATGGGCTGCTGGGAATGGGCACGAGGCAGTCGTGGAATTACTACTCGGTCGGGCCGACATCGACCCTGATAAGCCGGGTCTGGACGGCCAAACACCACTGATCCTAGCTGCTCTTAATGGGCATGAGGGAGTTGTGAAAATGCTACTCGGACGAGACGACGTCAACCCCGACAAGTCAGATAATTGGGGTCAAACACCACTCAGTTATGCTGCTGAAAATGGGCACGTAAGAGTAGTGGAAATATTATTCAGACGAGACGACATCAACCCCAACAAACCGGATCAGGAGGGCCGAACACCTCTCTTATTGACTGCTTGGAGTGGGCACGAGGCAATAGTGAAAGCGCTACTAGGCCATGGCGGCATCGATCCCGACAGCCCGAGCCGGAGCGGCCAAACACCACTAATGCGGGCTGCCGGCCAGGGGCATGAAGGAGTTGTGAAAATGCTGCTCGAACGAGACGACGTCAACCCCGACAAACCAGATAAGTACGGCCAAACACCGCTCCGGTGGGCTGCCTGGGGTGGGCGTGAGGGTGTGGTGGAAATACTACTCGGGCGAGAGGACATTAACCCCAACACACCAGATAAGAATGGCCGAACACCACTCTGTTGTGCTGCCTTGAATGGACATGAGGGAGTGGTGAGAATACTACTTAGACGGGACGACGTCGACCCCGACAAGCCAGATAAGTACGGCCAAACACCGCTCTTGTATGCTGTTGGGGGTGGCCATTTGCGAGTGATGGCTCTACTACAGCCTCCAACTGCCGCCACCTACAGCACGGGCTAAGCCTGAGGACACATCTCCCTTGTTATGATACCGCTTTCGGATACTCTACTAAGTTAGCAACCTCCACGCCGTTTCCGTAGGGACCAGAACAGACTCATAAACGTGTTTGTCGCTACCGCTCCCACTCCCCACTCCCCCACGCCCTATCATCTCTCGCATCTTAGAACACTACGTTTTATTACCGTCTTGCCTTCACTCCCTGGCATGGCTACCACGGGAACCCATCATAATTCTTCTTCTTTTCTCTTGTGGAAGGAAATCATACACATTGTCAATGCACATATTTATCACATACCCGTCCAGCCCTCCATCCCCATTTTCTCATCGAGTCAAGTCAGCATTTGTGAATTTCTGTTTCAAATCTAGAGGTTGGCGCTAATAAAGGGCTATTTCTACTCTACCGAAATAAGCCGATATGGCTCGAAGTTTTTATCATACGATACTCCCTTCTTTTGTTGCTCTTTTGCTCTAAACCCTCCTTCCCATGCTCGGGGTTAATTGTGTACTTAAAAACTTGAATTGAGATTTTTGTTTCCTCTGCGCAGTGCCCTTAGGTAAACCCTTCCCTTTCCCATCCTTACATCTTCATCTTCATCTATGATAGGTTGTCTTCTTTTTTTTTTAACACTATCCCGGCTGATGGCGTGTGCCGGATGGTACTCCATTTGAACCGATTGGGTTTGTCTTATGATTTATGTAGTGCGAAGACGACGAGAAGAAGCCGCATCCTTGATTAGATTTTTTGGCAGAAAATTGGAAATCAATGGTATCACAAGAGAAGAGCAGAAACCACACTTGCTAAAAGAGAAAATTGTCGGCGCAAATCGGCACACAGGTAGGGGGGCATCCGTGTGAATTTAGGAACCCATCAGTACCATATACTTGTACCATAAACACCCCTAGGACAAATATTCGCGCCTGCTGCACAGTACCTGTACACCACGCATCACGAAGACTCTCATCGTACTCGAGTACGTACTAAGAGTGGAAACTCCAACATACTAACACAAGGTCCGATTATTCGAGTTCCCATGAGATCCAATTCACTACAAATAAGCACAATTTCCAATCACGTCCTCCACACCCTTGAGTAACGGGATCGTCTATAACCCGGACCTCCGGTGTCCGAACGTGAAATACCCCGCATGATCAGGGTTAAGGCTACCCATAACAGTGTCACCATTGAACATTCGAGGTCTAAAGTTCGAGGCGCATGATGGGCCTTGCAACCCTTTCTTGTTTTGTTTATAATAATTTTTAGGCCGGTTCTTTGCCTAGCGCAGGGAGGAATTGTTTTTATTATACTATGTACTTTAATAATTATAATATTATTATTAGTGTTGAAATGAAAGCCTAAGCGGTACCTAGGAAAGCTGGGTTTATAACTGACTCAGGGTTCAGAAAAACGCCTCTAAAATTCTACAATGCTAGAGGATGCCCTGGTACTGCGTTTCAGGTTCTTCATTTTGAAAGGCCAGTAGCCCATGGTAGACAAGCCCACCATAGCAAAAGCTCTGGAGAGAAATGACTGGTGGGTGGGTTGGAGACAAGCATTATGCAACGGGAGCCGGATAATGGAACATGGGGGGGACACTTAAGCTTGGTCGAGTTACTTCGGTGCAGATCACACTTTGAGGCCGCCTGCTGAACTGCGCCACGCCCTAGTAGTCTCTTGGGGCCAGAGAGTCTCAATAGCCACAGTATCTCTCCAATAGGAACATCCTCGCCTGCTAAGGAGTTTCTGTCAGGGACAAGGAGGCTTTACCCTGCGGTTAACCCACTTTACCCCTCATCACTGCTTCCTCCCTCCTGCCTCGGCGCTCATCTGGAGCTTTTTGGTACAGCTAATAACTCAACTACTCTGGAAACATGCTTAAGCCGTGTGAATTCGCGGCAGGTTAAAGCACTCTCGACTACTCCTACTCCCAATCTTCAACGCCCACCTTTTCACTATCTCTAACGGGCCTCCCTCTCAACCCCAACATTATTGCTCGAAATATCCTCTCTTTTGGGGAATCCACACTGGCAGGACCTTTCCGATTGCGCGAAATTTCTTACACCGAAGCTATTTGATGACCGCGGTAACCGCATATCCACCAGAGTCCTCTCGAAAGCACAGAAACCGGGTGTTTACCGTATCGATTTCGATAAGCTTGCCTTGTTCAATGGTCTGCACCCTCCATCCACCTTCGAGATTGGCCGGGTTGTAGCGCGTTTGGCAGAGGTGGAAGGCTGTAGTATCAACCAAAAAGACAGCATGGGTGATACACCTCTCGCGTGGGCTGCCGGGAGTGGCCACGAGGCAGTCGTGGAATTGCTACTCGGCCGGGCCGACATCGACCCCGACAAGCCAGGTTTGGGCGGCCAAACACCACTGATGCTGGCTGCTTGCGGGGGGCGCGAGGGGGTGGTCAAAATGCTACTCGGACGGAACGACGTCAACCCCAACAAACAAGATGAGGGCGGTGAAACACCTCTGGGGTGGGCTGCGTATAATGGGCACGAGGGGGTGGTGAAAATACTGCTCGGACGAGATGACGTCAACCCCAACAAACCAGGTGAGGTCGGCGTAACACCACTCGGGTGGGCCGCTTATAATGGGCATCAAGGAGTGGTGAAAATGCTGCTCAGGCGGAACGGGTTCGGCCCCGACAAGCCAGATGAGGTCGGCCAGATACCACTCTATTATACTGCTGAAACTGGGCACTGGGAAATGGTGGAAATACCCAGACGAGACGATGTTAATCCCAACATGCCAGGTAAGGGCGGTTAAACGCCACCATGCTGGCTGCTTTGGATGGGCACGAGGGAGCGGTGGGAATACTACTCAGGCGGGGCAACGTCAACACCGACAAGATAGATACCGCTCTAATGTGCTGCTAGAAATGGCCATACGCGAGTGATAGCTTTACCACAACCCCCAATAACTTCCACCTACAGCACGGCCTAAACCCGAGGATACATCTCCCTTGTTACCGCCTTCGAACACTCTGCAAACCACCTCTACGCCATTTTCGGCAGGACCGGAACAGTTCCATAAACGTGTTTGTCCCCACCACTCCCTCTCCCCCTCCCCTCTCACCCCCGCCCTATCCCCTCCCGCATCTTAAAACACCGCCTTGTGGAAATTTCCGTCTTGCCTTCCTTCCGGAGCATGGATGGTCCCACACTAACCCATCTTAATTCTTCATTTTCCTCTTGTGGGAGGAAATCATACCCAATGGCAGTGCACATCTCTATCACATACACGTCCAACCCTCTATCCCATTTCTCTTATGGAATCAAGTCAGCATTTATGAGCTTCTGTTTCAAATTTGGCGTTTAGTGTTAATGGAAGGCTATTTCTGCTTCATAGAAATAAATTTTAGTTGTTGTGTCTTGAAGTTTACATCATAGTCACTTTTACTGTTGTTTGCTTGTTATAAACCCCCGTTACCATGCCCGGGGTTAATTGTGTATTTAAAAACCTGAATTGAGGATTTCGTTTCCTCTTCACCCCTGTGTAATTCCTTCCCCTTTCTATTCTTATATCTTCATCTCCATCTGAATTGTCTTTTATTTTTTGACACCCGCCCGGCTGATGGTGTGCATCGGATCATGTAGTATGAAGACAACAAGAGGAAGCGACTCGTTTTTTTTTTTGAAGGAAATGGGAAAGCGATGGTCTCAAAGAGAAGAACAGAAGCCACACATTTGCTGGAAAATGTCAATTGTCGGTACAAATCCGCACACACGTAGGGAAAGCATCTGTGTGAATTCAGGAATCCATCAGTATCGGTAGTCCACAACTTTTAGCACACGTCCCTACGATAGGTATACCCGACTACCCTACCTATCGGGAAGACTCTTATCATACCTGGGTACTGTACATACTACTAGCACTACCTCGCTTTACTAAGAAAAAAAGCTATGCATACAAGGCAATAAATACGGAGAGGGGGAACAGCTGCCCTCCCAAGGTAAAAGAAGCGTTTTTTATTTTTATTCTTTATATTTTAATTTTTTATTTTCTATTCTTACTTTTATACATTTTTTTAATTTTTTATATTTCGTTCGTTGTCAGCCCCCCTCCCATTCGCTTCTGCTACCCGCCGATCGCCAACCTTTAAGGTCTAGAGTCGGGTTCTACCACCTCGTAGCAGGATTGTTAAACCCCACAGCCCTATCAATGAGGGCCAAGTTCTTCAATCTCCCAGTCCCCATAGGGCAGGATTTTTAAATTCTCCTACCCTACATGACGGATCGTTCAATAATAACTGATTGTCAGCATGGATTGAACTCCTGGGCTCCTGCTAATTGCGCGGGAGTGTTAACCACTGCGCCAGCTAGGTATTTCATGAAATGACAACCTGGGAACTAATATTTATCCTACTGGAAGCCCGATTTCGGGATTATAGTGCCCCCCCTCCCGAACCGCTGCTGGATTTCAACAGAGGTGTTTCTTGCTCCTTAGGTGTCTAATGAGAGATTCTTAGTACCGTAGTTTAAAACAGAATCAGTACTTTATGTGCTTGTTCCTCTAGTACGATACAGCTACCAAAGCCCCACTAGAGACCTTGAGCCTCCCTACTTGCTCCCATGTGTGTTATATCTCACTATAGTCTTCTGCTCGTTCTAGTGTTTTGTAGAGGGGGTTTTTTCTTTCTTTTCTTTTTCTTTTCTTTCTTTCTTTCTTTCTTTCATTCCGCCCGGCTTTCTAGGGATGCCGCATTTCTGCCGAGCTGGGGGGTTCGCTCCCACCAAGCAAGTACTCATTGTGGTATATATTTGATAGTATTTTGAGATAGAACATTTGGATACGACGTACAGTACATATTAGACTAAGAGTGGAAACTTCAACGTATGGTTCCGGAAGACTAGAAGTAGACTGAGTTTTCACATAAAATCCGTGACAATTTTGGGGGTAACGGCAACCGTAATGCTTGGGATTTGTCTTGGCACTATAGGTTAAAGATGCCAAATCATTA
>Ga0307513_10012059_pt1 | contig 10688 bp, 11 predicted proteins | sample 15_EM_MG_FD_202174 | JGI IMG/M metagenome (GOLD analysis project Ga0307513, IMG submission 202174) | Populus trichocarpa ectomycorrhiza microbial communities from riparian zone in the Pacific Northwest, United States - 15_EM | ecosystem: Host-associated > Plants > Roots > Unclassified | place...
GTGGCGTTGGGCAAAAGCATCGGGTCGGTGCCATTGTTTTAAAGCCTCTCACCCGCCACACTGGCGTCTACACTGTGATGTCGGTTCGCTGATTCAGCGATCTCAAATGAAAACCCCAAGCACTTCGCGGTTTGTGGGCGCGGACGGATTCATTCATTATGACATCGAAAGGATCGTTTGTTGGTGTAGCAAGCTGCCGGAGGATGCTGTAATGCTGTGGGAACAGGCCCGGAATGGAGTAATCGATTATCGATGGTGGACTCTATGCCCCAGCATCAGGCCACCAGTGCTGGGACACGCACCGCCGACGAGTATGGGGATTGTGAGGGTGTCTTGAGGCGTGGGCCGTCAATTTGAACGGAGTGGCGGTGAGCAGATACTGGAAAGCGTGTTGCACTGCCAAGCTGTGCGAAAGTTGGAAAGAAAATACCCTTCCGATATCACCTTCCCGTTGCGGGCCTCCATCCCCGATTCTGGAAGGAGGCTTTGTCCGCGACGAAACATATCGGCCTCCCTGCGAACGATGTAGTATACCGTCTCGATCAGCCCGGCCGGATCAGCCTCCTCCCGTGGCCGTCTGCGTACGCCGCGTTGGTCCCGATCTTCTCGCCCCCCTTCAACGATTACTCCGTGTTTTTATGGTTCTGCGGTGCGCATTGCAATGCACACGACTCGTTTGTCGCACACGCTAGGTGCAGGGGAAGTATCATCTCCTCGGCCCTTGCAACTGTGCCTATTTGGCGGACGAGGGGTATGATGCTCAGTCGTGACATTCATGGTAGTTGACCGCTCCAATTACACACCACCAGACGCTGAACGGCGAAAAACCGGGAATGTTCTCACTACGTGATGCAGGATCGGTGGTAAAGTCCGCTGCCGAGCATAAACGTGGCGTTCGACATTGTAGGTGTTGATCAAGGAGGACATCGGGGACGAAATGGACGGAAGAAGGGAGAACTATTCGCGGGAGGCGAGCACCAACCAAGGGTGCCGGCTCTTCTATGCCAGCGCCACCGCTCGCCCAACACCCTCATCCCGAGCGAGGTTTCTGGCAGAGAAATCTCTCCCCCTAACACCCTAAACCCCCTTTGCCCACGGGCGGTCGGCAATTGGAACTCTCATCTCCCATCCTTCGACCCTGATTCATGGACACCTGGCTTTCGGAGTCTCCCCGGGATTACTTCGCGACTGGTGGTTGGATCCCTCCCTTTGACGCTGAACCATATTCTTTGCGCGCTTTTCTGCCGCACATGCGATCTCTGACGCATAGAGTGGCGTTATTTACAGCCCTACGCGATTGAACCTCCGAGGTGCAGGCACGCCACCATCACAGCTATGATGGATTTGAGTGCTTACGAGCAAAGACAGGCCGTGCATACCCGCACATCCAGGATCATCGGTATTTTCCGCAACGCCTCCGTTGGTGCAGACCTTTCTATTCTGGTTAGTGGTCCGGGGGGCAGAGTAGTTGGCGGAATCCTCATGTCCGTCTCAGAAATGGTCCGGCCGGAATGTGGATTTTTACTCTCGCGGAAACTTTCGCGTTTGTGTCAAGGGAGCGTCTCAGGGAGCTGTGTTGGCGGGTACCACGGGCATGCATACACGGTCAACGTCCTATTCGCTCAGGAAGCCATCCAAACCAACTTTAGTTATTAGCGACCCTCGGGGTAAGTTACAATCGTTCTGTCCGGGTCTCTGCAGCAGGTCATACTAAATAATAAAGAATAATAATAGAATATAAGGCAGGCAGAGGTGTTTCAATCCCTCAACCGAGGCAAACGCGCAAAAACGCGATGCATGACATCTTCGCACATCAGGGCTAGGCCCACCTGTCCTCCACCCCATCTCCCACCTCCCTGGGTTGAAAGTCACAAGTGCCTTCTCGTTTAGACCCTAGTTCACCACCAATCGCTGACATCCAGCTTTAAAATGGTGTAAACACCGTGTCCGGTTTCTATAAGGTGCCTACGTGACGTCAGTCATGGACAGTTCAGCACGGGTGCTCTGGGGGGCTTTCTTACCTTGCTGACTGTCAGAACCCGCCACTGAGATCCCCGGTGGAGATTTTCGGGTATTCCTTGTCTGTAGTGGTGCTATGGTGAGTATGACAAGTTCTCCATAAATGGCGGACACTTGCCTTTATCAGGGATGACGTATGCCTCAACGGCCACTAGGATTGCGAAGAGACCGAGGAGAAGGTGTGAAGGAATTCGCATTTCCGTGACAAAAAAGCTAGTGTGAAGAGAGAACGGGACGAAGCTGGGGAACTTTGGACCCCGACCTGACCATTTTATAGTGAGTTGTTCCACCGCTCTGCAGGGTGTTTGATGAGACCCGTAATCCTGCGGGGTCCCGTCCGAGTTGATCGAACCCCTGGGCCGACTCTTTGCGCATATCCGCCGGAAGCGATGAACAAGCCTCCTGACAAATCCTAGGGTTAAGTTTCAGGTGCTCCGATCGGTTTCCATGCGGTGATGCTAATTATGAAACCTCTGCCATACACCGATGACGAGTCACCGTACATCGCCGGGGTCATTTTACGCCCCCACAACACAGCTGCTTTCAAGTTTCAGTGTGTTTGGGTCGAAATGGGACACATCTGCCTTTATGACGATCTGGTGGCCTGATCTTCATTCCGACGCCGCCTGGGAGTTTTATCATCCGGGGATCCCGCCAGCGACTCTAGGGGCATACTTGGAGAAACCGATCACTCGAGGCTAGTTTGAGCTGTTATCACCATTGTCAGCGCCTCGAGCACCGGTTTCCCCTACTTTCCCAGGTTCCCGTATTACGCCTTTGATCGCGTCGCGCGAACGATGCTATGGGGGGAGGCGGCTCCCAGTAGGGCGTCGGCGACCCCACGGCCCACGAAAAACTTACACGCAGAACGAATCCATGCCTTTCATGCCCGGCTCCCCGCCACAAGCCTAGCGAGATGGGACGCGTCGGACCTCCGCACCTCCATCCTCCACTTCCTAGTGGGTAGATCCGCCAATGGGAACCACTGTCATTAGTATACCCAAGGTTGCACCCCCGTAACATGGAAGATTTGGATACCTTACACATTCACACCTCCCCCAGCTACCATTCACCGTCGTTTGACTCAGTTTCTGGACTCCCCTATTTTGGTATCCCAGTTTGTTGGCCTGCCACCCACTACAAGATACAAGATTGGTGGTGCAGTCCGCTCCCGGGCGTAACCATGGCGTTCGATGTCGCCCCAAACCGACTTAGCTCCTCCACCCCTATTGGAATAAATAATTAACCGACCCTTCCGTACCCATTCCCCGAGAGCACATTGTATATTTCAATATTTCAATGCGAATGCTTACCCACACACAAAACCCCAAAAGATCCATTTTTCATAATGCCTAACATCGAAACGTCGCCTCTCTCAGGATACCTACGGACCAACCTGAACTGCCGCGCGCTAATACGAAAACCTCCTCCCTTCACTTCGATCCTCTACATCCGAAAGACGTTACACTGAACAATGACGGTACATTGGGACAACCCGACGACGTACCTAACCCACCAAACCTCTGACAATCAGGCCACTTCACGTTTCCCTTGCACGCGCCCGGAGGCAGTGAACGAGATAAACGGTCTGGTTGGAGTTTGCTTACCGTCGAAAATGGGAGTCTCGTAGCCGTTCGCGGAAAGCTAAGGATGCGAATTTGTCCCTTATTCATACCCGCCCCCCTCTGAGCTGTCCTATTCACGTTCTGACTTTTGTTGGTATAACATTACCTCGCGCGATCAGCTCTCGGTGAATCGCCCCCCTGTTCATACCTAGTCATCAAGTTGTTGACGATGATACGAACGAGTGGGTGGACCCTGGAAACACTGGGAAACGGCCTCGTTCGTTCTCTCGGCGGTTCTGCTTCAACGGAGCCCTCGCCCAAATGAGTTGCCATCGCAGATGACATCGATATCGGTGATGAGCTTTGGTTTCATTGCATATGATGTACATTGGCTCGTGTCCGAGGATGTGCAATACTGGCTTGTCTCCGAAGATGCGTAACGCTGGTTTCTGCTCGCGAATGGACGATACCAGCCCGCGTGTGATAAAATATTCTGACTGTGAGGTGGGCAGAAAGTGACCAAGTCGGTTGGGTGTCTGGATAATGCACGATAAACTATTCAGAGAACGTTGAGATTGGGTGACAGCCCGTAAGAATAGGTATGTTTCTAACGTCGCAGGAGAGTGTCAGTAGCCGACATCAGCAGCTGGTGGACTCGAAGTGGGTGGGGCTGCGGTTCTTCCCGGCTCCTACGACTTGGACATTTGGCCAGTTTTCGACCAAAACTGCCCTAGCATTGTCCATGGCTCGACACAGCGGACACCAGGGAACCGACAGTTCCCATATAAGTTCATAGACATTCGTGTGTAGTACGTGTCGTGCCCTCACGGACAGTCACTAACACTCGTTGTGAGCCTGTGGGCAGCCTCGATCGGGGCTTCTTTGATGGGGAAGCATCGGGCACGACCGGCAATTTTCCCCGAACCCGTCTGGAGAATCACATGACCATTGTTTGAGAAAACATTCCCTTCGAGGCGCCATCTCCCAATACCTGTTGACCTCCCTCCACGATGGTGAGCTGCTTCATCTGCACTTTGCTTGATGTAGCTGCAAGGTCCGCTGATGGTTTCTGTGTGGTGTATGTAGAGTGAGGATCCCACTTTGGTTGAGAGCAAGCCCGCGGGTGCGAGCGGGTCCTCGTCGACGAGAGAGTCCATCAGGTCGTTCATCGCTGGAGGTGCTGGCGGTGTTTCTGCAGTCATCGTAGGTTAGTTGACAATTCGTTGGTCTCTGGCGTGCCTGGAAGGCAATGCGGATGTGCTTATTCGCGTACCGTATGCAGGACACCCATTCGATCTGACCAAGACCAGACTGCAAACGGCACAACATGGGATGTACACCGGTGCCATTGACGTCGTGAAGAAGACATTAGCTAGGGATGGTCCAGCGGGGTATGTCCCAACTGAAACGGCGGTCCTTGAAGGACTAACGGTTGTATGTAGTCTCTATCGCGGTGTCGTTCCGCCACTGTTAGGTGTCACTCCCACGTTCGCTGTTTCTTTCTGGGTGGGTCAACCCCAAATCTCGCGAGTTATTATCCCCACACTGATATCTCGCTCTTTCACCCTTGAATCCATCTTTGATTCGATGGGACAATTATATTGCTAACATTACCCGGTCCTCCCGTCTCTAGGCTTATGACACGTCGAAGCTCCTGATCCTTGCTGCAACTCCAAACAGGAAAGACTCGACACTCTCCACCTCGGAGATCGCGGCTGCCGGTTTCATGTCAGCCATTCCGGCGACCTTAGTCGCGGCTCCTGTTGAGCGGGCAAAGGTCTTACTCCAAGTCCAAGGGCAGGGGAAAAGTTCGATACAATATAAAGGCGTCTTCGACGTGTTGAGACATGTCTACAAGGAAGGGGGCATCAGGAGCGTGTTCCGAGGCTCTGTGGCCACAGTCATTCGAGACGGGCCCGGAAGTGCAGCGTTAGTATTTTTGGCTTCTCCGTCTACCCGTTCGGTCTTGCGCATATATTGACGTCATCGTGTCTTTCAGTTACTTTGCTGCTTATGAGGTCACGAAGAAGTGGTTGACGCCGGCGGATTCGAAGGATCTTAGCTTGGGCGCTATCATCTTCGCCGGTGGTACCGCTGGTGTGGCGATGTGGACCATCGCCATCCCACCGGACGTGAGTGTTATGGTAGCCTTCCTCGGGCTCGTCGTTGATGCATTCATATTTCAGGTGATCAAATCTAGGATCCAGTCAGCGACTACGGGCACTTACTCTGGCTTTCTGGATTGTGTGAGGAAGACAATCGCCACCGATGGCGTGAAAGCCTTGTGGAGAGGTCTTGGACCCGCTATGGCCCGGGCTTTCCCCGCCAATGCCGCTGCCTTCGTGAGTTCCGCTGGCGCGACCCGCGAGCTTTTTTAAATCTGATGTGGGTTCCCCCTCCAGCTTGGCGTGGAATTGGCCAAGGATTGTTTCGACAAGTTTTTCTAAGTCAAGCCATGGCCCCTCATCATACCAACCGATCATAATTATCCCAGTCGACTATTCCGGATGGCCGTAGGATATATATAATATGCCTATACAAATACGATTGGCCAATCAACGCGAGGTACGGGTCATACAAACGACGCATGCAATGATAGAATGAGACAACTAGAAAGCGAGGTAAGACTAACAGCGGAAAGGAAAGCAGAATCACGCGCGTCTGCCCTATGAGATTAAAATCGAACATAAGGGTTAACGATGTATGGAATTATCCAGGGTGGTAGTAGTGGTAAGCTCGAGAGTCCCGATAGAGTATTCGCCTAAGTCATCCCAGCGGTCCCCGCTGTGGGGATGAGAGGTAGGCATTACAATCAGGACGGTGACCTGATAGGTTTTGGACAGATCCCCTTCTGGGGGCACTTCTAGTTTGTCGGTGACAGGAGCCGCATCTTGTCTCCCGCCCGCCTTCATGTCCATTGTGCGGACGGCTATCGGCTGATCTGCGTCGATTTCTGATCCACCGAGTAGACGGAAGCCGGACAAGACTCACGAGGATGCCCTCGAGCTCTGCTCTCTCTACTCCGAGGCCAGGTTTGACGTATACGTCGAACAACTTGGGTTCCTCCCGCGGCGGATTTACTCTGACTACGACCGTAGGTGTACCGCGGGGGGGAAACCCACAGTACCGGAGTACGAGCAAAAACGCGACGGGGAAGAGCACGACGACGACGAGGGCGACACCCCAAATGGAGACACCGAGCGCTGAGGTTTTGACTGCCCCACCGGTCGCAGAATCATACGGCGTTTCCGACATCCTGATTTTATAGGGGAGTGATGGGAAAACCGAGGTCGAGCACATTCGCGACTTGTACGAGGGTGGAGGAGGCTACCGCCACCGTGGGTGGGGTTAGTGAAGGGGAATTGGCGGTCGAGGGGAGACGGATGTGGCATGTATTAATATGCTCAGCTGCAAGAGGAGAGTTACCCTTTTTCCCTTCCCGTACCCATACAGTCCATAAATATCGGCCATTGAAGCGGCGGAGGGGACGGGGTCAGCGAGGTTGATCCAGATTTTCCTCGTTTAGGATTAACTCAAGCAAAAGCTTGAGCGTGATTACTCACAATAAGTACTTGTGTGGGCTCTGGCCCGCCGTACGCGCCGTCGCCCTCAGGGGCCGATTGTCTGGTTGATCCTAAGCGGTGTTCCGGGTAGATCACAGGAAGAAATTCGGGCCATTTGCGATCGGAGGGTAGATCCCCCTGTGAAGGGACGACGGAAAGGAGGCGAACTGCAGCGAAAGGGGGGCTTCTTCTCTATCCCCGAGCATCCGAGCCACGGTCTCTGTGTCCTCGAACGGACGGAGCGAAGGTCGTTGGGATTTAAGGTCCTTCAAGGACTATTTTGAGATCCTAAGATCGTATCCGCGATGGTGGGAGGGTGAGAATTTGTCCCATCGGAAGTACAAGGCTGATCTGGGTGGGCCCTAGGCAGGCTCAGGAGTCGCGGGATAAACTAGGCCAACACAGGAGCGGGGGGCCGAGTTGCTGTTATTTGGTTTTCGGTATCCATACAGAATTCTTGTTCGCAATTGACTGCGTCCGAACTTGCGATGATGGAATGTGAAAAACTATCACAGTTAGGAACACTAAAGACAATGTACGTACCCAGAGGAGGATTGGGGCCTCTTCGCTTGAGGCGCAGTCGGGCGATCGAGAAAGTCTCTGGGGATTTTGTTGCCGGACACATTAGTTGGTCGTTCCTCTATTTTGGCATGTAACGGTTGGATGTAGAACAAAAACAAAATAACCAGAGGTAAATTTCAGCAACGGACACAAAAATCAGATAGCCTATATCTCAGGCATCGATCAATTCAACAAGAACCGGATCGACCAAGACACTGTTGATATGGGTGTGCTGTGGTGTGGGTGCTCTCAATATATCCCCCTCCGATATAGAAGACCCGGGTCGCCCACTGTGTGCACTGCGATGCTCGTCAAATCACTGGCAGGATGTACCTTCTACGAGTTAATGCGACATGAGATCGGCGCGAACCTCATGAGGTGTCCTGGTGCTCATAAAACCTGCTGACCAATGGATGTTTCGACGCCTGGAACCGGGTTGGCAGTTCTGGTAAAACCAAACGAGCTGCCCATTGCCCATCCCAACATAGTATTCGAGCATTTTCAGGTCGGTGGATCTCCCTGTTTTCCACCAAAGGTGGCTGTACGCTGTGGGGAGGCTTAGCATGGAGGGTTACTGCCGCGGTTATCTGTCTCTGCGGAGGCAAATCCTTGCGTCGCCTTTGCGTGAGATTGCCTCATGAGAACAGAGGACCCTCGCGGTTATTCGCAATCCGCGCACTCCGACTCTCCGCCACAGCAGCGCAGCGCTGCCGATGAGCTGGGCGCATCACCACCGACTACAGGGCCTTCCAACGGCAGCCGTCATCCAACCGACTCGACACCGCTCATGCTGTGCACGACGCACCTCCCCAAGGCGTTCCCTGTCCAGCTGAAGGCACCCAAGCGCTAAAACTCTATTCATACGGCTATAATATAAAGATTGACAGTTTCTCACCCGCCATCCCCCTTCACCCAACCCCACGATGTGCATCAACTGCGTTATTCGGCAGGAGCAGGAGGAAGATGAAAAGTGCGTCTTGCCTAGTATCTACGGCATCGAACTGACCTGGGGAGTTTGTTAGGAGAAAGCAAGGGTTGAAGAACGGAAGGGATGGTCAAGAATCGCCGACGGATCTGGAAACGACTGAGGAGGATCCCTTCAGGGATGAACAGAAGGCCGAGGTGATTGAACCCCAGCCAGAACCCGTCCCTTCTGCTCGCGACGAATTCCACCAGGTGTATACCAAGAAGCTACAGGCGGTCGACAAAGATGAGGAGCAGTGGGTGCAGAATCTGGACTTGCTTTCGTATCCGGTGCGTGTTAGGGTACCTCTTTCCCCCACAACAAAATCCTCATACCAGTTCGTATCTGCCAGGCCTTTTTATCTTCTGCCTTCGTCCTCTTTCTCATCGACTGTGAAACCGACTCTTGTTTGACAAGTACGTCCCTGTGCTGGGTTAACGTAATACTCTCAACGCCGTTACTCACCCCCTTGCGCCCATCAGGATTTTACGGTGTCTCAATTAACATGACTATCATTTTCTTATCGCTGTTCGCAAAACAGTACAGGAAACACCGCTCCCTGCAACAACACAATCATCTGTTGGGCGCTCATAAACGTGGTACCCCTACAGGGTTCACGTGGTTCACTGAAGGAGGCGTTCCGCTCGTGGCTTTGGCGGTTTTATCCCCCTTCCTGCTTTTCCAAATCGTATCCAAGACCGGGCAAGGTCTTCACGCGACCTTAAGCGTTGCCACCGTTATATCCTTCATCCTTGGCTTCGTGTTGACGTGGGGACCAGCATTGTTCTATTCCCTTGTTACCGGGGGTCTTCAACCCCGTACTTCACCCCGCAGTCATCGGCTTTTGCCGCCTACACCTTCCCCTCCTCCAAAACAGGAGGTTACATCCTTTAGCAGCGCCCCTGGCGGCCACAAGACACATGATTCGACGGCAGCCCTCACCGTTGCACCTATCCTCAATCCCGTCGGAGTTGATTACCAAGGAAATCTGACCGGCGCCCGGCGCCTCGCGTGGATGCTCGAGAGGTCTCCAGATTTGAAAACGGCTTCCACAATCCTGAGATTTATCCTCGAGATTTTATGGAGCCCGGATCACCTCCAAGATCCTGATTCCTCCAACTCGACCTTGGTTCGATCATATGACCTCCTCTGGGAGTCCTTTGACGATTACGCCACCCAACCGACGCTACTTAGGACGATGAGAAGTCAAGCATTCGCAGCTGCAAAGGCCTTCATTCACATCTTCATCCAAGGTGATTACACTTTGGACGATCCCGTCATCAGCATACTTCGGGACCGGCATGTTCCTCTCGGTTCCAGTGCATCGCTCAAGGATGACGCGGACCTGGTGTCCGCCGTCGGACTCGTTGATAACCTTCTTGGAGTCCGGCGACCGATCCAGTGGTCCGAGTTGCAGCTCACATCGTCACACCGACTTTGGTTGAGCCACGTCCTACTGTACCGGGCGTGGTATGCTACAAAGCGCGGGTTGCAGATCCCTGATGACGTTACGGGATTCGTTAAACACTCACTCAGCTCCGATAATCGGCCCCGTCTCGCCGTGGTCGCCGATTGTGTTCTCGTCGTTGGCCTCATAGTTGGCCATCCGCTCCACGAGGCTGACCTCCTTGTCTTTGAAAAGACGTAAGTTTCCTCTACTTTCCACACGTAATTAATTGAACTGAGCGTGTTTCCTCAGCCAAGAACTTCCGGCGATTCTCCAAAAGGTTTCCGACAAATTAAAAGTAGCCTTCGGACCGACCTCGACGCGTGTGGACATCGAGGTTGGATTCAGGGCTCTGGAGCTTTTTACTCCCCTTCGCTTACATCCTGTCGCGGATGGGTGCCAGGCTCTTTTCAATACGGTCATGCAGTCATCTCATCTCACGGGAGAAATCAGGTGGAAAGCGGCTCGTCTCGCTCTTTACGGCGCATACAAGTGGGATCTATACATGCCCTGGCTCCACGATGCGAAAGACGTTGTCGCTTTCTTCGAACATACCCTCGAATTCCCCT
>Ga0307513_10012060_pt1 | contig 10688 bp, 9 predicted proteins | sample 15_EM_MG_FD_202174 | JGI IMG/M metagenome (GOLD analysis project Ga0307513, IMG submission 202174) | Populus trichocarpa ectomycorrhiza microbial communities from riparian zone in the Pacific Northwest, United States - 15_EM | ecosystem: Host-associated > Plants > Roots > Unclassified | place...
CATCCCCACTCATGAGGCAGCGCGTTCCCCACGTGCCGCCCCTTCCTCGGCCTCGCAAACAGGAGTGGTACGAGGCGGCATGAATCCCATAATTACCTACTTGATTTCTTACATTACAACTATTACTATTTACTGTACCTTTAATAAATTTGTTGTTCAAAAAACTTATGCAGGATCTCAAGGTCTTGTTGTACATTTAGAGTGTGTTCTTCAAGATTTTCAGGTGGCGAAAAAAAAGTCTTGAGTTGCCATCGAGTAAGAATGAATCTGTGAGATCTTTCCTCAGTGGTTTTGATGGGATTGTGAAGATAGTTCGCAAAGAAACTTTGCTTTATTGCAGATAATAATCAGACGTGACACACGCTCCAAGCGGTCTTTCAAATCTATGTTATATAAGCTGATCACATGGGAAATGCGAGATGCGAGATGCGAGATGCGCCCAGCTTTGAACGTTCCTATTGACACCTTTAAATTTTTTCCACGCTTAGAGACGCTTAGTGCACGTCACTGGACCTCGTGGCAAGTTGTTGACCAATTTTTAGCATCTTTCCAACACATGAATTCGTCTAATTGCACTAATTGGTGAGTCACGGAAAATACTTGGATTCAGTGATTTCAAACAGCTCTGCGACGAATGGACGGGATAAGTGACAGCTATGGGATTCACGGACCGAGAAATCCAATCGAGGTAAGTCGTGTCGATATCCCTTGTTCCATCAGATAATTGGCATATACATACATACATAGAAATGGCGACATGGATGCCACCTCGCCTGGAGCGTACCTTGATACTAGATACCACTTGACTCGTCCCAGGCAAGTGGAATGGGATACGATGTATTATCCATTGGCATTGAAAGGTCGAGGTTCTCCAATCCAGACCCCGGATGTACAACTCAATTACCCTATCGAGCATCGCATGATGGACTATTCCATGTGAGATGTGATACTACTCGATTTTTGAGGATTCATTGATTTCCAGTTCAATACCTTCGTTCCCGCTGACAGTCCACTGAACGGGCTGCTTCAGGATATTCGAAATTCCTGAGACATTTTCTCCACTTTCCCCCTCTTGATCCCGCTAACGTTCATGAAGATGCGCCTTTCAAGGGCCATACTGTTATCGAGGGGGAATCGGTGAGGAAATTGAAAGTCTCTCGCCATTCGTAAGTATTTCTCCGCAATGGCGATCAATGCTAATGATTCCTCATTAGCGCCGGCACAACCTTCGATGCTGTTGCGGAATAAATAGCAACTTTAATGATTCCGGAAAGGGTGATATTTCGGGACGTCATTGACGTTCCCTGTTTTCGGAACATGTTGCTGCCAACGCAATTGGCTAGTACAAGTTGGTGAATGAAATTCGCGACCGCAAACGGGATTTGTGCATTGTCGTGGGTTGGGATCACTGCAGTTAATGGTCGCGGGTTACGACCTCTATAATGGTCTACATTCCTGATGATGGCATGGAAATGGAAAGCAGTAAATCCTTTGCGCGTTTTGATGCGCGCACCACGGGAGGTAGTATGGGTGTGCTTGAGCCCATGGTTGGTCGCGAACTATTGCAGGGCGGAGCCGTCTAGTCTGTCTTCCTTCGGACGCTAAACATCTCAGTTTGCGATGACACCTGGTCCAAACTCGCTGAAGATTTTAGACCACACGTTGAACCGTAATGCGTCCACTTTCTGACGGAACTCCTCTCAAATGGAAATCGCGCTCGGTTGTGCGTCTCACTTATGATGAAACCTCATATTGTGTGGGGGATGCACCCTGCAAACGGAATCAACGCATTGTTGTTAAAGCAGGTCTAACCTTTCTCTTCTAATCATATCATTGTTTATCATCGAGCTCCTTTGGTTTGAAACCCCATGCAAAATTTGCGATCACCCACGACAGTGACTGGACTTCGGTTCTGAAGCCCGTAAGCATCGTTTACATGCAATTGCTTTGTCGTCTGATGTTTCACTGGGACTCAGGATGATCCCTCACTGCCTACTGCCAATGAATTCTTGTCGCGGATACTCGAAGTGTATAATTATGCGAAGCGGATGGTGAGCGAACCTGGATTCACCGACTCACTGAAGGCCATTAACATTCATCTTGTTTAGATGTTGTTTTTTTTTCGGAATACAAACCCGAGGCGCCTCCTCGTTGAATATTGAATCATGAGTATCGTCAAACTCCCCATAGGTTCTTTACCGCAATTATCTTACCCATGACCATGATATATCTCGTGAGTCCTTCTCGTTCCTCGTCATTTTAAGCCTCTGAACCGAGATTTAGTTACATTGGCTTTCTGGAGACCCACAATCCTTGCAGTCAGCGCGGCTGGGTATCTCTCTTGGGAGGAGAAATTTTTTAATAACTTTATTCAATGCTTGTACCCCTAGTGATTCAACATCGCTTAGGAATTCCCTCTCTATCCGCAGCCCGAACGAAGATTATGCAAACAATTCATAACGAACAAAGCAGGAAAAGTAAGGCATTCGACCTCTTATCTGGCTTGCTGTAGTCGCAAGAGGTGCGTGGAAATACACAGTACACTTTTGATTGGAGACAATAATATTTCCTTAGTAAGCCGCCTCGACAAGCGTCCTTTCCGTTGAAGGTAGGAGAAAAGGTTGCGCACATCTATACAGGACTCACTCGCCATCGCCGCTTCCAAACCGACGATTTGCCAATGGAATGGTTCAGAAAATTGTCGAAATCTCCGGTGTTGATCACAATATCACAAAGGAGGATCATGTCTTGAGTAAGTACAACACAATTTACGGAAACCCGGTGCTAATGCTGCTCCGTCACTGGAACGCTTGATACACCTGATTATGCATTGATCGTGAGCGCTTGTCACCGAGAAGGATCGGTATGTTGGATCATTTGTGAGATATATCCTGCCACTTATTATCTGCAGGCCACTTTCAATGTCAGAATCCACAAATTGGGAACCGTGGGGAGCATTTTCCCCCACAAACAATGGGAAATTTACGGGCAAGGTGTTCCGTCGGGCGTCTGGTCCTTGGCAGAATGTTCTAGTTTCTTGGTTGCGCGTGGCTTCCTTCAAGATAAGATTTTTGTCAACCAGCCACTCGCAAAACATTTTCATTACTTCATTGCCTTTTGCAGAGACTTCAATTATCTTGCTAGTGAGCACAGGGTTTAGCGCAGGGTATACCAGCATTGACACACTCCGCAAATCGGGACTATGACACACTTGGCTACAACGCGACAATAGGGTCAATTGACGACACACTCATGTGTTCTCACCCTTCGGTGTGTCCACGATGACACGATGTGTGTGTTGTATAAGTGTGGCAGGCCGGTGCGGCTTTACACGGTGCCCGTCGATGTCAAGTAGGCGAGCTACGAGGCAGTGCAGGGATGATTGTGGTCCGACTCGCCATGGAAGCCGTTATGTAAATACCTTCCATATTATCTTGTCATGAACCATCCGAAGAGCATCCTCTCCAATCTTTGAACATTCCTCAACATAAAGTTGGGCTGAGGTTTTCACAAATCACGACATCAACTTGTGCTCAAGTTCCCACTTTGAAGTTTGCGCAGAGCTTGAAATTCAGCGGTCTCCAGATGTCTTGGCTCTTTAGTGCCAGTCGCAGATATGATTTCCAGTAACATATTTTATGATGTATACTTGGAATATCTCGAAGCACCCGTCAAAAGCCGTCAAAGTTCAAACATCTAGAGATTGTCTCAGCACGTGACTGGTACTAGTCCATGCGTGATTGCGCGTGGGGCAATGCAGCTATGATTGACGCGCTCGGGGGCCGATCTTACGTAGTTATCAACTCCTAACGTAAATTTTTGTGCGATTTGTGATAAATGGATGATGGTTTGTCCCTGAAATTGGCCGGGAACGCGTGAGATATGTACGTACAACGGGCATTTCCTGAAAATGATACTTATTTGCATCGAATAAGTATTAAGTATTCTCCATTCCCCAGACCCTGATCCGTGTCCAACCGTTCCGTACATCCGATGTGTGTAAAACAAAAAACTTTTTTAACCGCCAGGATTGGGTACAGAGAGAATTGCAGCAAAAATTGGAATTATGGCAGAATCCCAGCTCTGAGGTTTCCTTAGAAGGAAAAAGCGCGCGCAATGCCGTAAGGCTTGCCAGAAAGTAACGTTTGTGGGCGTTTTGGTTCTGCTTTAAGGCGTCGGGATAGAGAGCACAGGGACTGACTCTTCCTCCCAGTGCTTTCCTTACTTTACATCTCATGGCTGAAGACACCACCCACCCCGTCCTTAACATCTCTTATGGGTTTCCAGCTGGCATGGGCGTCAATTATTTTGGGGAGGATCCTTTCCCACTCGATTCCGCGCTGACCGCACGTCCACTTCTCAATATCACAATCGGTCCCGGAGGCAGAAATAGAAGTAACCAAGAACTGGCGGAATTGGTCAAGAACAATGTTGCCCTTGTCCCCAACGTGGCAGCTGTTGTATTCACAGTCCACCCTGTAGTGTGGAGTGAAGAGCGCCGGCGGCTGATAATACAAGAGTTGCCATTTGGGGTCGAGGTCGTGAAGGTTCGCGTCGTAGACCCGGATCGCCAGGTCGAAGCATCTATAACATGCCATCACAACACCTATGGGAACCCCACATTCTCTTCTTCCTTCATCAGCCCTATTAGCCAACTTGATGATGTACAAGAGGCCGAGCGTGTTGTGGCACTTCCCAATCTCCACAACCTGATAATCAGGAGCTCACCTACATTCCAGCAGTTGTTCGACCGGTTTTCTGATTCTCTTTTGGAGATCGTGGAGAGCACTAACCAGCTCAGAACAGTCGTTTTACCTGCTGACCTTTCCCTCCACCTTGCGGGAATCCTTAGCGCCCTTCAAGACCACCGTTCCTTAAATTCCCTCAATATTACCCCCTCGACATCCATCAACTATTCACCTCCGACCCCAGCGTTTGAACTTCTTCTCGAGGACGCATTAATCCACGGATTGGAAAACCTCAGCCAAATCGAGGTGCTGGACATTCCAGTCGAAGTGTGCAAACCTCTCCTCCTAGGCGCCCTCGCTCGTTTGACCAACTTACGGGTGCTGATGATCCGGCCCTCTTCAATTATTTCGCCCTACGAGAACGCTTCTCTCTTCAATGTCGTTCAGCGCGAGATGTATAAGCTCCCAGGTTTTGGACAACTGAGAATTCTCGACATTCGTGCGACAGGAACACAAATCCAGGCGTCCCTCAACAGAGTTTTCCCCAATACCACTATTTTATAAGTATTTTATTCGCAGAACTCATCATGGCCCTCGTTCTCATTTCTCTCATCATTCACTCTGCTTGCTACGCTCTTCTCATTTGTAGCATTAGACGTATACCTCATATCAATTGCACATCCACAGGAAATATGTTACATAACAATATAACAATATGAAGTTTGTTGAAACCATCAATGCGGAAAGATAAATAATGAGAGAAACCATCTATACTCTCTGCATAGTCAGCTCCGAGTGAAAATGGACGAGGGTGTTCAACGAATAGTGGTCGTTTCCAACCCGGGCGCTAGCAGCCTATCAGCGCAAGTCAGAAATCAGAGGTTCGTAAACCCACGTTGCTTTTGGGTCCCATTGGGATACGACATCGGCGAGCGTCTTACAAAGACAGATGTGAATGACCTTAACAGAATGCAATTGTTTATTTGGAGTAGACAGCAGCGGGCAGATAGACTCACTAGGTCTTTAAAAGACAACGCCATCGGGGAGCCCGACTTGCTTGCACCTCCACATCGACATTCAAAGGCCTTCCCCAAGAGGGATAGAGATAACTCTGCTTCATCTTCGGGGAATCGCAAAACGCGGAGGACCTCTTCGGCCGTCCTCATATAGACCATTGGTTCCATCTGGAACTGGGTATCCTTAATCTTGATGAGGCGCAGGGGAGATTCTAAGTCGGAAGGAGCATCAGAGATAGTGTGATAAAAAAAGTCGACGTAGCTCATTGAGATCCTTTCTCCTGGTTGACTGCACAAATAACATTCACAAATGATACGAATGACGTTGCAGTTGAGAAAATAAAGTAAAATGCCAAGCCTTACCTGGCGGCGCCTGGCAAATTCTTTCAGATGGGCGTGAACATGAAATTGGTAGATTTCGTATTCTGTCCTCGTTAGCATTTCTGTTCGCGCCCAAGCAGCGCAACGAGAAAAATCCGGTGAGTTATACAACCATGGGAGGCTTGGTATTATGCCATGAAGCCCAGCTTTGCCTGACATGCATTCCCAATCTGGCATATGCTGTCGGAGAAAGAGCAGATCTGGACTAGACGTGTAACATGCATAATCACGTTTGATCTTCCCAATTAGAATATCCAAGGATAGTCTTTTGTCAAGGTTCTCCAAACCCAGTGGGGTGAGATTCCGGATCAGTTCTTTGTATAATGTGGGGTAAGTTATCGCGGTAGGAAATTCAAGTGGCATTGGATTACCTTGGGGACCAAGTTGAGGACTATGAGTTTGTCCTTCGAATTGTCGTTGACGCGACCTAGTCTTTCGGTCGTGTATCCCGAGTCCATCAACAGAGCTCGAGATTGAAGGAAGATTGAGAGGTCGGGAAGCCAGTGGCATTCTCAAAATCGGGGTATATTCGGATTCGGCTGAGAAATTGAACATGGCAAATAAAATATCCCCAGCAAGAGATAAAATCGAGGTGTGAGTCTGAGAATGAGCGAAGCTTCGACAGAGATGGAGGTCAGAGTTTGGGAGGAACATTGCCACATCCCTTTATCGTTTTAAATACCCAAGCGGTGACCTGATGGGCCAACGGTGGGGAACTGGAGTCATACTGGCAAGGATTGGCAGAATGCCCTTTGCTCTGCAGCCCTTTGCTCCGCAGCCCTTTGTATAGCGCGGGAAAACCTTGGGAAAACTCAAACCGTGCCGGAGGTCAAATGTTAGAACCGCGACACGCCCAAGTCTATTTCGGAACTTTAATATTGCTCGGCTCAATTAAACAATGGTTGAAAGGTTGAATGTTGACTCCTTACCAAAGGCATGGCTAGAAGACCCCCACAAATCTACTCAAAACAGGGTTTCAAATTCGTCGTCTTCACTCTAAAACGTTCTGGTTAACGTTCAATCTCCATCGATCATGCAATCAATATGCCCGTTCCCTGAAGGTTGCTTCCTTCGGTCTGTCAACTCCAGTGGGATTAGCAGAGGGTCTCTGGAGTAACTTCGACGACTCGGACACTCCTTCTAGGGTTCGATAAGATGACCTTTGAAGCCCCTACTTATCCGTGACGCCCCCATCAAGTGCCTTTACTAGGCCAAAAAAGTCTTACACTCATTGCTAGCGTTCACTCTCGGTCCCGTTTATATTGAACTCTCTCCGAAGGCGACGCACTAGTTTTCGTGGCGTTGCTCCCATGGTCCCCGCATCGCTCGGTATCCTATGTTGACGAATTGACACAATTCCTCGGCCTTCTTAAAGGGTTGGGCCTCACTGGGTTCATTTCAGGGGCCTAATGTGCCTTTGACAGACCTCTCTAGGGTGGTTGAACGTTGAACGTTGGTTGGGTGTGTTGTCTTGTTATCAACCTTCTGACCATTTATTTCTCGGGCTTTGTGGGCAGCGTATCCTCGCCCTCTTTGGAGATCAGATGTTGTACATCGGGAGGGTCCTTGCAGTCCCAGCCAGCCTCCAGGGCAACGCAAGATGAAAGGAACTTACTGAGGCCCAGTACAAAGGACCCATCTGTAAAGATCAACTGTGCCTATTTTCTTTGACAATGACTAGCGCGCAACGACACCACGGTTTTAACAGCGAATAAGATTGGCCGAGGACTCCAGGATTCACGCATGCGCCGTTTCTCGATCTCGCTGTGGGATTACCCTTTTGCCATATTCACCCTATCGAATATATGTATATCCTTGTCGGAGAACAAGCCTTTCCAAGTCCGTGGGCTCTCTTGAACTTGCCTCTTCGCAAAAATTTTATTCTAGCATGCTGGGAGTCCATTGGGGGTTTGTTTCAATTGAACTACTATCGCAAGAAGCTGAAGCTTGCAGAGAATCCCTCGCGTATCTCCCCAAGATAAGAAGGGTTGCGAAGTTATGTTTGTCATGGTCGTGTTGAGGATCGCGGGGAACTGAACAAGATATGTCTATCTAGAGCGCTGACCACGGATCGACGAAGGGAGGTTGCTTCGCGGCTATTTTCTTGCTTCTTAAAAGTATAGCCTTCTTTTAATTCCCGTCAATCATCTCTCTGCGATTGTTTCCACGTTTATTCAATCCGGTTTGATTCTATTAGCATCCAGTTCTTCAACATTGCACCTCACGTGCCTCGTTGTCGACACTCTCTTCCAATCGTCGTGTTTACTAAAGACCTCTGAACTTCCAGATCCACGGAGTTCTCTTCCAAATCATCGTGCCCATGGGGATTTGCGTGGCGCGGCATCGTGCCTACCATGTGGAGCAATCAAATAGCATCTTCAATTCTGAGGGTCCATGGGGCTCGTCCAATTCAACATCGAATTCTCCCAGGTAAACAACATGCAGTGAATCTAAAGTTAGGCGCTTAAGCCCCACCCCAAAATCCCGTGAGCCGATCTTGACCTTAAGTGCAAATTTGAAAGTACCGACACCTTTGTGCAGTGTGAGTTATAGATTCGTATGAGCATTCCAGAGTCTAACAACAGTGATTTTGTCCCAGAGACCACTGCGTTTTTTGTTTGGCTCGGCGTGTTGGGAGTGCCTCGGCCCTAGACTCGTGGAAGGTACCCGCGAAGCGCTTTTCAGGGAGATTACATACACATCGCTTTGCAGAATTCAAGCTCAACGTGAAGAGTCTTAGAAGAACAACAACCAATCCGAATCCCGTTGAGTTGGCCTTTAGCTCCCGTAGGCTGTGGCGCTATTGGCGACGGGGTCCGGAATCTGTTATTTGAACGGGCCATTTTGCCTTTCTGCAATATTTGGTAATTTTTGCGAATAAGTGTGATGTTGCTACTGATGTGAACTCCTCCAGGTTGGCCGTCACCGCGCCGCTGCTCCAGAAGATTTTTTTTTTTCATTTTAGATGCGTTTACGTTAATTCTTCTCCAACAAGGAAGCGATGGCTGTGAGAATGTGAAGGACTTCTGAATCCCCGAGCTTGACGTGCACGATACAGACTTACAGTTGGGATGCAATACATGAAGTTGAAGGTTACCAGAGGCACAACTGGTAGACTTTCGGTAAACGAGGTAAGTCAGCAACCGAACTTCTCGCGACCTAATTTTTTTCCTAGTTCGTCTCAAATTTAGGGTTATTTGGAAGGAAGTACAGAACAATTCAGATCTGCACAATACCGTTGTTTGAGGTTGCTTTTCCAGAATGGTAGCTTATACCTTCTGCATATCGTCAGCCATCGTTTGTGCTCCTCGGTCAGATGGTGTTTATTCCCTTATTTCCAACTTCGATTCGGAGACTTCAACCTTCGCGGTTACCTTAGCAAGTTAAAGCTACAAAGGAACCAGGAAAAATGCGACCAGAAGGCTCTGCACCGAACATTCAGCCACGGTCGGAGATGACAAATACACACATGCCGGCGGTCTGGTTTTACGGTTTGTCTTTTGTGTGTGTTTTCCCCCGCTTGAATCCATCCCCAATCTTGCAAGCGAGATCCCCGAATCTTCTCGTGAAGTTCCAAAGAAAGGGTAGGTTATGAACAACCTCCCGCGAGACGGCGAGTCTATGAAGGTTATGGCCGTTGGAATATCGCGTTGTCGTTGTGCTCGTGTGCATGACGTTGACGAGTACGTGAGCTGTGAAGGACATGTATGGTCCGTGGTCGACATATGTGACCAGAGACAGTCATTGCGCATATTCTCAGCAGGACAACGTCGTTAAATAGGGCTCCCTAGCTAGTCCGGTGACTCCTTGTTAAACTTCAGAAAGTCTGGCCGTCGAACGTTGACGTTGAACACCGGGCACCCGGCGATTAAATTGGGGTCTGGTAAGCTCTTAATAAGCGTCAGTAATCTGATAGGCTTCAGATGGTAGCACTCACCGCTGTGACGGGACGGTTCATAATTACAGAAAGTCCAAAAAGGCGTAAGGTGTTACTTGGGTAACGTGAGACTGGTGAGCATATAGGACCATCTAGCCTTCTTTTGAGTGCGTAGCATACGTCTGTCATGTGTTGCTCGAGCTTGAGCATGGGTCTATCGTTTAATTACCAGTGCCTCCAGAAGCCTGCCAAGCACAGTTCGGCGAATTAGGCGATTTGAATCACGTTGGATTAGCTGTCAATGTTGCAGGATTATGACAATTAATCATGGAGAGATCGATGGCGTTTCAATTTTTAACGAGAGAATGGAAGGGCATTCCGTTCCCCTGAGAAACATTGTTTATTTGGATAGTTGGCATGAGGTGACGACGGAATGAAAGAACAAATATTATCTCGGTGCCATCGTTGTGGTGGTAATGGGGACGTGATGATGCACGAGGGGTACGTCACGTATCTGCCACACATGAAGCGTTTGATAGGGCCGGAGTCCATGGCTGCGAGATGCCTACAACGAGATGGGCACGCATAAGGAAACGGAGTTGCTTACTTTTACAAATTTACTACATAACGCCGTGTGAATAGTGTAATGCAATGTAATGAGCCACTGTTCGCGGGTAATCACGAAATGAAAAGCGCGTTTCGATTTCGATTTAGCAAGGCGTGGCT
>Ga0307513_10012061_pt1 | contig 10688 bp, 10 predicted proteins | sample 15_EM_MG_FD_202174 | JGI IMG/M metagenome (GOLD analysis project Ga0307513, IMG submission 202174) | Populus trichocarpa ectomycorrhiza microbial communities from riparian zone in the Pacific Northwest, United States - 15_EM | ecosystem: Host-associated > Plants > Roots > Unclassified | place...
TATAATACTAGTGGGCCTTTTTTTTTTTTTTTTTTTTTTCACATCGGATTCCAGGGGTGAAAAAATGAAAATCATGCAGCTTGTCGATGTCTGAAAAAAAAATCTGACAAGCTGTGCATTTCGATCTTGCTAGCGCATACTAATAATATAAAAGATTATTTAGGCGGCGGCTGCTGCTAAGGTGGGAGGGGAGCTACTAATTTTACTATTTGTCCTCTACGCAATCAAGAGTTTTGTTCCGCTGAATACCCTCAACGCCCAACTAAAGTACAACAACACCACACAGGACGGCAGCTTCATTATTAATTAGTACAGCAACGCATGCACGTAGCTAAAACCAAGGACTATTTCACTCCCCGAACTACCCTCGCGGCTCCGATAAACGACAGCATTCATTTCCGTTCTCTTTTAGAGATTAAGAAAAGAGAGGACACATGCACGTGGCCACCAGCTGACCAAGGTCCACCAAGGACAGTGGCGTCACCTCCATGACTGCAGACGTAAGTTAGCACCGACCCCATCAGCGCTTTTTGGACTTTCTTGGGGGAGAGGAGAGTGGCAATGCTCACATGTGAATGGCTAAGAACCCTTCGCATTATATCCTATGTGCCACCACATTTGGGCAACATCAAAAGTCCTGTGATGATGCTGTCTAATATTGAAGTTAACAATGTTACTAAACCAAGACGCACGCACATAATGGGTTTTTTTTTTTTTTTTTTCTCTTGCAGAGGCCAAGAGCCTCTCTATGTGGGAGAGGAGCAACGAGTTTAACAAGAAAACCCGACCCCTTCATCTATAATAACCACAAGCCAAGTCAATCAGTGTGTAATCGTTCTGTCCAACCTTCTACTACATGAACATCAGATGCAAGTGTAGAGCATGGGAGAGTTAAATATACGAAGGGAGGGAAACAATGGGGGGGAAATTATTGATTGATAAAATGGGTGGCATAAGTAACAACAGTATTAATAAATAACATATTCATCCTTCTTTCACTAACCCAGTAAGTACCCACCAGGCATCCAATCTCACTCATGGCTTCCGATATCTCTGTATTATATCACATAAAATGTACAAGACCCTCCTCTACCAGCCTGCCATCTCTCTCTCTCTCTAAATCAATTGTACACATATCTCTCTCTCTGTTTTCTTTTCATCTGAAAGGGAATGGGGGATTCAAGAACAGGCTGGTCTACAACAGAAGAAAAACGAAGGTGACAAAAAGATGAGGAAAAAGAATAACAATAAAGAGACGGGAGGGAGAACATGGAACCGCAGAGCAATGAGGAATGAATAAATAAATTAAAACTGCAAAGGGCGAACTAAGCTATCCCTCTGGGTTCTTTCTGGCATTGGCCGCTAATAGGATTATTATGTAGCTCTGATTTATGTCGTAGGTATCTGGTAGTCCTTATATTGTGGGAGGAAAAGATTGGAAGGGCAGTGAAGAGTTTCCCATCATGTAAGAATTGGGAGTTGCAGTAGTAGTACAAGTACAATCACGAGTTCTAAAAGCTGTAATGCCTCACCGAATGTTCCAGCACATCATGACTTGGGCAGACAATCTCCTTCACTCGGTTGCCATTTTTGTATATCTTGAATGTTGGAACAATCCTCACATCCTCGGCATTTGCAATTGCTGGATGTTCCTCCACGTCCACCTTTAAGAAAAGAAGAAGCGGAAGCATGTAAACTTAAAGAAAACAACTTGTTGATTTCATTTCTGACTAAGTTAAGGCCAGGAAGAATCCCAAAACTTAATAAGACTGGGATGGTCATTTACCTTGAGAAAGTTTATGGATGGATACCGACCACATAATGTATCCACAAATGGAGATATCTGCTTGCAGTGCACATTAGAGGATGATTTGAAATGAACCACTGAAACACCTATAGTACACAAATTCAATATCCATTAGAATTTTGGAACTCAAAACATGGAAGAAAAGGAAGCAGGCAAAGAGAATATGAATGTTCAGAACATGAAAGGGAAGACTTGCCAGGCAATGATATTGCAGCTCTGAACTGTTCAAACCCCAACACTTCCTCTACTTCACCGCCAAACTTCATATTATACACTTCTTCTCCACGAGATTTCTTCAATGCAACTTGAGCATGAAATAGAGATTCAGCTACTCCATTGTCATCTGGAAGTTCCCTTCTCAAAACTTCATAATCTCTCACGGCATCAGCCCACCTTTCTAACTGCAATTTACAAGAGCACATCAATTTCAAGTGAAAAAATATGAGCCAGTGGGTCAGTACAAAGAAAAGCAAATTATACACAGAAGCAAAGTCTTTTGAGGAAACTTTACCTTGCTGTTTGAGGCAGCTCTTCTAAGAAGGGCTTTTGTGTAGTTAGGTTGGATTCGTAAAGCTTGATTGCAGTCATCAATGGATCTCTCCCATGATCCAAGCTTAAACCAACATGCTGCCCTGTTGCAATAGAGAACAGAGTTTGAAGGATCAAGCCTAAGGCCTTCCCCATATGCTGAACAGGCTTCAGTGAACCTTTCCGATTTGAAGAGATCATTGCCGCGGGTACGAGCTCTAGCTACTAGTCGCACATTTTTAAGCAGCACTGCTACTTCAACATTTCGTGAATCAATCTGTCCAGCTTTCTCAGCAGCTGCAACTGCATTCTCAAACCTGCAAGGCATCCATCATCCAGTCTTAAGCTCTCCAAAACTGTTTATTATATCTTGTAGTGGTTTGAAATTCTGAACTCACCTTCCTAGAGCCATCTCGATCTGTGCTTGGACCAAGAACGGGTAAGCTTCAGAAAGCATCCCAAAAAATCTAGTCTGCGAGCAGTTGGCATGTGGTTCTAATTTTGGAACTTTCAATAAGCATGATTCAGCATCTTCTAATTGGTGGAGCTTCAAAAGTGCTTCAGCTCTACACATAAAGAGCTGTAAATTCAATTTGAACCAGTTCAAACATTCGTTAATTTACTCTGGTCGTCAATTTTGCCAGTTTTACACAGTAAAAAGTACAGATAGCCAATTTATACCTGGGGGCAATAGTCTGCTCCAGCAGCAATTGAAGCTTCTGCTTCCCTTAACGTACCATTCCAATCATTAACCTTCCGTGCATCAGAACATTTGCTAAGATGTTTCTCTACTAATTGCAACTTCTGCAATTCGACAGGATCTGGATGCTGTCCAGGGAAGCATAGGTGCTTCCGGGCACTCTCAACCAGTCCTAACCTGCAATGAAATCAAGTTCAATGCTTCCTGTCCCCACAACAAATATCAAACTATTTGCAGCATACTGTTGGGGAAATAAATAGAAAATGAAAGCTCCAGGAAAATTATAGACCACAATAAAAAAATGTGAATCTGACAGCTTAAACAAAACAAACCAATAAAAGACCAAAATGAATGGATCAAAGTTATAACAAATGGTTCTAGAATGACAAAGAGTTTGAACATTCGAGACTACTTAATCAGGACAGCGCGGGTATATCAGAGCTCAATAGTATGGTGTAAGTTGTTCAGAAGCAACTCAGTATGCAGCAAGCCAAAAGCCAAATCCACCACAGCTATGTTTCTAGGTCATCAATACAAAGAAACAAATTATCTCAACACTCTTAGAAAAATAACACAACGTAAAGAACCGAATCAAACCAGATTAGAACCAGCAAATGCAGTAGGATCAATAGCAAGTGAGGACAAAATTAAAGCATCCTAAATCCAAAGAGCAAAATACAACATAAAAATAGGGTCAACAGCCATAACAAACAAAACAAGCAAATATGAACAAATGAATCAGCTTTGGTATTCGATCAACAAACTATTCGCACCAAGTGGATTAACACATTATAAAATAGAAAAACCTACTGCAATCCACAACTTATTAAATCCTCAAAACATTAAGAAGCTGTAATGTAATTATTCACCAAGCATTAGAAAAAAATGATTTTCTCTGCACATCCATCTACCTATCAAATCCTAATAATATACATCAAAACATCAACAACAATGCAGATCATAAGATCACAAAACATCACATTCACCTACTAAATAAAACAGATAAATTAGAACTTGGTCAACACAACTTAGAACCCAATAAATCTAGACTCATCATCGTCTTTATCGTTCATCATATTCCATAAAATCAATTGAATGGTCAAAATCAACAAGAAAAAACAAAACTTCTTTAACTTCATTAAGAAATATAACAGCCAATAAACAAGCATCCCAACAATGCAGATCAAATCACCGCTAAAACTCAAAAAATTCCCCCAAAAATCAAGAACCCCACCACAGACACACCCCACAGGAAAAGATAGAATCAAAGCCCCATCATCAAACTCACCTAATTAACAAAACCCCCAACCTCTGATGTGCTCTCCAATAATTAGGATCCAACCTAACAGCCTCCTCGCACTCTTTCACCGCCTCCACAACTCTCCCTAATCCCATCAACGCTGCCGCCCTGTTACTCCTATAAGCAGCATTCCCAGGTGCCAAAGCAATAGCCTTGTCATACAATCCTAACGCCTCCCCAAAACACCCTTTTTTATACATCTCATTTCCAGTCCTCTTCACCTCCTCCGGATCCACACTCCCTGCACGCACACTCCAAGCATTCCTACTTGCCGAATTAACAACATCCAAGTTAGCACATTTTGCGCTCCCTCCGCCCCGCATTATGCTCCCGTGACCATAATTTGCGGTCCCGGATCCTAAAACATCCGCTTTGGCACTCCGATTCGCCATTCCCATGCCTGTCTTCAAGATCCTGCCCGACGGACAAATGTTACCGGTAGGTAACACATTGCCTGTTGCAGGAGAGTTTACAGCACTCTGGCTGGTAATTTGACCCGAATAAGTTAAAGAGTCGGATCTAGAATGACCCGGTTGACCCTTTTTGGCACCAGCAGTGGGGCTGCTCTCACTCGAGTTTGATAACTCGCCTGAGTGGTTGCTATTGTTGGGTTTGTGAAGTGGGTTTTGAGCACCGGATGCGGATCCGGAGGAACTGGAGCTGGAGGAGGTGGTGGTGGTGGTGGTGGTGGTGGTGGTGGTGGTGGCGGCGGTGGCGGTGGCGGTGGTTGTAGTGATGAGTCCACCACGAGTTCGGAGAGGTGAAACTGGTGAACCCAGATCGAGTTCACGGAAATCAGGCTTGTTGGCTTCGAATGAAGACAGTGAGTCACGGAGTTGATCAGTTAGTGAATTGAGGTCTAAGTTTCCTCCTCCAATGGAGGGTTTCGGTGAATGCGACATCATTTTTTTAATTAATGATAACAGTATTAGATAGAAAACAAAAAAAAAAGGGATATCTTCAATATGTTGGTGTCGCTCTTTCTGGGTATGTGATGTTGTGTTTTAGTCAGACGATGTTAGAAATGTGAGCGAATGGAGATTGAACAAGGAAATGAAAGGAACCCAAACTCAAAAATGTTGTCCATGAAGAAGACATGAGAGAAAAAAAGAAAAGAAAGAGATGGGGGGATCTCGTGATATATAAAAGGAAGAAGCAAAGAATGAATGCGAGAGTTTAGAGAGAGAGAGAGAGAGAGAGAGGTGTGTGTGTGTCTGCAGCCTGTTTGGTTTTGCAGGGAGAGAAAGAAAGAAAGGAGAAGAGATCTTTTATTTTCTTTTTTATTATATTTTTGGGCTACAAGACTTCACGAGACAGGTTTTCTCTCTCATCACTTGTCGTTGCTGCTGGCTTCTCTCTCTAACTTCCTCCTCCTCCTCCTCCTCCTCTAAGTTCTAACTTAGAATCCTTCACTCTCTCTCTCTCTCTCTCCCCACTAATTCTTGAATTGATTTTTGTTTCTCGTCGTCTCTCTTGCCTTGCTTACACTAAAACCTTTTTAAATCATGAGATTTGTACACTCTGGAAATGGTTGTTTTTTATGATTTTTATTAAATAATATTTTTAATATTAATATTAATATATCAAAATTATCTAAAATTATAAAAAATTATTTATTTATTTATTTTTAAAAACACAGTGTCACTTCAAGAACAGTAATTGACTTAACATGATTGTACTCTGTTGTGTTTTTTTCTAAAAGAAATCATTACTAAAAACTACGTAAAATCAACTAAAACATAGAAATAATAATTTTTTACCCGTTTATCTTGCAACATTATAAATTATATCTTTTTCATAAAACAATTACAACTATCAAAAAAATTAAAATAAAAATCCATAAAAAGATAATAAACTATTATAGAAATCCAGATTATTTCAAATCCATAAAAAATAATAAACTATTATTTCTAACTTGAGTATTTTCTTCGAGGGTGGTTTGTTGGTAGCGAAGTGCGCAGGTTATGCCTCTTGTGCACTCGGGCTCATGGTAGACTCAACCCCTACTTTCATGCAATAAATACCGTGTGTTTGTGCACTCCGACAACAGCAATGAACCACTCCTCTATCCCCGAACAAGCCTTCTCTCTTCCACGTGTCAGTCATCAGCTGGATCTTGATCCTGCCTCGGAAAGTCCCACTAGAACCGACACGGTATAACATTGCATCAAACTCGAACCAACAGAATTTTAAGACCGTTTGATTCGAAGCATTCCCATCATACACCTGACACTAACCGATTCCTCACGGGACCCACATCTTGAATCTGTCCCACACACAAACTAGGCTTTCTAATTTCTCACTTCTATTTATCATAGATTCCTGTGCTTTCCAATTCTGTTAGGTGTTCTCTCTTTCTTGCGCAGGACAAAAGCCCCTACATGATTTAAATACCCCTGTCTGAAATTACTAAAACACCCTCTCTTAACACGCACCTTTTTTACCATCATACATACAAATAATTTTGCAGTCGTCTTTTGCATTAAAAACTGGAAAATGCTTATAACTTTTATCTTTCTTGGTATTTTTAACAAGAAAATACAGCTTGTAGTTTGGAATTGTATTATAAATAGTGTTCTAAAAAAATATATTTTTTTCTTTAAAATTTTTATAAATTTAGATTATTTTAATATGTTGATATTAAAAATAATTTTTAAAAATAAAAAATATTATTTTAATACATTTCCAAGTAAAAACACTTTAAAAAAAACCATTATCATATTATTTCGATTCTCGTTGGATCAGCGATGCTATTAGATCAATACTTTTTATAATTTATTGTAATTTTTTTAAAATTTATATTATAATTTCTTCTATAAAATAAGAAAGTAAAGCACCTCGTAAATACAAGCATATCATCTAGTTAAAAAGTCTTGTTTGAGGTTAAAAGTTAAAACAAACATCACTAAAAGTAATTATTGTGTTTTTAAGAAATTATATTTGAAAAAAATTCTTACCCATTTTCTCTATCTTTTCTCCAACAAAAGATTCCATCCTAAAGAATTTTTTTAATGTCGTCCATGAAATATCATAGACAACAACCAGTAATCTTGCTTCTTTGCCTATTTTTCCCTGCTTCATTTCTATATTAGTTTTAGATTGGATGATTGTGTGTTTGTGGATAAATATAGATGGTTTAGGAACCTGTTTGTTTGGAAATGTGAGTCAGCCCGTGTTTTTAAAAAGTAATAATTTTTTTTATATATTTCGGATCGTTTTGATCTTCTGGTCTCAAAAATAATTTTTAAAAATAAAAAAATATCATTTTGATACATCTCGGCAAGAAAAGCACTTTGAAAAGCAATCACAATCACACTCCCAAATAGGCAATGATTGCTTTTCAAAATATTTTTTTATTTGAAAGTGTATTCAAATAATTTTTTTTATTAAAAAGTATTTTTAATGTATATCAAAATAATCTTAAAAAATTAAAAAATTAATTTTAAGAAAAACATTCAACCTCTTACAAAAACACTTTCCAATCATAAAAACCTAGTTAAATGTTATTATGTGTTTTTTATTTGTGTCTCCCAGTCGTTGGAGGCTTGTTTCTCTCATCACGGGTTTGGTTTTTTTTTTTTAATAAGGATTTGATAATTGTTTCCGGCTGGTTAGAAGATTGTGGTATTGATCAGGTTTTTATCCATTAAGAACACAAGATAATTTCATTTCTTTCTTTTTAAAATAAATCAGGTTTTTATCCAAACACTGATTATGTATGTGGTATTACAGTATAAGATAAGATGTTTTTTAAAAATATTTTATGAAAATTGATTAAAATATTTTTTAAATATATTTTATTTTTAATATTAACATATCAAAATTATTAAAAAGATATATTAAAAAATAATTTGCTATATTTCCAAAATAAAAAAAAATTAAAAAGATATTTAAAAAAAAACACAAAGATGTCTAATTCTACAGCCAAAACCAGACACAAGATTGAAAAGGATGTTTAGAAAAATGTTGCGGTTATTTTTTAAAGTATTTTTTATTTAGAAGTATATTAAAATAATTTTTTTATATTTTTTAAAAAATTATTTTTGATATTAGTATATTAAAATGATATGAAAAGATGAAAAAAATTAAAAAAAAATTTTAAATTTATTTTAAAAGGCAAAAATAAAAAATTGACCTCATCTGAATATATGTTATTTGACTTAATTACCCCTGGCAGGATTTGAAGTACGGAAATGTCTGGAATAGCTTAAAAGCACCAGATGGGGCACTTCGATGAGCTCGAGGAAGGGGGGTTTTTTCCTTTTTTTTTTTTTTTTGGAGTGGTTATGATTTTTAAAAAATTTAGTTTTTTTTAAATAATATTAAAAATAGATTTTAAAAAGTGAAATAATACCGAAGAGGGAAAAGGTCACTGTAGGTAGAGAGAGTGATATGTGCGGTGTCCTGGTAAATTAGGGTGCGCAATGCTAGACAGAAGTAGCTGGCCACGTGCATTAGGGAGCCGAGTGCCAGCTGGCCCCATACGGCGGAAGCCCACAGTGGCATCCAGCTAAGCAAATAACGGAGGATGGTGATGACGTTAGGATGATACCGTGTTATTCCCAAAATAGAAAGGTCAGGTCGTTGTTTGGGATTTGACGGGGTTAACGGGAAAGGAAAGAATAGTGACAGGAAAGGACACCATACCCGGCGGTGGCAGGAGAGGGAATGATGAGCAGGCGACCCATTTCATGCCAGGTAAACAGTCGATGGTACATGCATGCCTTTTTGTAACAGAAGATTGGAGGGAAAGATGCAATGCTTTGTGGTGCGTACAAAATTAACGTTGACAGAGAAACCTAAAACATGTGGTATTTTCACTGTATAATCATTTTGGACGGTTTATGAAAACACTATAGATTATTATAATAACTTTCTTTTTCTTTTTTTTGCTTGGCAACCTTTTCTTTTCAATTTTGTCTTTTCATGATTAAATTTTTAAGAATTTGGCTTTCTTGTTTATTTCTATTTGGTTATTGTTGTGTGAATAAAATATCCCGTATTGGATTGATATTCTATTTTATCAAAAAATCAATTTTATTATTTAAACTAAATTGAAAATAAAGGGATAAAAATTGAAAGTGGATGATAAATGCAGCTACTTTTTTGTCCGGGTATTGTTCATCCATATGCCTTGAGGTTTTTTTAAAATTTTATTTTAATCCCTTTAGTTTAACAATATATGATTTGACCCAAAATTTTATTTTATTTATGTTTAAGTCCTTAGTTTTGAGAGAAAGAAAAGAAAGTCGTTAGAAAACAAGAGATGAAAGAGAAAGTTATTAGTTATTCATATTCTTGTAACAAATAAAATCATTCTTGGTGTTAATAAATTTCATTCGACGATGAGAATTCTACTAATATTTTTTTACTTTTAATCTAAATGGGAAATATAAGGTGTTTTGATTGAGAGATTGGTTTTATTGATGTTCTATGAGTGGTTTTTAGGTTTTTTAGGTTAAAATAGTTTTAAAATAATTTTTAAAGTTGAAAAACTCACTGCTTAATTTTTCAACCACTCCTCTAGTGGTTGAAATTTAAAAATGCAAACGACACGTTTTTTTAAAAAAAACTGAAAGAATAACTAGCAAGTGACATAGAAGAAAAATACAAAAAAGAGAGGCCTAATACATGGACTTGGACTCTTTTATAGGCCGGGTGCGTTGACCCGCTCAGGTTCACGTGTCTAGCCTGTTTTACCCTTTATGTAGTTCTTTTTAAATTTTAATTTAAACCCAATGAATAAATTAATTAAAATTTTATTTTTGATTTTTTTCATTGAATTTTTTGTGTTTTTTTACTAAGATCATGGTATTTTATTATTATGTTAGAAGATGCTCTTTTATATTGCCTGGCCTTCATGATTTTATTTTTTTTCAAAAAATAATTATTCAATCGTTTTTTTATATGTCTATTTTTATTATCATACAATTAAATATAATATAATTTAATAATATATATATATATATATATATATATATATATATATATATATATATATTAGACCCAATTTGATTATATGTTTGACAGGTTAATCCTAATTGATCCAAGACATCATCATCTAAATATTTAAAAAACAATATTTGTTGACAAGAAGGTTATAGTTAATATAAAATCAACTCCATCCTGCTTTAGTTTAAAACATTGAATAGATAAGCGCTCATCCCAATAAAATTTTCATTTAAATTAAAATTTATTAACAACATCTAAAATCATTTTTTTTTAAGATAAAAGTTAACTTTTTTTTTTTTTTGAAAGAAGTTTTATTGTGGTGTTTTTTCCATATATTTTGTTGGAAAAGCTAAATTATAGATGAGAAAGATATCTTTAATTAACATATGTTTCTCATCTTC
>Ga0307513_10012062_pt1 | contig 10688 bp, 5 predicted proteins | sample 15_EM_MG_FD_202174 | JGI IMG/M metagenome (GOLD analysis project Ga0307513, IMG submission 202174) | Populus trichocarpa ectomycorrhiza microbial communities from riparian zone in the Pacific Northwest, United States - 15_EM | ecosystem: Host-associated > Plants > Roots > Unclassified | place...
TCGACAACGCGGCGTGGATGGACGAGCCGACCCGTAAGGAAGCGCTGACCAAGCTCGCCTCGTTCGATCCGCGGATCGGTCACCCGGCCAAGTACATCGATTATTCGGCGATGACGGTGTCGCGGAGCGATCCGCTCGGCAACGCGATCGCCGCCGACGATTTCCAGTGGAAGCTGGAGCTGTCGCGGCTGCCCAAGCCGGTCGACCGCGGACTGTGGGACATGAACGTCCAGGAAGTGAACGCTTATTACAACCCGCTGATGAACCAGGTGACGTTCCCGGCGGCGATCCTGCAGCCGCCCTTTTTCGATCCCGCCGCGGACCCCGCGGTCAATTACGGCGAGACGGGTGCCACGATCGGCCACGAAATGGGCCATGGCTTCGACGATGAGGGTCGCCAGTTCGACGCCACCGGCAAGCTGCGCGACTGGTGGACCAAGCAATCGGCCGACCGCTACACCGCGCACGCGCAAAAGCTGGTCGCGCAGTTCAATGGTTATGAGCCGATCCCGGGCGTTCACATCAAGGGCGAGCTGACCCTGGGCGAGAATCTCGGCGATCTCGGTGGGCTTGAGGCGGCCTATGCCGCCTATCGCCGCTATGTCGCGCGCCATGGCGAGCCGCCGGTGATCGACGGCTATACCGGCGACCAGCGCTTCTTCATCGCTTACGCGCAGAGCTGGCAAGGCAAAGCACGCGAAGGCGCGTTGCGCGCGCAGCTCTTGTCCAATCCGCACAGCCCGGAGGAATATCGCGTCAACGGCATCGTCCGGAACATGGACGCCTGGTACGCCGCCTTCGGGGTCAAACCGGGCGACAAATTGTACCTGGCGCCCGAGGATCGCGTCCACGTCTGGTAGACGTGGTGCCGGCCTTGTCGGTCGACTGATTGACGCCGATCGGGGCAAGCCGTCAGGCCCCGATCGGCACGCTATTCGATTGGCGGCACTCTTGTTATGAGCCTTGGATGCGATCGAGCCCGCGCCTCCGGCTCCGGCACTTCACGGCGGCACCGGGCGCCACCAGCCATAGCGCCTGGGTCGAGCGGCCCTGGCCCAGCATCGGCACGCTGTATCGCACGACCCCGCACGAACCGTTCGCGGCGTCGGCGGTGTCGCTCCTGCTCGGCGACCTGATCGTGCATCGCGCCGATTTCACCGCGCAGCGCTGGGTCCGCGACGCCGGTCTGATCGCGGCCAACGACCCCGGCGGAATGAATATCGCGATGACGCTGGCCGGGCGAGCGGCCGGCGCGATGGGCGAACGGCCGTTCCGCACTGGCCCCGGCAGCGTGCATTTCATCGACCTGTCACAGCCGTCGCGGCACGATTCGAGCGCGAGCCGGACGATCCTGCTGTCGGTTACGCGGCCGATCGCGACCAAGAGCGGACTCGATGTCGCCGCGCTCCACGGCGTCGTGGTGCGGTCGGCGGCCGGCGCCGCGCTGATCGCCTATCTCGACCGGTTGTTTCAAACCGTCGACGCCTATTGCGAGGAAGACATCCCGCTATTGGCGCGCGCCATCCTCGACCTGCTGGTGCTGACCGCGCGCACCGCCGAACCCGAAAGTGCGCAGACCGTGCGCCGCGCCGCCGCCGCACAGGCCGCCCGAGGGCTGATCGACGCGCATCTCGGGTCGGCCAACCTCACCATCGCACGCTTGTGCCGCGAACTCGGCCTGTCGCGGACCAGCCTGCATCGGCTGTTCGACGACGATGGCGGGGTCCAGGCCTATATCCGCAACCGCCGGCTGGAGGCCGTCCATCATGCGCTGACCCAAGGCGACAGCGACGAGCCGCTCCACCTGCTCGCCGACCGCTATGGGTTCAGCGACGCCGCGCATCTCTCGCGCTCGTTCCGCGCGCGCTTTGGCGTCGCGCCCAGCACCTATCGGCGACAGTTGATGGGCCTGGCCCCGATCTGACACCGTTACACACGCGGAACACCCGTTCAACCGGGCCGGATTTACGCGCTTTCCGATCGCGCGGCGAAACGATTCGGCTCGCCCAAAGATCGAAGGATCGTAACCATATACCGATCCATCCGAGCGCAATCGCGCCGGGGAAGATCGTTAATGCGATTATCTGAAACATTGGTTCAAGTCAGCGGGTTTGGCGTTCAAAGGCGGCGGCGCGATTCTGCGCTATTCTTCCACTCGGTGGCGCCATGACCGGGGAGGCCGGCCGATCCGCGAGGATAGGGCCGCACCCCAAGCATTTCGGGGGGGATGTGTCGGCGCCACCGCACCGTTGCGTGCCGAACCCGGATCAGCTCTCGCGGCGATATTCCCCCGGCACGATCCCGTATTTCGCCATCTTGTCGTAGAGCGTCTTGCGCGGCAGCCCGAGCGCGGTCAGCACCGGCGGGATTCGTCCCCGGCTCGCTTCCAGCGCGGCGCGGATTTCGCTTGCCTCATAATCGGCAACCCGTTCCGGCAGCGACCGAGCGACGGCACGGCCCGGCAGGTCGTCGGGCGCGATGCCCATCACCGCCTCGACCGCAAAATTGCGCAGTTCGCGGACGTTGCCGGGCCAGTCATGGTGGCGCAACCGACCACGCGTCGCGGCATCCATACGCCAGTCGGACTGGCCGAACTGCTCCGCTGCCTCGCGCGCGAACAGGGCGAACAATGCCAGCACGTCGTCGCCACGCTCGCGCAGCGGCGGCACGCGGATCCGCGCGGTGCTCAGCCGATAGAGCAAGTCGGCGCGGAACTGGCCCGCCTTCACCGCCTCCGCCAGATCGATCTTGCTGGTCGCGACAACGCGCAAATCGACCGGCTCGGGGCGCTCGGCGCCGATCGGATGGACTTCGCGTTCCTCGAGCACGCGGAGCAGCCGCGCCTGCATCGCCATCGGCATGCTGTCGATCTCGTCGAGCAGCAACGTCCCCCCGCTCGATGCCGCGATCTGCCCGACGCGCGATAGCCGCGTGTGCGGCACGCTGTCCGAGGCGTGGCCGAACAATTCGATCTCCGCGAGCCCCTCGGGCAGCGCGCCGCAATTGACCGCCATCAGCGGCCGCGCGCGCCGGCGCCCCCAGCGATGCAGCAGGGCGGCGACCAATTCCTTGCCGGTTCCGGTCTCGCCTTCGACCAGAACGTCGATATCGGCCTCGGCGAGTTGGCGGACGATATGGCGCAGCCGTTGCATCGCCGGACTGTCGCCGATCAATGGATCGTCGGCGGGCTGCTCGGCAAGCGAGCGCAGCCGGCGATTGTCCATCACCAGCGCGCGATGGTCGAGCGAGCGGCGGACCGCGGCGACAAGATGATCGGTCGCGAACGGCTTGGTCAAAAAGTCGGCGGCGCCGTCGCGCATCGCTCCTACCGCCATCGCGATATCGCCATGACCGGTGATCAGGATGACCGGGATCTCGCGGTCGATCGCGCCGACCGCCGCCAGCAAGGCGAGCCCGTCCATATGCGGCATGCGGATATCGCTGACGACCGCGCCCGTGAAATCGCGCGTGATCGTCGCGATAGCGTGATCGGCGCGCGCGAACGCCATCAGCTCGATCCCGGCGAGTTCGAGCGCCTGTCCCGTCGCCAGCCGCAACGCGTCGTCATCCTCGACGAAGATTACCGGGCCCGTCATGCGGTCTTCAGCCGCGCGACGAAGATGGCACCCGCCGGACCGGGGCGATGCGTGATGTCGCCGCCGAATTCGCGCGCGATGTCGCGAGCGATCGCCAGCCCCAGCCCGAGCCCCTCGGGCTTGGCGGACGCGAATGGGGTGAACAGGCTCGCCGCGATCGCTGGGTCGAGCCCCGGACCATTGTCGGCGACGGTCAGCTCGATCGCCCCCTCGACCGCCGCCGCGGTCAGCATCACGCGGCCATGGGTACGCCCATCGACCGCCTCGATCGCGTTTTGGACGAGGTTGATGACGACCTGTTCGAGCCGCGTGCGATCGCCGACCAGCGGCGTGGCGAGCAGCCGATCGCCGATCGCGACCCGCACCACGCCGCGCGCGCGTTCGCCGAGCAGCAGCAGCACGCCATCGAGCACCGACCCCAGCGCCGCGGTTCCGCCCGCGCCCGCCCGGCGCCGCGCGAAGGCACGCAATTCGCCGGTGATGGTGCCGATCCGCGCGGTCAGGTCGACGATCCGCATCAGATTCTCGCGCGCCTTGCCCGGTGCGTCGCGGTCGATCAACGTCGCTCCATTCTCGGCGAATGTCCGAATCGCGGCGACCGGTTGGTTGATCTCATGCGCGACCCCGGCAGTGATCTGGCCGAGCGACGCCAGCCGATTGGCCTGGGCCAGTTCCTCGCGAGATTCGCGATAGCGGCGGTCGGCCTCTATCCTTTCCTCGGACTCGACCATCAGCCGCGCATTGGCGTCGCTCAACTCGGCGGTGCGGCGTTTCACTTCTTCCTCCAGCGCCGCGCGCGCCGCCGCCTGCAACCGCCGCGTCTCGGCAGATCGGATCAACAGGCCGGCACCCACCGCGACCACCAGCAACATCCCAAGCCCCAGCAACAGCGCCTGGCTGCGCGCCGCCGCCAGCGGCGGATCGAGCGGCGACAAATGGTACAATCGCCCGCCGCCAAGCGGAGCGGGTTCGATCGCGACCCGGTAGCGCGTCTTGCCGCCGACCAACGCGCCGGGCCCGTCGAGCGCGATCGGCGCGGGTGCCGGCGGCGCGTTGCCGAATTGCAACGTGCGGCGGAGGTCGGCGATCGTTGTCGCGTCGATCGGCCGGATCGCGTGGAAGCGCCAGTCGGGCAGGCCCGTGACCAGGATGACGCCATGCGCATCGACTACGAAGCTCATGCCGGTATTGCGGGTCCATGCCGCCTCGACGCCGTCGAATTCGACCTTCACCACCACCACGCCGAGCGCGCGGCCGCCGCGATCAACCCGGCGGGCTAGGTACAGTCCGGGCCGACCACTGACCGTTCCCAGCGCGAAGAATTCGGACGCACCGTTCGCCATCGCGTCGCGGAAATAGGGACGGAAGCCGTAATTCTGCCCGACGAAGCTGGCCGGGCTGTTCCAATTGCTCGCCGCGCGCGTCGTGCCGTTCGCATCGACGACATAGATCGCCGCCGCGTCAGTGCGCTGCGCGAGCTGTTCTAGCGTGCGGTCGAGCCGCGCCTGCGCCGCATCGCTCCTGTCGCCCAGCGTCGCCGCCATGTCGGGATATTCGACCAGCACCAGCGGCAGCAGGCGGAATTTCTGGAGCTCGCTCGACAACAAGGCGACATGGGTGCGCGCGGTCTGGCGCGCGGTGGCGTCGGCCGCCGCATCCGCCTGCGCCAGCGACCAGCGCGCGCCCGCCCAGACCAGGATGGCGGCCAGCGTCATCAGGACGAGCCCGATCAGCCAGACCCGGCGCCAAGCCGCACGGACCGGTAGGGCGGAAATCCGCACTATGTCGCCAAAGATGTGTGGAAAGCCACACATACCACCGGCGCTCGCCAAACGGAGTATTTCATAAATACCATATTTTTCAATCTACTAGCTTGTAATAACAAGCCACTGGCTTGCCCCACTCCTTGCTGCAAGAATGCACGACCAAGGCCCGGTGACAAGGCCGCGCGGCTCGCCGCCGCCACAGAGAGGAAGAATGATCGTCCAACCCGTCGAGGCTTCGGCCGCGCCCGCGCGCCAGCCTTTCTACCGCCATCTCTATGCGCAAGTGCTCGCCGCGATCGTGCTCGGCGCGCTGCTTGGGCACGTCTGGCCGGCCGGCGGCGAAGCGCTGAAGCCGCTTGGCGACGGGTTCATCAAATTGGTCAAGATGATCATCGCGCCGGTCATCTTCCTGACCGTGGTCGGCGGCATCGCCGGGATGCGCGAACTCGGCTCGGTCGGGCGCGTGGCGCTCAAGGCGTTCGGCTATTTCCTGGTCTTCTCGACGCTGGCGCTGATCGTCGGCCTGATCGTCGCCAATGTCGTCCAGCCCGGCGCCGGGATGAATATCGACCCCGCGACGCTCGATGCCAAAGCGGTCGCCGGCTATGCCCATGACGCACACGAGACGACGGTCACCGGCTTCCTGATGGCGATCATCCCGACCACGATGCTGTCGGCGCTGACCGAAGGGTCGATCCTCCAGACCCTGTTCGTCGCGATCCTGTTCGGCATTTCGCTGTCGCTGGTCGGCCGCGCCGCCGAGCCTGTGCTCGAACTGGTCGAGCGGCTCGGCCTTGTCGTGTTCAAACTCACCGGGATCCTGATGAAGGCCGCGCCGATCGGCGCGTTCGGTGCGATCGCCTTCACCATCGGCAAATATGGCGTCGGCAGCCTGGTCAACCTCGGCGCTTTGGTCGCGACTTTCTACCTGACCTCGTTGCTGTTCGTCCTGGTCGTGCTCGGCGCGGTGGCGCGCGTGCACGGCTTCTCGATCCTCAAGCTGATCGCCTATCTCAAGGCCGAATTGCTGCTGGTGCTCGGCACCTCGTCGTCCGAAGCCGCGCTCCCCAATCTGATGGCCAAGCTCGAAGTCGCGGGGTGCGATCGCGGCGTGGTCGGCCTGGTCGTGCCGACCGGCTATTCGTTCAACCTCGACGGCACCAACATCTACATGACCTTGGCGGCGCTGTTCATCGCCCAGGCGACCGGGGTGCATCTGTCGCTCGGCGACCAATTGTTGCTGATGGCGGTCGCGATGCTGAGTTCGAAAGGCGCCGCGGGTGTCACCGGCGCGGGCTTCGTCACGCTCGCGGCGACGCTGACGGTGGTGCCCTCGGTACCGGTCGCGGGCATGGCGCTGATTTTGGGCGTCGATCGCTTCATGAGCGAGTGCCGGAGTCTCACCAATTTCATCGGCAACGCGGTCGCCGCGATCGTCGTCGCGCGCTGGGAAGGGAAACTCGACCGCGCCGCGCTCGACCGCGCGCTCAACCAGCGGCCCTTGGTCGAAGAGAATCTCGAAGCGGCCGTCGAGCCGCACATCATCGCATAAGAAAAACGGGGAGAGTGATATGAACCGATCGATCAGGCTGAGCGCTTTGGCTGCCGGCACCGCACTGGCGGCGCTGGTCGCCGCTAATCCAGTGTTGGCGCAGGATAAGCCCGCCCCCACGCCGCAGGATCAACCCGCACCGCAGGACAACGTCCCCGGGCTCACGGATTCGCAAAGCAGCGACAGCCAGGCAAACGGCCAGTCCGGATCCGAAAAGGACATCGTCGTCGTCGGCACCCAGATCAGGGGCGCGAAAACTACCGCCGCGCTCCCGGTCACGGTGATTAGCAGCGACCAGATCGACGCGGTGGGTGCGGCGTCTGGCGACGATCTGTTCCGCTCGATCCCGCAGGCCGGCGACGTCACCTTCAACGAAGGCAACAATCCGCAGACCAGCAACGCGGCGCGCGGCGACGTCAATTCGATCAACCTGCGCAACCTCGGCATCGGCTATACGCTGGTGCTGCTCAACGGCCGCCGCCTGGTTTCGCACCCGACCAGCCAGGCGGGCGAAGGCAATGTCCCGGTGCTCGGCTACAACGCCAATTCGCTTCCTGTCGCGGGGCTCGAACGGGTCGAGATCCTGCGCGACGGCGCCGCCGCCATCTATGGCTCGGACGCGGTCGCCGGGGTGGTCAATACGGTGACCAAGACCGACCTCAACGGGGGCAGCTTCGACTTCCGCTACGGCGGGCCCGAGGGCACCAGCCGCCGCGATTATGAAGTGACCGGCACCTACGGCAAGAATTTCGGCAGCGGCCGCGGCAACGTATCGCTGTACCTCGACTACACTCGCCACACCGCGCAGCTCGCCTCGGACGAGCCTTACACCGCGAGCGACAATCTGCTCTCGCTGTTCGCTGACAACCCCGCGTTCGCCGGCAATTTGAGCGCCGATGGCCGCGCCACCCAGTCGCCCTGGGCGAACCTCGCCGTGGTCGGCGGGCCGGGCACGATCCGCATGAGCCCGGGCAACAAGGCGATAACTTCGTCGGCGGGCGCGTTCCATACCCAGTCGGTGCTCAACGCGGGCTGCGTGTTCGTGATCAGCGCCGACACTTGCCTCGGCACCGGCACGCGCGCGACCGCGACCACCTTGCGTTCGGAGCGGTTCGATACGCGGCCTGGCACCTCGGTCACACCGTCGCTCAACCGCTACAACAGCTTCCTGACCGCGCATTACGACGTGTCGGATCGCGTGACGCTCTATACCGAGCTTGGCTATTACCGCGGCGAGACGCAGCGCATCCAGCCGCCGACGATCAACCTCAATGCCATCACGATCCCAGCATCGAACTACTGGAATCCGTTCGGGCCGGTCACCTTCGCCAATGGCCAAGCCAACCCCAACCGCATCCCCGGCCTGACCAATGTCCCTGTCGCCGGCCTGCCGGTGACCTTGAGCACCTATCGCTTCCTCGACGCCGGTTATCAGGTGGTCAACACGGTCAACTGGCAGGACCGCTTCCTGATCGGCGCCAAGGGCAAGATCGGCAGCTTCGATTTCGACACCGCGTTGCTCTATTCGGAAGCGCAGGCGACCGACAGTTCGAACGCGATCGACATGACCAAGCTGCAGAAGAATTTGGCCCTGTCGACGCCCGATGCCTATAACCCGTTCAGCGGTGGCTGCGCGGCATCGCCGAGCCTGGGCGACTGCTCGCCCGCCAGCCAGTCGACGATCGACCAGTTCGCGGTCACGCTGCGCCGCCGGTCGAAGACCACACTCGGCCTCGCCGATTTCAAACTGTCCAAGCCCGATCTGATCAACCTGCCTGCGGGTGGCCTTGGCATCGCGCTCGGCATCGAAGGCCGGCGTGAGACACAGCGCGACGATCGCGATCCCAACCTCAACGGCACTGTCACTTTCACCGATTCAGTGACGGGGGCAACCAACGCGTCGAACCTCGCCGCGGTCAGCCCGACGTTCAGCACGCAGGGCGACCGCACCGTCTTCTCGGCATTCGGCGAACTTGCCGTGCCGGTCGTCTCGCCCGAGATGCATGTGCCGTTGATGCGCCGCCTCGATGTCCAGCTGGCGGGCCGCTACGAACATTACAGCGACTTCGGATCGGTCGCGAAGCCCAAGATCGCCGCTGCCTGGGATTTGGTCGACGGCATCCGCCTGCGCGGATCCTATTCGAAGGGGTTCCGCGCGCCGAACCTCGAACAGACCAACGTGGCGGCTTTCTCGCGGCTCAATACCAACACTGCCGCGTCGACTGATTATTATCGCTGCGAGGCGGACGTGCGCGCCGGACGGCTCGCCGCCAACAACTTCCCCGGTTGCACGCGGACGATCGGCTATTCGATCTCGGTCAGCGGCAATCCCAACCTCAAGCCCGAGAACAGCACCAACTGGACCGCGGGTATCGTGCTCGAACCCAAGTTCATCCCGAGCGAGTTCGGCAAGCTGACCTTCACCGCCGATTATTGGTCGATCAAGCAGACCGGGATCGTCGGCCAGTTCGGGGCGCAGAACGCGCTGGTGCTCGACTATCTGTTGCGGCTCCAGGGATCGAGCAATCCCAACGTGATCCGCGCCGCGCCGACCAGCGACGATACGCCGGTCTTCGCCGGCACCGGCCTGGCGCCCGCCGGCGCGGTCACGTTGATCAAGGATCAGTTCGTCAACCTGCTGCCGCAAACGGTACGCGGTTACGATCTGACCATGCTCTATACGGTCAAAACCGGGTTCGGGCGCTTCAACCTCAACGTCAACGTCGCGCGGCTGACCAAGTACAGCCGTGAGACGCCGCCCGCGGTGCAGGCGCTGTTCGACGCGCGGGCCGCCGGCACGATCAACCCCGCGATCCCGCTGACCGACCCGACCAGCCTGCTCCAGGTCAACGGCAAGCCCAAATGGCGCTGGTCGGGATCGCTGACCTGGACGCTCGGCGGGTTCCAGCTCGGCGGCTATGCCAATTATATCGGCACGGTCTACGACACCAACTTCCTCGACGGCGAAGGCAACCCATACGTCGTCGACGGCCAGACCCAGTTCAACCTCTATGCGCAATACCGCTTCCGGAAGGGCCCGATGGGCGGCACCAGCTTTCGGGTCGGCGCGCGCAACATCTTCGACAAGCAGCCGCCGATCACCGAGTCGGGCTATCTCGGCTCGCTCTACGTGCCCTATGGACGCTATTGGTACATGCAGATCGGGAAGAAGTTCTGACGATGAAGCGACTGATTGCCCTGTTTGGCTCTGCGCTCGGCCTCACGCTCTCCACCGCCGCCGCACTCCCCGCGGCGGCGCAGGTGGCGCCGCCAGCGCCGGCTCCGACCGTCACCGCACCGGCCGCGACAATCGCCCGGACGCGCACGATCCTGTTCATCGGCAACAGCTTCACCCAGGGCGCACACTCGGCGGTCAAGCGCTACCGTAACAACACGATCACCGATCTGAACGGCGACGGCTATGGCGGCGTGCCGGCGCTGTTCAAGCTATTCGCCGCCGAATCGGGGCTCAATTACACCGTCGCGCTGGAGACCGATGGCGGCAAGACGCTCGGCTTCCACTGGAACCAGCGCCGCCAGCTGGTCGACCGCCAATGGGACGTCGTCGTCCTCCAGGAACTGAGCACGCTCGACCGCGACCGCCCGGGCGACGCGACCGACTATCGCACTTATGCCCCGCAATTCGCAGCGATGTTCACGCGCAACAACCCCAGGGTCGACGTCTATCTGATGGCGACCTGGAGCCGCGCCGATCTGGTCTATCAGCAGGGCAGCCCCTGGTCGGGCAAGCCGATCGCGGCGATGGCGCAGGAT
>Ga0307513_10012063_pt1 | contig 10687 bp, 4 predicted proteins | sample 15_EM_MG_FD_202174 | JGI IMG/M metagenome (GOLD analysis project Ga0307513, IMG submission 202174) | Populus trichocarpa ectomycorrhiza microbial communities from riparian zone in the Pacific Northwest, United States - 15_EM | ecosystem: Host-associated > Plants > Roots > Unclassified | place...
AATTCACACAAATTACGTTTCACCGCACAAGCACAAACACATAAATCAACAAGATTATTTTAGGATCCAACACTTTGTAGGTGTGAAGTTATGACCACCTTCGATAATTTCTCTTTGATTAAGCTATATGGTTTAAGAAATTAATTACATCAAGATCTATCCTAAATTGTCCAGTCCATCGAACATGATCAAGGGGTTTCATACTTGAAGCAATCCTCTGTTAGTAGACTTCGTGGTTAAGAAATTACATTAAGAAGCTATTTGTTTTGACGATGAAACCGTGTTTTATGGTTTCTTAGTGTTTTTTTTATATATATATTTTAGATTATTTTGAGGAATGATGTTAAAGATAAATTTTTAAAAAAATTAAAAAAATATTATTTTTATATATTTTCAAACAAAATATATTTTAAAAATTAATTGCTATTGAATTTCTAAAAATTACATTTTAAATTGTCCATTCCATTAAACATCATCAAGCTATTTTACGAGAATCTTGTTTGTTTTTGTATTTTAAAATTGTTTTTAAAAAATTTTAAATTTATTTTATTTTTTTAATTTTAAATTAATATTTTTATATATTTTAATATGCTAATATTAAAAATAAAATTTTAAAAATAAAAAATATTTTTAAAAATAATTTTATTTTAAGATATTTCCACTAGACATTAATGGCAATAGCTAGAACGGTGGACACGCACATAATGAGGTAGCAACCACCTTCTATGAAATGTCATAATGGCATCTTGTCATTGCAACAGAGATTTGTGATGGGACTTTACCACTGTTAGCTCAACTAGACTGCTTTGGCCTCGGAATCGTAACCCAACCTCTTAGTTTGGAGTTGCAATATAACTCATGTTTTATAATTTATATATTTTTTTTCTGTTTTTAGATGATAATAACAACAAAAAGTTTTATAGTAAATTTAATTGGCTCCTTCAAATTAAGCCTATAAATATTGTTTTAATCAATTTTATTATTTTACTCTTTAATTTTGGACTTTTGATTTTATTTTCCTACCAGATCCCTTTTTTCCTTTTATGTTCGGTCAGCTACAGTTTAAGCTATGATATATTATCTTTTTTTCCTGGAGAACACTTTGGCAGAATAAATTATTGAGAAACAACAGCAAGACTAGGCTTCTTGTTTTTGAAATTTTTTTGTGATTTTTCCATCATCTTGTTCTCTGATTCCTAATCTAATCAGGCTTGGCCGCATCAGAATGAGTAATAAGAGATGATAATACAAATTGCAGTACATTCATGGAAAAAAGAAGTTGATGTTACTATCTGTTCATCAGGAAGCAGACTCAATGAAGAGGTGGGGGAGAGATCAGCCCATTGTTAGGAAGTAGGTGAGGAACAGCATAAATATGCAACATAAAGGCGAGGCCTCACACAACCAACAGCACTGATGGAACTCTCTTTCATTTCATTACCAAACAAGAACGAATGTTTTATTATCCCATGGCCACCCCTAAAAACTAAACATGGTATCATCTTTCACATCGGGGGAAAAGAAACGATAAGCATCTGTCAATATAAAGTTCTTGGTGTGAACATGACCGTAGCCATTTATTGGGGATTACTTAATAAAATTAATTAACCAGAACAAAATGGCAATAATGGAGCCATAGTTATTGTACCTTACTCGGAGTCTTGCACGGTTCAAGATACTTGTTGAGGGTTTGCTAAGTTAACATATAAATTAATTGATAGGTTAACATAAGTTTATTTCAAAATAAAACACAAAATAGAGGGTAGGTAAACGAGGGAAAAGGCCTCAGGAATGAGAAACAAGGCATTGTCCTACCTCTTCAACGTGAAATAGGATACAGGCCTGAAAATACCTGTGGAGTGAGATATGAGGCAATGAGCAATTGTATGGACTCTTAAACTGTTCGAGGGAATTGTCAACCGGAAGCAGCTTTTGTAAACTCTGCTTCCGCACTCCGATCACATCAATGTAGCGAAAGCCCAATGTGTCGGTAAAACGATTTTAGAGTTAGAAATTAGGGCAACAAGACATTGTCTCGTCCCAATGACAATTTTAAGTGGATCACACGAAGCAACTTCCAGATTATTTTGAGCTTCCTTAACCCTTCCATGACTGCGGTTGTTTAGCAAGGACTGTGTGTTCTACTTCTTTTGGCATGGAGCTAGTCAGGAACTAATTAATCCCAGCTCCTGAAAGCTTAGTAAAATTCAAGGATTTTCTATATGAATTACGAAGAGTCTGAATATATTTTTCAGATTTACAATTCCAAACATGTCATTAATGTAACCTGCAAGCTGCAGAGCAACTAGCTTCTTGCATGACGTGTCCTAATGGCTTTCGCAGGAAGGGAAGTACCTTTCTGGACAGGACCGTAAAAAATGGATGGGATGTAGACTCCTGGCTCAATCGTTACAACCTACCAAAGGAAAAATAAATTAAGGTTATTTATTTTTATTAAAGCAGTTTCGTTTTATTTTTAAAAACTTTTCTTTAATATCAACTTAATTTTATCGAATAAATATATCATACTCAACTCATATCAGGTTTAGTGCAGGTTTTCTCAACTTAATCCACTCTACTTTCTTTAGAATTTACCAATCAAGGCATGCAATGAGATTTCTATTTCTTTTTACTAATAAAGAACACTTCAACAATACATCATATAAAAAAAAAACACAAGAAGGAAATCATTTCATTGATTCAGACCACGCCCAAAAGTCAAAACACTTCATGTTCACGATCGGTTGCTTGCGTTAATGAAAGAAAGGAGAGAAAACACAAGTCTGAAGCTTCTTTCCATGTGCAGAAATAGACGAGCTACCAACCCAAATAGTTGCATGCTTGGATTATCCCCAGGAGCCTTTGTAGTTTTGCACATCTAGATGGTTGTTTTGATGGTGCTGCGCTTGGGTGGTGAAGGCGTGAAGCTCCGACCTCAAAATGATGCTCAGTGGTTCTCAGCTGACTCTTAACATCCTTTACTGTTAATATTTACTATAACATCTTAGTTCTTAAGCAACTCAAGAAGGGTAGAAACAGTACTGACACTGATTGATTACAACACTTGCTTCGATAGACGATCTTCGCTCGTGTTAGAATTATCATGGACATATATCCATCCCTACTCTGCCTGTCCGACCGACTGGTCGATTCAATAATTTATCAATCTAGATTAGGTTTTATTTTGAATATTTTAAATATTAATTCAGTTAAAATTTAAATGACTAGATAATTGATTCACGATCCATAAGTTAACTCCAATAAATTTTTTTTTTCAATTTTCAAAATGGTGTCGAATTAGAATTAATATGGAATGACTTAGTGACCATGAGTTAATCAAAAAATCTAATAAACCGAGCTCTAAACTGGGTCAAATCTCAAGCCGAATCCGATAATTACAGCTGGAAAATGAAAATGTTTATCTATAAATGAGCTTTGTTTGCTACAACATGCAAGTATATATATATATATATAACAAATACACACCCTAACATGCCAACATGGGAAGCAGATGATATTAATCTACGTAATTCCCACAACAATGAAATGCCTGGATGGTTTCATTTTTCTGCTAATAATAGAATTTGAGGCCATCTGACGAGGTTTTAAAAACTTCATCGTAAATTAGGTTTTTCAGTTTGAGCCAGTGAAGTAATTGAGCTTGACCTGTTTTGTTGAATGATGAATTGGCCCATTCTTGGAGTGATTGGGCTTATCATTGGTCTAATGGGTCAATGAGGTGATTTTCACGAGTTTATTGTAAAACAAGTTTTTTATTGGAGTTTCTGGTGGTGAGCGGGCCCAAACAATTCTTTTTTGAAAAAACAAATTTGTGCACCATCACCACCCTGGTCCAATGTTCATCCCAGCCCCTGTTTGATCATCACCAAGGAATTGAGGTTGCTAAGCATATATAATAACACTCATGCATCTATTTTTTGTGTTGAAAATAAAAATTGTCAAGACCAGGTGATAACGAAAATCTAGATTTCAAGTTCATAACGAATAGTTGTGTATTTTCCGAATGCTAACACCAGGTCGGCAAAGCTTCATACTTGTTTGTTTCAAGTATATGACTGTAAATCTCTTCCTGAGAAATGCATTTACAAACCATCAGCTTTGTTGTTTGGCTCATTTGGCTGAAGTAAAGATGTAAGAACCATAATGCTTTAGAATTCCAAACGCAAGCTGAAAGTTTTTATTCCAAAAATCTAAATTTAGGATTTGTTGGTTCTCAGTTTTCATTCTGAAGAACCTGTGTGTTCCTTGTTTGGTCTTCTATGAGGCAGACGAGTGACTGTTTTCCTCTTTGTTATGGTGTATAAATCCTTAATTATCAGTTGTGGGGCTTCAATGGACTTCGAAAGTATTTGTAATAAAAAGATAAATCGTGGAATTGAATTGTATTAGCAAGTGATTGAAGAAAAATGGTGTAATGAGTAATAAGCAAATACGGATCAGGTAATAGCTGAGAAGCCATCTTAAAGTAACAACATTGGTTAACAAAGGATTTTTAATCGCATTACAGAAAGCGTTGAAGGAAGCCTTTGATTTCATCAATGTATGGAGTCCGAGTAGGAATGATGTGACCACAATCATGCTCAATAATAACTGAGCAACCATCTTCAAGTAAGGAAGCAAGTTCTCTGCTTGTTTTATTTGCAATCTGCCTGGGTGGTGAAGGCGTGAAGCTCCGACCTCAAAATGATGCTCGATCAGTGGTTCTCAGCTAACTCTTCACATCCTTTACTGTTATTAAATTCTTTGAGAACGCGGTAAAAATCATATTTTTAAAAAATTTAATTTTTTTATTAAAATTTAATATGTTTTATATATTTTAAATTATTTTAAATTATTTTAATATTAAAAAATAAAAAAATATTTTTAATATATATTTTAACATAAAAAATTATTTAAAAAACATCGCCAAACATACTAAAAAAAGAAAAATAATCTCTCCACAATAACATCTCAGCTTCTTAAGCAACTCAAAAAGGGTAGAAACAGTACTGACACTGATTGATTACTAGTCAGTTGAAGGGGCCAAATCATTATTCAATGACAGAGTATTTACAACACTTGCTTCGATGGACGATCATAGCTGGTGTTAGAATTAACATGGGAAGCAGATGATTAATCTAAGTAATTCTCACACCAGCGAAATGCCTGGATGGTTTATTTTTTCTTCTAATAATAGAATTTGAGGCCATTTGATGAGGTTATAAAAACTTCATACTAAATTAGGTTTTTCATGAACGTAATTTTTTACTAGTGAATGGTTAATTGGCCAATTTTTGAAGTGATTGGGCTTGTAACTCCTTTAATAGGTTGTTGAGGTGACTTTCACTAGTTTTTTGTAAAACAAATTTTTTATTGAAATAAAAAAATTTTAATGCTTGAGTCAATAAATATAAAAAATATATATATATTAAACATGAAAGTAAATAAAATAAGGAATGAGCAGTGTAGTAGATGAGCAAGAACATGACTAAAGGAGTAGCATTGTGGCCTTGCTTAGTATGCTTTGCTTTAAAGTCTTGTTGTGAGAACTTTGTATGTGTAATGTTGTTGTTCATGAATCTGTTCACTTATCTAGTTGACTTGAAGTATTTATAAACCTGATTATGTTAGCCTATCTTATGGGAAATAGTATTATAGGTAACTCGTGGTGAGTAGAGTTACAAGTATCATATATTGAGTGGAGAGGTTGGTGCTTGGTTGTGGTGCCTTGTTGTATTATTAGTGGAGAGTTTGGTCGCTCATGAGTAATTGGTGAGAGATGCAGGTGCCTTCAAGGGTCTGGCAAAAGATTGTAGTTGGTAGAGAAATGTGACATCACATTAACAGTTTGTAAGCTAGTTGAGTAGAGTGTGACTTTGTACTAAATTTCACAAGTCACAATTCTACATTAGAATTCATGTCTAAAAATTTATGTGATACACGATCAAGGCCCAAATATTTTTTGAGATGATTAGAAAAAGAAATAATCCAGGTAGCTCATTTTCAGGCCAGGCCCAAATAATATGGTTTGAAAGTTGTGTTATTTAGGCCTGGCCCAAGAAATATAGAGGTGGGTGCTTTAGACTTGGCCCAAACAATTTTTTTTAAAAAAGAAAAATGTGTGCACCATCACCATCCTAGCCCATATGTTCATCCCAGCCCCTGTATGATCATCACCAAGGAATTCAGGTTGCTAAGCATATATAATAACATTCATGCATCTATTTTTTTGTGTTGAAAATAAAAATTGTCAAGACCAGGTCATAACGAAAATCTAGATTTCAAGTTCATAACGAATAGTTGTGTATTTTCCGAATGCTAACACCAGGTCGGCGAAGCTTCATGCTTGTTTTTTTTTCAAGTATTAGACAGTAAATCTCTTCCTGAGAAATGCATATACAACCATCAGCTTTGTTGTTTGGCTCATTTGGCTGAAGTAAAGATATAAAAACCAAAATGCTTTGGAATTCCAAACACAAGCTGAAAGTTTTTATTCCAAAAAATCTAAATTTAGGATTTGGTGGTTCTCATTTTTCATTCACCTGTGTGTTCGTTGTCTGGTCTTCTATGAGACAGACGAGTGATTGTTTCCCTCTGTTTATTTTTTCAAGTATTTCAGTCTGTACGGTGTACAAATCCTAAATTCTCAGTTGAAGGGCTTCAATAGACTTCGAAAATATTTGTAATAAAAAGATGAATCGTGGAATTAAATTGTATTAGCAAGTGTTAAATACTATTATCCTGAAATGTTTAGAAGAGCTTGATTTCTGTCTTTAAATGTGATTTAAATTTTGATGTCCTAACATATTCAAATTCAAGAATCGTTATTGAATTTTTAGTTAACGGTTTTAATTTGTCTTGAATTTCAACTTTCATGACTGAAAATTCACATTTTATTTTTCCTTTTAATAAAAAAGAAAAAGAATTCAAATAAATTATACAAAATTAATCAAAGAGATAGATCTAATCCAAAAGGAGAACATATACTTTGAATTTTACATAGAAGGTTCGAAAACATATTTATTCCGATTCAGAAGGAGAAATGCACTGGAGTACTGATGTACACCATTCATCTGAATTTACATATAGTAATGTTCATCTTTTACCAAAAATAAACCATTTATAGATATTGCCAGGGGATTCGTTCAGATCCAGTATAGTTCCATTTTCGCTATACAAGAATCAAGATCAAATAAGTATTCATTCTCTTTTTGTCGAAAGAGGATATATTTCTAACCTTTCACTAAAATAAAATTAAACACAAATGCTTCATATCTTTCGAGTAAAAGTAAAAAAAGAAAAAATTATCTAAAAAAAATTATTTTAGTATACTTTCAAGAAAAATAATATTTTGAAAAATACCAAAACACATGCCAAAGCTTGAGAAAAAGCCAACACAAACATCATAACATTTCATACAAATACTTTCTTCCCAGAATTGCCAGTTTCTAGTCTATAACACAAATAATTGAAAGCAGAAACTGGACCTTCATATCATGCCAAAATTGATTGAAGAAAAATGGTGTAAAGAGTAATAAGCAAATACGGATCAGGTAATATAGCTGAGAAGCCATCTTAAAGTAACAATATTGGTTAACAAAGGATTTTTAATCGTATTACAGAAAGCGTTGAAGGAAACCTTTGATTTCATCAATGTATGGTGTCCGAGTAGGAATGATGTGACCAAAATCATGCTCAATAATAACTGAGCAACCATCTTCAAATAATGAAGCAAGTTCTCTGCTTGTTTTGTTTGCAATCTGCCTGTCCTTGCCTGGAACACAACCGAATACATGGAGAGAGGGGCAGTTAATCGATCCACTCTCAATCTCCACAAATGGAAGAGCGAACCCAGAACACAAAATTGCAAATCTGAAATCAATGTCACCTTTTAGCCTCCCTTTTTGTGCACAAAGTAAAGCAGCCATCGCTGCTCCTTGTGAAAATCCCAGGATCCCGTCAAATGGCCCATCCCGAGAGAATACTTTCTTTAAATACGATAATGATACATCAAACCCTTCAGTTTGCTGCAGGTACTGGAGGGGATCAAATGGACTATCTGCCTTTTTCCAATCAGTTGCACTGCTTCCTTTGGAATCAGGTGCTATCAACCACGAAAACTTTCCCCTGCAAGTTTCTGTTGGGGGGAGAATTTGTTGTGATGAAAATGATAATTCATCACTGCACTCTAGTTCCGAGACACATGGCTGGTATATGAAAGGCAATTCATGAGGTGCATCAACAAAGACAAGCTCAGCAATGTTTTTAAGTTTCTTGGCTAATGATGCAGTTCTTCCTTTAAAACCAGATGCATTCTGCCGAAACCCATGCAAGCACAAGATTCTTAGCTTTCTTGGAGGCCTAGCACCTGTTTTATTGGATGAACAATTGCATTAAGACTTAGAAGTTCTTGGAAGAAAACAAAATGTAAAGATGTAACAGGGAAAAAAAAAGACAGATGTTCACTATTAGCCAAGATAAATACACCATTGCACTACATGTTATCTTGGTAAACATGGAACCAAAAGGATCCAAGTGATAAGGAGACAGACCTTACCCTGTCCCCCATGAAGTTGAGGCGAGAGGATAGTATCTGAGGAAATGGTTTTGAGCTCAACTTGAGGCAATATATCTTGCTGTTCACCATTTTCAGCAACATTTGACTCAATTACCTTTCCATGTTTTTGGCACAGCTCGCAAACATAAACAGCTTCCTCCTTCTGCCCACCCACAAAAATTAACAAATGAGACCCAACAAAATACAGAAACCTACAAGTGGAATGGAAGCTGAACAAACAGTTCATCAAAATACATACAAATTAGGCAATGATTGTTTTTAGAAGGGAAAATGAAAATCTGAAAAGCTATTATTTTAAGTTTCGCTTTAGATAAAAATTGAGAAGCAATTGTTAAGGTTCTTAGATTATTCACTGGACAAGATGGAGCTAGCTAAAGTATGATAGACATGCTTAAATGGTCAGAAATATTAGCTTTCAATGGTAGAAGGACTCTAGTCATCCAAACTTACCCGGCAGCCATCACAGACCAATACTAGCATTCTACAATATGAGCATCTACATCGTGAAGAGTAATCATCAAAGGATAAGCCACAGAGAAGGCAGGTTCCCAAGATATTTGTATCTGAGCTCCCAACAGCAATCCTACAGCCACAATACAAAATTACTGGGCAAAAATGACACTTCTTTTTCTTTGCTTGTTTTCTTTTATTGAACACCAGAAAGTTCAATAAAAGCATGATGTTATGCAATCACCAAAGGATAAGGTAAAAACTTTAAAATCAATAGGGTCGTAGCTGCTCTGAGCAATCATACCTGTGATCAAAAACAAAATTCTTTCCTTTGAAAAAACCACCATCTGGAAATTGTTCTAAATAACGCTGTATTCCACCAAACAACTGCAACAAAGCCAGCATTGCAAAATATATCAGTATAGCGACCAACAATCAGGACCTACCTTCCTCAGGATCTTATGGTCAAGGTAAGCATAACACTAGCTTCTGCTGGATCCAGAGCTACCTGAAATACATTCTCAAATCCAGCACCTTTTGACCTAATATAGGCCGATGCCATCTCACACCTGATTCCTCCAGTACAATACCTACACAGCACCCGAACAAAACATACTAAGATTAGAGTGGAAAAATGAGCGTTTGAAGCCATAACTGCACCAACTTTCAACCATGATAACATGATTTTCCAAATCAGATGGAAAACAGAGTGAATTCAGGTAAACACCTATAAAAAGTCAATTTTGGAACAAGCACTTACATCAGGACATTCTTTCCTCGCAATTGTTCAGAATTATCATCTATCCAGGATGGCAGATCACTATACTGTCTGATTCCAGGATCCAAAGTGTCCACATTTGGCATGTCAAACTTCCCAATTCTCGTCTCATAAAGATTCCTTGCATCTAATAAAACAAGACCTTTATCATCAACTAGACTTTCTTTATCTACAAGCTTCCCTGAGAAACATAAACAGAATCACCCAACATATAGTTAACCATTACCAGTCATTCCCTTGCATAACAAAACAACAAAACCAAATTTAGAGAACAAAATACTACAAAGAAGAATAAACATAGCCTATAAAACGAAAGCAAACCAAAAAGTAAAGCATGTAATAAAATTTCAAAAAGAAAATCACAACTCACCAGCACTTTGAAGAACAGAATGGAACTGCACAGCGGACAAATGGCTACCAGCATTTGAAACATCCGGTGCTTTAACAAGAGGATATGGGCTAAAAGTAACCAATTCCTAGCCACACCAAAACGCATCAAAATGTTAGACCAAGCAAGCGAACGCAAACGCAAATCAAATCAAAACTTATACTATACCAAATAGCTCAAAACAATGATACTAATAGAAACCAAAGTTTGATAGAACAAAGATTCATACCTTGACAATGCGAATGGAAAGAGAAGTGAAGCCACATTCATGAGCAACCTTGTCATTCAATGGAAAATGACAAGAAGCAAGCTTGAAATCAGTCCCTTCAAATAAACTAATAGCTTTCACAGCTTCAATATGTTTCTCCAATGAAGACAACTTGCCACCAACCTAAACCAATGAAGAAAACAAAAGAAACCCAATATTCTAATAAGCAAAAAGTTCCAAACTTTCCAATTTTTGGACTCAAATAACTAAACCCAAAATCCCAAA
>Ga0307513_10012066_pt1 | contig 10686 bp, 7 predicted proteins | sample 15_EM_MG_FD_202174 | JGI IMG/M metagenome (GOLD analysis project Ga0307513, IMG submission 202174) | Populus trichocarpa ectomycorrhiza microbial communities from riparian zone in the Pacific Northwest, United States - 15_EM | ecosystem: Host-associated > Plants > Roots > Unclassified | place...
ACACTGCACCCATGAAACTCTATGCACTTGCATTTTAGCTTTTTAGGTGCCGAAAATAAAGGCACATTAACTAGAGTGCCTTCAAGTAATTGCAAGGACTTTCATCCATTGTTATAAATACTGAAATCCATAAGGGTAGCTGTGGATTTATTTTTTAATAGTCACGAGTCCTTTCAGAATCACTAAAGGCTTACGTGGTCGTTAACTTCAAGGCCCGTGAGATTTGTCGAGGTACGCGCAAGCTGACTTGAACACCCATATTAATAAAAAAAACCAAAAAACCCAAAAGTCGGCATTAAACTAGTGATTTATCAACTCAGGACTAGTTGAGTTTAATGTTTTTGGAAGATGTGATTGTTGAGAATATGATATTTCTATTTAATTTAAAATAAAAAATTTAATCAATGTATTTGTGTTCAGTTAAATAGAAAAAAATGTGGAGAATATGAGTAAATTTATCATTTTATCTTTGAAAATTAAATTATATAATTTAATCATAAGATATTTAATTGTCTTTCTTAATGTTTAACACGTTCCTCAAGTCTAAAACTAAAACATTAAAATAAATTCAATAGTTAATTTAATTTTATAAAATTATAGCTATCAAGTAGAATAATATATTTATCAACACAACACATAGCATATATATTATGATTTCATAGAAAATTAATATAAACTAGTTACCTAAACTGGGTTATTATTGAGTAGAAAAAAATAAAATATGCTAGGCAATTTAACATAAAGTTTGGATGCATTTATGTCATAAAATTGAAAGCTGGCATCTCAAACTCGGATTATTTTAGAAGAGAATCACATTTCCAGCGTCCTAGGGCATTTGAGATTTACAAGAATTCAACCAAACATAAAAATACTTGACCTCTCGAATCTCTTTCTCCCTATAATCTTAAATATCCTAGCATCAAACGCCCCCCTTCTTATGTTTTGTGCCACTAGATGGGGATGTAAGGATGCTCTAGTAGGTGGTCCAATAGTAAAAGTTTGGGACTAAAGAGTTTATTTTTTTTATGATTTTAGGTTCGAGCCTTGTGGTTGCTAATATGATGGCCACTAGAGGCTTATATGGTCGTTAACTTCAGAGCCCGTGGGATTAGTCGAGATACATGCAAGTTAGCCCAGACACCCATGTTAATAAGATAAAAAAATATGCTCAACAACTTCCTGGCCTTTTGCGTTTCTCAACATTGAAGTGCACATCGATAAGATCTGTTATACCAGCTGTTATTTTTTGACCTATTTTTACAGGGCCAAGGGGTGCCTGCACAAAAAAAGATAAAAAGGCAAATTATTCAAGACTTCAAATGACAAGATCCTATACTTGATCACACTAGGAAGACATCTCAAAATTATCTCTAACATTATCTATTTTTAAAATATTTTTATAACTTGACAGAAATAACGATTAAATTAACTAGAGTTAATTATTCCCACCATCCTCTATTTTTAGTGTCATTAGACTCACTACACTGTCAATGTGTTTTGAAAACCATACACTTTTCACCTTTTATTTTTCTTATGCTTTTACCTTTTATCTCCTATTAAAATTTTGTCAATTGACCATTAATATTTTTTTTTTTGTTAAGTAAACATGCCAAACTTAAAGCAATTGAACTTGAAATATAACAACTCCAATTATTAAATTAGTTTATCTTTCACATAAAGGATAAACAGAGTAAATTTTTTTTTTCATTTAGTTCACCGAAATTTCTAACGAAATTTCAGCAGAGTCTCCCCTATACCGGGAGGTCCTAAATTATCGACAATTTACCCTGCACACATTTATAATCACATCCCACTCATAATCACATCCATAATTGGTACAATCAACCATTTAATTTATTCAAAAATATACTCAGGACAAATCTGCAGGCCCAATCCCCATCTCATATCACATGCATAAGTTAATAATTAAGAGAACCATTCGAACACTGAAATTTCATATATATATATATATATATATATATACACACACACACACAACACAGTTTAGCATTCTAAACATAAGCTAGTACATTATAATATCCCAAGCATAGATTGATACATTTAATATTCCAAAAACAAAATAATATGAGTATATTATTCTATAGAGATTACATGTTTACTGCATAACAAAATTACATAAATAATCCCTAAGTTCCTAACTTATACAAAAAGGGATCAAGGAACCTAAATTCTATTCCTGGCGTGAATGGGAGGGACGTGCAAAACATAAATTTTCCATATAATTAAAAAAATAAGATACAAACAATTTCACAGAAGAAAAATCATACAACACATCTACCTACTTAAGTCATATGCAATTTTATACACCACAACTAGCCCCTTTTAAGGATTAGCAAATTTGTTTCCTTTAACTATGTTTCCCTTTTTCTTTTTCTTTATGAAATCCAAGCTCTGATTTAGGGTATTCACCCTGCCACTTCTCCCCATATTGGGAAAACTACTTCCGACACTAATGACCCCCATTAGTGTCTTTAGTTGCCCGCACTGGGGTCAACTAATCAAGTTTATGAAATTGCCAACACTAACGCAACCGTTGGTGTCATTAACTATTTTCGGGCCTAAATAGTTAATCAATGTTCCATGTTACCTTGGGAGGTCCTCGGGTATGCCGATGTCAAGGATTCTTGACATCATTAGCTTTCACCTCGGAAAGCTAATCAAGTCCCATAAATTTTACCGACATTGACGTCACCTGCCGATATCATTAACTATTCTGAACCCGAATAGTTAATCAAGTTCTATATTCCTCCTCCCATGTACCGGTCATGCCGATGTTAGCCAACTTGGCTAACATCATTAGCCTCCCGTATCTAGGACAGGCTAATCAAATTCCCGGAATAGTCATTCCTAAAGTTCATTGTTACTATCCATTTTCTCCGAAAGAACCCATAAATTAAATCTAGTTCTCCGTTTCCATTTTCCTATCGTTTAACCTTTCCTTTTCCCCTTTTCTTTTCCTCATCAATAAGCACCAAAATTTATAGTTCAACAATTAGTTAAAACAATAATTAACTAGAGGAGATATAAGTACTGAGTACCTACTTGCTGTAGACGCTCGACTTGCGTTCCCATATTGTTGCTGCACTCCTCCCACGGTTCCTCCTAAAACCACAAACACCCATCATTATTCCATATTAGTCCACATGTCACAACACAACAACAACAATGGCAATAATATTGATTTCTCTTTTACCATTCTTTTCTTTCTCACCTACATTTCTTATTATTATCCTTTAACATTTTCAACTCATTTGTAGCCCAAGTGGACATCATGAATTCAATTTTGATCACAGTTTATTCCTTTTTGAAGATCAAAACACGATGTTACACACTTTATGAAGGGCAAGAAAATGAATTATACCTTAATATGGCTAAATTTTGTCGTTTTATCGACTTGGCCGAATCTGCCAGTAGGGCGACAACTCGACCTCCCTTCAGATTTTTATTCATATCCGGAGTTCTAGGACTCCAAATTAGGCACAGTCAGATTTGTTGGAAAGCTAACACTCCCGGATACAACTTCTATGAAGGGAACCTCCCCGGATTCTATCATTTTCATGTCCGAATTCCCTCAGGAATCAGGGTGATGAACCTGCCCTGTTTTCATCAATGGACAAGTATTTTCAATTTTATCTCCAATCCTACTTCCTCATCAGATACTACCATGCCTTCACCTTATAAATGGTAACCTGTCTCGTTATGACCTCCCAAGGTCATTTGTACTAAGTTAATTAGTTGATTTCTACTTTGGCCGAACCTACCTAAGGGAACGAAGCTTCCTCTTCCTTACAAGTTATAATTAGTAACTACATTATAACAGCACATCTCAATTAATTCACAAGGAAGTCATAAGTTCTCCTCCTCTGTTTTTCTTCCCCTCCAGTGGTCGGTCCTTAAATATGTTCTTTTTTTTTTTCTCCTTCCATTTCACCCCTCCACATTCAAGGCCATTATTATCACCCTAATAGGTATAGTTTCAAGAAATTTTGCATTTTTGCCTAAATTTTATGTTCAAGAACCCTAATTCTCAATTCAAGAAAATTATGAAACTTCCAATCAAATTGAAGTTAATTTCATAGAAATTGAAATTAGAACTCCTTACTTGGATGAAATCTAAGCTTTACTTCATAAAATTTAAAAAGAATCTTAACCTTTTTCTCCTTGCATATAGTCGGCCACTTTTCCCCCTCTTTTCTTCACCAATTCTTCACTTTTCTTCTTGTTAGTTCTCCACCCAAATGTGTTTTCTCCACTTAATAATTCCAAGGCTTGTGTGAGTATACTAATTTGGGTGTTTACTCTTAGATTTGATGAAGGAAAAATCTGAAATTCTCCCCCCCTCTTTTTGATGTTATCAGTCGGCCATGGGCGAGAGAAGGAATGGGTATTTATAGTCTCATTTCTTCTTAATTCCATTTTGGCCCCATCTTTCTTCCTTTTTCTCAATTAAACCTTTTTTTTTGTAGTTACACTATTTTGTATTATAACAAAATTTAAATGATTATAAACCCCCCCTCTTTTTTGTTTATTCTTTTTTGGTATAATTTTTTCTCAGGTTTCGCATGAAAGTTCGTCAAGTTCAAGGTAACATGAGTCTGACAAACATCTCAGATCCAGAAAACTTTGACATTATTAAATTCTAAGGCCTTATACTTGATCCTAGACAATTCTCTATAATATAAGTGTTAAAGACATAATAAATCATCATACCTCTTCATCTAGAATAATTATTCATATTAAGGTAATAATTTCCTTTTGCTTATAGGTGTATATAAGGTCACTTAAGGGATCCACCATACTTATTATCTCATTAATGAAATGTAAGAGATATTTGCTTTTTATTAATATGTCGAAATGAAAGACTTTCCAACTCTTTTTTTCATGGAAACAAAAAGGTTCAGGGGGTATAAATACTCCCTGAACCATTTAGGTAAAGGTTTCACAACTTCTTATCTCTTAAGATAAAAATACTTAGATTTTAAAGCATTAACAAACTTAAAACTAAAAAACAAACATCTTATTAAGGCTTTTTTAAGTTATTTTATACATTTTCCATAAAAATACTAACTTTATTATTGGGAGGGTCTTTGAATCTCCTCCGATTGGAACTATTTTTGCAGGTACTCATAATTTCTACTGTAAGCCTAGAATTTTTTAAATTAAGAAGAAGAAGTTCACATACGTGAACATATTGATTAACTACTATCTCAAACACTAAATAACTTTATATTTATATATTTTAGATTTTAAAACATTATCAATTATAAGATGATACAATAATCCTTGTGAGTATAATGAATTATGGAAAAAATAAGCAAAGTATCTATTTAGTATTAAAAAGAGTAAGTTTGGAAATCATTAATTTCATTCAATCCTATTTTATTTTGGTACTAGAAAAAAATCAAGCAAAATATATTGCTTCTATTTATTCGTAAGCATGTAATTTATTACAAAAATCTATTGATACATAAATGACACGAATTAAAAAAAAATAACATAAGTTTTTCTATATAAAAAAAATGAGACAAGGTTTTATTAGTCACAGAAAAATATAATCTTTCTTCTAAACGAGGGAGTCTAGTCGTTAAAACGAGAGGGTAATATTTTTTTAATTTCTTTTACTATGAAAAAGTTAATTCTACTAAATTTAAAGTGGAAACCATATTCAATTAGAGCTGACTAATTGAAGCCTTTTTTTTATATGAAACAAAATCTCTTTGTCGTCATCAGATCTTAGAAGATAAGCAAATGACATAAATTAAAATACTATCAATACTTAATGTCATAATCTATTTTTGGATTCTTTCCAATTACATTTTCTTTTCTTAAAAAAAAAAGGAACACCGAAATAGTGTCGTTTTGAACGGCACTGTTCTCCTTCTTCCCTGCGTATGCAAAGGCAGGGAAGAAGAAGATTTTTGAAAATCTTTTTCCCGCTCACTTTCTCTTCCTCCCACTTGCATAAAACCCTGCCAAAACTCATACCCACACAACCATACCCTACCAAGAAAGGGGCACCCTGCCATGTAAATGGCCGGCCACCTTACCCTGCAGAGGTAAGGTAGCCCAGGTCCCCCCTGCACCACGATGGGACAGAGCAGGGGGTCCATCTCCTCTTGCTTATAAATAGAAGAAGGGGGGACGAATTGATGGGGAGGTGGAAGAACAGAAAATGGAGGGGGGACGGAAGGTTTTGAAAAGAGAAAAGAGGGGAACATTTGAAAACAGAGAAGAGAGAAACCGAATAGAAGGAAAAAAAGAAAGAGAAGGAGAACAGAGAGAGAGGAGTGAACGAACTGAAACAGGAAGAGGAAGATTTGTTTGAGATACAGAGGAGAGAAAGCGAAAACAAACGTGGGGAGGGAAAAACAGAGACTGCGGTCTCTGCACAGGGAAGAAGAAGAACCGTTCCTCACCCCTTGGGCACCACCGCTGTTTCTTCCTCTCCACCGCCACAACAACTCCACTGGTCAGCAACCGCTAGCAGCGCCATCGTCAACCTCTAACCATCTTCCTCCCCCTGCTGCAACACCCTTGAAGAAGAAGGAGCTAACACCTCTGCACAGACAGAAAAACAGCAGCAGACACTGCCCGCCACCGCAGAAAAGAACCACCATCGCTCCGCCAACAACAACAACTACCATTAGAAATAGAAGAAGAAAGGAGAAGCAGCAGGCAGAAGCTGGGAGAAGAAGAAACAGTGAAAAAAATAGAAACAGATGAGAACAGATCAGAAGAAAAAAACGCAGAGGAGAAAAGAAAGGCCGACCACCATCCAAGCCGTTCTCCGGTCAGCAACCGCCAGCAGCAGCAGCACCGTGAGCCACCGCCAGGTCTGCTTTCCCCGCCTCTCCCTTCGTCCTTCTTCTTCTTCCCCATGCAGGTTCCACTGTCGAACAATGGAACGAGAATTATAATCCACGTTCCACTGTTTAAGTGGACTTTGGGCCGGATCAATTCTGGCCCAGCCCAAATTTCTGGGCCGGTTCCAGCCCGTCCAAAAACAAATTCCAAAAAATACTTTCGTCAAAATCTGTGATTTTTTTCGCGTATTTTTCTACTAAATTTTGCTTGATATTAGTTTGTATTTTTATACCGTAAAAATACAAATCCGATATTAAAATATCCGGTTTTCATAAAAACAAAATGTCTTTGTTTTCATGTATACGGCCAAGTCTCTAAAAACAAAAAATCATATTGTATTTTCATACAACAAATAAAACTTCAAAAAAAATTATGTTTTAGCATGCATTTTGGCTTTAATAACCAGTTTATTAAAGTCATGAGAACTTGGTCAATATTTCAAAAATATCCAAAAAAATTATTTTGTTTTCTTTTAATTTCCGGGATTATGAATTTATACGTAAAACGTACTCCCAATATTAAAAAGGTAGTTTTTTTATTTGACACTAGAACAGTTAGGTTTTACCCCATTAAGATAAGGACCTTCTTTTTTAGCGGGGCTTTTCTTGAATCTTAGACAGACAGGACCAACAATTAAAAAACGCGACCAAGCCTTAGATTTTGATCAGACAAATAAAATAATGCAGCTTACTTTAGGTAGGGCGTATTTGGGGTGCTAATACCTTCCCTTTACGCAACCAGTCTCTGTATCCGATCTCTGAGACCAGTTAGGGTTTCTAGTGACCAGAATACTAGGTGACGACTCTCATTCTATTTTTTCCACTGATAAAAAGACAAGAATTCCTTGTCTCCTCATATTTTCCAGATAGATACACACCCATGAGTGTGGAGAACGATCGCCGCGACGCCGAACACGTGCGACACTTAATGCAAAGAAGGTATACTGTCAGCCTTGACCAGGTCAGCTAGGAGCCAGTGCTGGATGCAAGACTCCGGGGGGGTGCGGGTTAACTTTTTCATCAGATCTTAGAAGATAAGCAAATTACCTATATTTCTTGTTTTTTATTTTTATTTTTATTTTTTATATAAAAAATATTAAATCAATGCTTGATTTTTAGAGGAACTAGTCGTAATGGAAGGAGTAGGGCATTTCCTCGATCAAGAGAAGCCGGATGAGATCAATAGGCACATTTATGATTTCTTTCAAAAGTTCTAGTTTGCTTCTTCGTTCTCCTCCTGCTGTCTTTTCTGGAGAGTTAGAGCATGTTCGGCACGGCGGTGCAAAACCATGCCTTAAAACAATGTCTATGTATGCATTTGTTTGTGTAAGAGCTTGCATTTTCTCAAGCATCATCCTGGCGAGTCAAGGAACTGGTCCTTGTAATTTTCATATGCCCTCAAATCAAATCCTGCATTGTTTGCTCAAAGCATAATGCACGCTATGATAAAAATCTTTCCATGGCCATTCATTTTGTGGATCGTTCAGTTTGGAGATTCACACTGCCTCTCCTCTTCCTTTCAATATGTAAGCCATTAAATCTGTCGAGTCAGCGAGAGGCTTACTAAAGCAAGATCGCAGCAGGGAAGACGGTCCGACCAAGAACGGACAAGTTTGATCGAAGCATTTTCCCTCATCGGCGCTCATGAGCAGTGAGAGTAGTCAGACATTGCGAGCCATGCCTTTAAGAACCACAGGTTGAGCTAATGCTTCTCGCCTTTGCATGCTTGTTCGTGAGCGTAATCCACTTCTCTGCTGTGGTATATATTTTTTGTGCTTCAAAAACTATTTTTATATCTTTATTTTTAATATTTACAAAAATAATCAAGAATAGCAATTAGTTTACCTCTTCCAGCTTAGTCCAATTCGTGTCCTTTAAGGGTAGCCTAACAATTAATGTTTGAGATATTCATTAATAGCCTTTTTTTTGTACTGTAGTAATAATTATTTTTTAAAATATTTTTATTTTAGAAATATATTAAAATAATATTGTTTTTATTTTTTAAATTTTATTTTTAAATTAACACATCAAAATAATTTAAAATCATAAAAAACTTAATTTGAAGCAAATAAAAAAATAAAAAAAATTAAATGTTTTCAATGATGCTTTTAAAATGTAAAAACAAACATGCTTTAAAAGTTCAGCCTCGAGTTCAAACATTAAAAAATGAATAAGATAAAAAAAAATAATTATTTCAATTAACCTCTAGCATAAGTTAGATTTGATATAAAACCTAACTTATGCTAGGTACCATGTTAAGATTAACATGACCCACCTAACTATAGAGTTTTATAATACTAGTTAAAATAAAAATATCAATAGAGTTTTAACTTTTCTTAAATTGGTTTTTGAACATGAGCCGGCCCATCATAGACAACCCAATCCATATACAAATCCAACAACAATTCAAGGAATTATTATTGTTTTGATTATTGTGTCATCCACTTGTATAAAATTATAACAAAAATTAAAACAACTAGATGTGGGCTACTATTTATATGAATAAGAAAACACTTTTTTTTTTAGTTTTGATTTTTTTCATAGAACCTTTCTATAGCCTAACTAGATGAAATTGTGGTAGAAATATCACATTAAAAGATAAAAGACTAAAATGTAAAGCATAGAAAACAATATAGGACTAACTCCAAATTCACAACAATTTTTATTTTGATAAAAAAATTTATTTTGTTTATTTTTTAGTTCATGTGTTTGAGAGAGGAGAGAGAAGCTCGTCGAAAAATAATAGTAGAGAGAGGAAGTTGTTAATTGTCATGATTCTAACAATCAAAATTATCAAATTTGGTGTCAAAAGGTTCTATTTGATTAGAGAAGATTGATAATGATGGTTTTTCTCTCTAAACATGATGAGATCGATCGATCAAGTTCGATTTTGATTTTTGAGATTTAGTTGATTTGTTTTAGTTATTTTGGGGTATTTTGCAATTGTAGGGCAGTTTGTATTAGTTTGTATGGTGTGTTTGATATGTTTTTGGGTGAAAATGAATTGAAATAAGAATTTTAGAGAAAAAACCTTACCCTCGATTTTCTAATTGTCATAATGGTTGATGGAGTTCGGGCAAAATCAGGTGACAAGTTATCTACCACTACAAGCAATCTGCCACCTATTTAATTAAAAAAAAAGGAGTGAACAACCTATGAAAAGAATAATAATAAACAAAGCTCTAGCGTGCCTAGGCTTTTTAATTTAGATGAAGCTCACATGTCTAACCAGTTTTTGTTTTTAATTAATTTACATTTACATTTTTTTACAATTAATTAATTATAAATATATTAATTTATTAAACTCTTAAATCAATTAAGAATACATTGTAGATGTTATTTTATTAGGTACCATTCATCTTTTACTTTGTTTTCAAATAAGAATATAACAATATTTTTATAATATTAGCAAGTTTTGTTTACAAATCATTATTATTTTTTTTTAAAATCTTATCATATTTTTTTTCTAATAGCATATATTTTTATTGTCATATAATTAAAAAAAAACTGAAAAACAATGTTACTAGACCAAGTCGACACCATAATCCAAGTCACTAGTTTGTCAGGATATGTTAGGTTGGATTAAGCTAATTAAAGATGTTATCGTCCAGATATTTTCAAAAAATCTACTTTGTATAGAATAAATTTTGAGTTTATAATTAAAATTTTATTTTTAAATAAAAAATATATTAACAATGAATGCAAATTTTTCATGGTTTAAATTGTCTTTTGGTATGACCCATAGCGAAGCATGGAACAATTACTCTTGTGAAATCTACAACATCAATGTATTAAAATAATT
>Ga0307513_10012067_pt1 | contig 10686 bp, 9 predicted proteins | sample 15_EM_MG_FD_202174 | JGI IMG/M metagenome (GOLD analysis project Ga0307513, IMG submission 202174) | Populus trichocarpa ectomycorrhiza microbial communities from riparian zone in the Pacific Northwest, United States - 15_EM | ecosystem: Host-associated > Plants > Roots > Unclassified | place...
ATCCACCCGACGGTCGCGCCCGCGGGCGGGTGCGCGCTCACCGACGACGGCCTGGGCTACGGCTACAACCAGCGCAACCTGCGCTCGCTCGACGCGCTCGACCGCGCGCGCCGCGCCGTCGCCGGCGAGGCGCTCGACGCCAGCGCGCCGCGCCGGGTCGGCCGCGGCACGCGCGCCGCGCCGTTTCGCGCCAGCTTGCCGCTGGTCGACCTCGCCGACACGCGGACCGGCGAGGCGCGCTTCGCGACCTACCCCTGCGGCGTCACCGCGACGGGCCGCGAGCTGGTGTATCGCCTCGATCTCGTCGCGGCGACGGCGATCGACGCCTTCGTGGTCGATCGCGACGCGGTCGACGTCGACGTCGCGATCCTCGACGGCGCGCTGGCGACCGACGCGTGCGTCGCGGGCGGCGATCACGGCGCGTCGGCCACCGTCGGCCCCGGGCCGGTCTACGTCATCGTCGACAGCCGCAGCGCGGCGAGCGAGGGCGAGCTCGTGCTCGTCGTGCAGGCGCCCTAATCAGCGCCGGCCGAGCGGCGGCGGGTTGTAGCGCTCGGCGGGGAGCTGGCCGACGACGCCGCCGCTGATCAGCACGGTGCCGTCGCACAGCGGCACCGCCTGGTGGCCGGCGCGACCGACCGCGAGGCGATCGGTCGCGACGACGTCGACCGAGCCGTCGGCCGGGTTGAGCCGCACGATGTACGCGCTGTCGAGCGGCGCCGCGCTCGGCGTCAGCCGCCCGCCGGTCAGCAGGATCCGGCCGTCGGGCAAGGTCGTCGCGGCGACGTCGATCACGCCGGCGGCGATCGGCAGGTCACCGGCCCACGAGAACCCGGCGTCGACCGAGAAGCTCTCGAGCGTGCGCACCGGCTGGCCGGCCGCGTCGACCCCGCCGATCATCAGCACGCTGCCGTCCGGCATCAGCGTCGCGACGTGGCCGCGCCGCGGCACCAGCATCTTCGGCGCGAACTTGGTCGGATCGGCGAGCTCGGCGCTGAGCGGCTTGAACAGCTCGGCGACCGCGATCGGCGCACCGGTCGCGTCGACCCCGCCGGCGATCAGCACCGGCGCGCCGACGTCCTCGCCGAGCCGCGTCGCGCTGTGCCCGCTGCGCTCGATCGAGAGGTGCGCCGCCAGCTTGCGGACCTCGAACGACGCGCCGTTCTCCGCGATCTCGTCGATCTCCTTGCTCGGCAGCGCGCCCGGCGCGTTGCCGCCGATCACGATCACGCGGCCGTCGGTGAGCGACGTCGCGGTCAGGTCGACGCGCGCCATCTCCACGAAGTCGAGCCGATCGATGCGCTGGCCGTCGATCACCTCGATGAAGCGCGCGCCGTCGCCGCCGGCCATGCCGCCGATCACCGCGACGCGCGGCGGCGACGTGCCGACCTGCGCGTGCACCGCCTGCTTGCGCGCGCTGACCAGGCCCAGCGGCGCGAGCCCGCCGGTCATCGGATCGAACATCTCGACCGTCTGCTGCGCCTGGTCGCCGTCGCTGCCGCCGACCAGCAAGGCGGCGCCGCGGTACGCGATGCCGAGCCCGCCGGTGCGCGCCAGCGGCAGCACGCCGAGGTCGGCGAACTTCACGCTGCGCGAGAAGAACAGGTGCGGCGTGCGCGTCCGGCCGGTCGGCGTCACCGCGAACGCGCACGACCGGCCGTACGCGATGTTGCTCGCGCCGACGTAGCCCGCCATGTGGATCACCAGGTCATCGCCGAACGGCACGCCGGCCATCTCGAGCGGCTCGCCCTGCGCGAAGGTCTGCGACACCAGGTCGCGCTCGTTGCCGGCGTGCGCGACGGTCAGCGTGATCTCGTCGAGCGGCGCGGCGGTCGCGTCGGCATCGCCGACCGGCAGATCGATCACCGGCACCACGGCGCGCGGATCGTCGGCGCACCCGGCGAGCGCGGCGGCGACGATCCAGCCGCGCGCGCCTACCACGGGTACTCCGGCCGGACCGTCCAGGTCGACGGACTGGACGGCTGCGTCGCCGCGGCGGTCAGCGGGATGACGATCGCCGCGGCGAGCACCGCCGCGCCGGCCGCCCACGCCCACCGCGAGTCGTACCAGTGCTTGGTCGCGAGCGGCAGCAGGAGCTGCTCGAGCGCGTGGGCGAGCGGCGTCAGATCGCGCGTGATCGCGACGGTCCGGCGATCGCGCTCGCGGCCGTCGACGCCGACCAGCCGCGCGGTGCCGACGCCGCTGCGGACCTCGATCGCGACGAACGCCTTGGCGCCGACGGTGCGCGCCTGGATCAGCACGTCGTCGTCGGTCGGCGGCGCCAGCACGATGTTGCGCGCGACGACCAGCTGATCGCTCGTGACCTCGACCCGCGTGCCCCACGGCGCGCGATCGGGGCACGTCACGTAGACCCAGTGCGAGCCGACCAGCGGCTGCGCCGACGCCACCGCGCTGGTCGCCGCGCCGTCGATCAGCGCGGTGCAGCCCGGCGGCGCGTCGATCGCCAAGGTCGCGCGCTTGCGATCGGTCAGCGCCTGGTGCACGCGGGTCAGCTCGCTCGACACCCGCGGCGGGAAGCGCGCCGGATCGAGCACGCGCACCGGATCGATCGTCACCGAGGTGACCAGCTCGTCCCAGTAGGCGTTGAGCTCGCCCTGCTGAATCCGGACCAGGCCGCGATACAGGAACAGGTCGGCGAGCTGCGACTGGGTCAACCCGGCGGCCCCGGTGCGGTCAGCGAGCGCCCGTGCCTCATCCAGGGTCGTCCATGCGTCTTCGAAGCGTAATGCGTCATACGCCTCGATGCCGCGTTTCAGGGTCGCGGCGGTCGCAGGGAGCGCGTTGGCCGCCGGCGAGCGGTCGATGATGGCGGCGCCGGCCCGGCGCGCGACCTGCTCGACCGGCCCGAGCTTGGCCCCCGGCGCCCACACCATGACGACGTCGGCCGACGGCGCGGCCGCCGCCTCCGACGGAAACACCGTCGCGAGCACGGCCATGGCCGCCGCGGTCAGCAGAGAAGGAGGCCAGGACACGTACAGAGAGTTTCGGATGGTCCGGAGCAGGGGTCAACCTCACGCTATAGTGTTGGTGATGGCCCGTGCGCTCGGTCGCTACGAGCTCCTCCGACCTCTCGCTCGCGGCGGGATGGCGGATGTGTACCTCGCGCGCCGCCGTGCCGCCGGTGTCGAGAAGTGGTTAGTGGTGAAGCGCATGCGGCCCGAGACCTCGGGCGACCCGCGCTTCCTCGATCTGTTCGTGCGCGAAGCGCGGCTGTCGATGAGCTTGGTCCACCAGAACATCGTGCCGGTGTTCGACTTCGGCAAGATCGACGACCAGGTCTTCCTCGCGATGGAGCGCGTCGAGGGCAAGGACCTGGGCTCGAGCCTCGCGCGCTCGGCGAGCCATCGCCTGCCGCCGCTGCTCGCCGCGTTCATCGCCGCCGAGTGCTGCCAGGCGCTCGACTACGCGCACCAGCGCCGGGGGCCCGACGGCGTCGCGCTCGGCATCGTCCACCGCGACGTCACGCCGCGCAACGTGCTGCTGTCGTGGTCGGGCGAGGTCAAGCTGACCGACTTCGGCATCGCCGCGCTCGCCGGCGACGCGACCTCGCGGCTGCTCGGCACGCCGCAGTACATGGCGCCCGAGCAGGCGCGCAGCGAGCCGATCGATCCGCGCACGGACATCTACGCGATCGGCCTCGTGCTGCGCGAGGCGGTCAGCGGCACGCGGCCGCGCCCCGGGACGGATCGCGAGACGATCCTCAACGCGGCCCGGCGCGGCGAGCTGCTGCCCTGGGCCCACGACGCCGCGCCGAGCAGCGCGGACAGCGACGATCCGGCCGAGGCCGACGAGCCACCCGACGCGGCGCCCCCCGTGGTCGACGCGCGCGCCGCGTTGCCGCCGGCGCTGATCGCGATCATCGACCGCGCCACGGCGCCGTCCGCCTGCGATCGCTATCCCGACGCGCGCTCGATGCTCGAGGAGATCGACAGCTTCATCGTCGGCGAGCGCGCCGCGCACAAGGCCGAGTCGCCGGCGCGCCAGCTCGCCGCCTGGCTCGCCCAGGTCTGGGAGGGCGCGCGCGACGACGTCGAGTCGAGCGCGACGATCGAGGCCAACCACCTGCTCAGCTTCATCGACGACGGCGCGTTCGACGTCCTCGGCACCGGCACGGCGCGCTCGATCGCGATGACCGCCGCCGAGGAGCTCGCCGCACCGGCGACGACCACGACCACGCCGGCCGCGGGCGCGACCCTGGCGCCGACCCGGCGACCGCCGAGCGGCCCGATCGCGACGCCTCCGCGCGCCGGCGACAGCCCCGCCCGGCTCACCCGCGTGTCGTCGAGCCAGGCCACCGTCGCCTCGGGCTCGTTTCACACCATCCCGGATCGCGCCGACCGCAAGTCCGGCGGCCGGACCCGGATCAGCGGGGCCAGCCGGTTGATGCCGCGCCAGATCGCGCCGCTCGCCAGCATCCTGGTCGTCGCGATCGTCGTCGGCGCCACCGTGTTCGTCGTGACCAACAACTACCGCGACCGCGATCAGGTCGCGTCGCGGCGGCCGTCCGATCCGGACGCGCGGCGCGCCGAGCGTCCGATCTCCGGACAGCCGGAGCAGCCCCACCCCGGCCCGACGCCCGCGAGCCCAGGGTCCGCGCAGGCCGACCACGCCGCGGTCGCCGGGCACGCCGGCACACACCCGTCCGGCCCGGGTCGACCAGGCGCAGTGCACGGCTCCCCGGGACGTCCGATGGCCGGACGTCCCGTGCTCGCGACCGTCCCGATCGACGCCGGCAGCGGCTCCGGCAGCGACGATCTGATCGACGCCCCGCCGCCCCCGCCGCCGCCGACCTGCCGCGTCCGCATCAACCTGACGCCGTGGGCGTACTACACCGCCGACGGTGACACCACGCGCCACGAGACCCCCGGCACGATCGACCTGACCCCCGGCGTCCACCGCCTGCACGTCTGGAACCCCGAGCTCCATATCGAGCGCGACATCACGATCAACGTCCCGGCCGATCGCGACACGATGAACTACAGCGAGCCGCTGCGGCCCGAGCCGCTCCCCAGCGACGTCCTGCCGTGACGCCCGGCGCGTCGTCGCTCACGGCGCCGGCACGAACGTGATCGCGGTGCGCGTGCGCGGCGACAAGATCTGCGACGGCCGGATGCCGAAGTGCTCGCGCGCCGCGGCCGAGAGGTGCGAGGACGACGCGAAGCCAGCGTCGAGCGCCGCGGTGGTCAGCGACGCGCCGGCGGCGTAGTCGCGCACGACCGCGAACGTGCGCAGCCAGCGCCGCACCGAGCGCAGCGAGCTGCCGATCTGCGCGTGCGCCAGGCTCATCAGCCGCGACGGCGACAGCCCGACGTCCGCCGCGATCACCTCGATCGGCAGGTTCTCGTCGAGCCGGTCGCGCAGCGCGTCGAGCACGCGGCGCAGGCGGTCGTCGATCGGCCGCGCGCCGCGGTCGCACGCGATCGCGCGATCGACCGGCGCGAAGTCGGTCAGCGCGCCGCGCACGAGCGCGCCGCCGAGCTCGAGCCACGCGCCGGGGTGCGCCAGATCGGCGACCGGCGCCATCGCGGCGCGCGACATCGCGTGCGGCGGCAGCACGAACACGGCGATGCGCCCGCCGGCGACGTCGACGGCGTGCGAGAATCCCGGCGCGATCAACGCCGCCCGGCTGGTGTGCGTGCGGCCCGCGACCAGGCGCAGCGGCCGGTCGAGCCCGACGATGATCACCGGCGAGGCGTGATGGTGCGTCGTGATGTCGTCGAGCGCGCCGCCGAGCGCGATGCGATCCGGCCCCGCGAGCAGCCGGAGCCGGTCAGGCGGTTCTTGAAAGTCGGCGCGCCGCGAACCAGGCATCGTCCACCGTGATGCTACACAACCCGGTCGACCCCGACGAGCCTTCCGTGGAGGCGGCATGACCTCGACCACGTTCTGCCTGGCGAGCGCCGGCGGGTTCTTCCTCGTCGGGCTGGTCACCGGCACGTGGAAGTACGCGTGCATCGCGACCAGCGCCGAGGCCCGCGCGCCGTTCTACGTCGACACCGCGCACCGCGCCTCGCTGCTCTACGCGTTCGCGTGCGCCCTGCTCGCGCAGCTCACCGCGCGCAACGCGTGGCCCGACGGCGCGACCCTCGCCGCCGCGATCCTGCTCGTCGGGTTCTTCGCCGTCTCGGTGTTCGGCTACATCGTGCACGGCGCCCTGCGCGACACCGACAACCAGCTCGCCCGCCCGCATCGGCTCGGCCGCCGCACCGTCGCGCCGGCGGCCATGCTGACCTTCATGGTCTCGCTCGCCGTCGTCGAGATCGCCGGCTTCGCCGTGATCTTCTCGGGCTACCTGATGGCGAGCTAGCCCGGGCGGTCAGACCTTGAGCGCGCCCTCGATGCCGTGCTCCCTCGGCTTGCCGGTGACCGCCGCGATCGCGAGCTTCGCGAGCGAGATCATCTTGCCGTTCTTGGTGTCCCAGTAGTGGCCACCCAGCAGCGTCACGGTGATCAGCGTCAGGTCGGGGTCGTCCTTGCCCTCGGGAAACCACGCCTTGGCGAGCCCGTTCCACAGCTCGTCGATCTTCGCCTGGTCGTGGCTGATCGAGGCCGTGCCGTCGAGCGACAAGTACTCGGACTTGCCGGAGACCATGTAGATCAACTGCACCGCCGGATTGGCCAGGATCTGCTGATTGACCGCGCTGTCCTTGCGGCTGAAGAACCAGACCGTCCCGTCGCTGGCGATCCGTTGCGTCCCCATCGGACGCGCCTCCATCGCGCGATCGCGCGTGAACGTACACAGCATCGCGATCTCGTTGTCGGCGATGTCCTTGATCTTCGCGACGGCCTCGCGGCTGACCAGATTCTTGGTGTCTCCCATGCCGGTGAGCAGTGCAAAATCCTGACCGTCGCGCGCGGGCGCGGCGTCGTCGCGCGGGGCATCGAACACTCTGCACGTCCGCACACCGTGGCGCCGGCGCACGCATGCCACCGGGCGGCAGACTGCGGTACCGTCGCGCGATGAACCTGCCCGAGGGCCTCAAGCAGGCGGTCGCGATCGGCGCGCACGAAGTGTTGCTCGAGTGGTTGCCGTCGGTGATCGCCGATCCGCAGGCCGTGCTCGACGGCAACGACCTGGGCTCGACCTACCAGCCGTTCCTCGACGAAGGCGCGATGCCCGAGGCCGACGCGCAGGCCCTGCTCGTCGACCTCGCGGCCTGGGATCCCGGCGACGACGGCAGCGCGGCGGTGTTCCCGCGGCTCGACGCCAGCATGCTGCACGCCGCGATCGACATCGCGCGCGCGCTGATCACGCTCGCCACCGGCGCCGGCCAGGTGCCGCCCGCGGTCGCGCCGTTCGCGCACGAGCTGGCGCCGCTCGTCGACGTGGTCAAGCAGGCCGTCGCCGGCGGATCGTTCGACGACGATGTCCAGTCGCTGATCTGGTGAGCGCCGCGGCGGTCACGTACGATGACGCGCGTGACGGGCGCGCGATAGGCGATCCATGAGCAAGTTCATGACCGAGGCAGCGGAGGCCGAGCTCCGCGGTGCCATCCAGGCGATCGAGGCCCGGTCGTCCGCCGAGGTGATGATCGCGGTGCGGCCGCGGCTCCGGCGCTGGCTGGCCCCGCACATCGCCGTCGGCGCGGCGGCGCTGGCCGCGGTGCTCGCGTTCGTGCTGTTCAGCGACGCCTACGAGTTCGAGCTGTGGTCGATCGCGATCGGCCCGCTGCTCGCCGCGCTCGCCGGCGGCCTGCTGGTCGAGGCCGTCGCGCCGCTCGAGCGCGCGCTGGTCCCCGCGCGCGTGCGCGACGCGATCGTGCGCGACACCGCGCGCGCGACGTTCTACGAGCTCGGCGTGCACAACACGAAGGGCCGCACCGGCGTGCTGGTGTTCGTCGCGGTGCGCGAGCGCCGCGTGCTGCTCGTCGGCGATCTCGCGGTCGTCGCGCGGCTCGGCGACAAGGGCCTCACCCGCCAGGGCGAGCAGCTGATCGCCGAGCTCGACGACGGCGGCGCGGCGGTCGGGCGCGCGCTCGCCCGGTTCGCCGGCGACTACGCCGCGGCGCTGCCGCGCGCCGAGGACGACGTCAACGAGCTCGGGGATCTGGTCGCGGTGCGCCGCGGCCGGCGGTTTCGCGGGAGCATGCGATGAAGCGCTGGTTGCTGGCGGTCCTGCCGCTCGCGGTGGTCCTGGGCTGCGCGATCGCCGAGGCGCGTCCGGGCGGCGGACACACGTCCTCGGGCGGCAGCCGATCGTCGGGCGGCAGCCGCTCGTCCTCGTCCTCCTCGTCGTCGTCCTCGCGCAGCTCGAGCGGCGGCTACAGCGGCGGCGGGAGCAGCTACAGCAGCAGCGGGGGTGGCGGCGTCAGCGGCAGCATGCTGGGCATGATCGCGCTGGGCGTCATCGTGCTCCTCGTGGTGGCGAGCCTCGACAAGCAGAAGTCCGGCCCGGCGTGGACCAGCGACATCGCCGATCCGACACCCGCCCCGGCGCCCGTCGCGGATCTGAGCGCGCTGCGCCAGCGCGATCCGGCGTTCTCGGTCGCCGTGTTCGAGGACTTCGCGTTCGAGCTCTACGCCGCGGCCCAGCGCACCCGCGGCGATCCCAAGCTGCTCGAGCTCCAGCCCTACCTGGCGCCGCCGGCGATCGCGCAGCTCGAGGCGCGCGGCGCGGCGCCGCAGCAGGTCGTGATCGGCACGCTGCAGCTCGAGAACAGCAGCGTCGGGCAGACCCAGGCGCAGATCATGGTCCGCGTCGAGGCGACCTTGATCGGGGCCAGCTCGCCGGTGTTCGTCGTCGAGCACTGGCTGTTCCGGCGCGACGCCGACGCCGCGTCGCGCCCACCCGAGCGGACGCGGACCTGGCCGTGCCCGAGCTGCGGCGCGCCGTGGGTGCCGAGCGCGACCCGCGTGTGCGCGCACTGCGGCAAGGCCGTCCAGGTCGGCCAGTTCGACTGGTGCGTGGCCCAGATCTGGGTCGACTCCGAGACCACCGCGCTCGCCAGCCTGACCGGCACCGTGCCGGAGTACGGCAACGATCTGCCGACGGTGGTCGACCCGGCGGCCTCGGAGCTGATGAGCGCCATCACGCGCGACGATCCCGAGGTCACGTTCGAGACGCTGGGGCCGCGGATCATGCTGGTCTATCAGCAGCTCAACACCGCGTGGAACGCCAACGACCTGACCTCCGTGCGCGGCTTCGTGACCGCGGCGCTGCGCAACTACCTCGCCTACTGGCTCCGCGAGTACGCGCGCCAGGGCCTCCGCAACACCCTCGCCGACGCCAAGATCGACCACATCGATCTCGCCAAGATCACGCGCGACCCGTACTACGACGCGATCACGGTGCGCGTGTTCGCCAGCGGGCTCGACTCGACGCGTGACGCCAGCGACCGCGTCGTCGGCGGCTCGCCGACCGAGCGCCGCGCGTACACCGAGTACTGGACGTTCCTGCGCTCGTCGGCGCGGCGCGGCCCGGTCACCGCGACGGTGACCTGCGCCAACTGCGGCGCGCCGCTGGCGATCAGCGATGCCGGCGAGTGCACGCACTGCAACGCGTTTGTCGAGAATGGCAGCTTCGACTGGACGCTGTCGAAGATCGAGCAAGACGACAACTACACGGGGTGACGCAATGACAAGGGCGCGGGTGGTCGTGTGGGTGTTCGTCGTGGCGGCCTGTGGCGGGCCGGAGCCATCGGTGGCCGTCGTCGTGGTCGCGCCGCCCGTCGCGGTGGTCGCGCCGCCTGCGCCTCGTTGTGCGCCCGGCGTCCCCACCGCGGCGTGCGCCTCGGGCGCGCGCGTGTGTGCCGCGGGCGATCGCGATCGCGCCGGCGAATGGCGCTATGCGCTGATCGCGGGCCCGTTCGAGCCGACCCAGGACCTCACGACCGCGCAGCTCGCCGCGGCCTGGCGCGCCGGCGCGATCGCCGCGAGCCCCGCGACCGAGACCGTCCTCGCGCCCGTGCTCGGCGCGCGCACGAGCCCCCCGCCGCTCGCCGCGCACCCGGTGCTCGACGCCGCGCACTGGGCGATCGTGCCGGCGCACGAGCTCGCGCCGACCTGGAGCGTGATCACCGTCGACGGCCAGCATCCGCTCACCGGCGACGGCCCGCTCGCCGTGCCGCTGTGCGGCGCGACACAGCTCCACAACATCGACCGCGCGCACCTCACCACGCTCGTGATGACCGGCACCACGGCGCTGACCGGCCGCACCGCCGAACGGATCGACGATCACGGCGTCGCCGACACCGTGCGCTACCTGCAGCCGTTCTTCGCGACCGCCGACCTGGTCCACATCAGCAACGAGGTCGCCTTCGTGCGCGACTGCCACCCCCGGACCGGCCAGCACACGCTGATCTTCTGCGCCCGCGACCGCTACATCGCGGTGCTCGAGGCGTTGCACGCGACGTTGATCGAGCTCACCGGCAACCACCTGCGCGACTACGGCGCGCGCTCGCTCGAGCGCACGATCGCGATGTACGAGCAGCGCGGCTGGACCTGGTTCGGCGGCGGCCGCACCCAGATCGAGGCGACCACGCCGCGCCTCGTCGAGGATCACGGCAACCGCCTCGCGTTCGTCGGCTGCAACGCCGTCAACTGGTGGATCCGCGCGATCAGCCCGGGCCTCGGCGTCGCGTCGTGCGACTGGCCGCGCATGGCCTGGCAGATCCGCGAGCTCCGGCAGCGCGGCATCACGCCGATCGCGACCGTCCAGCACCGCGA
>Ga0307513_10012068_pt1 | contig 10685 bp, 13 predicted proteins | sample 15_EM_MG_FD_202174 | JGI IMG/M metagenome (GOLD analysis project Ga0307513, IMG submission 202174) | Populus trichocarpa ectomycorrhiza microbial communities from riparian zone in the Pacific Northwest, United States - 15_EM | ecosystem: Host-associated > Plants > Roots > Unclassified | place...
ATCGTAAGACAAAGGCGATCAAGCAATCTAAACCTCTCGCCTGTTGCGGTTCGGCCTGAAGAAGGGGAGGGTGACGATGACGATATGCCTAGTCCTGCACCTACACTACTGACCCTTCGACAAGCACTCCAAGCCACGGCTGGTAGAACCACCACCGGGGATGCACCTAACACCAATAAATCAACCGGCGACCATGACGAGCCAAACGCCCCCACAGGGGAAGTCATCAGTTTTGCAGAGTGGCTACTTGAAAGCCGGCTACCTGATGCCCCGCCATTAGGCATTGGAAGTAGTACGGTTCGTCGGCGGGGAGCAAGTTTAGGGAGTGCCAGTGATGCACCTGTCATCCCTCCTAGTGCGAGTGCAGCCGTCAGTGCAGCCGTTGTTACTAGGTACCCTCTCAGTCACGGTTATGACTTGTACGGGACAAGGGGCAACGGAGGGGCTGATACTGAACCTGACGTCGGATGTGGAGAGAGAGCTGGTGATGGGATTGAGGATCATGGCGCAAGTGATACCGAGAATGGTAGTAGTACGGGCCGGATGAGGCGAACTCATCATGCCCGGCAAGGTACCAGCTCAGCGTCTCGTAGTGGCAGCGTACGGGCTGCTGGGAAGCGAAAGAGCCGACGGTGGAGCGTGCTTGATGGCATACTCCATCCCGCATCTGAATCGAACGTAAACAACACGTCCCCCGTTGCACCCACCCATGGGCTACCAGCCCCGACATCCGCACGCCAAGTGATTGGTTCATCTGCTTCGCAACCTCAAATTTCTCAACTCGGTACCAGACCACCATTTAAAAGGCATCGCTCGACGCAGTCCCAAGGTGCCTTGTCAACCGACAGTCGGCCTCCCACGTCTCAATCAGCCGGTAACGTTGCCTCCGATTCAGAAGCAGGCTATCGAGGGCACTCAATGACTGGACCTCTTTCGACAACCCCAGGAGAACCGTCGTCGAGACCTCCACCCTCAAGCCAGCCACACCACTCTCGGTTATCGAGGTTTTTCCATCTCAAATCCTCGAAAATGCGCAACCGCTCGAGCTTTATTCACGAAGGGGGTGTCCTACACGCTCTAGGGACGTCTGTCGGTGGTACTGGTGCTCTCGTGCAGGAATATGAACGACGCGGCGCACTGGCAATGAATACGATGGCCCCTGCTGCACCTGCGCCCAAGTTAGAGTATATCAAGCTACCTGGTACGAAAGGTGCAATCATGGTCAAAGCGGTAGAGACTACCCGGAAGAGGTAAGACAGGTCTCCTTTGAATAACGAGGAATGGGACGCCGATAATCTCTTCGCCAGTTTCCTCGCTATCTTGTGTGGTGACGCTGGAGAGAAGGTCGAACTGTTCGCCGGCACATACCGGACAGCACTTGGATTATCTCGCACCTTCATTCTCCCAGACTCGCCCAAAACCTTTGAACTGCAACTCCAGGGCGACGATCTAGTAGAGGTTTTCCTCGTCTTCCCACAGAATGTATTCGGACTTGAGCCAGCGACAGTACGAGTCAGAGAGGTTCGCATTGGACGGGCGGAGAGGAGGGCGGCGAGACGGCGTGCTGCTCGCTCCGCGGCTGCCAGCGCGGCCCCCGAGGACCTGGGTGATGTGAATGTGGTAGTCAGTACTAGTGCCCCTGTTTCTTCTTCTGCTCTCGAATCACCAGGAGAGCATGACGACTTCTTTGACGATGTTGGTGTCGGTTCCTCACGACCGCTCGAGCCTTTCGATAACCCCGATAATGCCCCCACTGTACCCGCGATGACGGGTGCTGGTCCAAGCGGTGAACTACCTCCTCTCGCACCGCCCACGACTCCACATCCAGATGAGGTCGCCGCTGCTCAGCTTGCTGCTATGGGGCCATATACAACATTCCAACAACTTTCATTTACACCTCCATTTCCCCTAGAAACTCTGGCAGAGGAGTGTGTGATTCCACCCACATACAAGTCACTTCTCGAGTACAAAGCTGTTTATGAACCCGAAAGTACGCCAGCTCCCAACAAGGATCCGGATGAGGGGCATCTACTAGCACCTTCCGCTACTTTGCCTGTCGATGTTCTTTGGTTCTATTGCGATCCAAAAGGCGTTGTTCAAGGTGCGCCCATGGCTATTCTGTTTATGATGTTATTCTGATTGGACTACGCTCCAGGCCCATGGAAGGCTTCATTGATGCAATCGTGGTTCAAGGACGGCTTCCTCCCGCCCGACCTGCCAGTACGACGGGAAACTGAGACCGAATACATCCTTTTACGGGATTTACGACGACATAGCATCGACCCTAGCTCTCCTTTCCGACCCCCACCACCAGGTCTAAGGCTTCCAGACCACGTCCGACAACACAGTAAACCCGAAACTGTTCGACCTGACGGCGTCAACCCCCTACTTGAACCAATATCACTGTTAACACAGCCAAAGCATTTTGGGCCCCCCGCTCTTTTCTTTTCATCTCGCGGTGGCCATAGCACAAGCATTGTGGATGCAAGGGGTCGCTCCGTGCTGAAAGGCAGGTTCAACTGGACGTCGGACGACCAAATGAACCAGAACCAAAACTTCATACCGATGCGACTGGGGGATGTCAAACATCTCGAAGCATTCGAAGTTGACAAGGCTGCAAGGGCGGTCGTCGTTGCCTTCAGGCAGGGTGGGATAGAAGCGGTGGGTGTTGGAGATGCAGTCATGACTCCTGGGGACGGATGTCGTACGATTTACCCTTATTTTGATCCTCCACCCAATACCATTAACCGACGGAAGACATTTATGTGGCGAGCGGGAAACGACGTCGAGGCAGGTAGCGGAGACAAGATATCCAAGGCCAAGGGTCTATCCGGAGAAACGGAGGGTTCGCGAAATGGCAGCGTGATGGACGCGCCGAACGACACAATTACGGTGTCGGTTCTCGGCGGGCACCACCATTTCGGGCGGAAGATGCCTGTAGCCCGTGGCGTCGGAGGGGATCTCCTGGACGACGATCGGGAACCTGGACTCGAAGATCTCTTGGTTATCGGAAGGGATAAGGACAAAGTATATTTCTGCGATCGACGCGCTGGAACGTTTCGACTAATGTGCCTTGCCTCGGAGCAGTAAATAATAGTAGTATGTGCCGCGGTGTCCGTCTCTCGTCATACATAGCCTTCGAATTCATGTTCCCATCCCACATATTTCTTGGACTGGTTGACCGCATAGGAGCACTTCTGTTCCCATTCGTCGACGGGTTGACCTATTGACAAACACGGACTGTGTGCCACTGACCTCTCAGTAATAGTGGCAGCACCAGCACTTTACACGAAAGGACCCATTAGTAATTTAGCGAGGGCACCAAGTACCAAACTCTACTCACAGAAACCAGTGCTCCCTTCTCTGAATATCCCGTGATCGGCACAAAACGCAGGCATGCTAGTCATTCGACCCAATCCAGCGATGTAGATCAGTGGCGAAAGCGAGTATCGCGCCTGCGGAAAAGCCAATGGAATAGTTCCAGACTCGATGTAGCACAATTTTGTCCCAAGGGGTGTATCTTGGATTTGCAGATGGCGGTTGACAAATCTGGTAGGGTGTGCGCCGTGGTCGAATTGAGGTCATGAGACACTCTAGGAGCTAAATGTGGGTGATTGACTACTTGATGATTTATCATCATCCTGGAGCAGAAATGCCCAATTGTACCGTGAAGGCAATCTTTTGCAACAACCTCACTGGCACCGGCTCGGGCACAGTTCTGCCTTTGGTAGGCGGTCATTTGAAGTCGTTGAAGGTAGGAATAAAGATTAGGGATTCCCCATGCAGCAAAGAAAGAGTAGTCCATATTCAAGAATCTTCAGTTTGCAAAAGTGCATTTGTGCGGCTACCCCTTAAGATTAAGGCTATAGCAATGAGGAATGATAAATGCTGTCAATGAGGGGGACTGGGAAGGGTTGGTTGAGAAACCACTTGCCGTGCCATGGCCCGAGTGACAAGACGAACATAAGGATTGCCGACGAACACAATGGCGGGCAGTGCAGCGTCCATAATACCAATTCCTCTTGAGTGTCTTGACAGCTTTGGCAGAATCTCTGTTCCCGGCCAACGCGGGGTCCAAGGCGAATACCATCGTGCATGACTTATCGGCACTGAGTCACCCAAAGGCGTAGACCAAGAAAATCCTGACTATCCTTTCATCTACTTACTTGTAGTTACCCCCCCACCACGGTCAATATAACAGTCGAGTTGCAGAGGGAAGTGGGCTGAGGGCAGGAGGCCCGTTCCGGAGAATCGAAATGAACGGGCGAGATGGGGGACGAGAAGGCTGTAAACATTGAGCGGACCATTGGACATCGGATATTTGAAGGTACTTGGGAAGTAAGGAAGATGTTTTGTTGGTCCTTCGCCACTCGAACTGCTAGACGGGTGAGCTGTTTGTATGAAAGCCAATGCTTGGAGGTAAGGTGTCAGTCGGTCCTCAGCAGACAGCTGTAGTGGCTGTAGTGAACGGGTCTTGAGTGGTGGACAAACCAAGATTATACATCCACCACTTGAACCCCACCCTTCGTTCAGTTCTGAAGACGCCACTCAACGGTCCACGTTCGACGACGAGAGCATAACTGTGGGTAGCAGCTTGGAACCTGAGCAACGACGCAACACGCCTGCCACAGTGTCGTCCACAGAACCTAGCGTCTTCTTCGTATCGAACAACATTTGTGGATCATGTCCAGTCGATCGTCGTTTCCAGAGTACTATGTGCTGTTGGGAGTCCCACAAAGTGCGACGACCGAGGAAATCCGGACAGCGTATAAACGCGAGAGCCTGAAGTCGGTCCCTTTCACTCTTCCCGTCCTCCATTCGAATCCCCGATTCTGTTCCTATCTCATAAACTAATAATAAACGCTGATTCGGCCTGTTGCGTAGGACCCACCCTGATCGTTTACCGAACGCTACTCCAGAGGAGAAGAAGGTAATCCCGTACGAGCGTAGCCGTATGTGCACCGCGCTGACTCCTTCCTCTTTATTCCCTTGTGCTCACATAGCGAGCAACTGCCAAATTTCAGGCCAGTCCAATTCTTGCCAGACTCATTCGCCTCCTTCGTTTTCCGGACTCCTCACTGATGTGGCCCATTACAGGCAGTAGCAGACGCTTATTATGTTCTTTCCGACCCTGTGCGCCGACAGGAATACGATGCACTTCTCGCTGCCCGCTCATTCCAAGACCGAACATCGGACCCATCAGCAAGTGACAACTTCTTTTCCCAGTTTGCCAACTTCTTCTCATCTGGGACATCTGCTGGTGCCCAACGCCCCACCGAAGCGGATGAGGAAGGAGCTACCCCAGACGGGCACCGAGAACGACAGAGGGCACAAGCCTTTGCTGAGGGACGACCGGATGCCGAAGGGATCTTTGGGAACGTGTTCGAGGAGGTGAGCTAGACGCGGCGCTTTGCGCGGTTGATGGATAGGAAATGTAATTGACGCTTTCTCACCGATATAGATGCTCAGACCGGAAGTGGAGAAGGTCGTTCCCGTTTGGACGTATGTCGGTGCTCTGAGGTATGGCCTCTGCCCTGTTGTCATATTGACCCTCTCTACCGCACGTGTCGCTCTCGTATTCAGTGACTGACAGTGTCCTCCAGCGGAGCCGGTCTCGGATTCATCATTGCTAACATACCCGGCATGCTGATGGGCGGCTACGCTGGCAACCGGCTGGGCGCCGTACGAGACGCAAAGGGCAAGAGCGTAGCCTCGGTATTCGCTGAGCTAGGCGGGGACAAGAAAGCAGAGATCCTGAGGGCGTTGGCATTCAAGGTCCTCGGCAGCATATGAGTGCTAGTTTGGAAGGACCAACTTTCGATTTATACACGGACGTTTACTCGGTCATTTACTCCACGTATCATATATAAATGGGATCACATAATGTAAGTCTTGGACGTATTAGTTATTAGTAGGTGTTGTTAAGAACCTGGCTCCTGACTCTGTATATATAATTCGGAGCCGAACCAGTGACTATCCTTGAACCTCTCCTCTCCCGCTGTTCGCCGCTTCCCCTCCCTTTCTCTTTCAACACTCGACCAGTGCACTAGATCACGTCGTAGAACGACCAGGGTAGCAACACGATGACGACGGCCCATCGACGAAATAGCAACACGACTTACCCAAATAACCACGTTAGGAATAATGGCGGTATACATGCTAGGTCGATTGGGTCTAGAATAACTTCTGTCCCAATTGTGAAAAATGCCGTCCCACAGGCTGGATTCGGTGAGGACGACGGAGGTCTCAGTGTCGCCGTAGCTAGCCTCAGGCTCTCCCCTGGATCGAACCACCCCAGAGCCATGAGTGGTGGAAGTAGTAGTAGACTCACTGCGTCGACGAGCAATAGTCGGTTTGAGAGAACAAACAATGTTCCTCCGCGACATCGCGGCGGCAGCGAAAAGGAGTATACCCAATTAGGTCTGCAGAGCCCGAGAGAGAAACAGCGGGATGCTTACTTCGAAGTACGTTTGCGTTTCCTAGCCCCCATCTATACCAGCTTTCGTCGGGGTGTTGTTCGACGATTGAGGCTTATCGTACGCGTCCAATAACAGCAGCAACCTCCGCGGCGACAAAACCAGCAGTATGCTACCAGTTATCACAGCTCGTCAAGCCACCAGTTGCAGTCGGGCGTCTCTCGCATTCAGTCAATCCCTCCTTCGCCCTCGCGACCGTACGCACAAATTCAACCACAAAAGCCTGCGAATTCGCGGACAAGTACGACGCAAGCATCTCCCCTACACCAGAGCACGGAGTTGCTGCCTTTGTCGTGGTGCCTTGTTTATAATGGCAATGACCGTTACCCCGCTACTTCGGTACGTCATGTGCAGTTACAGCTGCAAGAATGGTACCAACAGCAACAACAACTCGGACCATTGCCTCACGCGAGACCTTTCATGTCCGCACAGGCGCCGCAACAATTCGCTGCCCACTTTACCCCTCAGCAGACGCGAAGTGGCACGTCTTCTCCTTCGAAAAGCCCTGGTGGCCATTCGAGACCACCGGGCGATAATGCAAAGACTCGCGCCTCACCCTCCCAGGCTCATCACCAGCAAGCAAGCCCTCAACCACCAACGCAAGTCCTTTCACCCCCCCCGTTGTCCGCGCACTCGCTCGTGTCACACCTACCTTCACTAATCCAGAATACCGTATCCGCGGCCCAGGCCACTCAAACCCTCCAGGCGGGCGATCAAGCGCTTCCAATAACACAGCCGCGCTCGCTACAAGCACGGCTCTCCGAATTACCACCATTAGGGTCTCTCTGGTCCGATACTGCGGCCAGCCAAACGCTTGCATATCTGCACCAGACTCTTCTCAATGAGTACGACCTCCCTGCACGCGATCTTACTGTCGTGCACTACCAGCGATTGTATGACGGGTATTTTGAAGAACTCGAGCGAGATGTTCAACGGGGCGAGGGTCGCATGTGGGTCGTGGGGATGGCCCTTGAGGAGGATGAGAGGAAGGCCGCGCGGGAAAGAGCAGAAAGGTCTGCTGCAAGGGATGCCGAAAAGATGGGGCATGATGCACAGAACCTCGAAGGTAGATTGCGAAGTACTGAAGCTCCCATGGAATGCACCTCTAACCCCGCTTCACCGGCATTTGTATGCACAAGTGGGGCGACGGAATAATCCAACACCAAGAATACTGAGCTTGACCTAGCTAATTGAGTTGAACGTGGTATGTCCATCGTGGCATCTGTCCTCCAGTGTTACATATTGATTAACTGTTTAAAATACGATAGTGAACGCTTGGTTGCACCAGTGGGGAGTCCAAATATGAAACATTATAAATTGATATATGTAGTGTCTAGGACCTCATGTACCAGTTGCCCACTCTCTCATCCCCAGCACGCTTCGTTTCTTCGTTTGGAGAAGGTGTAAGCGTAAAGGTGCGCGTCAACTTTGGTGTGTTCAAATTGGTACATGCCGTGGCATTGTGAGCTGATGACAATGGCCTTGCGGAGGAAATGAGGCAACGAATGGCAGGAGCTGCTCTTAACTTGACCCGCTCTTGACGAGATGAGGTCAATGAGACTCAGTCAGTGAACGAACTGAAATACAAAAACGTAATGCACGACATATGCCAGCCTGGCTATGTGTTCAATCCCAAGCTCGGCTCAACGAGGTGCAGAGGATATCGATGTATTTTGGACAATCATAGACCGTCTAGAAGGGAACATCCATGAGCCTGACTGAAGCAAATGAATGCTTCTGTGCGATATGTCGTGGTCTTCGATGTCGCTCACGAGTCAACGAGAGCAATGTCTCTGCTATCGAGCCCTGAGAATGGCAAACAGGGTTGGGTCCAAGTGATGAAAAAACAACATATAAACACGATATATACATATATTGTAATCTAATTGTTACGTGCTAAGATCTGGTCTATGTTACACTATTCTTTGGATGAGTTGTAGTCGGAGACATTCGACAATACCTGTTACTGTTCCGATAGTGTTGGCAGGACTCTGGCAGAGATGTGGAATGATGAGGGGTGTGGTTTAAGTACAATGTGATGGGGTTTGCCCTACAACTGCCCGCGCGCGCCCGTAGGCAGGGCACAAAGTGCTTTCGACTCGTTTATCTCTCTTAATCGGGTGCCATCTCTCCAAAGATGTGCTTGAATCTTCCGATGTTGTTGAGATATGTGAGTGTGTGGGATAGTATGCTTTCGTTGGCGAATAATTGAACGATTTCTTGCCGATGATGCGCACGAGGTGAAATCTTGCACTTATGTAGTGCGGACAGGTGAAGTAGAGGTGGTGGATATCCTCGATTTCATTCGGGCAGGAGTTTTATGGGCAATCTGGTGTGTCTAGTTTGCGTATTCTGTGTAAATGACTGTTGATTGGGGCATGTCCTGTGCATATTTGGGTCAGTATACTTGTTTGTCGGCAGTCGAGTGAACTCGTTTTTATGTATTTGTCTGAGGGAAATGAATGGTCGATGCATCTTGTTCGTTTGAACCTCGGCGATCGCTTCCACCATATTTCGGTTTCCTCCTTGGTATTCTCGGTGATCATCTGCTTGGTTGCTGAGGTGCTGATGGGTAGTTGATCCCGTAGGGTTGGCGGTCGCTTGGTTGTCTGGCTGGGGCCTCTGTCGGATGGATCTTTGGCTAATGTATCAGATCTATCGTTGCCAGTGGAGTTTCTGTGCCCGGCGATCCGGGTGAATGATATCGGTGAGTGCAGGGTTTCGTCCTTGTCGTCGTCCGGGGGTCTGAGCCTAATTTCTTGCTGTTGTTCATCTTCTATCTGATTTAGCAGCTTCCAGGTGCTTCTATGGATTTCTTATAGCAGGTATTGAGCCGGTTGTCTCGTGTTCTTCTGCATTGAGAGTATCGTTGCCTGGTTGTCTATGCTGAAGTTGATCGGCGTTCCCCTTGATGGGTGTTGGCTTATGAGGGGTGTTTCTAGTAAGATTACCGTTAGCTCTGCTTCGAACATCGTATGTTCTTGTGCTGTTCCAAGCTGGTATTTGAGCGATGCTGTTTCAAAACACGGGGATAACCTTGGTCTTCTCCACTGCCCCCGGGCTAGGAATTTTCGAGTTTTGAACAACCACAACACAGATACCGGTGCCCACTTGTCACCTGTACCTACAGTTGATAGTGTATCGAGATGTCCTGCTTCGTTCGTGCGTCAAGGTATCAGTCAGTACCACACAAAGTGGTTCATAGCAGTTATGTCGAGGCAGATATGTTCGTAACTTGCCGCTCGCTATCCACTTGGTCACCGATCGGTGCAATTCGCCCCTCAAACACCCTCTCTCATGACAACGACGGAAAACGACAAAATAATCATGCTATCCAATATCACCAAATGCCTCGCGCCACCCGAATGGCTCGAACGCTGTGCTCTACTGCGGTCACACGAACAGCGACGGACTGGAATTCAACACCTAGAATGTAAAGGTTTCGAACCAAGCTTGGGACACAAACCTCATCTCTGACAGTAGCGTGAGTATTACTCGCTTACAGGGTTTCTGTTGCCCACCTTTCAATCCTCACAGGAATATGTTGTGCTCAACTGGGCAGCTGCAGGCGGTGGAGCATTCTCAATTCTCCCTCTCCCTTCTCCTTGGGTTACTTCCCCACACAACCAACCCTACAAGCCTCTCGGTTTCATTCCCCTTGCCCGCGGTCACACCGCCCCCGTCCTCGACACCACTTGGAGTCTTCTCAACGACTTGGCAGTCGCTCTGGAGGTGAAGACGGCAATAGTTGCGTTTGGAAGGTCGAACCCAGCCAGTTGGACAACTGGGGGACCAACCATTGGGAACCAGATTTCGACCTCGTCCAGCGAATCGGCGCTTCGCCACGCAAAGTCGGCCAAATCGTATTCCACCCTACAGCGCCCCATGTTCTCTCCCCAGCCTCGGGCGACCATGTTATCAAGCTCTGGGATCTCGCAACTGCGACTCTCCTTGCGCGACTCTCACAGGTGCCACTGATATGATTCAGTCACTTGATTTTAATCCCACTGGTACCCTCCTTGCTACCACCAGCCATGATCGAAAAATTCGAATTAAGATCAGCAGCTGGGGGAGAAGCCGTTCTCTGTGGTTACTCAAACCGGTATCCACACATGGTGAAAATCCAGCCACATACCTGGTTATACCAGTCTCTGAAACTAATTAAACCAGCATCTAGAACTGGTTAAACCAGGTTTAGAACTACTTAAA
>Ga0307513_10012069_pt1 | contig 10685 bp, 12 predicted proteins | sample 15_EM_MG_FD_202174 | JGI IMG/M metagenome (GOLD analysis project Ga0307513, IMG submission 202174) | Populus trichocarpa ectomycorrhiza microbial communities from riparian zone in the Pacific Northwest, United States - 15_EM | ecosystem: Host-associated > Plants > Roots > Unclassified | place...
CTGGAGATAGTCTGTCATCCTCATCGCCCACAACCGATAATTGGTCCCATCCAGCTTCGCAAAGCTCATGCCGACCAACGATGATGAACCATCTTGTCCATTCATCTTTGCTCCTACTACCGACGGCACTGCTACTCTGAGCTAGACACGGAAGCGTACGTAGGACAACGTAGTGTGGTGATAGGTGATACCGAAAAAATATTCACTGCCGAAGGATCACGGGGTGAAAAACTTTTTCCTTTTGCTTGCCTGCGTGTAAAAACCTTTTCCTGTTAACGGCCAACAATCCCGATGGATTTGGCCGGGCTCATAACCTGATAGAGGTCTGGTTTCCGCGCAGGGAATATGCCGTCGGACAGGCACCGCAAGGGCACAGCGATAATCGGATCTGTCGTCACGAGAACGATCCGGGTCAGTCGCTGATAGGAAAACTGAGATGTGTTCGATATCCGATATATATGACAAGTGTGTTGCAACGGAGTGTGATGACCATGAGTTGTTCTCATAAGGAGAAAGGAACGCAGCTCAGACTAGATACAGTTTGTGGTGGCCCGCACAGTGGGCTCCTACCACACAACACCAGTCACCGCCGCGCGGTCTGGTCAATAGCCCTGCTCACACCTACAAGTGTGCCCTAACCTCACATAACACGATGGGGTTACTCCATCAGGGTTGCCTTGTTGCTCAGAGGTCAGAGCTCACCACGCACAGACCGGAGAGCCTACTGCACATATAGAACGATCGTCTCCCTGGAGTCGCGAACCTCGATGCTCACTACAACTCGCATTCTCGTCTCCAAGCTCGCTACAGCTCGCGTTTTTTGTTACCCGCCCACCACCCCTAACTCTCTCAGCCGTTGAGGATCGGTAAGCCCGGATCGATGTAATCCTTTACCATTCTAGTTAAATAAACATTATGGAACAACAAATTGCCATCCTGACTACTGACTTTGTCATAATGCCACCGCTCCCATCGTTTCGGGTCTGCGGCAACAAGGGAATACTGCCAATCACTTTCAATAACTTTTATCTAACTTATGTGAGTAAGGTATGACACCTGTCCTCTAGATCAGCCACAAACTACCATGATACCTAAGGGAACGATAGGGTAGAGATATTCTGTTCTTGTTATAACACAAGTGTCAATACTGGTAATCCATATTGAGTGAATATTTCCTACTTAATAGATACAAAATGGATTATGCTCGAGCACAGTCGATGATAATCGACTATACTCGATGATGCTCGAGCAGTGGCCATGATCGATCGCTCGATCAGGACCTACCCATTTGATCGATCATTCGATCAAGGGGTCCCCTCGATCATGTGTTCGTGGCCATCACTAGCCAGAAACGAAAAGCACAAATCTAGAATACCCAACAACAGACCACAAAGTCTACAAGTCCTTCTCATCCTACTTCTAGCATGTTGTAAATCCCCAGCGCTCTCCAGATTCCAACACCCACAACTCTACAGCGTAGAACGTGCTCGAAACATTGGAGGAATCTCCATGGCCTGACAAAGGGCGATTGGTGCGAGAAGAGGGGTTGATGATTCACCGGGCGGGGTAGAAGAGAGGGGAACGCGGGGCAGTGAACATTGCGTGATAACTTGTGGAAATGGCGTGAGAGTGTTGAGCAGATGCGTGGAAGACTCAAGAGTAATTGTGTATTTAAAGACTCCCCTCTCCCCGTCATTGTAGAGAGGCAGGTCAAGAAGAAAGTTATAAGTTAGTCTTTGATATAGTCTTTTGCATCCCCGAGCACTCCTCTTTGTCAACGCTGCAAATTCTATTCGCCACATTTTTAGCCAGTGTTCCCAACCGTCCCGTCCGGACGCCAGGGCCCTGGCGTCCTATAGTCCCGTCCGTCCCGGGCAGGGTGGGTAAGGATGGCCGGGCACGGCGTCCGTCTTTTGTAAACACCGCAGGACTGTAGGTTGACGGGCTGGCCCTTCAGTCTTTTTTGGAAATGGTAACTTCCGGTAGGTACCTACCGTCCTGAGTAAGGACGGGCGTCACCTCTAGGTTACCTACTGTCCTGCATAAGGACGGGCGTCCCTTGTAGGTCAAGGAAGTGGAATGGGGTCAGGGTGCCTAGCACCAGGATCGGATATCACTGGAAGCATTGGTTGATTGATAGCGAAATTTGATACATAATAGTAGAGCCTAAGCTTCTCTTCATTAGAATAAAAATGTTTCACGTCTTGATAACACTTACCTAATGCTCATGAAATTCGAAAATGAAACATAAACTAAGACACCTATAGGGCCCGGCCGTCCGTCCCGGGCATAGGTCAGGACGGACTGCAATTGGGCATCCGTCCCGTCCGAAGGTCTCAAACTTGGCGTCCCTCCCGTCCTACGCTAAAGACGGACGGACTGGACGCTTGGGAACACTGTTATTAGATAGCATAGTTCCACAAGCAGAGGCAGGGGTGGTGGGTGGAGTAATAAAGAACAAGTGCTGTAGTGAGCTTGGGGATCTCACTGCCAGGAAAGTTGGTTGCTATAGGACTTGTTGGTGGAACGCTATGTCCTCTGCGAAGCCATCCTGCTGCTGCACCTTTTTCCTACCGCCTCCGGGATATTACCTCCACCCCCGAGTAATATCCCATGCGCTGTGCCCAATTGGTACTCGATTATCCCCATCCTACACCCTCCCGATTGCATACATTCTTTTTCCTCTAAGTTCTTGTTTTACAAGGTTGGTTTCCTCTTTGTTTTCCAAGTTTTGTTTCGATTCCTAACCTTTCTACCATTCTGCCTTGCCATTGCCCCTCACCCCATATTATGAATGATGATAATTATAAATAAGCCCACGAAATTCTGATGGTTGAGGAAGTTTTTTGCATTTTTCGATTTCAAAGTTTTAAGATTTGGGTGTTGTGGCGGTTTTGGTCGCTATAGGCCGCCGTAGTCGAGGTTAACGCTGAGACCTACTCGCACTTGTAATTGGATAACGTATCCAATTATCAGTTGCATTGAATTTCTCCTTGCAACTAAACATACCAAGGATTTTACATCGGAGTCAACCATTAGTCTAGGTCCCGTATTCCATGTTAGCAAACAAGCGAAAGGTAGGAAAAAAAGATGTAAATATAATATACAGTACCATACCATATTTTTCAGAGGAGCCTTCTGATAGTACATTATACCAATTCTAACCCAGGAGCAGCCTGAGCACATTGCCAAGAAGGAGGCTCCACCGAAAAAAAGCATTCCCCCCATATCCTGCCGTATGATGATTGTGTAATCCGTATTAGGATCAAATTGCGTTCACACGCTCACGGGGAATATGTGCTTATTCTGTTCATACCAGCGGCGATCCACCACTTTTCTCATTGTTGGATGATCTCTGTTGGGATTCGGAGCGCAAGTTTGGGAGATAGGAGATGGAGATAAAGGGAAATCAAACCAAACGAGAATCCGTTGGGCCCCACAGTGCGATTGACGATAAAATAGTAGAATTCAAAATGCTATTGAGCGAGTTACTGATCGCAAAAAGGAAGGAAGAGGTAGAAGAAATACGTGAGGTGTTATCACTTCACTGCGAAGATGCAGTAAATCATCGACCGAAACGCTGAGCCACGGTCTGCGTCCAAACATTCTCCTAGCACGTTCGAGGAAGAGCCATACAGTCTCGCCTTTCTTAACACTCACTCCCTCTCCGGTGGGCGGAGCAACATTTGTGCCTAGTGGGTGTTAGCCGTATATCAACTTCAAAAATTGGAGCATGCATAACACCTACCATCATAAAAAACAAGCGGAATATTGATCTTTTCATTCTTAATCTGCTGCTGCAAAGCCAAAAACTCCCTCCTCAAAGTCACACGTTCCTGAACCTCCCTCAAAAGTGTATTCTTCGTCAAGACCTTCGGAGCTGGTAGTCCCAGTTTTGGATTACCCTTCCGCTTCTTTATCTCGTCCTCCTCGCCACTCTTATTGTTATCCTCACTATTAGACCTTGTGGGTCAGTGGATGGAGTATAACCCCCACCATCTGTGCCATCATCACTATCACCTCCCCAGTGAATGATAATTTCCCTTTGACCACCTTCTTGCTTCTTAGTTCTCTTACCGCCGCTGCCAGTGGGCCCCTCACTACCTTCCCGAGACAAGCTCGCAGGTCCCCCGCCGCCGCCGCTGCCAATCGGTTGTAGTTTTTCGGCTGCTTCGCCCGTCCCGTTGCTCTGCTAGTTCGACGCGACGCTTCTTGAATTCACTTAGATGCACAAGACCAACGGTCTGCATCTTTAGTACATCCTCTAGGTTTCGTTGTTTGCAACAAAACGTGAGGGGGTGTTGGTGGTTGGGTTGGCCATAGTAAACACTGGTATATATGACGCGGATGGTGGGGTTTGCTGCTGGGGTGATTAGAATTGGTGTTTGGGAGGTTGGTTCCAGGTAAGATTTGAAGCGAGTTGGTAGGGTTGTTGGGGTATTGATCTGCGGTAAGGGGATGATGGGTAATCTGGAACCGGACATTCGGCTAGAAGATGATATGTGAGCCTTCTAAGTGGTGTTGTGGTTAGTGTCCACTTCAATCTTTGGCGGTATGATAGCAGTCCTACGTGACTACCCGTCCCAGGACCTGATAAGCCGACCAACCACACCACGAAACCACATGACACCTTTGGTGTGGTGAAAAACTTTCTCTTCACCTTATCGCAACACTATTCTAACCGTCCCCCCTTCTGCCCCCTCCGCTCAATAGCCGAACCTCTTCCCCCAACTGCGCTCCCATCTACTTCCTCATAGCTTAACATTTTCCTCCGGATCGATCCTCGACCGATACGGCAGCCCGCGAAGCTCGACCGGATATCTTGTTTGATCCAGCTCTAATGGCACACATACTCGCGCAATTGATCCCAGTCCCCCATCACAGCCCCTCACTCGTAAACATCGCAAATTCGGCCATCCAACCAGCTTTCCCGTGCATTTTTACCGACCAATTATCAGCGTTAAAGAAAGAAGATGAAAACCCTCCCAAACTCCAAACCCAAAAAAGAACTTATGAGGTGCAACAACCACCACCGCCGCATTCTCTTTCACCCCCCACACCTTTCCATCGAACATCAACCGCCGCCACCAGTGGCAGTCCGTCCCGACCTATGCCCGGGACGGACGGCCGGGCCCTATAGGTGTCTTAGTTTATGTTTCATTTTCGAATTTCATGAGCATTAGGTAAGTGTTATCAAGATATGAAACATTTTTATTCTAATGAAGAGAAGCTTAGGCTCTACTATTATGTATCAAATTTCGCTATCAACCAACCAATGCTTTCAGTGATATCCGATCCTGGTTCTGAGCACCCTGACCCCATTCCACTTCCTTGACCTACAAGGGACGCCCGTCCTTATGCTGGACGGTAGGTAACCTAGAGGTGACGCCCGTCCTTACTCAGGACGGTAGGTACCTACCGGAAGTTACCATTTCCGAAAAAGACTGCAGGGCCCGCCCGTCAACCTACAGCCCTGCGGTGTTTACGAAAGACGGACGCCGTGCTCGGCCGTCCTTACCTACCCTGCCTGGGACGGACGGGACTATAGGACGCCAGGGCCCTGGCGTCCGGACGGGACGGTTGGGAACACCGACCACGCCATCCCCTCTAGTCATCTAAATACGTCCCTATGGAAGGCCAAGATCAAGACGAACCTCAGGAAATGCCTTTCTGTTTGTTGACCCAAATCTAGTGTTCCTAAAAAGCTTAATTTCTAACTAAATTGTTTTAGGGGCAGGCGCGAAAAAGTTTGTTAAAGAATGCTCTGGGGCCATATTGGGTGCGGTTGGGTCCTCTCCTCCGTCTGCACCACTAGCACGACCACCACCACTACTATTCTTACCCTCCTCTCACCCTTCCATATCACTACCGATACTACCGGTACTACTACCACCACCACCACTATGACCGTCACCGCCACCGCCACCACCCGACTACAGATACTACCACCACCACCCCCGCTACAACCGCCACAGCCACCGCCACCACCACCGCCCTTCGGGGATCTGAGGGGACGGTCCCCGAATGGGTTGTTCGAGAACTGGAAGCACAAGGGCATGTCCTATTAGACATCCATGCTCGTCTCATGTCCATGGTACAGATGGGGAAGATGGACGTTGAGTTAATGAAGGGGATCTTAAGAGAGGTCGAGGCCCACAAGCTCCAGTTTTTTAATTTCCATCAACGCTTTATCCGTCAAACCCAGCAGCGGAAGCCTGAGGCTTTCATTACCTTGGGCCCCAGATCCGCCCAGTTCGAGATGCAAGCTGCAGTAATCCCTAACCAAAACAAGTTCGAGTATCAAACAGCGCGAAAGCTTGTCGACACCGTGGAGGCGTTCCTGAGGACGGGATTGCAAGAATTTGTCCTATATTTCGACGGGATCTCCGCTAGTGAGCAGGAGGTGATAGAAAAAGAATTGCACAGGATTGGATTAAAGCATATGGTACGCTTTACATTTGAGAATGCCTTACATGCAGCAATCCTAGATATCCGCCCTGGCCCGTGTGCAGATAGTTGGGGAAGTTGTGCCGCCGCATATCAATAGGAAGTATGGTTATACTGTGGGGCGAATACCAGGTTTCTCATACTCTAAATTGTTTTACTTCGTTTTATGTGCTTTTATGGTTTTGTGGCGCGGGTGGTGGTGGGGGGCATGGCTGGATCGGTTGTCACGAACTTGGAGATTAGGGGTAGGGTTCATAGGGGAAAGTCCTCACTCGTTGAGGTGGTTGTTCTCGCTCTGGTCTCTCTCTCAGTCTTCATGATAGCAACAAGCGTACCGAGATATTTTCTTTGTGAACTTATCGATTCAATCTACGTGCTTGGTGAATCCCGATAGTGTGTGTGGCGATTGTCTCTACCGGTCTTTCATTTTCTTTCATTTTCTCTTCACGATTTCCCGAGATTCGATCAGTTACTTCGGCAAGAGAAGTATTTTCCTTGCAGAGGGAACCTCCGCTTGTACGCGTTTGTCCTTTTCAGTACCTCCACGTAAAATTGGAAAATTAAGTTTGGTTGCTGACTGTGGGACGCTTGGATAGCCTTTCTATAATTTTCGGTAATTGTCATGGGCCGGTAGCAGTCACGGTGGATAAGGGTTCGTCAGTTAGTTAGTGGGGAAGACTTTGTGGGTGGACGAAGCTGGATCGTGGATTTTCCTTGGTCATTGGGAACGGTTTGTTTTTTCATCATCGTCGTCTTCTTTCTGCGAGCTGAGCATTGGGGTTTATTGAAACCGCCAGTGTTTGTCTTTCTTCAATTATCAGTTTTAGTTTCTTTCCTTTTCTCTTGCTGGTGATCTCCACCAGTACCATCTATAGTCAAGATTGCCAATACCCACAAAAGAACGCCTCCCGTGGAAGAGCCACGACCTTACTTACCCACAATCAAAGCAGGATTTTCTGTTATCCTTTTCTCTCTTCTTTTTCTCTCTCTCCTTTTATCAAACCTATGAGAGTGTGCGTATGCCTTTTAGCTGATGTTTTTCCAACCGAGAAATAGATTGTGTTGAGCTTGAAATTGATTGATTGATTGATTGGTTGCCGTTCGCTTTGGTGTTTTTTCGCTCCTTCTTCCACATAATATTATAATATCATAATATTGTCCAACACCAAATTTACCCACCCCGACCTGGCGAACAAAGTTTCTCAAATAACGCCCTCAATCCTCAATAGTAGCCAAAACCGTACGTTCTTTAAAATAAGCAATATCCTCCCAGATATCATGTGGTACCTGTAAAACTCCTACAAATTGTCTCCGAGGGGAATAGCATACCCTATGCACCCACATCAAAGAAATAGCCTATTGAAACTCTCGTTGTTAAAATAAATAAAAATCAGTGTCATCATGTCATATCAAGATCTAATCATATCCTCTCCATCATGCTAATCCATTACCGTAGAATCTGGGCCAGTGGGGGCCGTTGCCGGGCGGGGCTCCTATAATATGGTTCAAAAAGCCAATCTGAGGAGCCGTTTCATTGATCTCTCTAATTGCCGCATGGTTATACTTGTACTATGTTGTGTGCGCTACCTGTGGTTCTGGAAATACATATTTGTGTGCCGCGTATGCATTCCCACACTCCGATGATTTCCCTATCTTTACTTTTCTAAATAGTGTCTTTCTTTCTCTCTTTCCCCATCTTTTCTTTTCTTCTCTTCATCGAACGACTTCCTTCTCTTCCCCCTTCCCACCAACATATGGTTTATTTGTCCTTTTTTCTTCTTCTCCTTTTCTTTTGTTCCCTTCTCTGAACGACTTCTTTCTCTTTTTCCTTTTTCCCACCACCATATATTGTTTGTCCATTTTTTCTGCTGAAAGTTTCTCAATGCAGAGGAGGAGGAAGCTTTATCGAGAGCTCAATGGTACCCTCGGGATTGGGTCCAATGCTAGTTTCTACGGCGCACGTTCTTGGATCGAAAGGTTGGATCTGGTGGCTGAGCACTCCGGACATGTGGGATAGACTAACACACGCTGGTGCCCCCCTCTGAAACCTGCTACGTTGGTGATAGGACTAATACAGTGAAAGGCTGGTCCAGCAATGGCGAACTCCTAGCCTCGGGCAGTGCAGACAGACTTGCCAACAACACCGGATATCTAGACTTCGCCCTGAACGTGCGCATAGCCACGGACCACACTCAGCGCATCTTGAGCGTAAAGTTCATGCCGCACGCCTCCGACTGCACGATACTCACGGCGGCCGGTGATGCTCGAGTCCGCCTCTTCGACGCAGCGTACACGTCCGCGAGGTTGAACTCGGCGGCAAACAAATCGAATCAGCTCCCCCATGCGCCCACACCGCCCGCCGAGCAGGACTCTTTCTTCGGGAAGCGGCTTGCTACCCGCCGTGATATTCTCCCGTTGAAGCAGTATTCGTACGCACAGAACCAGCACAAAGTCTACAAATACCATACCTCGCGGGTTAAGCGGATAGTTAATGAAGAGAATCCTTGAAGATTTCTGACCTGCTCCGAGGATGGGACTGTAAGACAGTGGGATCCTAGGGCCGAGTGGGTTCAATTGAAGGCCAGTTGGGAGCAGGAGTAGAGGTGTTAAGGGGTACTATGACATGACCGTGATTGACGACAAGGACGAGGATGGGTTGGCTAGTGACATCGCGCCTCCGCTGATAAGTTACCGGAAGTGGGGGATTGCCACATGCTTTTTCTTGTTCGACCAGTCAGCCGTTCTACATGGCGCTGGGCGGCCGGAATTTGCACACCTTCTTACGTGATAGGAGAATGTCTGAGAGGGACCCGGCAGCCGAGAGGGGTGCTGGGAGGAGTTCCAGCTCCAGCTCTACCGCCAGCGCTACAGCATGGATACGGCAATCAGGTGTGTTAGGAAGTTTGTTCCCAGGCCTGGCAGTGGCAGGGGATTGGTGGAATCGCAAAATTACATCTTGTAAGATCTCGGATGCTCATCCAGATTACATACCTGTCTCTCGGCGCGGAGATGGAATATACAAGTTTAGCAGCAACCATAGTCCCGAACAACTCGGTAGTGGCAGCAATGACCAGAGGAAGGACAGCTGGGACACGGACGAGCGTAGGCACTGAGAAGCATCCGATCCTGGGCCTAGCAGCACCAGTCACGTGGAGGAGACCAGTGTTCCTAACCGTCCCGTCCGGACGCTAGGGCCCTGGTGTCCTAACCTCATTTACCTAGTAACGGCTCGCCACCGGGATGCGGCTCCCCTTGGCAACCACAGGAAAATCAAATGTATATTTTAATATCTACATAAATAGTAGTGATCCCACATGGAAAATTTGTTAGAATGTACTTTTAAATATGGAGAATCAGAATATGAAGTTTTGAATTAATAATAAAAAATAATGCCTCCTGTATGCTCACTGTATTCCAAACTGGTTCATTTAGCAGATTGCTTACAATTGAAGTCCCGAACCTTGAAATCAACCATCAAAGTAACAGTTTAAGCAGGTAATAAGAGCTTATAGATATTGTACTTGATGTATGAACTGCTCTGGTATTTATTTGTAGCTATTATGGGAGGTATGGTGGCTTTAAAAAAGAGTATAGTTAAATATATATGCTATAAAGTGGATGAGATGATATCTACTTATGGGGTTTATGTAATGTTCCAATACTTTCCAATATAGTTCAATAAGATAATCCAAGATACTGTATAAATTTTCAGGGCAGTTGGTTATGTCTTCCTAATTTTATTCCCCTGTGATTTTAAAGGAATTTCAGAAGAAATACTACCTTCCAGTCTTGACCTTCAAGGCTACACATATAGGATAAGGCTAAAACATGTTTGATATAGTCAAGTCATATAGGTAAAGCTACACTATGAGCTTTAGTTAGTTTGAGCTATGGGATCAAGGAATTTCACATAGAAACTCAAATGATACTCAATTTTACTCTAAATTTACAGTATTAGTTGAGTTACAGGATGAAATCTCTAAATTCCATAGCCCAAACTAACTAAAGCTCATAGTGTAGCTTTACCTATATGGCTAGACTATATCAAACATGTTTTAGCCTTATCCTATATGTGTAGCCTTGAAGGTCAAGACTGGAAGGTAGTATTTCTTCTGAAATTCCTTTCAAATCACAGGGGAATAAAATTAGGAAGACATAACCAACTGCCCTGAAAATTTATACAGTATCTTGGATTATCTTATTGAACTATATTGGAAAGTATTGGAACATTACATAAA
>Ga0307513_10012071_pt1 | contig 10684 bp, 8 predicted proteins | sample 15_EM_MG_FD_202174 | JGI IMG/M metagenome (GOLD analysis project Ga0307513, IMG submission 202174) | Populus trichocarpa ectomycorrhiza microbial communities from riparian zone in the Pacific Northwest, United States - 15_EM | ecosystem: Host-associated > Plants > Roots > Unclassified | place...
AGAAGTGAAAAAAGAAAGGAATCAAATGCGGGAGCGGGAGCGGGTTGTGCGGTGTGTTGGATGACGATGGAGAAAGGTAGGGGGATATGGAAACTTGGCATTTGAGCCTCATCACATGTTGTGCTCATAAATACCAAGAGTGGTACAGGACATCACAGGTCTTATCAGATCAGACATTTGTGCGCAATCAGATCTACTGCCCAGTACATATATAGACTAGCAGCCCCTCGACCGACCGGTCAAGCGTATCCTTTGATCTGTTTACTAATTGATGGTATGGAAAGGTTTAAGCTTAATTACTCCCTATGAAGAGAAATTACTGATATTAGGAATAGCTTCCAGGGGACAGGATGCAAGGCACTCATGAGTGGGTAAATAGTAAGTAGTCAGAGGGTATTGCAACAGAATCCTACCAGTCATTGTGATGAATGCAAGACAGAGGTTTGCTTGTCTGCTGCACATGCTGTAGCTACTTGGGGATACCATCAATACTATTGCTCTGCGGCTTTCGCTTATACACAGAGCAGGAAACCAATGGGGCTTCAACAACCAGTATTAGTAATGAGGCAATCTGTGTAGTGATATTTTCTGAACTTGCCATAGAAGTAAGCACCACAGACCAGTAGAGACAACCTTGTGTTTACCTCTACCATCCCATCTCATGCTCTACTATTGTCCTCCATGCCATTCAATAGTCCCCTGCTATTGTGCTCTCCTTTTCAATATTATTCACTATTTTCAGCCCCCCCTCAACCATTGCCCACCTTGCTTCTCAGTCCCCTGCCATCCCCAGCGGTCATATGATTTGACCTTCTGTCTCATGGTAGTAGTTGTCTCACGTTGTAATGCTCCTCATCCTTGTTTATAGCAGCTGTCCTGGGAATTCAACCACAAAAACAGGCATATTTTGCATTCCATTCTCACCTGTGGCTCTGGGCCATGCTCAGTCGGACCCGGCAGGTCCCTTGATCGCTACCAACATTTTCCACAATACTGTCACGCTTCAAATACTGGGTACTCCATAGGTTATCAGAACTCACTATGGCTGCCATCTTCAGACTTTGCAGGGCTGATGCCATTAGATGTGAGTAGTATTTTTACAACTATTGTGTATAACCTCACTCATCTCATCTGTTAGGATTGATATCGCCTCTTATGAGTAGTATTTTCACTACTTACTTGTGTCTCCTCCAAGCAGCACCACACACTGGTATTTATCTATAAATATTTGTTTTGTTCAGATTGATCTCATCCCCTTAGAGCAGTAGGTTTAAAACTCGCCTATTCACTATCCCATTAGCTCAATAGAGTGGTCATTGAGTAGGATTATGTTGTTCATTTATTGTGATCCTCCCCTATTAACTTAATATTCCACCACTGCCCTGTACCAACACCCAGAAGGTCAATTCAGCAGTCTTTAACTATAATCACCTGGTTTTGCGATTTTGACATTGCCATGTTAGAGAAATATTTTTACCACCCTTTCATAACCACTCTATCCCCCATGATATAGCAATCCTTGGACAACTCAGACCAGCCACTATGAGAATTACCTTCATATTGACAGCTAATGCCCCTACAGGTAAACTTCCTTCCCCCTCTGCAGCGGTCTATATTATTCTCACATGTCAGTTTTTTTCCAATTCGATAATATAGCTTCTAAGTGGATAGCACATACCAGACTCTGCCTGCATGTTCAGAGTAACAGTCCTCTTACATTACCATCATATTCCAAGACTACCAGCTGCCAATGACTGTGCCCATATTGTCTTAACTCCTCTGCCTCAACAGGTACTCTGATTTCCATTCACTTATATTCTCAATTTACCTTGAGCTCAACAGGAACCATACCTTCGGGGTTCTTCCTCAGCCTTACCCCATCTCCTTCCACTGTGGCAAGCATACCTGATACCTTTCTTACTATGAGATATACCTTATAACAAAATAGGGTATTACTGTACCTTCTTGAATTCCCCTCAGTGCTACCTTTGCTCCCCCCATTTCTGCTTGTGTACCTGCTGTATTTATCACTGTTAAAATATTAATCGTATGAAGGTTATAGATAAACATACTTGTAATATTGGGCATCAGTACCACAATATTGCCTCCCTCTGCTGCTCTGTTTCTGACCTGTTTCTTCCTAATAGAATCTCCCCTTAATAACCTGAGTATCAATAATCAACTTACCTACTCCTCCATTTGTCACTATCCCTCTCTCTAGACCATCTCCCTCTGCATACTCCATCCCTTTAATTCTGCTTAGATATTACCCAAAATAAGAGTCTGATATTGTACCTTGCATTCTGGCAGCTAAACACATCTTCTCACGTATTCCTGGGCTGCATTATTGGCGTGGAGTTCTCTACTATGTCCGGGGGGTAAGTTATTTCTGTTATTGAAGCCAAAAATTGTTAGTTTCCTCTGGAAGTCAAAGGTTTAATACTAACCAGGCAAGCATAACGTGTTTTGCTTAAAACACCACCGGGATTATGATCAAACTCACAAACAGGTTGCTCACATCTGCCATATCCAGCTCAAGTGAGAGGCATTGAGGGGATATCTGACTGAGATTCAAGGACTGTCAGTTGAGTGCAAGCACACTGAAAGATAATATCAACATAGGGGAACCCAAATCTATGAGCAGAGTTGACGATAAGAGGTGACAAGTTTGATGAGGTATGTGCATAGAGGCATGGTTGTGCCAGTGGAGGAGAAACAGGAGAGAGCAAACTTTTAACAGTGGAGAGTGAAAAGATTTTCGCATTTTTGCTTGGCATCTTGGCGTTTTGAGCCTCACCACATATCGTGATCATAAATACCCAGTCTGGTACACACCATCACAGATCATGCTATCAGATCAGCTGATTGCGCCCTTTTTTGATTGATCTGATATCACTTTGAGATAAAACTGCCCGGTACATATTAGATATATAGATGTAAGAAACTATTGAGTGATATAGAAACCCCACCCCCCATGCTTAAGTTCATAGAGCGGTGGGCTGGTAGGCGTCCACTAAGCAAGACAACATACTGTTCATTCATCCACCTCATTTACGGTAACCAGTCCGTATTCTAGGTATAATATTATTTTTATATTGTCGATGATGGCCTTGGCCATGGGAGACATACCCTGAAAGGAGAGGGCAGCGGCTATTTCCACGAGGAGGTGACTTAAATCGTACTGGGGATTGCCCCCCTGCCAGAGCGTAGCAGCGCTGCCTTACTCTCATGGCCATTGTTGGTAGTTCACGAGACCGGTGTATGGCCCCAACGATCTGGGTTATCAGGATTGACCTCTTTCCGTTCGAGAAGTATTTTCACCACTCCCTCATGTCCAGGCGAAGCGGCATACGAGAGCGGTGTCGGCCCCGTTTGTTTGGCTTGTCGGGATTGACCTCTTCCCGTGCGAGTAGTATTTTTACTATTCCCACATGTCCAGACGAAGAGGCATGCATGAGGGGTGTCTTGCCTCTGTTCCCGGGTTTGTCAGGGCTGACCTCTTCCCACCCGAGTAGAGTTTTCACCACTTCCTCATGCCCATTGTGAGCAGCCCATGCAACTGGCGTGAAGCCAGAAAAATCTCCTCCGTCGATATCATAACATCCCATCTGTATCAAACCAGCTACAACTTCGGTAATTCCGAAGAACGATGCGCAATGTAGCCCGCTGGACGGAGAGCAAGCACGAAAGTCTGAAAGATATAAATCCTGTACTCGCGCTAAAAGCAATTTGGTCGATATCTCACTGTAATGCCCCTTTAAGAGCTCCAGGGCAAGTGAGTATGCGGAGTGGGAAAGCTCCCTTTTCGCATGGACACCCCAGTACACGGAGCAATATTCCAGGGAGGGTGTATTCCGGGTATCAGGAGAAGGATTGGTCGAAAGGGCTTTCACCTGTTGTGAACTCAGATATGTCAAACAGATTTCCGCCATTGCTGAATGAGGTCTACTGAATAGATCGGGATGAGTGGAAAGATACTCCTGGAGAGTAAAGTGAATCAATCGCACTGTTGATGCCTCCTTATCTACAGCAATAAGTCCTTGACAGCATCCAACCAATGTCGACATCGAAGGGATGTTGCGAATATTGAAGTCCGTGGAGCCTAGCTCGACTCCAAGGGCGTGGCAGAGCTCATCCGCCCTCAACGGCCGTTCCGCATGACTGATCCAGATCAACGCCGCCATCCCGACTCTCGATTTATCCCCAACTTGTGCTTTTATCCGTGCGATTGTCGCACCATAAACATCTTCCAACCCCGACCCATCCGTCATTTTGCTTAGCCTTTCTTGTCTTCGGTGGATTGTTGATTCATGTAAGATTGCCTCGATATTTAAGGAAACCAATAGAAACCTAGATATCTATTAGCGGATGTTGTGAGGTCGGATTCTAAGTGTCATTGCCCTACATACATTTCTGATACACTCAAGGGAATCTTCTCCAAAATATCTGCCACCAGACTCTCATCCATGGCATCCGGAGTTTCATCCTCACCCAGCCTTACACGAAGGTATCTGATGATATCCTCTTTGTTAGGACATAGAGATACACATATCACTTTCCCGCCAAGACGCGTTTCAACCTCACCCCGAATACGGGGCCTCCCAGTGATGAATATTCGTGTGCTCGGGGACTTCTCGAGAATTTGGTTCAGTGAATCAAGGATCTTAAGTCGATGCATTGCCGCGCATTCGTCCAAAGCAGTGTTCCCAACGGGGCAGTCCGTCCGTCTTGAGCTAGGACGAGGACGGACGACTTTTTGTCGTCCCGTCCCGTCCTCCAGCCAAATTGCCCGGGCATTCAGAGTGAAGGACGTCGGGCCCCGCAGTCCCCCGCAGTCCCCGCCGGGATGTTACCCCTGTAATGTCTCAGTTCGGCTTTTTTGATTCATTGAGCCAGAATATGAGCCCACCCTGTGCACCACTCAGAATACCGTACCCGTAGTTGGGTTGTTGCTGTGGCCGGGGGACTCCGCAATGCTCCGAATTGGACGGAGTTCTGGAGTGTTAAGTTGGGTATACCGGGAACCGTACTAACGTCAAAATCCCAAACGGTTTCTTGTGATGCGGAATCCTCCAGGGGAATTGACATACCGAATAGCTATTGTAAATAACATGGGGTTAAGATAGGAAAAGTAGTTGAAGTCAAACTTTGTGCCAAATTGTTGTCCTCAGTGGAACTTGTGGTTTTTACCCGGTACCATCTTCTATTTTGACCAATTATTGACTTTCCTTCCCCTCGGGATTCGTTTCCGATATCTCATTAACTTATTCCCCCTTTTTGTAATTCAATGGGAGACACGAATACCATATGGCTGATTGGACCTTGCAGTCATCTAATACGCCAGTCCAGTTGATATTATAATTCTGGGATCATTATCCTGCGCTCGAACCCACTAGCACCCACAGTTTCCTGTATTTCATCGCCGTTACCGGTATTCACCGACAGTCCCGCGCCGTCCCCCGCCGTCGCCTACTGTCCCCGGTCGTCATTCAAAGTCCACTGTCGTCCCCCGCCGTCCCCTGCCGTTTACTCTAATTCCAGCACTCCGCCCCCAGTCTCCATGCACCCCCACACATTATTGTCTCAGGTTGCCGGGCCCGTCGTCCCAGGTAATAACGGCCGTCTTTAGATTTTGCGGACGGGGACGGGACATTTTCCGCCGTCCCGTCCGGTCGGGAACACTGCTTCAGATATTTTCCTAGCAGCATGGGACCAATCACCCCACCCAAGGGGCGCTAAAATGCTATTAGAGATGCAGCTAAATATAATAAACCTTGCTGTAACGAGGCTCTGGTTCCGTTCAGGACAGTTTCGTTGTGAAAGGGCTTGACAGTCACGAGAAGCTATTCCAAAATGGCTTCCCATTTTCGGCGAAGAATTGAGAATAATGGTCCCAAGCAACCGGCCTTTCCCGCTTTGAGCACTGTCAGACTAACACAGGCTTTTTAGCAACGGCTGGATCGGAAAACCTCTAGGCAAATTTGACCCGGGGCTAGCGGCACCTATCTCAGACTGGGGGGACTGGGGGGAGTGTAAAGACCACAGAGATTAGTGGTAATGTAGTACAACGTGGGTGGGGGAAAGAGTACTCATACTGTATTCACAATCACGAAGGGAAAGGGGGTCTAATTCCGATAAAACAACGGGTTTTTCTTTACGAGTGGGAGTGATATAGCTTCTCAGCAAGTCCCTCCAGCCCCTCTAACATCCCTAGTACGAGCCTACCTTTCAATTTCCGCATCAATCTTGCCCTCCGACTAACTATATCAAACAAAAATGCCTTATCGTCGTGAGAATCCCCTTTTGAAGTGATCCTCTTTTGATTACCAGCTGATAGAAGAATCTATTCAAGAGCTGTTCCGTGAGTTTGGTCCATCAGCACTAGCCGTTGTTTCTTCCGGGATGGTCGTCTGGTTGAACCGCAGTAACGGGTCTGATATCCCCAAATCAAGGGATAATTAAAAAAAATACTAAAAGAGAAAATAGGAAAATTATCACCGCTCAAATTGAAACTTCCCAGAAGGAACTTGAGCAGGAGCTTCTTCAAACCAGGGAAACCCTTGGGCAAAGGATAGAACAAACCAAACAGGAACTTGGCAAAGGGATATACCAAGTCCAAGGAATCGCCGCTGGAGCCGCCTTGGTCATCCTAGATGACCTAGAGAAAGTCCCGCTCATGTAACAAAGACTTATAGCTTTCGCTGCCGGCATCAGGGGCAATGGCGGGGAGAGTTGCTTAAAAGGTAAGGAGTAGATCAATTCTCTATCATTTTCCTTCCCTTCTTGTCCGCCTTGACCTCTTTTATGGAAGGGTGTAGGGGGGATTTTTTAACCTTCTTGATGCGCAGGGGCCAGGGTCTAATGTCGTGGTCATTTTCAGTAGGCCGTCAACTGTAGGGGCTATTGTGTCCGAGCGACGGATGTCCAAGGGTGTGTACGTAATTGGAAGGGAGGGGAGATAACGAATCGGAGAGGTCGAGGGCATAGGGTCGTAGTTGTACATTTTAAAAAAAACTATCACCAAACTGGAGCAGGCAGTGTGGGTTTTGTGAGGGGTTCGGTGGGCGATTGGGAGTGATGAACTACCTCCATCGTATCGCGGAAGGGGCGATGGCCAACGGGGTCTAAGGTTGAGAAAAGAAAGTTTTAAGACGACGAGGCAATTGGGCGGGACTGTGAGGCTGGTGTTCAGGACTCGCGGAACCGCGCACAGGATGATATTCTATTATACTAAAAGATTTGTAATAATAAAAAATGATTCAATGGAATTCATCGTGCCCCTTGATATAGAGATTCCTGACAATGGCGATAAATCGAGAAAGTAAATGGAACGGGGAAAAAAATGGAAACACTCGATAATGGTAGATTAGCAATAGCCGGGAACTGACAATTAGTCCGCGGCTCGCAGACAACCAGTGGGGGGGCATGACATATTAGGGAGAAGCAGCAAATGACAGAACGTGGTATAATATCTCCTCTTTACGAAAAAAACTCATTCTATACGCTTGCACCCTAGCCAAAGCTGCAGATAAGAATCAACGATTATCCTCGGTCACAGCGATCTCCACTCATAAGACCTTTAACCCCTTCTCTCCGCGCTCGTCCAACTCCACGAAACGAATCTAGAATACGCCCACCAGCGCCACCCTACACAGCGTTACAATAACCAAACCAGGACGCACAACCCCATCTCCCTTCTCCGCATGGCTCGCCAGAGCTACCCTCCGTACCTTTCCCTCCCAGCCTGCCTTCCAGCCCCAACCTCCTCCACGACAACCGCCCCACCATCAAAGCAGCCTTTGACAAACCCCAGCACCACCACGGTGCCTTGCCCCTCCCTACGCACCCACCAACTCCCCCACTAGAACAGCCCATCATGGGGCATTGGGGTGCCGGATATCCGGCAAAAATTCGATCGGCGGGGGGCCCTCAGGGTGCCATTCCGGGAACTTGATCATGGACGGAGGAACAGTGGATGAGTAGGGTCCTCGACGGAGAAAAAGCACGCAGTGCCTGCCAGTTACGGTACGATGTTAAAGAGAGCGACAAGTACAGACCTGGGGGGAAGTGCACCTTAGACTTACGCTGTGGGAGTTAGGGAGGGTGGGTTAAAGGAGACGGAATGCGGGGGAACAATTCTGCGAGGAGGTTTGGCTTCCGTGCAGTAGAACTTGAGAGAAAGTTTGGCGGGGCATCTTGGTGATGGGTTGGGTTGGTTGTGCATTGGATTCAGGCACGCCGCACAATTGTGTGTTGAGGTAAGCTTTTGCGCACGGACGTTGTGGATGCTTGGCGAGGAGGGAGCCGCACAGGGATGCCTTGTGGAACCACGAGGGATCCAGCGGACAAGATTCCACTTGTGTATTGTGATCAGAGTTGGAGCCCAATAGGATAAGTATCTATATTTCCATAAGGTTATTCGCTAAGATTCCAGCTTTTGTACGGTACTTGCCGTTTTCAATAGTATCCGGATGCTCAACACAGATTAGCTGTCACTAACGCCGGGTTGAATTTGCCCAGTAAATGCGGTATTGAATTAAACAGTGTTCACGGATTTTGCCCCTGCCCCGAGTGCACCCCCATTATCACAAGTTATCGCAAGACGCGGCCGTCCTATCCCCACCGAAGGATTGCCCGAACTCCCAACACACCAATCGCAATGACAACACCAGTCACAATCTGCCCGACCGACCCCTCTAACAACCCCGTCTTCGGAACAATGGCCGAATTAGGTGCATGCGGATCCACAACATAAGGTCTCGCAAACACTACAACCTCGTTAGCCCTTATGCTGATAAGAGCTGGAAAGGGGAACCGACAATCATTCTGTATCCAAATGGCTTTATCCAATGTCCTCAAACCGACAGTCTTCCTCTCGTTATCCAAGTTAGGATGAGCTGTGACCACCACAATTACGAGGTCGGCGATGTAGCCTAGGAGCAGTTCTACATGGTGTACTCAACGCGGAGGCCAGATTTCTTCGCACTGTAAATCAACCCGCGGGTTAGAGTGGAGTGTCAGTTGGGGAGTGGGGAATAAAAATTACTGATGAGCAAACCCCGCAACCCCAGTGCGCATAATGCCCACTTTATCGAAGTGCTTCTGTGAACTATAACCATCAGCGCACCTCCTCCAACACTATACTCCGGAGCGAGATGACATTACCAGGTCCGCAAATTGTCATAATTTACCACTACCAACTCCCGCAAAGATCGCTTCATGAAGCCCATCCGGAACTTGACCATCGAATGTTCCAGGCCCAATTCCTCCAGCTTTGTTGGTGCAAAGCCATCATAGCCCGTTTGTCGAGGTATGAGTGCTTTCGCAGTGATGCCGTAAGTTAACCTAAGAGTTTCCTGCAGACTATGTTGGTAATCGTAGGGATGAGGACCTCAACGACAGGCATTGCGGCGTGGAGGGCCACGGCGTGGCTTCGGCGGAGTTTGCGAAGGCTGTTAGGTATGTGATGCGAGATTGCCAGGTGGAGAGGGATTTTGGATATATGAACCGCATTTTGGTTGCCGGGGGTGTAAAGTAGGAAGGGGTGAAAAATTCAGTACTACAGCAACAAATCGCATTGGATACTGATCGTAGGGTTAGGCACCGAGCAAGCGAAGCGAGCGAGGTGTAGGGTCTTCTGTGAAGACGAGAGGAAGTGAAGGGAAAAGTTTTTGTTGACAAAAAAGTGGCGGACAGTCAGTGAAGTCGTTTTCTAGGCGGTCCTCAGTGATGATGCTGTTTCGTCTCTGATCCAAGAAACTTTTCAACGCCGGAGAGAGGGGAGTATTTATCCTCAAATCTCGTGGGGGAACTATGCTCTCGGACCAAAGACGATCCGGCAGTATTACGCTATGGTGTGCGTAATAATTCGTAGTGTGGATGGAAATCGCGCACCATTACCTCCGTGATGGTGTGAGCGATTTTTTCGTGCGTAAAGCCGTGCTCGATAGCGCGAGCAAACGTCCGATCGTGACGAAATATCCTATATGCGCGCCGGAACTCTATAGCCAAACTCAGGGTCAGAAATCCTCAAATGTCACACAAAGATAAGCCACAATACCACAACTCAACTAACATCAGAATTTTTGAAAATACCTTTTTGAAAAAAGAAATCTATAATTAAGATCTACAAACTCTCAGGATGTCCATAAAACAAATAGTTTTTTAATTTATCAAGAGGTGAAAAAGTTGTTGTGGAATGAATATTGTGCCACAACTAGTACTGTGTGGCTAAGGTTGTTGTGTATATCTCATACTTTTTATGGTGAAAAAAACAGAATAGTATGAGGAAGATTTTCAGAATGTGTACATCTCATCATGATATGAAAAAACAATTGAATATAACTAAGAAGTTGATTTAACAAGTAAAGAAAACTTGATTCAAGATTAAAACCAAAGCTATTAAATATATGTAGTTGTAGAAAAAAATCTTCTCAGGGAACATTGTTGTACTTGGAAAAGATATTTTGTGTGAGAAAATTGATTTATGAGAAAATAAGTGTATAAATAAGGATAATTTTTATAAGAAACTTCTTGTATATTAGAAAATTCTTTCACAGAAACTTCTTGTATATTAGAAAATTCTTTCACAGAAACTTATCTCATAGGAAAATTATCATCGCAGAAAATTATTTGTAATAAAACAAGTTGTTTATTGTGTATAAGAAAACTGCTCACAGAAAAT
>Ga0307513_10012074_pt1 | contig 10683 bp, 12 predicted proteins | sample 15_EM_MG_FD_202174 | JGI IMG/M metagenome (GOLD analysis project Ga0307513, IMG submission 202174) | Populus trichocarpa ectomycorrhiza microbial communities from riparian zone in the Pacific Northwest, United States - 15_EM | ecosystem: Host-associated > Plants > Roots > Unclassified | place...
ATTGACTGATGTATGCAAGGTACTGACCACGAAGAGTGCCCTGGACAACACCCATAGCCATGGAATCCTTAAGCAACCACTCATCATAGTCAGCCTCCCACCTTGCAAAAGCAGTATTGTAACTTGCGACCAAGGTAGGAATAAGTGCATTGGAGGTGGAGAGAGTAGTTGGAGCCATAGGCACAAGGTGATGCAACCACCCCAGCATGTATTGTGCGAGTTGCTTCCGACACAGATAAGCCATCACCTGCACCTGCCATTCGACCACATTGTCATCGGCAAGCCACGGTAGGCCATTCGGGGCACCAGACAAGTGTAGAGACATGGATTGGGCAAGATCGAGACGCGCAGAGTAGTGTAAGGGGGTAAAGGAGAAAAAGGAGAAAAAAAAGGATATGGATGATGGTGATGAGGAGGACGACAGAGGGGGGATCGCAGCCTGCCAACACAGCTAGGACTGAATCTTCCAAAAAACAGGTGTGGCAGGGACAACGCATGCGGGCTCAATAACCTGTTATAATATGTAATAAGACTTGGGCTAGTGGACACTAACCAACATTATATTGTATACCTGTTATAATATGTAATAAGACTTGGGCTAGTGGACGCTAACCAATGAGATAAACAGAAACAAACAAAGAGGACCTGACACAACAAACCGAACAAGCATCAACTATCACTCAACAGGACCTCCCCATGACTAGCAGGGCGTGTTACCACTACACTACCCGGTCTTTTAGTTGGAGGAATCACCAACTCCAACAAAAACCCTATATATTAGCCTAGATGCTGAAAATCATTCAGGGTACTACACACGAGGCACATGCTCTTTCGGTCCCACTCAGAACGCGACTTCCTTCCTCTGAGCGAAGTGTTAGAGAAAACAATGCAATATGACGGGACCTAATGCGCTTGAGGGTGAAATATAATCCTTTGCCGGTTTATTTTTGCCATGAGTGGTACTCACCTCGGTCAACTGTCTCGGGTCCATCGGCCTGAATTCTAGGCGCGGGTGACGGCACCAATCATTCCACATGGAGCAATGCAGGTACGTTGAGGAGAGGAGATATTGCAGGGAGCGAAGCTATGGCCTTCCGATGACCAGTATGGATTTGTTCAGGATTGTCAGTCCTCGGAATCTCGTCTTCTTTTGCGTGGCCCATTATCTGGTCAACTGATTTTTAAACGTTCGATGTGCTCCCTATTGTGTGATCGGTTTGAGCATCCCAGAGGTCCCCGGCTGTTGACAGTCCGTTGCAGCGGGTTTTCTAGAAGTTCTTGCATTCCGAGTACGGAAGAGTCGCGTAATCACCGTCATTGCAAACATTTATAAGGCGTGGAACCGTGGAAGATGGTGGTCTGTCCAAGAACACAGAACAAACACCAGCCTTACCCGTTGGACTTACCGTCGCTCGTTCGTCACGAACAGTATGCTCGCACATCTCTGAGCTGATACCTTTGTTACAAAGTCTGTTATTACTGCTCTTACAGTCACTGCGCGTTAATGCATTCCGCGCACTGACCCGGCCGAGTTTCAACATACGACACTATCGTAATAGGAGGAGGTTGGTATGAATGGCATAATGGCTATAAAGGCGCGAATGCTCACTCCGCATCTTCCCGTCACGCAGGCCCTGGAGGTTACGTCGCAGCGATTAAAGCTGCTCAACTTGGCCAAAAGGTGGTTTTGAATCAGTACAAAAAACAAGGCCTCTCGCCTATCAACCTTATAGACTGCTTGTATTGAAAAGCGTTGGGCGGGACATTTCTGAATGTCGGTTGCATTCCATCGAAGCCACGCTGGGCAACTCGTATCTGCACCAAACACAACACGACCTCAAGAACCGCGGTATAGACGGTAGGTTGCTTACTTCTGTGTTCGTCTCGCTCAGCACGGCTTCCTGCACGGACCAAAAGTCCGTCGCGCCGTTTGCCATCGAGAAAGCCTTATGGTTTCTTGCTACAGACCGCTGAGGAATTTCCTCCTAGTGTCTAGTGTGCAAATCAACCTCCCTCAAATGCTCAAAGCGAAGGAGCAAGCGGTCACAGGCCTGACAAAAGGCGTCGAGGGTCTCTTCATTCGAATACATCAAAGGTACTTTTCCTTTGTCTCCGCAAACAAGGTCAAGGTCGCTCTTCTCGAAGGTGGCGAGACCGAGCTTGAGGCGAAGAACATAATCCGTATGTCGGTCCCTTTCCCGGCGTTCCATTCGACGAGGAGCGAATTATCAGTTTGATGGGTGCTCTCAAGCCCAAGGGGGTACCAAAGAAGATGACTGTGATTGGTGGGTGGTGTTATCGGGCTCGAACTGGGTAGCGTTTGGAGCCGATTAGAATTCCCACGAAACAGCGTCGAGTGGCTCAGTCATAGATTTGACGCTACTTCGATCCAATGCGAAGATGGTCTCAGTATTTGCCCGTTGCCGGAAATGGTATAGAGATTCCAGAGGAGCTCGAAATCAATGTTGATATCCTGCTGATTATCGAGAATATTAATTCCTGCGGTACACGATTCGCTTATTTAGTTCATATTTCTACAATTGTACTACATAGTATAGTCTGTTTAGATCGCAGCGAATCAGAGGTGGTGATCCGTACGCTACCGATTCATCAATACATCCTCACCTGAAGTGTAAATCACGAGCGCAGTCCAAACACTCTTTATTGCCCGCTTCGTATTTGCAGAGCCTCGGCGCGAATTAACAATTCCCTCGATGCCTCCTCGGCCGCCAAGAGGTTGCCGTATATGGCCACGAGACGTTCCACCCTCTCCACCCTCTCCACCTTTTCTTTCCCAACAAGGTCATGCAGTTTCTCTAGCTCTTGCTTGTATCGATTTTCTCTCTCAACAAGGGCGGAGGTCATCAAGTTCTTCGCGGCCTTAAATCTCGTCTCAGTCGTCCCGAGAAGAGCTTTCTCTCCTGCTTCTTTCATTTGCTTGATCCATGGATCAATAATCTCGTCGTTGAATCGATCGTGAAGAATGTCTATATCGATGCTGTACTGCCGGCTGAAGAGCGTCAACTGCCGGCCGTTAATCACTCCGCGGATGTCTTGGAAGGCGAGTCCATCAATGTTGAGCGACGGTGGCCCATGGCCGCCTAGAAAGGAATTAGAGGATAGATACGGAAAACAGAAAGAAACGTACCAACACAATTTTCCCAATCCTCAGGTAGTAGTTGCAGCTTAATCTGTTTGGTCATACCTTGTAGGAATTTGAGGAGTTTCGCTTTTGCTGTGCCAGCCAGATTAGAAATTATTGCAGCATATTCCCTCGTGAGGGCCTCAAGAAGTGAGCTGAGCTCAAGTTGACGTAGACGTAAGAAATCCTTTGCCTGAGCTTTAGTCCCTATAATGAGGACATTTTCGTACTATAGGCCGCACGTTGAATGAAGATCATTGCACATAATCCAAGTGACTTACTCCAGCTTCCGCAGAAGAGGATTCTTGTAATATACCACTGATATCCCCATTCCCCAACTGAACACAGCCAAATTGCATGATCGGTCCACTTGTTCAGTGTCTGTGGCCCAGCCAGGATAGTACAACATACTTACTGAGGCGCCGCGGGTGCCATGGCCCACGCCCATATCCTCCAATGACGTTCCATAGTCCAATAATGTCTTCCTAGGAATCTGATTGATCAATCCGTTCGCCTTCTTTGATATCATTTCCAATTCCTGCTCCAGGAGCAAGCGGATCTCCTGAGTCTGCATATACTCTACTCTACCCCACGTATCCAACACAGCTCGGGATATCTCAAGCGCTTGATTATAGCGCCGTTTTGCGGCGTCGTATTCGTTTGCGATCCACCATCTCCGCCATCTCTCAACCTTTCGCCTGCAGGGATTAAGTCGAACGAAGGCGGGCAATACCGAAGCAGGACACACTTGTATATATTGCTCACTTTTTGTAACTGTATGATGACAGTGGCCGCCTCGTTAAGAAGCGCGTTGATCCGAGTTTCATCAACCATTTCTTTGGTCAGCTTTTGAATGGCATCCGGCAGACCACTAGCCCGAAATTCCGTTTGGAGTCGATCCTTCCATGTTTGTATGTTGAACTGGCGATAGGTAGCTCGTGGGTCCCTTATCCCTAGAATCTTGGCGGCGCACTGGGCGGTTATTCAACGCAGGCTGTTGAGAATAATGGTCCACGTACACGACAACCCAAAAAATCCTTATCCCAGATGGCCTCGAACGGAGGTTTAACCGTATTAGATCTGTCGAGCAACGCACTCGCGCTTAGACCCATGAAGGAGGAGCAAGGGATGACACGATTGGTGCCCAAAACGCCTGTCAGCCAGAATTTCTTTTTTACAGTCTTCAACTGCCTACGTATATTTTCCTTCGAGACTTGGTCCAGGTCAGTGCAAACAACCACGTTCGCCCTCCCATTAGACCCGCTCGCGACAAGTTCAGGGAGACGTTTCCAGTCATTCGAGAGAAGTTCCTTGAACGACACGATCGGCACGATCGCGTCCGCGTCGGATGCCACGAGGCGGACGAGCGATTCAAAATTGACCTGCGGAAGAAGGTCACGCGTTGATCATTTGGCAAAAAGGGAACCTCACAACATGTGAACGATGACCGATATTCTGGTAGTGAATCAACCACAGCTGAAGTAGTGTGCCTAAACTCAGAGATACTCACTGGCAAGACAATGAGCTAAATAAAAGGGATCAGCAGCTGGGGATCCCGTCAAAGCATAGCAACCAACCTCGTAAATACCATCTATTCGGTGACCACGCAGTGAGTTGAACTCGACCGTGAGCAACGGCCAGTCGAACTCGTTCATATCAAATTTGATATTGCAATAATGGCACGATCGGACGATATTGTTCAATTGAAAAAGCTGAAAATAGCGTTCAGTTGAGAATAGAGCTGTCCAGCAGGACGTGAAACTGACCAAGGTCATCACATTCTGTCTCCCAGTCGTCATTCGAGGTAATCTAAACCCAGGTTTCTCAGACTTCAACACGTCATCACGGGTAACAATGTCCAGGTCGATCCACCATCTGGGTATAGTATTGCGTAAAATTTCTTTTTCCGACGCTTCGGGTAGAGCGTCGGAGAATAATGCTTTGAACATATCCTCCAGTTGGTAGGTCCGCATCGTCTGGCGGTAAAAAGCATGGTACTTCTGTAACGCGACAAGGAATGGTTCGGCCTGAAATTGCAATTTAGGGACTCTCTGGCCGTCGACATGCCGAAGCCGGTACGGGTAAACGGTACCAGGGGACTCTGCAGTGATACTCAGTACAGTTTGGGCGTGCAAGAGCCAGACTCACCATCTGATGGGAGAATCGCCCGGCCCATGAGCGCATTCAAGAACTGCAACTTGCCAGCCTTCTGCGTTCCGCAGAACGCAAGCGCGAAGCGTCGCTTCTTCGAGCGTATCATTACCTCCCGTAGCGCCGTTTCCAGCTCCTTCACTGCCTTCTCGAACTCTGGTCGCTCAGGGTCGTCGGAGGAGATCGCACTGTCTCGATTTATTTGTTCTATTGTCCCACTCCACAGGAGCCCAAAAAGCGTGGTTTGCAAGGTACCAAGGTCGAAAACTCGTGCATTGTCTCTGCGGACGCGGTCATCCACCCAGGCCTTGCCTATCCGTCGAGCAAGCTTCTCGTGCCGAGTAGCGTTCTCATGACTGCTGTGAAGGATCGCGAGTGGACGCAGGTTAACTAAACCATCTCCTTCTGGTTCTACGGCGAAGGGATGGACGTGAAAGGCGTGAAGGACGAACTCGAGTGCCTGCCCAACGTGGTCCTGAACATCGCCGATGTTATCAACAGAAGAGCAGCGATCAGTTGACTGCTGAGCAACAACATAAAGGGTCCAAACAAGCTTGAAGGTACGTTCGTTGTTCTGTCGGCACACGAAAATCTCGTAGGTCGCGTCCTTGAGGGCGACGATGAACTTGTGATGTTCCAGCCGAATGTTGACCTTGGGGGTATTGAGCATATTGAGGGTATTGAGCATATTGAGCACAGAGTGAAAGGCTCTACTAGGTTTGTTGCTCTTGGAGGGATTCATCGGGCCTTCATTGCGATTGCCCCCCGGATTCTCCTCGAGCAGCAATCGCGTAACTTTGAGCGCTCTTTCAAGGCTTTCCATTGCATCCTTTCCGTCTTGTCTGTGATATGGTAAATTAGCCTGTGAGTTTGAGCGCAACAGCATCACGTACCGTTGGATGAAGCGCGTATAAGGAGAGAGACCGGTATCGTTCTCCATAGCATTCAGGAGGACCTTGTATACCATTGTATCAGACTTTAGGCTCTCGACCCCTTTGCGGAGCTCCTTCAGAGCTTGTAGCTCGTGTTCAAGGTCGGTCGCCTTGTCAATGGCCTCGCACACCAGCATGGCTGCTGCGCCAACAAAGTGCAGAATGGAAATAATCGTTCCGGGTTCCGCCATGGTGGGGGCGGGTGAAGTGATTAGGATAGGCGCTTGAAGCCTTTCGCGCGCCACTGGCCAAGGTTGCTACGGCGAAGCTGACTGCCTGCCAGCTCGAGGTGTCAGGAGAGGGCTAGTCTGCAAGACCACCACTGTGAACGGTGATAAATGGGAAGACACGAGGATATAGTTTGCAATCACTTGCTCGAGGGCGCATGTTGCTTCCGACAAATATTAATGTAACGGAATGAACCAGAGAGAGAGATCTATATTTTTCCGTGGTTACAGGTACACGTTACGGGACCACCTGACCAGCAGCCTACGAATCCGTGCGCAGGGGATATGACATTGAGGGGATGTATCTACAACATGGTTTACAGGTATGGTCTCCAGTGCGCTGCCTGGTTGGAATTGGGGTTTCACAGTGCTCCGGTTGTTAGGGGCGGTGGTGTCTCACATGGTCACGTCCCGGGTATATAAGAGCTCGCATTCTCGTTATTGTATCCTTGCATGTTTGTTGGCGGGCCCCAACAAACACGATCATTCTGTCGTATTATCGGCTGTACGGAGATTCTAACAGTGGGCGAATGAACCAGAGAGTGAGGCGCTCGAGAAAGTTTGGCACCTTGATCAGCCTAAATGGTCCTGCAACTGCCGCTTCATGGTCCGGCCAGAGGAATGCGACCTGCGAGTACAAGGGTCGCGCTTGTGACGCGTCGCAGCGTCATTTCCGTCATTTCCCGAAGCTTCGGAGCAATGGCGGGTGTCAAGAAGAAATGCGCTCAAAACAGATGCGGGACCTTTGCCATCGAAGCCATCCCTCTGTTCAAATTGGATACCAATGATGGTGAATGGAACAAAGTTCGGTTTCCATGGTCAGTTCGGTCGAGGTAGGACATGCAGAGGTCTGGATGAAGTTGAGGACGACCCGTACATCGAGCACATAGGGCATCGACAACAGCGTATTGGGCCGCATGCAGAGTGATGTAATATGAGTTGTGATTTGCCCATGGCCCAGTTTCATCGAAATTAACGTTGTGTACATTATGCTCTGGTGTTTAATAAGTTACTAGAGAGCAGAGACGCAAACTTTATAGCTTTATAGCTTTATATCAAACCCACGCTTAAACACAGCTTCCATGTCGAGCTCCACAACCATAGTGGCAGCGGTAATATATGAACAAAAATCATGACAGCTGGTCAGCACTATCTTGCCGTTATCCTCCCGTTTAGCCCTACAGTGCCTCTTGAAGCCGTCACTAGGTTATCTACTACCATATCATCAAGCGGCTTCTGCTCGGTCTCCGATTCTCTAGTATACCGGATCGCCTCCCTCTCTAGTATACTATCCAAAGCACCTTTCGCTGGAAGTAAGGCTTACAGTCCCAAGGAGAATCTTCTCGTCTTCCTTGTTGAGACTTTCCGACCATGGCTGGACAATCACGTCCTTGTATTGTTGTTGAATTTCCTTCATGGGGAGAGGGTAGGTGTCGGATTAGGGTGTAATGGCCCAAATCGGCGCGCTGACGGTCCAAACGATTGAAGTCACGGCGATGAGTGGGGTGCGTAGCATGAAACCGAGTTGTTCAACGCTTCTTCGGGCCGCTTCCTCTGCCTCATCATCATCGCCTCGGAAAATGGGTGGACTGTCAACCATGTGATTACTATCTCAGTCAATGAAAGACCGACGTTCCCCTCAGATGATTGTTCGCTGTTGGGTGCAGGGTTGAGCCACCAACGAGCGATTTTCGCTTCGATAGTTTGGAATGCCGTTTTCGCCGTGTAACGAGTGGACGATGTCCTGATTTTTCCTCTGATTTGGCTGTATGCGAGCTCTCGTGTATCGACTAACTGAGATTCCAGCTCCCCTTCTAAGTAGACTCTGGTCAGTCTAAGGTGGCATTAGTGTAGATGAGGGAATCGATTACCGGTAACATTGTCACGTAATTCGGTCTGCAGATCGTCTAAGCTTTGGAGTGCTGTCCGCAGGGTCTCGATTCTCGATGCCTTGGCTGCCTCCCCAAGGTGTTGTATAGCATTGACATACTCTGCGATGAGCGTACGGAGTCCATTATGAAGTAGTTTCTGGCTCTCACAAAAAACTCTTCGGCCCGAACGGTGGACTTCACCTTGAGGACCTTGATAAGGAACAGTGAGACCGTTTGAGTGAATAATCATATAGTGTGAACTAATTTTATCTGTAAGGTCTGCATCGAGGTGTCCAACCAATTCCGTGGTTCTCGAGGTATTGTCAGTTATCGTCACGCCCGGAACTTGAACTTCGGCCTCGCCAACATACTTCAAGGTTGCCTATAAGGCTGACTGTATGAACCCTTCGGCCTTGCGAGAGAGGAAGAGGTACTGCTGGTGACTCTTATTGATCATCGTTTCTTCCTCCTGACCCCAGGTTGCGAGGATCCTCTGAAGCCTCTCACGACTTTCCTCGTACTCCCTTGTCGCGGTTGCAAAGTCATCGCGCGTGCGTCGCTCATCGAGGAGCTTTCATCTGACAGCGGTCTTTATGAGTACCAATTATGTGAAGATGAGCAGAGCACGACGCACCCTGCTCTCTTTCGAAGTTCCCTTATGAGGCGGATAGCGTCTTCAGTCTTGCTAATGAGTGCGTTCTCCCGAGCGTTATCGACCATATCACGAGTCAGCTTTTGCAGGACGTCACGAAGTCCGCTTGCATCGAGTGTTTGTTTAACCTTGTCCCGCCATCTGCGCGATCGTAGTATTTATACACTGACTCTGGATCTCCCTCTCCAAGGATCCTTGATGCACACTAAAGTCAACCGAAGTGAGGGTGATTAAATCGGATTGATGGACTATCACTGACATGATAACCGATAGACGCCGGGTCCCATACATCCTTAAACGGGGGCTTTGTAGTTACCGACTGCTCAAGGAGCTGATTCGCACTGAGGCCCATAAGTGAGGAGCATTTGAGGACGCGGCTATTATCCTCAGGAGAATCGGGCCAAGAGGTGCTGCTAACCGTCCACAGTTTCTACTGCAAGTTATCTTGGGAGACTCGATCCAGGTGGGTACAAACGACTAGGCCAGGTTTGCGGTTGTAGCCTCTCGCAGTGAGCTCGGGTAGACACTTCCAATCGCTCTGAGACAGCTCCGTGAACGGCACAACTGGAACGATCACGTTGGACTGAGACGCCGCGAGTCGAACCAAAGATTCCCAACTTGATTGAAGACAAGGTCAGGAAGTTCAAAGTCGTTACACTCGAGGCTCGTATAATCTCAAATTGCTCGTTGGTGCCCTATTTGGAGTGTGGGTGAGCGTGAGACATACGTGGAGGTCAATAAACTAGTGACCGCCACAGAAATCAGTAATCGGGGAGTAACGATGGCCGTAGTATGAACACCTTACTTCGTAAACCACGTTGGGTTTCCTGTCCTTAAGTGAGCTAAACTCGACGCTCAGAATTGGCCAGTCGTCCTGTGTCGTCGAACCTAACGCCAAGCCATCTGCAGAGTCTGACGATGTCGTTGATATTTGCAAGCTGATTTTAGGACATGAGAGCACAGACGAGGTAGTGAGGATTGATCCACCTACGAGATCCTTGACCCCTTCCACCCCTTCCACCCGATCAGAGTTTAAAGCTTGCTCCTTCGAACGTAGAAAGGTTTGTCCATGTGGAGAGGTGGAGACTCGTCCATATCTCGTGGATGTTTCGCAGCTCACTTGCGCCGGAGGGTTCGACCTGAGAATCGAGACCATCAACCACTACGCCAAATATTGAACTAGTTGGAGGCCAGTAGCTTTGTATCTTGGAAGCATATCTAGGCTTTCTGAAAGTCTGAGTGGCGCGGTCGAAGGGCTGAGTCCTGACCGAAAGCTCTGGTTGAACTCATGCACCAATCGGCAAGGCCACGCCGTTGAGGATAGTTCTGGCGATCCAAAATAAGCATTCTTCATTGTCACTGCTGTAAGCGTAGTTACCATCGGAAGGAAGCATTAGCCCTCCAATCAAGGCATTGAAGAATAGAGACTTGCCAGCTTGCACCATTCCATAGAATGAAAGAGCAAATCTACGTTGCTGGGAACAAGCAATAACCTCTTGTGGGAACTTGTCCAATTGATCCAAAGTTTGTTGGAGCTCTGTATACTCGGAATCCTCAGCATTATGGGTAGGATTGCTTTTAAGGTGTTGGACCATTCCGCTCCAAACTAGTTCGAAGAGAGCTATCTGAGCCTCAAGGAGTGGACTGGAAGAGCCATTATGCAAGTACAAGTAGACAGCGATCCCACCTCGGGCACTCGGGTCCGGGG
>Ga0307513_10012075_pt1 | contig 10683 bp, 9 predicted proteins | sample 15_EM_MG_FD_202174 | JGI IMG/M metagenome (GOLD analysis project Ga0307513, IMG submission 202174) | Populus trichocarpa ectomycorrhiza microbial communities from riparian zone in the Pacific Northwest, United States - 15_EM | ecosystem: Host-associated > Plants > Roots > Unclassified | place...
CCCCGTCCCGATACGCAACCGCGAGGCCGCGCGCGGGTCGAGAGCGGTGCGTACGCCGTCGCCGAGGACGGTGAGGGCGAGGACGGTCACGAAGAGGGCGCCCGCGGGCAGCAGCAGGTACTGCGGTGCCGCCTGGTACCAGACGTCGGCGGCGGTGATCATCTGCCCCCAGGACGGCGTCGGCGGCTTCACACCGACGCCGAGGAAGGACAGCGCGGCCTCGACCGTGATGTTCGACGGGACGAGCAGCGCGGCGTACGTGATGACGGGCGCGGCGAGGCCGGGCAGCAGTTCGCGGCGGGCGATTCGCCAGGAACCCCAGCCGCTGAGCCGGGCCGCGGCCACATAGTCCAGCTGCTTGAGGGTGAGCGTCTGGGCGCGCACGATCTTCGCGATGCCGCCCCAGGCGATCAACCCGATGACCAGGGCGACGAGCACGGGCCGCGGGAAGCTGCTGGGCACGATCGCCAGCAGGGCCAGCGACATGATCATGAGCGGCAGGGCGATGATGACGTCGGTGAGACGGCTCAACAGTTGATCAACCCATTGACCGCCCAGGGCGGAAGCAATGCCGACCACGACGCCGATCAACACCTGGACAAGGGTCGCCGCGAGCGCGACGCCCAGCGAGACCCGGGCCCCGTAGACGAGCCGGGCGAACAGGTCGCGCCCCGTCTGCGGTTCGACGCCCAGCCAGTGGTCGCCGCTGATGCCCCCGAAGGAGCCGATCGGGACGCCCCCGCGCGCGGAGTCGATGAGGTCGGGGTGGTACGTGGTCGGGTCCTGGCCCTCGATGGCGGTGAACAACGGCGCGGCGAGCGCGACCAGGACGAGCAGCGCGACGACGGCCGCCGCGACGAGGGCGGCGCGCTGCGCACGCAGCCGCCGCCAGAACTGACGGGCCCCCGAGGCCGCCGGGACGGGTGCGGCACCTGTCCCGGCGGCCTGGGAGGCGAGAAGAACCTCGCTCACGACGTTGCTACTTCACCGCGACCTGGGAGATGTCCAGGACACCCGTCCAGTCGCTGATCACGATGTTCTTGACGTCCTTGCCGTACAGCCGCTTGTAGACGGGGTGGAACAGCGGCACGGTCAGCGCCTGCTCACCGATCTTGCTGTCCAGTGCACCCCACCTCTTGGCGGCAGCGTCAAGATCGGTCAACTTGTTGATCGCGTCAATCTCGGCATTGACTGTCTTGTCATTGAGGAAGCCGGTGTTGAAGTTCGCACCGTCCTTGACGATCTGCCGGCCGTCGAAGATCGGGGCCAGGAAGGGACCGCCGGAGGGCCAGTCGGCACCCCAGTGGGCGAGGAAGAACCCGGGCTCCTTGTTCACGTCGTGGATCGTGTCGGAGTAGTCGTTCTCCTCCAGCCCCTGCAACTTGACCGTGATGCCGGCCTTCTTGAGCGCGTCCTGGACGGCGGTCGCGATCTCCGGGCTGGTCTCGAAGTCCTTGGCGTTGGAATGGGTGAGGGTGACGGTCAGCCCGTTCGGGTAACCGGCCTCCTTCAGCAGTTCCTTGGCCTTCGCCGCGTTCCCGGAGGCACCCGCCGGGAAGTGGTCGTACGGCGTGTACCCGAAGGACTTCTGGTTCGGGAGGTAGGTGGTGGCGGCCTCGGCGAGCGACGATCCGCCGGCCGCGTTGATGACGCTCGTACGGTCGATGGCGTACGAGATCGCCTGGCGCACCTTGATGTTGTCGAACGGCTTGATCTTCGGGTTGAACGCTATGTAGTTGGTGTAGCCGAAGTGCCCGGTGCCGACGCGCGCAGCGAGTTCCTTGTCGCCGGTGACCTTGGCGAGTTCGGCCGGGCCGAGGTTGGTGTCCGTGGTGACGGACGCGGCGTCCGCCCCTTGGGACGCCGACAGCCGCTGGTTGATCACCGACGAGTCGAGCCCGGACCGTACGTCGATCTTGTCCGGGTACGCCTTGCGCTCCGCGTCCGTGGCGGCCGCCAGTAGGTGTTGCGCTCCAGGATCAGCCGCTCGCCGTCGCCCTCGTTGCTGACGACCTTGTACGGCCCCGACGAGATCGGGTGCTCCTCGTACTTCGTACCGGTGTCCCCAGAACGGGTGAACTTCCGCTGCGGACTGGGGGCTTGGGGAATCCGGTGAGTGCTACGGTGCGGGTCCCAGTGCATGAGCCCGCGAAGGCACAAGCCCGGCACCCGCCGGTGGACCCGGTTTCACCACGGGCAGCGATCGCACTCGGCGCGGGGTGCAGTCAGCCACCTCTGCTGTTCCGATGGGACAGCTGGACGCGTACGCTGCATCACAGCCAGTGATGCCCGTAGCGCAAGCTCGCCGCCAGCGGCGGCAGGCAGTTGACGGTGTACGTCCACACGGTGGCGTCTCTGCCCGGCCCGCTCCGTCAAAGAGCGAGGCCGGGCGCCGTACGAGCCACATTCTTCAGGTCGCGCGTGGTGAGCGTACGGAAGACGAGCGAGGGGACGTTGCCGCCGCCGGAGGTGTACAGCCGGGCGGGGTCGAAGTCGTCCTGCGGGTTGGAGTTGAGGACGGTGAGCGTGCCGCCCTTCTGCGGATCGGAGTCGCCGCTCGCACCCTTGGCATCGTTGTCTTTCGGCCCGCACGCGGCGGCGCCGGCGGCCAGGACCAGGCTGACGGACACCGCTGCCACGCGGCGCTTCCTGACGGACGGTTGGCGCATCGGAAGACGACCTCTCGAATGATGAGACGGAATGACGAGGAATGAGACGGGAGTGAACACACGTCTGCCCGGGCGTCGGGTCGCATCAGGTCGTCGAGAACCGCCACCGACGACGGAGGTCAGTCGGGGACAGCAAGGGTGAACGTCGCGACACACACGCCGGGGGCGGGTGTCAGCGACAGAGAATGTCTGCCACGCAGAGTGGGGTCACGCCGATCAGCGCCAGCTCGATGGCTGCGCGTTCGGCAACATGACTAGACCACATGCGCAAAAATATGAACGAACTTTCCACCCATGTCAACGTGACCCCTGAGACAGGGGTCAACTCCCGGGATACGGCCAGGGATTGGCCCGGCAGTGGATCCCGTCGTGGTCGAGGAACTTGGTCTGCTGCTGCATGACCGGCGCCAGCTCGCCGTCCTTGTCGCAGGTCACATGCCCGTAGCCCAGCCGATGGCCGACCTCGTGGTTGATCAGCATCTGCCGGTACGGATAGATCTTGTCGCCGTAGGTCTCGGACCCCTGCGCCCACCTGTAGGCGTTGATCATCACGCGGTCGGTGGCGGCCGAGTCGCACGACACATTGTCCTCGGTGGTGTCGAGCCCGGACTTGGCGCACCAGAAGGCGGTGGTGCCGGGGCTCGCCAGCGTGATCACGAAGTCGGGCTTGCCGGTGGAGATCCGCTCGAACGTACGGCCGCCGCTGTGGGCCCAGCTGCGGTTGTCGTTGAGCGTCTTCTGCACGGCCTGCGCGAACAGCGTCCCGTCGAGGCCCAGCCCCTGCTCGACGTCCACGCGGTAGGTGTACTTCCGCCCGGCCCCGGGCGCCTTGGCGAACCCGCGGATCGCGTCGAACTTCCCCGAGCCCTTGAGCTTCGCCCCGAGCGCGTACGTCTTGGCCATCTTCTGGTCGTACGTCAGTGTCGTCACCGCGGCCGGCGCGTCGGACGCGGAGGGGAGATTGTCGCCGCCCGCCGCGGAGTCGTCGGAGCCCCGTACGTCCTGGCCCGAGCCGTTCGCGGTCTGGGTGCGCACGCCGCCGTCGTCCTGACCGTTGGTGACCTGCCCGGCCACGACGACCGCCAGCACGGTGGTGACGGCGGCAGCCGCGATCCCGGCGAACGCCCGCCCCTTGCCGCCGCCCTTGCCCTTGACGGGCTCGACGGGCGGGACGTACCCGTTGTCGGCCTCGGACTCCCAGGTGGTGACGTCCGCGTAGGGATCGGCGGGGTGCCGGGTCCGGGCGCGCGGCGCGAAGAGGTCGACGCCCTCGGCGCCGGGCGTACCGGCTCCGTCGAAGGCATCGACGTACGCCTGCCGGGGTCCCCGCGCGTTCGGGGGCGCGGAACGCTGACCCGGTATGGCCGGCCCTGTGCCGTTCCGCGCGCCCAACTCGCCCCAGCCGCCGCCGGTTTCCCGCTGCTCGGGATGCCCGCCTCCCCGGATGCGGGGAAAGCCGTGAGCAGGGGTTCCGTCCGGGAAACGCGGTGTCCCGCGCGCGGGGGTGCCGTCGGGCAGGCGCGGGAAGCCATGAGCGGGCGTACCTTCAGGAAACCTCTGAGGCAGGCCCTGTTGAGGCTGTTGCCGCTGCTGGGGTTGCGGGTTCTGTTGAGACTGCGGGCCCTGTTGAGATTGAGGGCCCTGCTGAGGTCGCTGCCCCTGTCGAGGCTGCTGCCCCTGTTGAACCACAGGGATGTTCGCGGTGTCGCCCTTACTGGCGCTGCCGCCGGTTCGGCCGCGGCGGCTGTGACGTCCCACCTCGCGTCTCAGCTCCCCGCGTTCGCGGCGCCGGCCCGGCTGCCGACGGTCCTCGCTGCCACAGTACCGGTATCCGCTGTCAACTCACCTGTGTCCCCGAGCAGTTCACGGAACGCCGATGCCACCGTGTCCGGATACTCCATCATCGCCACATGTCCGGCGTCGGGCAGCGAGAGCAGCCGGGAGTCACGGTAGGCGCGTGCCGCGCGCTGGGCCATGCGGTAGGAAACGAGCTGGTCACGGCCGCCGTAGACGAGGAGCGTCGGCGCGAGCACGCGCTCGGCCTGGCGCCACAGGCTGTGCTGGCCGCCGAGCGTGTACGCGTTCACGATGCCTCGCGAGGAACGCGTCATCGCGTCCCAGAAGTACGGCAGTTGCAGCCGTCGTTCCATCTCTTCGACCGCGTGGCGGAATCCCTCGGGTGTCACCTGCTCAGGATCGCCGTAACAGAGCGCCGTGACGCCGCGGACGCGCTGCTCGGCGCTCCACTGTGCGGTCATCCGGGTGAACAAGCGGGCCACGCCGGGCAGGGCGAGCAGCGCGGTCGGCACCGCGGTGCGCTGCACACGGACCTCCGGCAGCGCGGGCGAGACGAGCGTGAGCGTCCGGACGAGGTCGGGCCGCACCGCCGCGACGCGCGTCGACACGGCGCCGCCCATCGAGTTCCCGAAGAGGTGCACGGGCCCACGCCCGGAGGCGTCAAGGTAGCGGATGACGGCACGCGCGTGCCCGGTGATCGAGTAGTCGCCGTCGTCCGGTGGCGGGGAGTCGCCGAAGCCCGGCAGGTCGATCGCCTCGCTGTCGACGATCTCCTCGTGCAGCTGCATGAGCGCCGACCAGTTCTGCGAGGAACCGCCCAGGCCATGGACGTACAGCGCGGGAGGCAGTCCCACGCGCGCGGGTGGCCGCGACCGCACGGTCAGAGTGATCCCCGGCAGACCCACCGAGCGCAGTCGCTCACCCTCGGCGACCCTGACGGGCGCCACCTTCGGCAGCACATTGGTGGCCGGCACGTACGGCCGCTCGGTCGAAGACATGCGGCAATGTTACGAGACGATCACGCAGTGGTTCGTGTGTTCGGCGTCACAGGCGGGCCGCCCGGCCGTGCGGCACCTCGGCCACCTGGCGTCCCGCCCCCGCGTCTCCTAGCCTCGTAAGCAGGGCACCCGTAGTGAAGCCGTACCCCACGGGAAGGGGGCCCAGCATGGCCGTCGATCCGACCGACCCCGAGGCCTTCGAGGAGATCGAGGGTTTCGAGGAAGAGGAAAGCGAAGAAGACGAGCAGGACGACGCCCCGCTGACCGGCGAGAACACCGACCGCGCCAATGAGGCCGACCTCGCGGAACAGGCCCGCGTGGTGAAACTGGACGAGGACGAGTACCGATAGCCGCCATCACCGCCCGGCACTCACCACTCGACACTCGGCTACTCCGTGCCCGGCACAGGAATTATTGCTATTTGAGCAAATAGACCGGAACATCCAGTCCCTCGGTCGAGGAATTTCTGCTCTCGCACCGCGCACACCAGGGTTACCGAAAAGTACGATGGCCGCGCGGCGCACACCGCATGTGGACGAAATTGGGAGGCGGCGTGACAGCCATCGAGCAAACTGAGGCGGCACGCCCGCGGGGCACGCGGTTGCCGCGTCGCGCCCGACGGAACCAGCTGCTGGGCGCCGCCCAGGAAGTGTTCGTGGCGCAGGGCTACCACTCCGCCGCGATGGACGACATCGCCGAACGGGCCGGCGTCAGCAAGCCGGTGCTCTACCAGCACTTCCCGGGCAAGCTCGACCTCTACCTCGCGCTGCTGGACCAGCACTGCGAGTCCCTGATCGAGTCGGTCCGTACGGCTCTGGCGTCGACCTCCGACAACAAGCAGCGCGTACGGGCGACGATGGACGCGTACTTCGCCTATGTAGAGGACGACGGCGGCGCCTTCCGGCTGGTGTTCGAGTCGGACCTGACGAACGAGCCCGCCGTGCGCGAGCGTGTCGACAAGGTGACGAACGAGTGCGCGGAGGCGATCTGCGAGGTCATCGCCGAGGACACCGGCCTCTCGCGCTCGGAGTCGATGCTGCTCGCCTCCGGTCTGGGCGGCCTCTCCCAGGTGGTGGCGCGGTCCTGGCTGCACAGCGACCGCAGTGTTCCGCGTGATCAGGCGGTCCAGCTGCTGGCCTCGCTGGCCTGGCGCGGCATCGCCGGTTTCCCGCTGCACGGCACCGAGCACCACTGACCGCCCGTTTGTTCCCACCGGCTGTTCGCTCCTGGCGTTCCCGGGCGGAACATGTACGTCCCCTCACCGGGCTAATGTGTGCTGGGTACGGCGCGGATGGCCGCGCACTTCACTGACCGTCGGAGGGACATAGCCGTGGAGGTCAAGATCGGCGTGCAGCACGCGCCCCGCGAGATCGTTCTGGAGAGCGGTCAGAGCGCCGAGGAAGTCGAGCAGGCGGTGGCCGAGGCACTGTCCGGCAAGTCGGCGCTGCTGAGCCTCGTGGACGACCACGGCCGCAAGGTCCTGGTACCGGCCGACCGTCTCGCGTACGTCGAGCTGGGCGAGCCGACGGCCCGCAAGGTGGGCTTCAGCGCGCTGTAGGGCACGTATCGACATGCATGTGGGTGGGGCCCGGCGGTTTCGAACCGCCGGGCCCCTCTCATGTCCGCACCCATGCGATCCGCTGGTCCGTATTCACAGGTTGACCACACGTCACCCTTACAAGTGGGTTGCTCTGAGCAGGTCACGGGTATGACGGGCTGTGAACGTCACGCGCAGGCAGGCTGTGGGAGGGACCCCGACATGTTCTTGGAAGCGCTCGGCTCCGCGATCCTCGGCCTCGCCCTGGCATGGGCGGCGGCCTACCGCCTGCCCGACCGTCTCCCGGCCCGCCCCCTGGTCCTGTCGACCGGCGTGGCCGGAGCCCTCTTCGGCGCCTTCATCACACACAGCGCACTGAGCGCCGGCCACTTCCTGCTGATCCTGCTGGGCGCGACGGCGGTCTCGGCCGCCTCCGTCTCGTTGCTGCTGCGCCCTAAGGCCAGACTCCGCCGATCATCGGCAACGGCGTAGCCGAACCGACAGGGGCGCGGGGAACTGCGCGCCCAGCCACAACGGACCCGCAGATGACGGCGAACCCCAGCAGAGCGACTATGCGGCCAACCCCAACGCAGCCATCCGCTTGGTGTGCGCCTCAGTGATCCGCGAGAACATCCGCCCGACCTCGGCAAGGTCGAACCCGTCCGCGACGCCACCCACGAGCATCGTGGACAACGCGTCCCGGTCGGCGACAACCCGCTGCGACTGCGACAACGCCTCCCCCATCAGCCGCCGCGCCCACAGCGCGAGCCGCCCACCCACGCGCGGATCCGCGTCGATCGCCGCGCGCACCTTCTCGACGGCGAAGCTCGCGTGCCCGGTGTCGTCGAGGACCGCGAGCACCAGCCGGCGCGTGTCCTCGTCGAGCCGGGCCGCGACCTCGCGGTAGAAGTCGCTGGCGATCGAGTCACCGACGTACGCCTTGACGAGTCCCTCCAGCCAGTCCGAGGGCGCCGTCTGCTTGTGGAAGCCGTCGAGCGCGGCGACGAACGGCTCCATCGCCTGGGTCGCGTCGGCGCCGATCTCCGTGAGCCGGTCCCTGATCTGCTCGAAGTGGTGGAACTCCGCCGACGCCATCTTGGCCAGTTCCGACTTGTCGACGAGGGTCGGCGCGAGCTTGGCGTCCTCGGCGAGGCGCTCGAACGCGGCCAGCTCGCCGTACGCGAGCGCGCCGAGCAGGTCGACGACCGCGGCGTGGTACTGCGGGTCGGTGGCGGCCTGCGCCCAGTCCTGGGCGGCGATTCCGGTGAGTGCGGGAGCGGCTTCGGCCGCGGTCTCTGCGGGGGTTTCGGAGGTACCGGAGGCGTTGTCAGGCGTCGTCATGAAGCGCACAATAGCCCGCCTGCCGCAAGGCGGAAGTCCCTGCTCAATCAGTGTGACGACCACTACGTGACCGAATCGGCCATCGCATGTGCGCGATTCCGGGGTATGGTGGTAATGCGCTCGTTGAGTTGAAAGACGTATCTCGACGGGCCACACGAATGAGGATGCCCGGTCGGTGGCCCGATCGGCTCCGACCCGACAGCTCTCCTCGTCCGTACGGCACGATGCGTACGGAATTCGGAGGGACCCTCAGCGGTACGAGCGCTCGAGCGTCGGCAGTGGTCCCGTGCCACTCGGCCCGCCCGTGAGGCGGCCGAAGTTTCCGGCACGGTCCCGACACGACCCCCGCGCTCGCCTCGCACCGCGTACACAGAAGAGGCATTGCCCTGACTACGACTTTCCGGGATCTCGGAATCCTTCCCGAGACCGCCGAGGCGCTTGAAGCCGTCGGCATCATCACCCCCTTTCCCATCCAGGAGATGACCCTCCCCGTCGCCCTCACCGGCACGGACGTCATCGGCCAGGCCAAGACCGGCACCGGCAAGACGCTCGGCTTCGGACTCCCGCTCCTCGAGCGCGTGACCGTCCCCGCCGACGTCGAGGCCGGCCGCGCCCAGCCCGAGCAGCTCACCGAGGCCCCGCAGGCACTCGTCGTCGTCCCGACGCGCGAGCTGTGCCAGCAGGTCACGAACGACCTGCTCACGGCCGGCAAGGTCCGTAACGTGCGCGTTCTCGCCATCTACGGCGGCCGGGCGTACGAACCGCAGGTCGAGGCCCTCAAGAAGGGCGTCGACGTCGTCGTCGGCACCCCGGGCCGGCTGCTCGACCTCGCGGGCCAGAAGAAGCTGAACCTGAAGCACGTCCGCGCGCTCGTCCTCGACGAGGCCGACGAGATGCTCGACCTGGGCTTCCTGCCCGACGTCGAGAAGATCATGAACATGCTGCCGCCCCGCCGTCAGACGATGCTGTTCTCGGCGACCATGCCGGGCGCGGTCATCGGTCTCGCGCGCCGCTACATGTCGCAGCCCACGCACATCCGCGCCGCCGCGCCGGACGACGAGGGCAAGACGGTCGCGAACACCGCGCAGTACGTCTACCGCGCGCACAACATGGACAAGCCCGAGCTGGTCGCACGCATACTGCAGGCCGAGGGCCGGGGACTGGCCATGGTCTTCTGCCGTACGAAGCGCACGGCGGCCGACCTCGCCGACCAGCTCGCACAGCGCGGCTTCGCCTCCGGCGCCGTCCACGGCGACCTCGGCCAGGGCGCCCGCGAGCAGGCGCTGCGCGCCTTCCGCAACGGCAAGGTCGACGTCCTCGTCTGCACGGACGTCGCCGCGCGCGGAATCGACGTCGAGGGCGTCACGCACGTCATCAACTACCAGTCTCCCGAAGAGGAGAAGACGTACCTGCACCGCATCGGCCGTACGGGGCGTGCGGGCGCCAAGGGCATCGCGATCACGCTGGTCGACTGGGACGACATCCCGCGCTGGCAGCTGATCAACAAGGCGCTGGAGCTGAACTTCAACAACCCGCCGGAGACGTACTCCACGTCGCCGCACCTGTTCGAGGAACTGAGCATCCCGGTCGGCACCAAGGGTGTCCTGCCGCGCTCGGAGCGGACGCGCGCCGGCCTCAACGCCGAGGAGGTCGAAGACCTCGGCGAGACGGGCGGACGCGGTGGCCCGCGCGGCCGCGGCGGCCGTTCGTCCGGCCACTCCTCCGGCCCGGCCGCTGCTTCCGCCCCGGCGGCGGAGCGCGAGCGCCCGGCACGTACGCCGCGCAGTCGCCGCCGTACGCGCGGCGGTGCCGCCGCGGACGCGCCGACGACTCCGGTGACGTCGAGCACCCCGGCCGGCGAGGCACTCGCCTCGTCCGAGCAGCCCACCGAGCGCCGTACGCCGCGCCGCCGTCGCCGTACCCGCGGTGCCGCGGCGGAGCCGGTGGCGGCCCCCACGACGACGTTCGTCGAGCCGTCGGCCGAGGCCGCACTCGCGACGGCGGAGGGCACGGCTCCCGAGGCGTCGGAGCAGCCGCGCCGTCGCCGCACCCGCAGGTCGACTGAGCCCACGCCGACCGAGGCCGTCGTCGCCGAAGCCCCCGAGGCCGAAGCGCCGGAGGAGCAGCCGCGTCGCCGCCGCACCCGCAAGACGGCGGAGCCCGCGCTGACCACCCCGGCCCAGGTCCTCCCGGCCGAGGCCCCGGAGGAGCAGCTGCGCCGTCGCCGTACCCGTAAGACGGCGGAGCCGGTCGTCGACACCGCCGCGGAGACGACCACGACGGCACCGGCTGCCGAAGCCGCCGTGGATACCGCGGAGGGCGTCGAGGCCAAGCCGCGCCG
>Ga0307513_10012076_pt1 | contig 10682 bp, 5 predicted proteins | sample 15_EM_MG_FD_202174 | JGI IMG/M metagenome (GOLD analysis project Ga0307513, IMG submission 202174) | Populus trichocarpa ectomycorrhiza microbial communities from riparian zone in the Pacific Northwest, United States - 15_EM | ecosystem: Host-associated > Plants > Roots > Unclassified | place...
AAATACCCTGCCGGAAAGGAACGTTGGCTTTCGGCCAGGCCGGTGCGCCGGGTTCGCGGGCGGTCCCGGCCGGGCATCGTGAAGAGAAGGGGGACAGAGCGGGGCGGCAGCGGCGCCGACCCGTCGGGTCGCGTACCGGCCAGGGGTCGTCCACAGGCACGGCGGAAGGCCGATCTTGGGCTTCTCCCCCGGCACCCCGACCCCTACCATTCACCTGCCCCGCGGCGGTCGCACACGCACCACCGGGAGAGCGTCTCCGGCCGTGCCGGACGCCGCGCGGGGCCGGAGCGGAGGGGGGAAGAGGCCATGGGGGCATCCCCGCGCACCCGTGTACGACAGCTGGCGGTACGTCTCCCCGAGGTGGTCCCGGGCATCGTGCTCGGCGGCGCCGGCCTGCTGGTACTGGGAATCCTGGCCGGTCTGGCGGTGGACGTCTCGGCGCTGACCGGGTCCGGCGCCTATGTGTTCGGGGCGGCGCTGCTGCTCGCGGTCGGCCTGTACGGGAGCACGTACTCGATCGATCTCAAGGCGCTGCGTGCCGATCTGCGCGGTGTGGTCGCCGCGGTCACCCTGGGCGTGGTCCTGAAGGCCGGTCTGATCGCCGGCACGATGGTGCTGGTGTTCGGGCGGCCGGAGTATCTGGTGCTGGGCATCGCCGTCGCCCAGATCGACCCGCTGTCGGTCGCCGCCCTGACCGGCAAGGGCCGGATGTCGCCGCGCGCCCAGTCCCTGCTGACGGCGTGGGCCTCGTTCGACGACCCCATGACGGTCCTGCTGACCATCTATCTGGCGGGGTACGCCTATACGGCCGCGGGGCACGAGGGCGCCCCCGAGATCAGCCGGGGCGCGGGCGGCGACTACGCGACCGGGCTCCTCTTCAACGCCGTACTCCTGGCCGTCGCGGTGCTGTTGTGGTGGGCCGGGCGGCGGGCGGTGTCGCGGCTGCCTGACGTGCCGGTGGTCCGGCGCACGAAGGCCGGCGGCGCCGTACTGCTCGTCGGGGCGATGCTGGTGCTCGCGGCGCTGAACCAGCTGATGCTCGGGGTGGCGCTGGCCGGGCTCGTACTGCGGGCCGGGGTGCTCGACAAGGCGGTCGGCCGGGCGGTCGGCGGCGCCTTCCTCGCCGCGTTCCTGACGCTCGGGCTGCTGCTCTCGCACGGGGTGGAGCTGTGGCCGGGGTTCGTGCTCGGCGTGGCGGCGTTCGCGGCGCAGGCGGTGGTGGCGCTCGGCGTGATGCCGTTGTTCGTACGGGGGTTGGAGCGCCGCGACCGGATCGCGCTCGGCCTCGGGCAGCAGAACGGCATCACGGCCGTGCTGATCGCCCTGACCCTGGAGCGCGACTTCCCGGGCACCGCCGCGATCGTCGGCCCGGCCGTGATCACCGTCAACCTGCTGCACGGCACCTCGCAGGCGCTGCTGGCCCGTCCGTCCCGGCGGGAACTCTCCTCCGACGGTGAGCGTCACTCTCCGTACGACCAGCGGACGGGCACGGAGGCGGATACGGAGACGACGGGGACGCAGACAGAGCCGGACGGCGAACAGTCGGTCGCGTAGCCGGAGTTCGGGTCCGGAGTTCGGGTCCGGAGTTCGGCTGCCGGAAATGTGGGACAGGCAGCGGCCGTGGGGAATGCAAGACGTATCAAGACGTACGAGACCAACCAGGCGTGTTGAAGTGCCGGCACCGGACGGGGGAGACGTTGATGAGGCAGGCGAGGAGATCAGATGTGCGAGGGGTGCCGTGCGGTGGCACCCGGCCGCTGAACCGGAGTGCCCGGAGCACCCGGGACACCCAGAGCACCGCTCCCCCGGGCCGCCGACCGCGCGCACGGCACGGACGGCGGCACGTGGTGACCGGAGCGGCCCTCCTGTTGCTGGCCGCCGGTGCCGTGCCGGCCTTCGCCGCGTCCGCCGGGGACGCCAACTCACCTGAGCGGGACGCCCAGTTGGTGTACTGCCTCGCGCCGACTCACCGCACCGACCTGCTCACGGCGGCCGTCCGGCTGGGGCTGCTGAAGGACGGCGCGAAGGTCACGCCGGAGCAGTGGGCCAAGGACCACGACGACGAATTCGGGCGGGCCTGCGCCGCGCTGATGGCCGCCGAGTCGGACTCGCCGGGGACGGCCGCGCGGGCCGAGGAGGCGGCCGGGGACGGCTGGCTCTTGACCGCGCTCAAGCAGTTACCCCTGCTTCTGCTGGGTGCGCTGCTCGCCCTGGTCGGCCAGTCCTACGAGCGCGGGTCAGCCGAACGGCGGTCGCTGCGGCTGGAGTTGAGGACGACGGAGAACGCGTACCGGGATGCCGTACGGGAGTACCTCGACACGTACGGAGTGTCCTACGACCGGGCGGACCACTCGGCGGTGCGCTCCGCGCGGGAGGCGCTGACCGTCGCCCTCTCCCGGGTGCCCGGCCCCGCCGCCCGGCTCGCGGCGGCGGAGGGGATCGCCGACGGGCTGCCGCTGGCCGAGCCGTTGCCGAGGAACAGCGGCATCTACCTGCTCGACGACGAGACCCGTACCCGTATCGCGAACGAGGAACACGCGTCCGTGGCGAGCTGTCTGCGCTCCCTGCCCGAACTCAACCGCGCCTTCCCGTACTGGAGTTGGCGCACCCGGCGGTCCGGCTCCGCGCAGTCCGGGACGACAGGGGGCGCCGAATGATCGGGCCGCTCGACGAGACAGAGAACGCGAACCCCTTCGGCGTGTATGTGCCGGAGAGCCGGGACCGGCTGCCGGCGACGCACGTGCGGCCGAAGGCGGACCATCCGCTGGTGCCCTGGAAGGACCAGAGCCATGTCCACCAGTGGGTGGACGTCGACCACGCCCGGGAGCAGCTGGACCTGTTCGAGGAGTGCCTCCAGGAGGAACTGCCCGGACTGCTCGACCCTGAGGCGCGCCGAGGCCATCTGGTCGTGGTGACCGGGCCGGTGGGCATGGGCAAGACCACGCTCATCCACCGGTGCGTGCACTGGGCGCAGGAGTACATCGAGGGCCTGGTGCGTCCGGTCGTGGCGATGGCCGGGGGGTACGAGAACCTCGGGGACAAGGTCAGCTGGGACCGCCGGGGTGACTTCGCGCAGACCCCGGAGATCAACACGGCGATCCGCGACCGGATCGTGGAGACGCTGGAGCGGGAGTTCCCCGGGGTGTCGCTCGACCCGACGTTCACCGGTGGCGACGTCCCCAAGGCGTTCAGCGCCATCAGCAAGCTGCTCGCCCAGCAGAACGGTCTGCTGTTCGCGATCGTCCCGCACATCGACTGGCGGGACGCCGGGGGCGAGGTGCGGACGAACTTCCTCAAGACGTGGCTGAGCCACGCGGAGAGCCGGATCGTACTGTTCGTCGAGATCAGTCACCAGAATCCGCGAACGGCGGGTGAGGTGATCGCAGGACTGCCGCCGAACACGGCCCTCACCCATCTCTCGCTCGGATCGCTCGCCACGGAGGACACCGTGAAGTTCACCGAGACCGCCCGCGGCGGCCATCCCGACCCGGAGGACACCGTGCCACCGCTGTCCGCGATCCCGAGCCAGGGTCAGGGGCAGGGGCAGGGGCAGGGGCAGGGGCAGGGGCAGGGGCAGGGTCAGGGTCAGGGTCAAGTCCAGGGCCAGAGCGCGGAGCCGGCTCCAGACCCGTGGAGCCTCGCCGACGTACGGCATCTGCGCCGGGAGTGTTTCCGGGTCGCCGAGCGGCAGAGACTCGCGGGTGGCCGGGTGCGCGTGACCGCCGCCGACCTCGCCGCCCCCACCCTCGACCCCGCGGACCTGGGCCGTACGCCGCCCGCCCCGGGCCGCGCGCCTCGCAGACCCGCCTAGGGCCTGTCCGGAGGACTCCCGACGCGCCCGTTCCACCCGTACACAGGAACCGAACAGATGTCCTCGCCAGACTCGCTGTATCCGCAGTACTCGCAGTACCCGTTGCACCCGTTGCACCCGTTGCACCCGTTGCACCCGCTCGCCGCTCCCAAGGCCGACACCGGACACACGAGGAGTGCCATCGTGACGCCGACCAGTGGACCCACCTGGCACCGCAACCCCTTCCCGCTGAGCCCTGTCGTGCGCCTGGGACCCATGTCCGACCTGGGGGACGCGCGGGTGCGGGCGGCCGACTCGGGCAACGCCCACATCGACACCCCGCTCATCGAGGACGTCGAGTCGCTCGTCGACGACTACTTCGCGCCGCCCGCCGCCGGTGGCCGACGCGGCCGGGCGATCGCCCTGGTCGGCGAGTTCGGCCTCGGCAAGAGCCATGCCCTGCGCCGGAGTTACCAGACACTCAGGGCACAGCACCCCGAGACGGCGACCTGGATAGTGGACGAACCGGCGCAGGACATGGGGCGGCTCTACCGCGACCGGCTGCGCGGACCCGGCGACACCGAGCAGGGCAAGCGGGCCTTCGAGGAGCTGGTGCGCGACTACTACGCCTATGTGACGGCCGGCTGGGTCGGCGGCGAGGACGACGACCCGCGCCGCGGCACGCTGCGGGAGATCGCGACCGGGCTGCGCGACCGGGTGCTCGACCCGGACAAGGTGGTGTCGGCGCTGCGCTACGACCCCGAGGTGATCCACGCCGACCTGCGCGGCACCCTGGGCGAGGTCACCGAGCACCGCAGGTTCTCCAGCGCGCTCGCGCTGCTCCTGGAGCCGCCGTTCAACCGGATGGTGTGGAACTGGCTGAACGGCGCGGAGCCCGCCGAGCCGCTGCGCGAGCGCGGCATCACGGAGGCGATCGGCCCGTCGGCGGGGCGCCGGGACAACGCGGCGGGCATCGACCGGGTCTTCGACGCGCTGACCGTGCAGGGCTTTCTGCACGGCCGGGTCGGCCGGCCGTACGTCCTGCTCCTCGACTCGTTGGAGAAGGTCCTGGACTGGCCGGACGAGAGCCGGCGCGCGTTCATCGACGCCTTCGAACGCCTCATCAACATCTATACGAGCCACGGCGGTCTGCTGGTGTTCTGCTCCTCGCCCGACGGGCTGCGGGCGCTGCGCCAGAGCGTGCACGAGCGGGTGGTGCAGTTGTGGCCGACCGGGCTCGACCAGGACCGTACGGGGGAGTTGGTGGCCCGCTATCTCGCCTCGGGCGACGAGGCGGACGAGGGCTCGGGGGACGAGGGCTCGCGTGAGGCGGTGGACGAGGGCTCGGTCGAGGAAGTGGCCGACGACGCGGGGGCGTCCGGGACCGGACCACCACCGCCGCCGTCGCCGCCGTCGCCGCCGTCCACCGGACCCTTCGACGACGAAGCGCTGCGGCTGCTCCACGAGTTGACCGAGGGTGTGCCCCGCGAGGTGCTCAAGACGTGCCGGGAGGCCTGGCAGCTCAGCGAGGACCCCGACGGCGCGGTGAGCCGGGTGCCCGGTGCGACGGTCCTGCGGGCGGTACGGGCGCTGCACGAACGCGTGTCGTACCAGCGGGTGTTGGGCGATGTGCACGACGCCCTCGACCTGGGCCAGTGGCGGATCGCCTCCCGTGATCCGGTGCCGGCCAGGCTCACGCGCTCGGCCGGTGGCCGGGAGGAGGTCCTGTACTGGCTGTCGCCGGCGCCGAACGCCTACATCGCGGTGATCTACGCCCGCTCGCTCCTCCTCGCCGACGACGTCGAGCGGATCGTCACCCAGGTGAACGGGTTGCGCGGCGCGGTGCGTCCGGGCCGGTTCGAGGCGCTGCTGGTGGTCAACGGCCTGGTGTCGCACGCGATGCAGGACCGGCTCGGCCGGTCGATCGGCTCCCGCCCGCTGGTGTACCGGCAGGGCCGGTTCCCGCAGAGCGTGCACGAGGCGCTGCTGCAACTGGAGCGGCGGCTCGTGGAGGAGGGCCGGGAGGAGGATCTCGCCGAGCTGGGCGAGCGGATGCGGCGGAATCTGGAGCAGCAGACGGCCCATCTCGACGAGATGCGGCGGAATCTGGCCGCGATGACGCTGGAGGCGGCGCGGCCGGCCGCCGTACCGGCGGTGACGGGTGGGCGCGTGGCGCCCGAGGCGGAGCCGCCGGAGGAGCTGCCTGGCCCGGTGTGGCGGCGGTTCCGGGACGCGTTGGCGATGCTGGAGGCGGTGACGCGGCGGGCTGCTGCGGGCTCGGCGGAGTTGCGCGTTCTGGGGTGTGCGACGTTGGTGCGGGCGTTGACGGAGGAGTTTCGGGGGGCGGTGTCGGTGTGGGCCCGGGGGGCCACGCCGGGTATGCCGACCGAGGTTCAGTTGAGGGAGCTTCGGCGGATCTGTCGGGAGTACGAGAACGCGGTGGAGGTGTTGCCGGTGCATCTGCTTGGGGGCGCGGAGCATCCGAATCCGCTGACTCCGGCTCGTACGGTTGAGGTGCTTGCGGAGGAGGTTTGGGGGACTTTGAGTGCGCCGGTGGTGTCCTAGTCCTAGGGCGGGGATGGGTGCGTGTTCGTCTGCGGGCCCGGTGGGGGCTGGTCGCGCAGTTCCCCGCGCCCCTTAGGGGCGCGCTCGGCGGGGCGTTGGAGCGGGGATGGGGGTGCCTCGACCGGTTGTCAGCCGGGTGCCGGTTCGTTGTGGCTGGTCGCGCAGTTCCCCGCGCCCCTTTGGGGCGCGCTCAGCGGGGCGTTGGGACCTCGACCCCGCCTGCTGCCTGCGCCAGGCCCGCCAGTCTTCGTTCCGCGTTGGCTACCTGCCTCTGGTCCAGGGTGACGCCCACGAGGAAGGCTCGTGGGGTCAGCCAGTGGACGTAGAGTGCGCCCTCCTGGACGTCGAGGACGAGGCGGTCGATGGAGGCGCCGCCGCCTGGGGGTGGGGCGATCAGGTCGAGGGCGTCCTTGAGGCGGACCAAGTGGCCGCGGAGGCTGCGGGAGAGGTCGCGGTAGGCGGTGCGCCGGGTGCGTACGCTGACGTCCATGAAGCGGGGGCCGAGTTCCTGGCTGTCGAAGACGTCGCCGACGCAGACCAGCGTCCAGTCCCGGTAGTAGCCGGCGTACTGGAGGTCCGTGGTGTTCACGTGGGTGCGCCACAGGTCGCGCAGCCGCTGCTCGTACACGGTGTCCGGGGCGGCGGCCGTCCCGAAGTCGACCTGGGGGCCCGCGGGTGCCTCCCCGGTCTGGAGATGGGCCTTCGCCTGTGCGTCACCGCCGAGCAACTCGTCGGGCAGGCCGTGCACTTCGGTCCGTATGCGGGCCGTGAGCCGGTTCATCGCCTCGTCCATCTCGGGCACGCCGCCGGGTACGTCCGTCACTGCGGCCAGGAACTCGTCGGGGCGGGCCCGACCGCCCCACAGGCCGGCGCGCCCGCCCGCGAGGACCGTGCGCATCAGCTCGCCCGTCTTCAGCGGGCGCAGGACGGCGCCGAGATCCTGGGCGCACAGCAGGAGTCTGCTGCCGGGCAGCGACTCGTTGTGCGCGTCGTCGCCGTTCTCGGTGATCAGGCTGGAGAGCGGGGCGCGGTCGGCGCGCAGGACGGCGAAGTCGAGGATGCCGTTGCTGTAGTGGGCCAGGGAGCGGATCGCGGGCGTCCGTGCGACGGTCTCCTCGCACAGCGCGGTTATCAGGCCGTGACGCTTGGGAGTCCAGTGGGACTCCTTCAGCGTGGTGCTCGCGTGCGGTGCGGGGGCTGCCACGGGTGCTCGCCTTTCGCTATACGTCATACGCCATAAGTCGTCATGCATGATTAGTCGCCATGCTTCGTCGGCAATTGGAGTTGATTGCTGTTAAATGCAGTCAATTGCCGTTATACGTCCGGGAGTTCCAGGTCGATGTCGTAGCCCGAGGGCGGGACCGGCCCGGTGGGGTCGGTGCCGGTGAGGTGTTCCAGGTGGGCGCGGACCCGGCGGCCGCCGAGGCGGTGGGCGATGCCCAGGTCGCCGAGGCGGGCCAGGGCGGTGCTCGCGAGGTCGGCGGCCTCCTCGGCGCGGCCCGCCGAGGCGAACGTGGCGGCCAGGGAGTTCTCCGCGACGGCGACCCAGGGGTGGGCGCGGCCCAGCTTGTGGGTGAGGAGGTTGAGGGCGCCCCGGCCGACCTCCTCGGCCAGCTGGATGTCGCCCGTGGCCCGCAGATAGACACCGTGGCGCACCTCGCCGAGGCCGGTGTAGGGGTGCCCGGGGCCGAACCACCGGCCGAGCGTCTCCACGCACTGCCTGGCCTGGTGCTCGGCCTCGTCGGCCTTGCCGAGGGCGTGCAGGTCGGCGGCGTAGCTGAACCGGCAGCGCACGGTGTCGAAGCGGTCGGGGCCGAACCGGTCGACGTACAGGCCGAGGGCGCGCAGGTCGCGTTCGTGGGCGAGTTCGTAGCTGTAGAGGGGGTCCTTGAGGGCGGGGAAGCCGTCGGCGAGCCGGCGTTCGCTGATCGCGAGGCCGACCTCGGTACGGAGCCGGACGAGGTCCCAGGTGTCGCCGTGCCGACGCAGCTTCTGGCGCAGCAGGTCGCGGGCCTCGCCGTCGCGGCCGGCGGCGCGGTACAGGTAGGCGAGGAGTTCGGCGGCGTCCCAGGCGACGGGGTCGTCCTTGCCGCCGACGGCCTGCCGGTAGCGGAAGCGGTCCTGGATCGCGGTCAGGGCGGGGGCGATCCGGCCGGTGAGCGCCTCGGTGAGGGCGAGGTTGTGCTCGGCCTGGATGGTGGCCGGGTGCTGGGGGCCGAGCAGCAGGGTGAGGCCGTCGAGGACGGGCCGCAGTTGCAGCAGGGCGTCGTCGAAGCGGCCGAGGGCGCGCAGGGTGGCGGCGTAGGAGTCGGCGGAGAGCAGGGTGCGCGGGTGGGTGATGCCGAGGAGTCTGCGGTGGCCGCGCAGCGCGTCCTGGGCGATACGGCGGGAGAGGTCGTAGTCGCCGCGCAGCCGGTGGGCGCGGGCGACGAAGTTGAGCAGGCGCAGGTATTCCGGGGACCGTTCGTCGCCGTCGTCGCCGTCGTCGGCTCGCCACTGTTCGCGGGCGCGTCCGGCGATGTCGAGGAGGCGGTCGAGGTCGGCGGCCTCGGCGCGCTGGCCGAGGGCGTTGAGGTGGCGCAGCAGCGAGCGGCGCACCCGGGGCCGGGGGTCCTCCCACAGGCGCAGCGAGAACACCTCGCGGGCCCAGTCGGCGGGCAGGTCGGGGCCCTGCGGGGCGTGTTCGGACAGGACGCTGCGCAGGACGGACTCGATGTGCGCGCGTTCGTCGGGGTCCATGCCGGCGCGGATCAGGTCGCGCAGTCCGTGGTGCTGGACGAGGGGCTGCCGGGTGCGGTCGAAGTCGACGTCGAGCAGGCCGACCTGGGCCAGCGCCCACAGGGCGACGCTGACCATGTGCTCGTCGGGGAGCAGGATCTCGGTGCCGGCGGGGGCGGGCGTCGCCGAGTCGTCGTCGTGGGCCAGTTCGGACAGGATGCGGCGCGAGCGCAGCAGGTCCAGGCCCATGCCACGCCCGGTGAGCAGGGAGGCGGCGCCCAGCAGCCAGCCCACGGCGTCGCGTTCGGGGCTCTCGGCGCTCCAGGCGAGCGCGCCGGGCGTGGTCCGTACGACACGCCGGGCGACCTGCACCATCACCTCGACGGGGCTCACCGCGTCGCGGGTGCGCAGCAGGTCGGTCTTGCCGGCGCGGTACTCGGCGAGCAGGTCGCCGACGGCGGCGCGGACGGCGGCGTCCTGGTTCATGTGGTCGTCGCGGCGGTGCGCGGCGGTCCGTTCGGCCAGGCAGTGGGCGGCGATGTGCAGGGCCTGCGGGACGGAGTCGACGACGCTGCCGATCTGCCGGGCCTGCCGCTCGGTGATCTCCGGCACCTTCTCGGCGAGCAGCGCGCGGCTCTCCTCGGCATCCATCGGGGCGATGGCGAGGGGGCGCAGATGCGGCGGCCGTACGTCGGCGGCGGCGGGGTCGTTGTCGGGCGGTGCGGTCCGGCTGGTGATGAGGACGTGCCCGCGCTCGTGCGGCACGGGCAGCAGGCCGTGCAGTTCGGCGGGGTCGGTGACACCGTCGTACACGATGAGCCAGCTGTCGGCCTCGACGTCGGTGCGGGAGAGCCGGGACAGCAGCCGGGAGAGGCCGTCCTCGTCGGTGCCGACCCGGTCCTCGGGCGCGCCGAGGCGCCCGGCGAGCCGGCCGAGACCGCGCTCGACCCGGGTGCGTTCCCAGGCGCGCACCCACCACACGACGTCGTACGAGGCTCCGTAGCGGTGGCACAGTTCGTGCGCGGTGTCGCTCTTGCCCCAGCCGCTGGGGCCGTGCAGCACCAGGCAGGCGCCGTCGCGGGCGGCGCCGCGCAGCTCCTCGTGGAGCGTGCCGAGCAGAGGGGCGCGATCCACGAAGGCGCTGCGCGGCCCCACGTTGGTGGTCTCCGGCAGCCGGGGGAACCCGGCCCCGCCGCCGCTGTTGTCACCGGGTTCCGGCGCGCCGAGGCCGAGGCCGGTGTACAGCGCCCGCAGTGCCTCTTCCTCGGTGGTGTCGCGCAGGTCGATCCGCTCGTGGTGGGCGGCGGCGGTGTGCGGGAACGGCTCGTCGACGAGCAGGATGCGGACGTCGGTGTGGGAGAGGGCGCCGATCTGTTCGAGGAGCGTGTCGTCGGCGTCGTCGGGCGACAGGAAGAGCAACGCCGCACCGGGGTCCGGGCGTTCACCGGCGTACGTGTCGGCGCGCCGCAGTTCGGTACGCACTCCCTTGACGGCGAGCCGGTCGCGCAGCCACGCGGCCCACAGGGCGTGCCGGGCCGAGTGGACGACGGTGACGTCGGTGAGGCGGGCGGTGCGGCGGGCACGCAGCCAGTCGGCGAGCTGCTCGTAG
>Ga0307513_10012077_pt1 | contig 10682 bp, 6 predicted proteins | sample 15_EM_MG_FD_202174 | JGI IMG/M metagenome (GOLD analysis project Ga0307513, IMG submission 202174) | Populus trichocarpa ectomycorrhiza microbial communities from riparian zone in the Pacific Northwest, United States - 15_EM | ecosystem: Host-associated > Plants > Roots > Unclassified | place...
ATGAGGTCAATTTTCTTATCTTTTTCATAATGAGAAAAGCAAAATATATCAATCATCATAAATAAATAAATAAATAAAAATAACATTCACATGATGACATGTTTCTTGCTCAATGAACCCCCTCCATAAAAAAAAAACTAATGAATTTTAAATTATAATTGTTAGATTTAAAGAATGACTAAACAAAATTTGGATTCTTGAGTTATCAATTTAACACAAGTCTAAGATAATATTATTTTATTTTTTTGATATAAAAATTCTTGGAGTCGACATGATTGGATTAATTGTGTGAAAGGTCAATCACGTATTATCAAGTTAATTTTTTTTACTCAATTTAAAATATAATCTAGGATAGATTGTGAGTTATGAATTTTTTTCAAATTAATCCTTTAAAATATGGTTTCCTCTTTATATAATCTGTTGTTTGAATTTCTTTAACAAAAAAACACATGATACCAACATTTTGTGATAATTGATATGGTTGGCAGATCTTGCTTGATTAATTAATCATGTACTTTTGGTCCCCTAAAAATAACGAAGAAAAAAGTATGAGGTTTTATTTCTTTTTTACTTCTTGGAAAAAAATGGCTGAGCGTCTGATCCCAAGCCTATTTGGGCTATCCTTGAATTCTGAAGAAAAGTGAAAAGGACCAGTACAATCCAATCAGGCCCAGGACATAATCCCAAGTTTAGCCAGCTTCTTCTGTCCTCTCCGGCTATGCTCCTAAACTTCTTTGCTACTTTCTTGCTTAATATGGCTCTTGAACTAGTTTGTTTCATTGAAATAATAATAATAATAATAATAATAACAGCAATTATTCTTTTTATTTAAAAATAAGAGATATTGTGGGATAGTTTTATAATTAAGTTGAGATGCCGCCGAACAAAAAAGACAAAATATGAATCTTTATTTCCCAAGAAAATGCTATAGAATCTCATTCCTATGCCTGTAAAACAATATTTATTTAAATTAATTAGAATCCCATCAATTATTTTTGGGTCCAAGTCATGATTATAAAATTTGGATGGTATAAACTTATATTCCTCAACCCAGTCCAAATTGAATTTTAATTTAAATAAGTATTGATTTTAACTCAATTAAATTCAATAAATTGACCCACATTTGTTGATTAGTTCAGCTTCAATAAGTTAAAATATAAAATGATATTTTTTTTTGCATAAAAACTATAGATTAATATTGATTTAGTGATTCATAGGTTGACTAACAACCCAATGATCAAAGATTTTTTTTATAAGATTAGTCAATACAGATCTGGGGGTTAAAATGTAGTGTGAATGTGCAACTATGCCAGGAATAGGATGCTCAGATTAATGTTGGGCAATTGGATGTGCCCATCATTTATCATGGTCACTCTAGTACATTTGCTCTCTATGGTTTTGGTAGTGCTGAGGTTGTTTACTATTTGTTTCTAGATTTAATTTGTGGCATTTGGCTATTTGACTTCTACTTGTTTTTGTTGTCTTTGTTCTTGAATTCATACATGTTTTTTAGATTTGTTGGAAGAGATTCTTGAATAAGTTTTTTCTTCCTGACAGTGATAGGATTAAAGTTTGTGTCAACCGTTTGGATCCATTCATGGCCTAGCCAAGTTCTAAAAAAGTTATATGACCTTATTTGATCTAAAATCTTTGATAATATGATTGATTTAGTTAAAACTTAAATTGACTTTTTATTTATTTTTTTAAAATAGCATTATTTTGACTTTTTAAAAAGAAATTGAAGCGACATTATTTTGATCATTTTAATTGACCTATGTTAATTTATCTGACCCATGAATTGGATCATGTGTCTGATTAAATTTAATAACTTAATTTTTCAGGTGCATTTATCTTGAGATGGTCTTCCATGGATTAGATCGATAAGAACAAAAGCCTCGAGTACTTTAGGGTGAGAAGATTTCAACTCAAACAGTTGGAGGAGTTTGTCGTTGTGATTACCTATTGAATGGTTTTTTATGATTTTTTTTTATAAACTAGGGAAGTTTGGAATATGAAATCACCACAGAGGGCCATTAATTTATATTTATTTTGTGATACTGAGAATTGCATGATGTTTGGAGCTTTCATTTTAGGTCAAGGGTGGATGATAAGTATGCAGATAGTGAAAAGAAGGTGAGTGAAAGGTGAAATTTTGGGTTGGTGAGTGAAGTTTGTCTCAATTATCATGTTTGATAGGGAGAGGATATTTATGTGCTAACAAGGAACAAATCAAATGTGGTTGTCGTTACCTTAAATAGTTGGCAGGTCAGTCATTTTTGTTGATTTCACAAAAGGAATATTTTTTTTGTTTCTCAAACTCACAATCCATTAAATTCTTGGCTTGAACTCAATCCATGAGCTTAACACCTAAAATTTTTAAATATTGAATGATGAAATTAATTAATTCAATTCAAAAACAAAATTCTTTTAGAAAATCTAAATTAAACAAAGACCAAAAAAACTAAAAGCAAGGCGACCTATTTTATTTTAAAATTGACTATAAAAATTTCATAAAAACAAATAAAAAAAAATAACATAATGGTAAAGGATAGAACAAAAAAGCTTTAAAAAAAGCAGAAAAACCACGGAAACCTGTGTCTGTGTCAATTTCGTAAATCGGAGTCAATCTCTTAAACTTGTAAACCATTAAATTCTAGACTTGGACTTAACAAAAAAGATTAATACTCGTCTAATTAAATGTTGGAGAATGAAATTAAAAAAATCAATCTAAAAGAAACTTGCAAGGTTGAAAAAATACAACAATAATAAAAAACATTAGATTTGATAGGAAAAAAACAAAAGAATGATGAAATTGTCAAAAATAGTTTTTGCAAAAACCATCTAAAAATAGCAATAAAAAGAACAAAAACTAAATTTGATAGGTGAAAATATCTATTGGGGATGAAATTAAAAAAAATATTAATTTAATAAAGTATTCATAATGAAAAAATTGCAATAAAGAGAACAATGAGTGAAATTGGAAAAACCCCTTAATTCCATAAATGATTTAAATCTTAAAAATTGTAATGAAGAGAATAAGGATGAAATCTTAAGTATAACAAACCCTAGGGGCTGATTGTTTTTTTAAGGCCAACACAAAAATCAAGTAAGAGAGAATGAAAAAGAAAAAATCAGAAGGCTACACACGCCACTCCAACCACCATTGAGCTAGATGTGTTGCTTATTCGTAGAGGAGACGCTGAGATATTTGACCATCCCGCACCTAGGATAACCCCGCGTAAAGGAAGGTGGAATAAATGAAAACGCTCAAGGGTCAATGATGTGGATCAACCCATAAACACTAGCAAGGACCCATTATGATGCGAATCTCGTGATCACGTAACCCACAATCAAGATTGAGATCTGATCTCAAAAAGCTGAAATAGGTTTGATAGGAGTGTCAAACAATGAAAACCTGTCACAAGGCACCAACACTATTGAAATGAAGTAGAATGACGCCATAAAATCAGTTAATCTTCGATAAGTCAGATTCAGTTCGTTCAAAAACTAAAGAATGCAAGAATCACTCTCACACGTTAAAACTAAAAAATTCGGAAGTAATATTCATCAATGGCTCCTAAAATTTAGGTTACATGTGTTTAAATAGTTCTTAAAAATTAATCATAATGGATCTACTCTTGTGGGCTGAACTGACCCACATACAAAACTGACCTAAAAACTCTAAACTGAATAGCCCATAACCTGATCCAAAAAAACCTTGGATTCTAGCTCAAAACAAAGTTATAATTAAGCCCAAACACGAAAGAAAATAATAAAAATAAATAATCTGTCATTAAATAGCATCAACCCTTATTTCCTTGTGCAGCTAGGATGAATAAGGAATCATTATAAGAAAAGGAATCTGGAACATTAATGAATCGTTGCCACTCTTGAAAATTATGTTTCAGCTCATTAAAGATTCTTGTGGAACTAGGAAATTCTCAAAACAAGCTGTCACATCCTTAGGATCCTTGCCAAATAGGAAGTCCACAGGTCAGAAGAAAGTAAATAACAAAATTTGTATAGCATGTTCTGACCTATATCGCAAGTCCTTTCCGAACTCTGATTCACCTGAAAATTTACCACAACATAGACAAATACCTCTGCAATCGTCTAGTAAAGTTTCAGCTCCAGCCAACAGTTGTATTTGGAGTTATGCTCAATAGCATAAAAGTAAATGGTAGAAAGGTTTATGTCAAAATCCGAATATGACCTTGCTTGGGTCGTATCACAAGGCTGAACCGTATCATAATCTCTCTCTCTTTATATATATATATATATGATTAGAGATTAGAGACAGTAGCAAGATGAAATATAATCTTTTTTTTTCTTAGATGACGCGAACACAAAGAAAAAGAAAATGAACGACGCAAACATTAAAAAACTTAAAGGAACACTAAAAAAAATCCAATGCGGACCTCGTGATCACGCAACCCAAAATCAAGATTGAGATTTGATCCCCGAAAGTCAAAATAGATCTGATAGGAGTGTGACACAATGAAAACCTGCCCCAAGGCACCAACATTATTGGAATGAAATAGAAGGACGTCACGAAGCCAGTTAATCTTTGATAAGTCAAATTCAGTTCATTCAAGAACCTGAAAAATACAAGAATCACTCTCACATGTTAAAACTGAAAAATTCAGAAGTAATATTCATCAATGGCTCTCGAAGTTTAGGTTATATATGTTTAAATAGTTTTTAAAAATTAACCCTAATGGATTTACCATCGTGGGCTAAACTGCTCACATACAAAACTGACCCAAAAACCCTAAACTGAAAAGCCCATAACCTGATCCAAACAATCCTTAGATCCTGGATCAAAACAAAGTTTTAATTAAGCCCAAACATGAAAGAAAATAATAACAATAACTAATTTGTCATGAAATAACATCAACCCTTCTTTTATTGTGTAGCTAGGATGAATAAGGAATTCTTATAAGAAAAGCATTCTGGAACATTAACAAATCGTTGCCGCTCTTGAAAATTATGTTTCAGCTCATTAAAGATTCTTATGGAATTAGAAAATTCTCAAAACAAGCTGTCACATCCTTAAAAAAAAAATTCTTTCCAAATAGAAAGTCCACAAGTCAAAACGAAGTAAATAACAATATTCGTACAAATTGTTCTAATCTATATCGCAAGTCCTTTCCGAACTCCGATTCACCTGAAAATTTACCATAACATAAACAAATGCCTCTTGAATCTTTTGGTAAAGTTTTCAGATTGATCAACGGTTGAATTTGGAGTTATGCTCAATAGCGTAAAACTGGACGAGAGAAAATTTTACTCCAATATCCGAATTTGACCTGGCTTGGGTCATGTCACAATGCTGAACCGTATCACATTACATGTTCCAAATGGGCCAATGGGTCCAAGACAAAGGCATTTAATGCATTGGTTTTGAAGGTTTCGACCAAGTCAGATTTGAAGGGTCCATTGAAGTATAAAGAGGAGGCCTAAGTACATCTTATCCATATGCAAGAGAGGCCCAATCCAACCTTGTTTGGGCCATGAGGTTTCGAAAACAAGGCTGCTAATTTTCCAACTTTTCAATGACGAGAAAACATAGCAAAGAAAACAAAAGAATCCTAGTACAACTTGGATACAACAGGGCGACTATCTTTTCTTTTAGTTTCTAGGATTAATGGGCTGCCTAGAAGGCTATAATTAAGCCACGAATCAATTCTGTAATATTTTTTTCCTTCTCTTCTTCTCACAATAGAATATGAATTTAATATTATGGGTTTTATTTTATTTTGTTAGCTACAACCCAAGACTTGTTCAGGCTTAATTAATACTTTGTTTTCAGTTAGGATTCAAGGCTTGTTTGGATCAGGTTATGGGCTTTTTAGTTTAAGATTTTTGGGTTAGTTTTGTAAGTGGGTCAATTCAGTCCACTAGGGTAAATCCATTAGGGTTATTTTTTCAAGAACTATTTAAACTCTTGTAACCTAAATTTCGGTAGCCATTAACAAATTATACTTCTGAATTTTTCATTTTTAACATGTGAGAGTGATTCTTGCATTCTTCAGTTCTTGAACGAACTAAATCTGACTTATCGAAGATTAATTGGCTTCTTGGGGTCATTCTACTTCATTCTAATAGTGTTGGTGCCTTGGGGGCAGGTTTCCATTACGTCACACTCCTATCAGACCTATTTTGGCTTTCCAGGATCATATCTCAATCTTGATTGTGAGTTGTGTGACCACGTGATCATGAGGTTTGTATAAGTTGATATCAGAGATAGGCTCCAAAACAAGGTCATATACTTTTGTTTTTTTTTGTTTTCGTAGTGTTCCATTAAGTTTTTTCAGTGTTTGTGTCGTTCATCTTCGTGCTCTCAATTTCCTTTAGACCATGACCCTCTTATCGAACCTCATTCTTTATTTTCCAACATTTCTCAGTCCAGTATAGTAGACCTCGAGTGAGGGAACCAACTTTTCATCCCGGTGCATGCATGACAAATGTATGAGCATGTAATCTACATGATGAACTCGCCTTTCAATGGGTGACATATGGTCGTAACTCTTGTATGATGAAACAAGAATCGTGATTTTTGCCCAAACTCTACAATGAAAATTTTATGAGTGACGGCCATTGTGTCACCCACAAGTCTTGAGTTCAAGATGCTTCAAGAAGGGTTTGCCCTGATGCAAATAACGATAGCACATACAACCTAAGGACAGGTTCTATTCATTATGTGAACATGGGTAGGTTTTCTATCTGGTCTTAAAAGGGTCTCATATCTGCCTAGTGACGATCTTCGTAAAGACAATATAGGGGCGTTGCAAGAAACGGTTAAGGTACGTATACCCACCATTATCAAGCAGACACTCAGATATGAGTGGGGTGTTTCACGCATCTGAACCCTGACCTAACTTAGAAGCTTGTGTGTGCTTTCAAAAATAAAGACAGGTGATGCATGGAACAATTTAAAAAATGCATGGATAAAACAAAAATAAAACAAGATAAAAATGCAAAAACTTAAACACATCAAATACACAAAGCTTAGTCCAATATTGTCAGAAACAGTACCTTCCCCAGTGGAGTCGCCATTCTGTCGCACGTCACCCGCGTGGCGTCGGCTTGGCGATTCTTCGTTTTGTTTGCTTAATTGGTTCTTGGGAGTCGCCACCTAGTATTTAATTGAGGGTTACTAGGAAACGCGGATGTACCGGTCTTGTCAGAGATTCACGGGTAAGGGACTGGTTGTGGTTAGGGAAGGTATTAGCACCCCTAACGCACCCTACCTGAGGTAAGCTGCTTCTTGACTTTGATGTGTTAAAGAAGTTTAAAAAATTGTCTTTTCATCGGATATTAGAAATACGACTTACATGTAAGTTCATAATTCTTGACCGTGATCAAATCAAAATATTAAATTCTTCTTTATTCTTTGCAATTTTATCATAACTAAAAACAAAACATCCATAAAACAAATACAAACACACATACACTTTTACTATATTTTTTCTTTTTTTCTTTTTCTTTTTCTTTTTTTTCTTTTTCTTTTTTTTCTTTTTTTTTTTACATCCACAATACAAAATAGAAATTCAAAACAACTAAAAAAAATTACATTAAAATAACAATAATAGACCCAAAACAATCTGGAATTTACAGGGAACACCTTCTGCACCACCAGAACAGTGTTAGGCAGGCTTCCAGAGTTGCAAGATAGTGGCGGTGCGTCTTCTCCACGAGCCGCCATCGCTGGCAGCGTGTGAGCCCACACGCCGCTGCGTGAAAAATAGCAGAAGCGGGTGGATCTGGCAGCTTCTTCTCCTCTTCCTTTCCCTACTGGTGGTGACACTCACTGTCATTTGCAAAAGAAGAAAAACACGTGCAGTCGATTTTATTTGGGTCTTTTCTCCTTTCTGGATCTTTTCTTGGTCCTCCCCTTTCTCAGATCTCTTTCACTTCTGTTCTCGCATTTTCTCGGTCCACTTGATTTCGGCTGGCGGCAGAACTAGTAGTTGTGGAAGGATTGTTGGAGGCCGGACCTGTGGGTGCAGCCGTGCGTGGGGGACGGCTCTATGGTGTGCTGCTGGAGGCTGGCCTGTGGCCCAGATGTGGACGGCGCTGATGGCTAACGGTGTGGACGGTGCTGATGACTCTGTGGGCGTGCTGCTGGATGGTCTTCACTCCTGTCGGTGGTAGCGGTGGTTGGCTTTTGCAGCAGTTGTCGGGCTGCAGAGGGAAAGTCCGGTCTGTGTGCAGCCGAGAGAGGGAAGGGAGAGCAAAAGGGGTGAAGATCTGTTTGGGGGGTAGGTCTTGGCCGGGGGTCTGTTGTGAGCGGCTGGAGGAGGTAAATGGGGCGGCTCTGCTGTAGGTTGAAGACGAGGTTGGCTGTGGAGGCGACTGGTTTGGCCAAGGAAAGGGAGGAGCAGATGGTGGAACCGGCCGGAAGAGAGGAGAAAAAAATAAATTCCCAAGGGGAGGCGGCGGCTCTGCTTGGTAGAGATAGGTTTAGGTTTAGGGTTTTGTTTGTGTTGTCTCCCAAAAGTGTAAAATTGCCCCTCCCCCTTTTGTGTGTGTTGTGGAGACTAGTATTTATAGGTAAAAATATTGCTAGGTTTCCAACCTCTGTTGTCTCGTGTTTCTTCATTCAAGTGTGGCAAGGATGCATTAATGTTTCAAAATCTTTTTCTTACAAGGATTCAATTAGGAAAGAAGACTTCAGAATAAATTCTACCTTCAGATCAGATTTCCTAATCTATTTGAGACTTCTTAATGGTGACAAATCTGATTCTAGCATATTTAGGATGGTAATTTTTGGATTTTTATTATTTTTTTCTTAGTCTTTGGGTTATTATTACTTATTTGAATCAATTGTAAGTGGGTTTAATATAAGTACACCTAAGGGGGGTCCATTAGGGTTTATTTAAGTCTAGAATTAGTATAAATAAAGGCATAACCAGACATGTAAAGTTAGACAATTCAGATTAATAAAACATCTTGTTTGCCGCACTTTGTGTGTGTGTGTGTGTTGGTGAGATAATCTCCCTTCCATGGTTCTGTGAAGAACTTAAAAACGACTTATCAAAGAACAACTGTCTTCGTGGCGTCATCCTTATACTTCTCGTTCGCGAATCAATATTTGTTGGGTGGGGGTCTCCGTTTCCAATAGTGCTGGTGCCTAGGTACAAGTTATCTTTGTATCACACTCCTATCAAATCTGATTTACTTGGCTTTCCGGGAATTGGTGTCTTTGCGTGTGGGTTGCGTGACCACGTGATTACGAGGTTTGCATCACAACATGGGTGGCTACCTTTTCCTTTTGTTTCTAGGATTAATGGGCTGCATGGAAGGCTATAAATAAGCCTTGAATCAGTTCTGTAATATTTACTTCCTTTTCTTCTTCTCATGACAGAACATAGATTTAATATTAGGGGCTTTATTTTTTTTATTAGCTACAACCCAAGGCTTTTTTGGGCTTAATTAATACTTTGTTTTCAGCTAGCATCCAAGATTTGTTTGGATCAAGTTATGGGCTTTTCAGTTTTGAGTGGACCTTAGATAAGTCCACATAAGGGGTCCAATAGGGTTAATTTTTCAAGAACTATTTAAACTCATGGTACCAAAATTTCAACAGCCTTTGATGAAAATTACTTCTAAATTTTTCAGTTTTAACGTGTGAGAGTGATTCTTCCATTCTTCAGTTCTTGAACGAATTAAATCTGACTTATTAAAGATTAACTGACTTCGTGGCGTCATTCTACTTATTCCAATAGTGTTGGTGCCTTGGGGCAGGTTTCCATTGTGTTACACTCCTATCAGACCTATTTCGGATTTGCAGGATCAGACCTCAATCTTGATTGTGGGATGCGTGACTACGTGATCACGAGGTTCGTCTCAGTTGGTATCAGAAAGGGTACTGTCCGGCCAAGGTCCTTTGTTACTTCTAGAACTGAACCACCAAAGGCTAAAGTTGATATCTCTACTGGTGCCAAAGGTAAATCTAAAACTCAACCTAAACGTACTCGTGATGTTAAATGTTTCAGGTGTTAGGGACATGGACGTTATGCATTATGCTTCAGAGTGTTCAAACAAGACAATCATGATGATTAAAGATAATGGTGATATTGAATCGGAAAGTGACAGATCTGATTGTGAAGGCATGCCACCATTGGAGGTTAGTTGATGCGAACCTCGTGATCAAGTGGTTACGCAAAGACAACAATTCCCGGAAAGCCAAGTAAATCAGGTTTGATAGGAGTGTGACACAAAGATAACTTGTACCTAGGCACCATCGCATTGGAAACAGAAAACCCCCACCCAACGAATGTTGATTCGCGAACGAGAAGTATAAGGATGACGCCACGAAGCCAGTTGTTCTTCGATAAGTCGTTTTTAGTTCTTTAAAGAACCATGGAAGGAACATTATCTCACCAACACACACACACACACAAAGTGCGGCAAACAAGATGTTTTATTAATCTGAATTGTCTAACCTTACATGTCTGGTTATGCCTTTATTTATACTAACTCTAGACTTAAATAAACCCTAATGGACCCCCCTTAGGTGTACTTATATTAAACCCACTTACAATTGACCCAAATAAGTAATAATAACCCAAATATTAAGAAGAAAATAATAAAAATCCAAAAATTACTATCCTAAATATGCTAAAATCAGATTTGTCACCATTAAGAAGTCCCAAATAGACTAGGAAATCTAATCT
>Ga0307513_10012078_pt1 | contig 10681 bp, 9 predicted proteins | sample 15_EM_MG_FD_202174 | JGI IMG/M metagenome (GOLD analysis project Ga0307513, IMG submission 202174) | Populus trichocarpa ectomycorrhiza microbial communities from riparian zone in the Pacific Northwest, United States - 15_EM | ecosystem: Host-associated > Plants > Roots > Unclassified | place...
CCCTGCAGAATGAACATCCAAACCTTCCCAAGTGCTTCGGATTTCCATTGTCGCAGTACTCATGTCCAAGGGAGACTCAACTGGTGGTGAGCCTTCTGAAGGGTCTACTGCAGCATATAACAGGAGGTATGCACCTCTCGACCCTTGAGTCACAGTTTGAAAGCCGCAACGAGATATTGCAGATCAAAGTAGGTGTCTTATCCTTCACCATTTTGCCCCCCCTAATTATGGAACATGAGGTCAAAATTGAGCAGACCTGGGGCATAAATTCAGATGAAGACCGATGCCTGCTCAGTTCCTTGTCATCACAGACATGCTTAATGCTGTTCAAAGTATGTACGGCTCTCATCGGAAAATATAGTCTGGACTCAACCTGCACAGGAGCTTCTCAAGTCATTTCCGGAACCAATCCTCAACCCTGAAGAGGTGTCTCGGTTTTCACTGCAGGCTGATCCAATGGAGCTGCCTGGACCAGCAAGGAACGAGCATATTGATAAAAGGAATCTCTTAGTTGTGGCTTCAGTCCATGGGCGTCCACAAGGGGACATCCTTCAAGCCATTCACGACCATGTTGTTTCACATGGGTGGCTTGACAGTGACTGGCAACAGACACTCCGCTATCTCCTTACTCATAGAGAGGTAACAATGGTGTTGATTAATTGAGACGTCATAGGTTTGCTAACTCTACACAGAGATGGCTTGAAGGATTTCCACACCTGATACAGCATTACAACAAATATATCGCCCTTCTCAGCAAGATATCAGTGGTTCAGCACCCCCGGGAGGTACTGTCTTTTACCACATGAGGTTTACTACGTAACGAAATTTTGACTTGCACAGGGCAACAACAACCTGGAATTTCATGAGCATAATTTGTGACTTTGACTTGAACTATGATGTATCATAAGACAGAATAGGCTAAGGAGCGTATCATAATGGCCTTGTTGCAGAGTTCAACTTTTCCAAAATTTGACTGACCAAGCAGGGAAAGACAGATTGTAAATATAAGTCATTCCAAACCATACTTAGGGTCACCCTGAAGTGAGCTATTACTACCATGCAATCTGCAGTGGGTGAGTCGATGGGCTACTTGACAGAGAGTGAGTACAGTTTGGGGTAATAGATGTTGACAACTACGTTAGGTTAGTACACATACACATATGTGGTACAGTGAATAGGTCAGGATATCACTAGTCGGACTACTGCCTTGGGTACATGCCAAAATTATTACCCATTGTGCTGCCAATCAATCCATGGACTTGGGAAACTGTAGCTTAGGTTGAGGTCAAAAACCAGTTCACTCTCTTGTAGCAAATACTCCCATCAGGTCAATGGCAGGGGATTTTCGATCTGATAGGGTGGGAGACAGGCCATAGGGTGGGTTGTTTGGTTGCCGTTTTATCTTAGAATTATTGGAGATCTGGGAGTGGATGACCTAGAAGGGCGGGGATATTGATGGTCATTGAGGGGTGAAGGGTTGGGATGACCAGAGCTCGGGCTGTATTGATGGTGGGCGTTATTATTTCACGAGCCTCAAATTCCATAGACTCCAGCGACTTCGTCTATCTACGCTCGAAGGTCAGGAGGATAAAACGCGGTATCAGCGTCTGGAGGGCTCTTGCGATCTTAGGATAAGCTGATCGATGGGAGAGGCGACATCAATCCTGATAAGCCTGTTCATCATAGATCCCATTTTATCACCTTTTAGTCCTCGCCTACGCCTTGGCTGGGTAGAATGGACGGGTCTTATTGCTCGCGCGTACCAAAAGGGAGAAAGCAAGGAACATATTACCTTAACTAGACTGCTATACGTAGACACTACATCTTGGAGTTCCTAAAGCCTATCAAATCCTCTCCGCCGATCCTTTGCTCTCAGTGCGCTTCGCTGTAGATTCGACAATGCCGGTTTGATGAGGTCGAGATCAGCGCGTGTGAGTGCTCTATACGCTTCAAGTCAAACACTGGTTCATGGTATCCAAAGTCGAAGACTTACTGCCCGTACTCATTTAAGAACCTGACTTTCGCAGCCTCTACCGCAGGCGGAACTTGCATCTGACCTAGTACGAGCGGCACCCACTGCTGCATCTCCGCTGGCCAATACATAGTCAAAATCCTGACCGTAGTAATTACCCCGCTCATCATCTCCGGCTGGAAGTGGTCCAGCAACCCGGCGAACAAGTACCCAACAAGGGCAAGCCCCTCTTTTTGAATCGTATCTCGCACAGCTGCGGCATATAACGTAGCATTTGTAGGTGGTGGTTGAGTTGCGGGGTTGAGTGCATCATGCCCCAGTATGCTACGGATGAGCCCCAGTGAACGGAAGATCGTGTCAGTGTGGAAGAGCTGAAGCGAGGAGGCGAGGATCGTGAAGGACGCCGAGAACGCAGGTGAGAGGAAGAGGATATCGGGGTTGTATTCGACGAGCGGGGTGATGATGAACAAATAATCTTCGGCAACTACAATACAGGTCAGTCTCACATTTTCTTGGGGACCAATATGAGACTCACCATCCGAATGCTGGCCGATAGAGCTCTCCGTACACATGGCCGTAAACTTCCCGGTGACCCGCTCGAACGCACTCGTGATAGCAGCGCGAAGAACTGGGTCATCCTCTACACCAAATCGATCGACCACCTTCCCAATGATCCACACGTAATTGGCCAACGCAGTGGCCTCAAACTTTCCGGTGAGACTTGCGAGCACGGCGGGGACATATGGTTTGGCTGCCTGGTCGAATAGTCGTAAGCCATGTCGGAGTACGCGGGTAACGCGTTCGGAGATGTCGTGCGAAGTGCCATATTTTTGAAGGACTACATTCATAACTTGCCAGGCGTCTCCTGCGGTCCCTTGACACGCCACTGGAAGTACTTCGCCGTACCCTCCTACTACCACGAGCATGTGTTCCAGCTGCTCGAGACCATCTGGTCCATTTTTCATCACTACGCACTCACAAGCGAGAGATTCGAACGCACCTTGGATATTCTTATTTTCTTCCGAGCTTGGCGGAGTGGGCTGACTGACGACTGCAGCAATAGCGGAGAGGATCTCGATTGCAAACTTGCGCAAAGTGACCGCCGATTCCTCCATCGGCATAGACGAGATGACCCATGCGACAGCTTCATGGATCGCGACCTTGTCTTCTTGCATCAGTTTTGGACCGACGGTGACCAGGAATTGGTGTAGCTGATCTATATACGCGACGAGATGCTATAACGAATATCATCAGTTTTCACAACGATCGGTTCAACTGCTACTCACTCGTTTACAATCTTTGCATAGATATTTCAAAGCAGTACCAGCAGCACTGACGACTTCCAAATCCGGGTCCTCAAATGAAGCAGAGATGAAAGTCAAATGCGTTGGGATATAGCTCGGGTGCACATCTGTCCACTCGGTGTACCGTCCAATGAGCATAGTCGCGGCATACCTCACTCGTGGATGGGAAGGTAAGCTCGGGAGTAAGTCCATAAACTTGGTGATGATCTCATCCTGCTGTTGGAAATCTACCTTTCCGCCGAGCGCTCGCAAGCAGAACAGCGGCCCTTCCACCTCCTGCCATGCCTGCGCACGCTGAAGAGACGCAGCCAGGATCTCATATACGTTCTGCAAGCATATTGAGATACCAAGGACCGAAGCACAGTCCTTGAGCACGTCGCCGATGTCATGCCTGAACCGTCGAAAATCGTCCGACTCCTGGCTCGTCATGCTTTGCACATCGGCGGGCCAGTGACAATGTTTAACGAGGGTGACGAACAGTGTCTTGTATGTTTCCTGCAGGACAACGGGCACCTCGCGCTGCTTGCCCAGGAGTTGACTGAGGCGGTACCAGAATGGGAACGTCAGGTCGACGACCTCCAGATCGGGGTACGCCGCACACTCGGAAATAGCCTGGACAAGCGGCATGAACGTCTCGGGGTGCTGCAAGATGAGCATCCGGTACGTCTCGCCCGCTTCGGAGAACATGCGCGCAAACCTGCGGACTTTGTCTTGATCGTCGCTTAGCGCAGCGAGTTGCGGCTGGAGTGCGATGAGCCGTGGGACGATGAGTTGGATCACGTCCATGTTGTCGTCGATTTCTTGTGTCTCATGCACCACGTCGCAGATCAGGTCGGCGGCCTCCTCAAAGAGGGCGTCCGACTTAAGCGCTTCAAATGCATATCCTAGTAGTGGTGTTTGAGCGAGGGAGGACGCGGTGAGCTCGCCGGCATTCACCCAACCGCGCAAACACTCAAAAACGAGGTTTTGGATGGCAGGGGTGACACCTGGAGAACGATCAGCAACTAGAGCGGCCAAGTGCTAGTTTTTGTTCACCCTCAGCTTGTACATAGAGCCCGAGCAATTCTGACACACGATCGACATTCGTTGTGAGGAGTTGCGCCGCCCGAGTCTTGTACGCGTCGTCCTAATCGCCAATCGCCAAAAAGGAGGAACCGGGTTGAGTCTCGTTGAACCGTGGCCCAGTGGGGTCGGAGGTGACTAACCGGGAGGGGACACTTGGTGTTCGCGATCTCGTCCGGGAGCACAGCGAGGAACTGGAGAAGGCCTGGGACGAGCGCCGGAGTGGTACCCATGTCCGAGATCAACTCCTGGACGGCGGTTTGTGACCAACCCTCCATCTGCAGGGCCAGCCCCGAGAGCGCCAGGCTGATTTGGACGAGAATAGTCCGCGGACCGCCAGAAAAGTGTTTTAGAGCAGCCACCAGTGTGTCTCTAAGTACAGCGAGCTGCTCTGGTAACAGTTGGTTGAGATCGTAGTTGACCTGGGAAAGTGTTTAGTGTGAGGTCTTGTGTTGCGGTTGATAAGGAAAGGTCAATGAAGAACTGTGCATTAACAAAGAAATGTAGTATGCAGTGCTGCGGCACATGACCCTATGCGCACATCTCGAGCATCATCCTGTAGATGTTTGAGATTACATCGTCGATAACAATAAGAGCACAGCTCAAGGCCTGGTAATGTCTTCAAGAGTGAATGTTGGATCAAAATATGAACCCTGAAGGCTGTTCTAGAATCTGCTAATTGAATGAAAAGGGTGATCGCCACACGAGTGCAGTGGTCCTTCAACAGCCAAAAGCGAGAGGATCGACAACTGCCCAAGAACAGATAATGCTCTCAAAATCTCGTAATTACGCCTCGAAGCCTGGTTTCAAGTGAGATACCGACCTTTGCGCGGAAGGTCTGCGCGGCAAACGTCTTACACGCCTCCGGGACGTCGGGGGACATAAGAAGAACGTTGCAAGTAGTCCAGGCTTGCACCTTAAATGCATCAAGAGTCAGCCGTGAATCAAATAATCTGTCGGCACCATATTCGTACCGAGTGCTGGAAAGTCTGGAGCCAGGCATTTGCGTCTGCGAGCTGCTTCTTGTCTGGAGCACGCGAGAAGATCTGAATAGCTTGTATAACCTGTTGTACGGCCGGATCTGTGGCTGTTGTCGCCATCGTCAGGGATGGCGCTGGGTTCAAAGGTCAAAGGAGGGAGGCTTTGTGAGGCGCAACACTTGGACTCGTCCACTCCCGCGAACTCTTTCTTGGATATTCACTCGTCATGTCTGCGTCTCCATCGCTCCCTTCGTCGTCTTCAGTCCGCATCGAGAACGTCTCCCCAGACGGTCGGCAACCCCCTTTCTCGTCGCCGCTCGATGCGCCGAAAACTCACACCGTTTCCAGTGACGACGAGCGATATCCAGAAGCTTTTCCAAGACAAGATCGGTACGTGTCTTTAAGGCGCGTGTCTGCATCTCGACTAACGCGCTCCTTGTGCTACAGGGCACGTCGTGAGTGTCACCGAGCACGCCATCCTTAGCACCTTTTCCCGCTGGTTCGAAGTCACTTTCGACAACCCAGACGCTGCTCAGTACGTCTCCCCTCTTTCGGCGCGCTTCTCGTGACTTACGACGCGTCTTCAGGGATGCACTCACCGTCAGAGGCCACGTCTTGGCTGGCATGCCCATGTATTCTCCTTGCCTAGGGGCTACTGATCTCCTGTTGACCCTTTTTACAGCCACGTTACCCCCATGTTCGATCCCGATCTCCTGGTTCGCGAGCCTCCTGTTGCCCCTCCACAGGACGAGACACGTCGCAATCTCTACGTCCTTGGTCTCCCGCATGATTACACTCTGTGAGTTTATGTTCTCCATTATATCGCGCCTCTATTAACTTTGCTGCAGCGAAGAATTCAAGGCACTCTTTTCTCGCTACGGCAAGGTCGATCACAGCGTCATTCTCGCCGTCCTTGACAACTATAGTCGTCGTCGCGGTTTTGTAGTCTTTTCTACACACGCAGAGGCGAAGAACGCCATGCGCGCGGTGCACAAAATGACCATTAAGTGTGTTCTCTCCTATTTCGGGACTCCGCGTGCTAACAGGATATAACCAGAGGCCACCAACTCAACGTCTCCTGGGCGGTCGTCCAACGCTCCTCGGGCTTTCTCGATGGGCGTACCGACGAGCCGTACCCCGAGTCGCCACAAATGAACCGCAAGTCGCGTCAGAATCGTGCATCCTCCAACGCATCCACAACTACCACAGCGTCTCCCGTTACTCCCTCTAACCCGTTCCTTTTCGGGAGCCCACTGATTACCAGTCAAAGCTTTGACACGCCTTACGCAGCCGATTCTCCCGCCGCCACGCTCGTCGTCGACGACCTCTGCCCTTGGCTGTTCCAAGAGCACAAAGATGTCCTCGCGCTATTCGCCCCGTACGGCTTGATCAAGTCTATCTCGGTTAAGCCGTCGAACCAGCTCCCTGGTACCTACCCTGCTGTGGGGCCAGTCCCACACACGGCCGTGGTTGAGTTTGAGGAGCCTAACAGCGCTATCGTCGCCGCTCATCAAGTCAACATGCGCCCCTTCGGAACATGCATCGTCAAAGTACGAATGCTCAAGGATATCATTCAAGAGTCAATGTTGCGTCGTCATGCTGCGTCTATGGCTGCTGCTATGGCTCCTCTCCAGAGTCTGCTTACGTCTCCCCAGATGCAGTTTGCTTCTCTCCAGTCAGGGGCCCTGGATTCGCTTCAGACGCTCAACACGTACTCGGCACTCGCCCAGCAACAGCAGAAGGTGTTGCAGGGCCTAAACATCCTCTGAGGCTTCTCTCGTATTTCCGGAATTTCTCGAACAGTGTCACAATACTCGTCTTGTGGATTCGAGTCTCGTCTGATACTCGCCTCGTCCTTCGTGGAAACTCTCGACCTCTCGTCATAGTCGTTTTGCCTCTTCGTGTCTCTCGTCGTTCGGGGATCACCGGAATAGGTGGGTGGATATGTCACTCGGTCATTTCGGCGTGCAGCTGATGGGTGATTGTAATAGGAACTTACCACTCTCGAATAATCGGATGCTCTAGAACGTCTCTATGTGTCTCGTTGTTCTGTCTACCACATCAGTGTTGCCGCATCCTCAAGCCGCCCTCGCCTTCGCTCGCTCGCGTACACATACCGCTTTTGCCTGCCTCGCGGAGATTCTGCAGTCGTGTGATGGATATGATTCTAGATGATCATGGGCTGACGGACTTTACGATACAATAATTTCTTTGTATTGCCGGCGGTCTATGAATGCAGCCACATTCGCCACAGGATGAGTAGTCGTGGGAAGTGAGAGTGACAAGAAGTCCGGCGTCGGTGATTTGTGTCCGGCCGTCTTCTTTGTCGGATCACTTGACCTCGACCATCACTTGCCTTGCGTTGTTGAGTATGTCCCAGCCCAACTGGAATCGTCCGCAGCACCCAAGCAAGCACCCACAGCGCGTCGACGAACCACCAGCGTCGCAGCACCGCGCATACCCTGGGCCAGCCGGAGTAGGGCTGATCGATGAGCAGCTCGCGAACATCCGCTCCCAGTTTGAACACATTTTACAGCAAAATCACCTACTCAAGGTGGCGAATGACGAACTCGAGGCCAAGAGTGCGTGCGATACGGCCCAGTAAAAAAAAAAAATTCCTCCGCTGAGCTCTTGTCGTATATTGTAGTGCAGCAACAGGGGCAGGAATTCCTGAGCATACGCGCTGCGGTTGCGGACATCGAAGCCCAGGCAGTCAAGAGACGGTCACACTATGAGGACGAGATTTCACGTCTTAACGCCGAGATTAACAACCTGCGCGCACACTCTGCCCCCCCACCTTCGGCCCTCGGCATGAGCGGCGTCACGCTTCCCTCGATTATCCGCGACCGGTCAGATGGACCCATTGGCCCGCCTCCAGGTGGCAGTAGCGGCGGGCTGCAGCCCGTGCCCATGCAGCAGCCGCCCTACCCCAGAGAGTACGAGCGTCGCGATGATCGCGACCTGGACCTCCCAACTAAGCGCACCAAGCACGACAAGAAGGATCCTCCAGGCGGTGGTATCGGACGTGGTGGGCCAGACTACCACAATGGACCCCCACCTCCGCCCTCGTCGATGCATAAATCACCGCCAGGTCGTAGCAACTACCTCCCACCCGAGCAGACACCTCGACCTTCCTCGGCCGTCGTACGCGCCAAGGAAGAGTTCCCGGGCGACCTCGATCCGTCCACCGTGCCCGCTGAATACAGGAAGGACGGCGATGACTGGTTCGCGCTCTACAACCCGCGCGTACCCCAGTCGCTCAACGTCAACCTCGTGCACCAGTTCAACCACGAGAGCGTCGTGTGCTGTGTCCGCTTCAGCAAGGACGGTATGTGGCTCGCCACGGGGTGCAATCGCACTGCCCAGATTTTCGATATGCGCACTGGCACGCTCAGCTGCACGCTCAACGACGAAAGCGTTTCCCAGGAGGGGGATCTGTACATCCGTGCGGTCTGTTTCTCCCCTGACGGCAAGTACCTAGCGACCGGTGCGGAGGATCGGCTGATTCGGGTACGCATCCGTCCAGTCCGGGTTCCTGACTAAGTACTGGTATACTGATGTGCCGTCTGGTTCATTTTATCTGGCGTAGATATGGGACATCGCCCGCAAACGCATCCGGTACACGTTCGAAGGACACCAGCAAGAAATCTACTCGCTCGACTTTTCGCACGACGGCACGCTCATCGTCTCGGGCTCGGGCGACAAGACGGCGCGGATATGGGACATGAACTCGCGCGACTCGAAGGTGCTCCCGATCGACGACGATCCCAACGTCGACGCGGGCGTGACGAGCGTAGCCATCTCGCCCGATGCGCGCTTCGTCGCCGCAGGCTCGCTCGACACCGTCGTGCGCATCTGGGACGTTGCGACGGGCACGCTCGTCGACCGCCTCCGCGGGCACGGCGACTCGGTCTACTCGGTCGCATTTACGCCCGACGGCAAGGGCCTGGTGTCTGGCTCGCTCGACAAGACGCTCAAGTACTGGGAGCTCAACACGGCCATCAACAACTCGCGCAAAGCCGGCGAGCGGTTCGGCAAGAGCGTGCTGGACTTCACGGGCCACAAGGATTATGTGCTCTCTGTCGCGATCTCGCATGACGGCCAGTGGGTCGTCTCTGGCTCGAAGGATCGTGGAGTGCAGTTTTGGGATAAGAACGGGCGGGCCCAGCTGATGTTGCAAGGGCATAAAAATTCTGGTGAGTGCGGGATGTCCTCCTAGGGTATATATATTTCCGTATCTGATGGCATTGCGACGCGCACAGTTATCTCGATTGATCTGAGTCCCACTGGGGGCTACTTAGCAACTGGGTCGGGCGATTGGCAGGCGAGAGTTTGTAAGTCCTTTGGCTTTGGCTATCGACCACCCGCGACTTCATTCTCCGCTACCCACCTTTCCTCTCTTTATCTCTGGTTGCTAATTCGGATACACAGGGAGCTACTCCGCCGCGTAATCGCTCCCACATCTGTCTATAGACGCACGCGTTGTACAATAGACGGAAATTTTTGTAAATTATCCAGGCTGCTCTTAGTGTACGTGCTTATGCTCTCGCTTTCATCTGGAATGTGCTGGGGAGGGCAAGCCTCCAGCGTCACATCAGTGTCGTCTCGGATGACGTCATCCGCTAGAAAGACCCGGATCACGGCATCGGACTGGTTATCACGTCGTTCTTATTATAACCTAGGAAAGCTGTGTTCACCACGAGAGCGTCGCGCGTCGGGTCCGCCGTAGTAAGGACGGTATCTGGCTCCCTAGAGGTCCCACCTACCCCGCCCAGAGTTTCGAAATACACACCGCCGCGCTCAGCGATACGTTTTATTGCAAGATCTGTTTCTGGACGGGTGTTTTGTACACTCGCGCGGTCTGTTTCTCCCTCGGTCGGAAGCCCCTCGACTGGTGTACAGAGAATCGGTTGATTCTGGGGCGCTTCCATCTCCCGTCCATCTCCTGACTGGCATCTTGTATATTGGTGTGGCTTCCACCTACGCCTCACCACATAGGTATGTGATACCACCATCCAATTGCACCCATAACCAGTCCGAAGGACGGATATGGGCCATGAACAGGTGGGGTTGAAGGTGCATCCGGTCGTCGCCACGACCCCCAAACGTCGACACTCGTGTCGACATGAAGCGTGACAGGTCTGGACATTTCATCCGATGCGCGCGGAGTCGACGCTGGCTCCCTCGAACACGCCCGTGGGCACCTGCGACTGGCACACGTCCACTCAGTCGCATTTTCCTCCGATGGGCAAGGGCTTGGCGGCGCCAAGGCGCATCATTGTTATGAGCTCCATTCGGTTATTATTCATAACACTGCCCTCAAAAGCTGGCGAGCGCTTCGGCGGGCGCGTGCTGGACCTCAC
>Ga0307513_10012079_pt1 | contig 10681 bp, 13 predicted proteins | sample 15_EM_MG_FD_202174 | JGI IMG/M metagenome (GOLD analysis project Ga0307513, IMG submission 202174) | Populus trichocarpa ectomycorrhiza microbial communities from riparian zone in the Pacific Northwest, United States - 15_EM | ecosystem: Host-associated > Plants > Roots > Unclassified | place...
GCAGTGGCCACAAGCCCATTCACACTGATCCACCAGCCACCCAACACACAATCAACTCTGTTAACAACACCAGAAGGCTCAAGCATGTAGACGGTGATACAAACGCGGAACTAATAAGTGGAGATAGCGTAATATGCCCTACCTCGAGTAGATGTCGGTAATCCCCCTTCCCGCCCACCCTAATCCAACAAACCGAAACTGCAAGCTGCCAGAGTCCCGGCAAGACTTATGACAGTAACAAAGTGCACTACAGTCCGAGTGTTAAACCCCGCATCCAGTAGAACTTGTAACATAGATACATACCTTAGCACAATAAATTGGATCTACCAATAAATAAATAAAATTTGAGGTGAAAGTCAACCTTAGCGCTCCTGAAGCGGACTGCTCAAGGATACTTCTACCCTTCAGTCTGCGGCCCTTCACCCATGAACATTCAGTCGATGAGAAAATGGCAGCAATAATTCAGGTACTGGTAGCTCGATGTCAGAAGGTTCTGGTTTCACATCGAAATGGCCGTGGGTAGATGACGGGGGAAATTGTACGGTTAGGGCTCATCACTCTGAGGTCAATACCCACGTCCAAGAAGCGCCATTAGGATCAAGTTATTTGTTAAGAACTATGATAACAAAATTCGTTATGGAGGCGTTTGAAATCCCTTAGGTAAGGGTGCCCTCTCAGCGCCCAACAAACAGGTATGGTGGAGCCGCTGCGCACTACATCAACCTAGATCAGCCTCCTTGTCCAACCAGCAAACAACGGCTTAATACTTACTGAACTTTCACAACTCTGTGGCGTCGAGGCCCGGGTGTTTGGACCCTACCAGCGACGCTGAGCCCGCGAAACTTTTCAACGCCTTGGTCCACATCATCAGCCTCGAGCGGTGCTTGGATGACTACTCGGCGGACCCTGGATCCTGCTGCATGGCGAAGAGAGTCCTGCTGCATGTGTGCAAAGACTTGCGGAGGCGGGTTGTCCTCTGCTTGGGAGACTGGAATCCGGCGACTGGCAGCGGTCCTAATATGCAGATCTTCCTCTGGATACAGTCCGTAAGTAAGTCCATACTCATACTCTTCGCCTTGCTCTCCCTCTTGATGGTGAATCACCGTACGACGGGTTTGAATCTGAGATGGGGGGCCTGGCTCCACGATTCGGACCGCCTCCTCCGTAGGAGTACGCATCGGAAAAGTGTGCCCGTGGCTTTCTTCTCTTCCGACCGGCTCGGCGATAACGAGTTTCGTGGCTCTAGCCCAAGGTAGTGGGGTCCAATGTCCTTCCTCCTCATACTCCTCATAGGCTTCTTCGTCTATACATTGATCAAAACGATCACATGTTCTACCGTCTTCCTCGATGAAGAGCTGCTGACGCGCTGCCAGAGCAGAGGGGCCGACCCTTGAACCAATGCCCATTCGTTGCAAGAGAGGTGGTCGAGGTTTAGCAATACTGACGGGTTCTTGTGCGGGTTCTGGGTCTATAAATGGATTGCTTTGTGCGTAGGAGTATTCAACGACAGCCCTCTTCTTCAATGCTGAGGGGCGAACGAGAGACGCCCCAGAAAAAGATGGAATCGGTGTATCCAGAGGCGTGTGGTCGGCTTTTTGACCAGAACTTTTGTCAATGTGCGAAATCCGTGGTGGAGGCGAGGTTGCCGCACGATCCGCGGCACCTTCGTCCTCAGATTCGACAGTAACAGAGCGGGTTTGGCGATTAGAGGGAGGAAGAGTTGCAGTCTGAACAGTGAATTGTGTCGAGGTAACGGTTTTTCTGCCCATAGGAACGGCATCGAATGTCGCAGAGGGATAAGGAGGAGGTCTAATTCCCATAGCACCCTTCTCGCCGACGTTGCCGGAAGCAGAAGTCCGTGTCCCTGCGTCGTCCGTCGCTCTCGCACCCCACGTCCGCATCCTTGCGACAGGCACAACATTGGCCCCAGTGATCTGTCCATTCAGACTTCCTTTTGTGATGTGCTTTTTTGTTTCAAGCGGATCAAATCCAGCTTCACTCGTGGCGCCACTGCCTTGCAACAATCGCAGTCGAGAAGGATGGATGGATGGTGCGGGTGGTTTGGACAGGGGAGTTTCACTAGCCCCGTGTGGAGGAGGGGCTGCCATGGGTCTCACCAATAGTGCAGGGGAGCAATCGTTTGTCGAGGCAGGCCCATGGGTGACAAGATTCAAGCCAGAAGGCGCTTGAGAGGGAGAGTGGGTATGCTTTGGTAGCGGTGAGTTGGCCTTGAAGTGCACCGATCTAGGTTCCTTGGTGAAAATAGGGCGCTGGATTGAGGGAGCAAGAGCCCAATTAGGTTTGGTGGCCGTATGGGGTTCGGTGGCACGCTCAACACGTGTTCTAGGGCGGTAAGAGGCCATTTCAATGGCAGCGAGGTTCGTAGAAGGCGTGAAAGGAGGCGGTGTCTGACTTGGAACGGTGGTCGAGAAATTTGCCATGGAAGACTGTCTGGCATCTTGGTATATAGCCGTGGAGGAGGCCACAGGTGAGTCTGGAAGTGTAACAGGGCATGGCAAGAGGTTTGGGATTTCGAGATCATCAAAGAGAAGGTCGAGCTTATTTAGATGACAGTGGATGGGCTGGGCTATGGCGGTAGCTGGATCGACGAGTGGTGTATCTCCAAAATCGATTAGGAGGCCTTCTTCGACTTTGCTAAGGATGTTAGACTTCGCGAACGAATCTGAGGTTGCAAATGCCGATCTGCTCAGTCACATGGAAGCAGTAAGGCCCTCGGGACTTACTGGAGACTTCTGAAATCATTGGAGATGAATACTGATAAAGATCAGAGGCTTGATGCAAAGAAGGTGTTTGCAATGCTGGAGTGGAAACCACGGGAGAGTTTGCTGCATCCTAGGAAAAAGGAGAAGATGAGGTCCAATGGGTCACAGTGGAATTGCAAGTGCGAACCTTGAGAGCTTCAGGTGTCTCGGGTACAGTGTGGTCGACAGCGACACTCGTGTCGTCGGGGTCGGGAACCATCGTACCGACAGTACACACAGCAAGGACCCACTGTCCTATTTGCTAAGCACGTATCGCTCGCGAGTGTTGGGAACCGAGTGACCGCGAAACAATAATGCAGCAAGAGTTGGACAAGGCGGCTGATGTGGTCGGGAGCAAAATTAAGGTTTGGAGAAGGGCCCATAAGGGGTTATATCGAGGCTGGGAAGAGCTCAAGGCTTCGTCTCCTCGTCTCCGACCTAGAGACTCACGACGTCACGCGGTTGAGCGCGGTTGGGCGCCGCGTCGTTTCCGAATTTCTTCCAACATCTTGCTCGTTTACAGCACATAGAAGGGTTCGGTTTTCGCCTTCAAAGAGGTGAGATGAATATCGACTTGATATGACCTGTCGGTGAGAAAGCCATCACATGACGAGCGACGACGCCATAATCCCAATAATTCAGGGTATATAACTTGCTCTGAACAAGGCAATAGGAAAATGTCACCAACGAAGGCGAGGCCAAGATGGACCTGCGTGCGGAACCAAACAACACGCTTTTAGACGCATCCCATTCGCGCTTCTTCTCTCCGACTCGCGATATAGTGCACCGTAGCCGTATTTCTACCTTCTAAATTTGAGGTTGCCGTCCTCTTCGTCCAAAAAGACCTGTCGCTTGATCTCGAGAAAGCCACCAGTGCTTCCTTAAGGGTAATCCCTTCTGGAACTGGAACGTCTCGCAACAAGTAACGGTATGAGCACATTCCCCCCCAGTTGACTAGTCTTGTCCCGCTCGACGCTCAGAACGAAGTATAGCCCATTGAACCGTTAAGCCGCTTGAACCTAGTTCGCACGCTCTGTCGCATCAAACTACTAATGAGAGCACCTGAGTCCGCATACTGCTGGTAACCGAGTCCAGGGGGGCACGTTGCACGTTCAGGTTGTAAATGTAGCACCAGTGCCCACTAGTGATTGCCGAACGCGTTGAGGAGTACCAGTCGATACTTGTGTCGATCTCCAAGGTAAGCATTATGATGAGCGAAATTAGCAAGGCTCCTGGTGTCGGACCTAGCTGATACATGGTGTTCCAAAGCAGAATGGGAGAATGGGTTTTGTGAGGTCGTTGGGGCAGGACATAGGATGCTACGAGGATCAGTAAGTGGTATATATCCGCTCTATTGTAGAAGTGATTTCTTGAACCTGAACGTTTACCAGAACGCATGGAAATGGAGGGGACCCTCAGCAGTGATGGAGGTGTGTGCTTACCTTGGAAGTTGGTCAAGAACTTGGCCATATCAAATTGTCATACTGCCATATGGGATTGCATGATGGTTACTGAAGAGGGTATCGCTCGCCGAATGGAAGACGACCACACCCGATCTCGTACTCAAAGAAGACCTCGTGACGGCGTTCGCCGGTCCGAACGTATAGGCAAAGGTGCATCATATGGTAATTACCGTATCTCGACCTCCTGCATCGGGAAACGGTGCGTTCTCCTCCACCCCAAGTGGTCGATGGACACATGGGAGATACCAATGGGCTGAACTTGGCTTAAAAGGTGTCCAGAATGTCTTGCTGACTTCTGTAATGACTGGGAGTAAGAAAGGCTCTGTCCTTAGTCGCCTCGGGTTGGAAAGAAATCTAGATCCCGTACCACGATTTCAAGGGTAGCATTCGTGATTCGCCTTCCGTCCTTCTGTGTATTATTTCCCGATAAGTATGTCTGCAGTATCTAGAGGCTGGGTAGCAGTCCGATTACGTGGGTTCATATGTTACCGGTTATCAGTTACTCCGCTACTCGTGTATTTATCTAGATACGAATACAACAGTAGTTTTCTCGTACGGCTGCTATTTGCGTATTTTGAGATGACTTTTCTTTCCATCGCTATAACGGTTAATATTCGTGCATTGATATCAACGGTCAAAGGTCCAAGGTTAGGCCCGAGTGTCAGTCTCGGTGAGTGAAATGAAGAACGATTCTGGGTAATCTCGACTTATCCCAATCGAGGCAGGGTCCGGCAGACAGAAATTACGAGGCTATGTTACCTTTTTGGCCTGTTTCTCGAGCCGGGTGAACTGGCCATGCTTCTCAGACACCAAGAGGCGAAATTACTTCTTACTTGGTCACAATAGCAAATATATCGGAGGAATAAATTATTGTAAGACAGTCCAGGCAGGTCTTATGAGAAATATGTGCTTATTTTGTGCAGAAACCCTGAAACCTGTCGCTCCCAAGGTCCTCACCTCGCAAGGTTGTAGTCTGATCGACCAGGAGAGTACTTTCGTTCATGAACGAGAAGTACGATGTGTAATGCGATGGACTAAACGGCAATGGCAGAAATTGAGAAGCCCACACTGGATGCACATTCCAGAAGCATACTGTACTGGGAAAGGTGAATGGCTGCGCGCCTGGAAGCCCAGAACCCGCCGGCTGGTCAGTTACTGTAATGCTGGACCCTCCTTGATTTCACTTTCTCGAAAAGGTCTCCGGAGGCTCCATTTGGTAACGTCTTGTACTAAAGGCACAGAGTCCCTTCCGCGATCCCAACTGCCGAATCCAGCAGGGCTGACGCAACCTTTCGGCAGCCTGTCAATTTATCCCGAGGTGTAACTTTGAAACCTTGAACCCAACCACTATCTCGAAGTCGACTAGGCGCAACTCAAAAGCGTACAATTTAGACAAATATGCTGGTAGCAGCCGCGCGGGCGTCGAACCCGCTGCGTGGTCCTTCGCTGGGCGGAGGGGCTCGAGGCATTCACTTCAATGCGTTTATACCACGCCCGAATCCACCTCCTAGACCTAATCCCACGTCTACATCCTTCCAGTACTACTACGCGCAAGCCAGTCGCATCACTCAATCCGCGAGGCGATTCTTTACCCGCCTGTTGGAGCCTAGCATCCCAGCACACGTTCATGGCGGGCACCACGCTCACGTCACACTGCAGGGTCTTGCCCAGTCTGGTGTGCACCATCATCCCAACCCTATCCTCCGCAATCTCTCTTCCACAAGCAAGTTCAGCCTTGCACACAGTCCCGTATCCCGGGTATACCTTCCGCGTGGCCCCCAGGGCTTTAGTAATGTGGGATATCGTGGACTGGCGCAGGAGATTGGCCTCGGAACCGCGCGAAACTTCAGCACCGGCCGGACAGTCTTCCACCATGTCATGGAACAAAACGCTAGCATCGGCGTAAGGGCGTTCCTAGAGATGGACGCTGGTACAGATTTGAGGACCGTGCAGATCTCGCGCACACGCGCTCGGAGGTCGAAGCAGAAGGCGAAGAAGGAAACGAAGCAGATGATGTTAAAGCCAAACCCGGTCGTTTTGAAGACCAAGGAGGAGGAAATCGCTCAATATTTCAAGCAGGAGGAACCTGATGCAGTCACCTACCTTCAGGTCGCCCTTGCTGCTACTCCCAGCGCTCGCATGCCGTTCGCAGCTTCAGCCGATGTCTCAATCGACTCGACCAGGCTCTTGCCACTGAGAGCGATACTTAACACTCGGCAGCAGTTCTATGCTCAATCTGACTTTGTATCGAGTCTCTTCAGCAGGATGGATGCACACGATGTCTGGAACTCTCCTAGAGGCCGAGTGACAGTGGAAAGCTGGGGCGATTTGAGTGGATTGTGCACAGAGCTGCGCGTCAGGTTCGAGGGATGGAGTGAAGAAGACGTGCGAACGCTCTTCGCTGGCTTGCTCGCTGACGAGGAAACAGAAGGGTGGGCCATCCAGGAATTGTACCCGCCAGAACAACGTCCAGAAAGAGCTCTTCAGCCCAGTAACAGTCTTTCAACCCTCACGCCTGACTCCATTCCGGGGTCTATGCTCGCATCCCCGGTCATATCAAACGCCGACCTCGAAATGGAAATGGAAATGGAGGATCCGTGGGCATCCGGACCACGCTTCATCATGCCTCAATTGGACTTCAGCTCGTCCTTCCCCGTCCACGAAAGCCCGCCTAGCGTCATCTTCTTCGACAGGTCTCTATATGATCACGAGATGTTGGACAGCGATATGGATCACATCAGTGATGCTGGAAGTGAGACTTGGTCCGATACCGCAGAATCTACTGTGTCTCTAATGTCGATGCCGCCTGTGCTGTCCATTGACAATCTCTCGGCTTCTCGCGTCACTGAGAGCGTCAGCGGCTGGATTGGGTTTAGCTCGGACTTCTTAGGGCGTATTCGGGAGGGTAACGGCGTATTCCTCTGATTTTCTGATTGCCTCTCGTCTTTTGCTCGACTGTTCTCGATCTGGCGGTTTCCCTCACTCTGCGCTCCTTATTGCACTGTATATAGAATCCATCTAACAAATGAGCCTTCAGTTCCCACGTCGAATCGGATTGTATCGAGGCGACCAGACCGCCGCTCTGTCAACCTGAACTATGATATATGCGGGTTTCCAGCAGGTGGTGGGGAACTGACTCGGCCGTGAACAGCTGGAACTTCAGCCCTGCAAAGGAGATTATAGATTTGCCATAAAGATAAATTTCAGAGGCACTCATTGTCACCAGATTCCTCAACACGAGGGGTTTCACCATGAATGATTGTCTCAAGTCATTCATGCATGCGATGTCGCCTTTCTGAGGTGGTGTTTCACCGTTGGAAAGCCGGGATGGTCATGAGACACCTCCCTATAATGTATGCATGGCCCTTGTGAACCTCTAGGTTCAAGGTAACCAATTCGTACAATACGCGTTTGTGATGAGATGAAGGCCTACAATTTATTAATTATTTAGAGAAGTTTAATACAGAATATTTGGCCTGGATAGTATCAAGGACACCTCACATCAAGATGTTTTTATTCAAAATCTCGCAGAGATAACTAGCGGCGGCTTGTTAGTACTCTGAGGAACAGGAGTCGGATTACGATAATATCGAACCGTTTCTCGGCTTTTAAGGACCTCAAATCTCATGCGCCACTCTCAATGCGGAAGTAGGTAGGTCTATCGTCTATTGACAATTCATCTCAGAGATCGTCCACAGGTGTATATATATTTTGGTAGAAACTCCCAATCAAGCCCCTCACCTTTCCAATGCACCTTGCACTACCCAACCTTCTTGGACCACCACCTCCATTTCCTCATCATCATCGTCATCTTCGTTCTCTGCAAGAACATCCTCTTCATCGCTTAGGTTGCCCGCCTCGGAACCCGAAGGGTAGTGGTCGTCCTGCGCATCGAGATCATCAAATTCGATCTCAGATCCACCTTCATCGTCTTTCTTATCAGTTGGAGCGCGTTCCTGGGCCTGTGGGGCCTCGAATTCTGTGATCCATTCGAATTGGGTGGCCTCTACCATACGATCCATTTGATGGAGTTCCCGGGAGTCTTCTTTCTCGGCTTGATTCGATTGAAAGGCACGGCCTGGTAGGAGCAGTTGGTATCCTTGCGCAGCCCCGAATTCGTGCGGTGGTCGGTCGGCTTCATCCACTGGCATAGAGGCAAATGCCGGACCGAAGGACATGTCGACTTGAATTAGATGGTCGTCAAGTGCATGCTCAATCACTCCACCATTGGGGAGTGCATTGGTATCGGCGTATACGTCCAGTAATCTAACTTCCCAGGTTTCAGCCTCCAGGTCCTGTGCTTCAATATTGGATTCAAAAAATCAGGCCAAAGTACTTAGGTCATGTGCATTAGACGCACCAGTCCAACAAGTATCAGCAGAACTGCTCACAAGAGCAGCCTTTTGTCTTCACTTTTCCTTACATGTTCTGACCAGCGCTTCGAGCTCAGCGTCGCAATGGCGTCGTTTCTGCTCAGCAGCCTGGTGGGCCTTCAAGCGAGAACGCTCAGAACAATGTCGACAATTCCTGGGTTTTGTTGATGGGGGTCCCATGGTATGGGATACGATTCCAAGGTGCGAAAAATTTGCATTTGGAGGAGGCGCCGTACACGGCCAGGGTACATCTGGTGTGAGGTGCACCTTGGGCACTTGAATAAGGGGCCTCTCAGGCCCTGAAAGCGGAGAAACCATCCTCCCATGTATAGTGAATGGCATATTCAGGTTTCCCTGGCGGTTGTTAGACCGACTTCTGGCTGGCCACTTGTGCTTTGACAGAGGCATAAACAGAGCTGTTTCCAGAGAGTGTGGCCCCAGACGTGCTTAGTGTTCTCTGCTTGGAGGGGATAAACGCAGCACAAGGCAGTACAGAGGAATTTCCCCAATGGGACTATAACACCAGAATGGTGCTTCACCTCCAGCATGGGTTCATTGGCAAGCCAATGGAGGGGTGTCATTCACATACATATGGGGTTATGGAGTCGCTACCTGGCTGTGCCAGGCCAAGCCGCTCTGTTGATTCGAGTTTTCAGCACATACACACCACAGCAACTCTTGAAACGATAGCACACTCACCTTTCAGTGTGCCGGATGCCTTGAAAACACCTCCATGGAGGTGTGGGAGCAGTGAGGAAGGCAGCGAGGGGGTGCCGAGGGGGCAAGATGCAAAGAAATAGGAATAAGAGAGACAGCAGCAGAGAGAGCATGCAGGGGGTCATGTGCAAGATATTATGGTCACCCCTCAACGTACTGAGCGAGCTGCTTGCACTGCAGGTACACCATGACTTTGTTACGGTTGTATGATTTATTCCAATATACTGTGTCACGTGCGCTGCTCCGATCGAGCCTGGCTGTATGGCCCGACCAACTGTTTGGTCCTGCTTATGGTAACAGTATTGCCTGGCTGAATGACAACATAGGACCGGCATACCGATGCCTCCAGTAATCCCTACCAAATGTGCCCGCTTCCCATGTGCAACATCAAGTTACGATTCGTTTGTAGCCCACCCAACAATCATGTGCCCGATCGCACACGCGCTTTGGTACTGTCCTTTTCATGTGCTAAGTTTGCTTTTCTATGTTCTCCTCATGGGACAAGTTCCCTTTCCACATGTATCCCCCTGCACTTGGTCTCCTCGTTTCCTGCTCCCCCGTTCCTTTCCTATTCCTATTTAGTTATTTCTTCTCGTTCGAGATACATACTATTTTCATTCTAAGATTGGTCTTCCCTGTTCAGCGAACTTTGTCTCTTCGTATGGTACTCCACCCTTCTATCTTTTTCACTCCTCACTTTCCAATTCCTCACAAGAATGAATCTGCTATATATGTACTAGGTCCAATTGTACATGATCTTTAGTCAGATAATCAACTTAGTTCCCAGCCCAATTCTTCCCATCTGCATTCCAGTCCGACCTCCCTTTCCACCTCATATGTCAGCACGCATAGGGGATACCCAAGGGATACCTTTCCTTACTTGCGTAATTTTCCTGGACGACCTTCCTTTTCCCCTTTTTCAACAAACTTAATAGGCTTGCTCTTGCCATTTGAGGAAGTTGTCCTCCGCAAGCGATGGAAGGCCGTTCGGGGCGTTGGATGAAGAGGAGGACATGGATCGGAAAGGACAGTGGGACAGTGGACAGTGGTGATATGCTGAACAGGCTGGATGGCCAACAAAAAAGGGGTAAAGGAGGAAGGGGGATAGGCCAGCACATGGGTGATAATGATGAAGAGGATGATGAAGAGGAAATTCAGCCTGCCAATGCAGCCAGAGTTGAATCCTTCTGATGTCGTAGACAATAGTGGCAGGGACAACGCGCCAGGGCTTATCAGCAAGCTGATAGAGGGGTGCCATTCACATACACATGGGGTTATGGGGTTTCCACCTGGCCACACCAGGCCAAGCTGCTGCGTTGAATTGGGTTTTTAGCACATATACACCACAGTAACTCTTGAAACAATA
>Ga0307513_10012080_pt1 | contig 10681 bp, 9 predicted proteins | sample 15_EM_MG_FD_202174 | JGI IMG/M metagenome (GOLD analysis project Ga0307513, IMG submission 202174) | Populus trichocarpa ectomycorrhiza microbial communities from riparian zone in the Pacific Northwest, United States - 15_EM | ecosystem: Host-associated > Plants > Roots > Unclassified | place...
GCGAATCGAAGCGACCGAAGGGCTGGCCGTTGTAGCTGCCGGCCTGGATGAGCCGCTCGGGCACCTGGTCGGTCGAGGTCCAGTGCGCGTCGTAGCCCATCAGGCTCGCGCTCCAGCCTTGCGCGGCAGTGCCGCCGCTCAGGGTGACGACGGCATTCGATTTGTGCAGGCCTTCGGGCACCGTCCACGGGCCGTCGTTGCGCTGCAGCTCGACGGCACCGAGCAGCTGTGTGCCGTCGGCCACCTCGGCCGAGCCGCCGAACACGCCGCGGCGAAAGCCGTGACCACCGAGCGTCAGCGCGCCGAACGGTGCAGCCAGCGCGTTGCGGTAGACGATGTCGGCCGAGCCGGCTGATGCGAAGTCGCCGTTCTTCGCAAAGTACGGGCCCTTGCGGTATTCGATGCGGTCGACCAACTCGGGGATCAGGAAGTTCAGGTCCGAATAGCCCTGGCCGTGGCCGTGCGTCGGCATGTTGACGGGCAGGCCATTGACGGAGGTTGCGAAGTCGGTGCCGTGGTCGAGGTTGAAGCCGCGCAGAAAGTACTGGTTCGCCTTGCCGTCGCCCGAGTGCTGCGTGACGATGAGGCCGGGCACGAATTCGAGCACCTCGCCCGGGCGCAGCGCGGGCCGGCTCTTCAGCAGCTCGGCGCGGATCACGCCCTGCGACGCGGCGTCGGAGCTGCCCACCGCGTTGTCGTAGTGGCGGCCGGTGATCTCGACCTTGTCAAGCTCGGCGGCAACGGCCACGTCTTGCTGCTGAGCATGCAACGGTGCGGCGAGGCAGGCCAATGCGGCGGCGAGCGCCAGTGCGTGAAACGAAGTCGGAGATGTGGTCATGGTTGCGGCATGCATCAGCGGTCTTACGCAGCCCGCGGCAACGTGGATGCACACGCAGGCTGCTCAAAATCCAATCGTCACCCCAAACGAGACGAGCAGCGGCAGCTGCGTCACCGCCGTGCGCGACGAATAGTCGGCGCTGTAGCTGTAGCCCGAGATGTTCTTGCGCGCATAGGCGTTGATCACTTCGCCGTAGAAGCGGTACTTGGGCGAGAGGATGAAGTCGCCGCGCAGGTCGAGCCGGTGGTAGGCCGGCAGTCGCTCCGAATTGAGCCCGCCGTAGATGGGGCGTGGGCGCCCGTCGGGGTAAGTGTCGGCGCCGATGATCGGCGTGTCGGGCGAACCGGTGTGGTAGCTCCAGCGGTTGCCGAGCAGCCAGCGGTCGGACAGCTTGTATTGCGCCACCAGGCTCGCGATCACCGGCTGGTCGAAGTCGAACGGAAACTCCTGGCCGGTGCGGTCGTTCTGGCGGCGTGCGCGCGACAAGCTCAGCGAGAACCAGCCCGACAACTTCGACGTGGCCTCTTTCTTCAGCAGTAACTCGAGCCCGCGCGACTCGCCGCTCGCGCCGTTGGCGTAGTTGAGCGCCGGGTCGGCGATCACGAAGTCGCTGAACTTCTTCCGGTAGGCCTCGACACGCCATGACCAGCCCTCATCGAGTTGCTGCGACACACCCAGCACGCTGTGCGTGGCACGCAGGTGCCACAGGCCGGGGTTACCCAACCCGCCGATCACCTGATCGCCGGCCGGGAACTGGTTGTGGCGGCCCCAGCCGGCGGTGAAGAGCGTGCGCTTCGACCACTTCCATTCGGCGCCCAGGCGCGGCTCGGTGTAGCGGCGGTTCAGGTAGCCGTCGTGCGTACTGTGCACGCCGGTGGTGAAGGCCCAGTCGGGTGTGGCCTGCCAACGGTTCTTGGCGTAGAGGTTGGTCACGTTGGCGTCGATGCCGCCGGTCACGTGCTTGCGGTCGGCGCTGGTGTAGTCGCACGCCGGGTCGAACTCGGTGCAATGCGCGTCCTGCACATCGATGTCGTAGTCGAGCTTGATCGACTGCAGCGAGCCGCCCACCGAGGCCTCGTGATCGGCGCCGGGCTTGAACTTGAACTGCTCGCGCAGGAACGTGGTGTGCGAACGCGCCTCGACGCGTGCCGCGCTGCCCACGGCGCTGTCGTTGGTGTCGAGCGTGTGGCCCAGCGCGAGCTTGTTGCTCATGCTGCGGCCGAAGTCGGCGTCCCACACCACGGCCTGAGTGGCGTACGAGGTGTCGAACGCACTGTCGCCGGCGAGAACGGGCTCTTGCCGGGCCAGGCCGGCGGTGGGAGGAATCTTGAAGTCGAGGTGGTCCGACGCGCCGGTGGCGTGAAAGCTCAGCTGGTGCTCGTCGCTCAGCTTCCAAAGATACTTGCCCTGGTAGTCGTGGTAGCGGGGCACGGTGACGATCACGCCCGAATCCTTGTCTTCCACAGTGTCGATCAGCAGATCGAGGTAACTGCGCTTCACCGCGAAGTAGAACGACTGCTTGTCGTTCACCGGCCCTTCGACCAGGAAGTCGGCGCCGAGCAGGCTCACGTCGAGCGTGCCGCCCAGGCGGTCGGTGCGCGGGTTGCGCAAGGTCACGTCGAGCACGGCGCCGATGGCGTCGCTGTACTCGGGGCCGAAGGCTGCGCTGTAGAGCTCGAACTGGCTCACCAGGTCGCTGTGCACCACACTCACCAGGCCGCCCACGTGAAAGAGGTAGCCCACCGGCAGGAAGTCGATGTAGTAGGCGTTGTCGTCGGGGCGTGAGCCGCGCACGGCAGGGGCGCTGCTGCTGTCGTCGGCCACGGTCACACCGGGCAGGCTGTGCAGTACCTTCATCGGGTCGCCGCCGGTGCCGGGCACGGTGCGCAACTCATCGCCGGTGAGCACGCTGCGGCTGACCGGGTTGGCCTCGCGGCGGCCGGTGACGACCACCGGTGCGAGCACCCGGCCCTCGGGCTGGCTGGCCGCGCTGGCTGCGGCGGGCGGGGCTTCAGCCGCCGCGGGCTGGGCGTGCGCTGCTCCGCAGAGCAGCATGAACAGAGACAGGCTGACCGGCCGCCAGGCGCCCCTCATTCCGCCGCCGAAGCGGCGTGCAAGGCACGGCGGTGTCGCAGCACCGCGAGTACGGGCTCGACCAGCATGAAAGCGGCGGCCACCGCATACGAGCCCCACACATACAGGCCGTAGCCCCCCATCGCGAAAAACTCCGCGGCGCTGTTCCAGTTCATTGTTTGTTTCCTTCGCGGGCCAGCGTGGCGACCCAGTCGGCGTGCCGTTCACGCTCCAGGATGATCGCCCGCGTTCGTGTCAGGACGACGGCAAAGGCATAGGCCCAGCAGGCCAGTGTCATCAGCAGCATGGCAGTGAGCATGGTGCTGGCCATCTTGGGTGCGGCCGTCGCGCTGATGGTGGCGCCCTGGTGCAGCGTGTTCCACCACTTCACCGAGAAATAGATGATGGGCACGTTGATCGCGCCGACCAGCGCGACCAGCGCACCGGCGTTGTCGGCGCGGCGCGTGTCGTCGATGGCTTCGACCAGCGCGATGTAGCCGAGGTAGAGAAACAGCAGGATCAGGTAGGACGTGAGCCGCGCGTCCCACACCCACCAGGTGCCCCAGGTCGGCTTGCCCCAGAACGCGCCGCTCCACAGCGCGACGAAGGTGAACATGGCGCCGGTGGGCGCAATGGCGCGCGCCACCATCGACGCGAGCCGCGCCTTGAAGGCCCAGCCGATGCCGGCCCAGAAAGCCATGGCCATGTACAGCACCATCGACACCCAGGCCGCGGGCACGTGGATGAAGATGATGCGGTAGGCATCGCCCTGCGTGGCGTCGGTCGGCGCGACGAAGAAGCCGATGTACAGACCCACGACGGACAGCGCAATCGCGACCACCCAGAACCAAGGTGTCAGCGCCCCGGCCAATCCATAGAAGCGGGACGGTGCCGCGAAGGTGAACAGGCGTGTGGGTGAGGAGCTCATGAGGGTGTCAGTGTGTGGGCGCCGAATGGGTGGTGAGTATCAAGACGTTCGTGCCAGATTGGTACAGGCGCGGTCACTCGGTGGAGATGCGCAGGGCCGCCGCCGTGGCCCAGGGCGCGAGCACGGCCGTCACGATGAGCAGCGCACCGAGCAGCGAATAGTGCCCCTGCGGCGAGATGCCCGAGACCACCGCGCTCACCGCACCGGCACCGAAGATCAGCGCCGGAACGCACAGCGGCAGGATCAGCAGGATCAGCAGCACGCCGCCGCTGCGCAAGCCGAGCGTGAGAGCCGCGCCCACGCCGCCCAGCAGGCTCAGGATCGGCGTGCCCAGCAACAGGCCGAAGGTGAGCGCGGCGATGGCATCGCCCTGCATGTCGAACAGCAACCCGAACAGCGGCGCGACGAGGATCAGCGGCAAGCCGGTCAGCAGCCAATGCGCCAGCGCCTTGGCCGCCGCGATCACGACTGCGGATTCGCCGCACAGCAGCATCTGCTCCAGAGAGCCATCGGCGTAATCGGCAGCATAGAGCTGGGTCACCGACAGCATGGCCGCGAGCAGCGCGCAGACCCACACGATGCCGGGGGCGATCTGGCGCAGCGTCTGCGCCTCGGGGCCGACGCCGAGCGGGAACAGGCTCAGCGCGACGCTGAAGAACGCGATCGGCAGCAAGGCTTCGATGCGGCGGCGCGCGGCGAGGCGCAGGTCGCGGATCAAGATGGCCGTGAATGCGCTCATGACGATGCGTCGTCGAGTTGCACGACCACCGGCTGCGGGTCGGCGAGCGTGAGCGCCTGGTGGCTGGTGAGCACCACGCTGCCGCCGTTGGCCGTGTGCCGCGTGAGCAGGCCGTTGAGCGTGGCGATGCCTTCGTGGTCGAGCGAGTCGAAGGGTTCGTCGAGGATCCACAGCGACGGCGCCGCATCGAGCGCCAGCCGAGAGAGCGCCACGCGGCGGTGCTGGCCTTGCGACAGCGTGCGCACCGGCGCGTCGCGGCGGCTGGCCATGCCGAACAAGTCCAGCGCGTCGTCCAGGCGAGCCGCGCTGTCGTCGCGGCCATGCAGGCGCGCAAGAAAGCGCAGCGACTCGCGCACCGTCAGGTCTTCCTTCAGCGCGTTGGCATGGGCGATGTAGACGAGCCGGCGTGCACCGCCGTCCCAGTCGACCCGCCCGGCCTCGGGTGTGGACAGCCCGGCCAGCAGGCGCAACAGGCTCGTCTTGCCGCGCCCGTTGGCGCCGCGCAGCCAGACCACCTGGCCGGGTTTCGCCTCGAACTGCAGGCCCTTGAACAGAATGCGGTCGCCACGGCGGCAGGCCAGGTCGACGGCGGCAAGTGTGGGCAAGGCAGGGGTCAACACAGTGCGGGGGTGGCTTTCGAGGCCTCGCATTGTCTGTCAGCGAAGTACCATGGCCCACACTCCCCAAGGCACCCCATGAACAAAGATCTGTTGAACGCCGCCGGCGCCATCACCGCTGCCCTCATCACCAACCCGTCGCCGGGCGTGTCGCGCTCCAAGCTGAGCGATGTGGGCACCCTGTTCGCGTCGGTCTACATCGAACTCGAGAAGTCGCAAGGCCTCGTCGACAAACTGCGCGCGCAAGGGGCGACGCCTGCACCTTGAGCAAGACCTACGTCGTCGCCGTTCGCGCGCTGTGCGAGTTCACGGCGAAGGCGGGCGACCTCGATCTGCGATTCACGCCCTCGCCTTCGGCGCAGGAGGGCCAGGCCGGCCACGCCGTGGTGGCGGCGCGCCGGCGCGGCACGCACTACCAGTCGGAGCTGACCCTCGCAGGCGACTACAAGCACCTCAGCGTGCGCGGCCGTGCCGACGGCTACGACAGCGTGCAGAACCTGCTGGAGGAAGTGAAGACCTTTCGCGGCGACCTGAACACCTTGCCCGGCAACCACCGCGTGCTGCACTGGGCGCAGGCCAAGGTGTACGGCTGGCTGCTGTGCCAGAAGCTCGCGCTGCCGGAGATGCGCATCGCGCTCGTCTACTTCGACATCGCGAGCCAGCGCGAGACCGTGCTGAGCGAGATGCACACGGCGCAGGCGCTGCAGCAGCATTTCGAGATGCAGTGCGAACGCTTCCTGCAGTGGGCCGAGCAGGAATTGGCGCACCGTGCCAAGCGCGATGCGGCACTCGCAGCACTGAAGTTTCCGCACGAATCGTTTCGCACCGGGCAGCGCGAGCTGGCCGAAGCGGTCTACAAGTCGGCCAGTCACGGCCGCTGCCTGATGGCGCAGGCACCCACCGGCATCGGCAAGACGGTGGGTACGCTGTTCCCGTTGCTGAAGGCCGCACCGGGCCAGGCGCTGGACAAGATCTTCTTCCTCACCGCCAAGGGCTCGGGCCGGCGCCTCGCGCTCGACGCGGCAAAGCGCATCCAGGCCGGCGCGCCCACCACGCTGCGCGTGCTCGAACTGGTGGCACGCGAGAAGGCCTGCGAGCACCCTGACAAGGCCTGCCACGGCGAGTCGTGCCCGCTGGCGCGCGGCTTCTACGACCGGCTGCCGGCGGCACGCGCGGCGGCGCTTGCACAGGCCACGCTCGAAAAGGCCGTGCTGCGCGAGGTGGCGCTGGCGCATCAGGTCTGCCCTTACTACCTGAGCCAGGAGCTCGCGCGCTGGAGCGACGTGGTCGTCGGCGACTACAACTACTACTTCGACCTGAGCGCGCTGCTGCACAGCCTGACTCAGCTGAACCAGTGGCGCGTGAGCGTGCTGGTCGACGAGGCGCACAACCTGGTGGAGCGTGCCCGCAAGATGTATTCGGCCGAGCTCGACCAGGCCGAGTTCAAGCGCATGCGCAAGACGGCACCGGCCGCGCTCAAGTCGCCACTCGCCAAGCTGCACCGCGCCTGGAATGCGCTGGCGAAGACGCAGACCGAGCCCTACCAGGTGCATGCCGGCGTGCCCGATGCGTTCAGCAGCGCGCTGCAAAAGGCCACCAGCGCCATCACCGACCACCTGGCCGAGCACCCGACGGCCGTCGACGCCGAGCTGCAGCGCTTCTACTTCGATGCACTGCATTTCTCGCGCGTGCTGGAGTTGTTCGACGAGAACTCGCTGTTCGACGTGACCCTCGCATCCCGCAGCGCTCTGCTCTGCCTGCGCAATGTGGTGCCGGCGCCTTTCCTGAAGCCCCGCCTCGAAGCGGCCCGCTCGGTGGCGCTGTTTTCCGCCACGCTGAGCCCACAGCGTTTCTATGCCGACACGCTGGGCCTGCCCGACGACACCGCCTGGATCGACGTGCCCACGCCCTTCTCGGCCGACCAGCTCCAGGTTCAACTGGCTGGTCACATCTCGACGCGCTACCAGCACCGCGACGCCTCGCTCGCCCCGATCGCCCGCCTGATGGCGCAGCAATACGCGGCGCAGCCGGGCAACTACCTCGCCTTCTTCAGCAGCTACGACTATCTGCAGAAGGCCGTCGCGCTGTTTCGCGAGCACGCGCCCGGTGTGCCGGTGTGGGAGCAGTCGCGCCGCATGGACGAGGCAGAACGCGAGCAGTTTCTCGAACGCTTCACGGCCGACAGCGAGGGCATCGGGTTCGCGGTGCTCGGCGGCTCGTTCGCCGAAGGCATCGACCTGCCGGGCCGGCGGCTGATCGGTGCCTTCATCGCGACGCTGGGGCTGCCTCAGCTCAACCCCGTCAACGAGCAGATGAAGCAGCGGCTGGGCGAGCGCTTCGGCGCCGCCCACGGCTACGACTACGCCTACCTCTACCCCGGCCTGCAGAAGGTGGTGCAGGCGGCCGGCCGCGTGATCCGCACGCCGGCCGACCGCGGCGTGGTCTGCCTCATCGACGACCGCTTCGGCCACAGCAAGGTGCGCCGGTTGTTGCCCGCTTGGTGGCGGGTGACGACCACAACTGGCACCGAGACACCGGCCACTTCCGACGTGTAACAGATTGCTCATCCGTTATGGTGCGCAAACATCAGGGCCAGCCCGGCCAAGGAGTCTCTCTCGTGGTATCGCTTTTTGCCTTCGTCGTGACGGCCTATGGCATGAATCCCTATCTCATCGCGACCTTCAGCAGCGGGCTCGCCTGCGAGTCGGCCAAGTCCGAGATCATCAGCGTCGCACTGAAGCAGAACCTGGCCGGTACCAGCACCTATGCGCTGGCACCGAAGAACCTGTCGTGCATTGCCACACCGGGCCTGGTGTCGGCCGGTGCCCGCCCGCCTGAGCCCACGCTGCCGCTGAAGTCGCCGCCCGCGGCGTCAACCAAGCGGCCGCCCAAGAAGTGACGTTCAGCCCCGCCTCTCGCGAGGGGCGCTTGCGCCGCCGCCTGCTGGCGTACGGGCCGTTCATCGTGACGCTCGGCCTGGTGGCCCTGCTCTGGGCCATCGTGCTCGTCTCATCGGTCGTCCAGCAGCAGCGCATCGCCGCCGATGCCCAGCAGCAGCTGCGGCTGGTCAACAACGCCGTGGTGCAGCACACCCGCGGGCTGCTGCAGGCCATCGAGAGCAACCTGCAGGTGCTCGACCACTGGGTGCAAGCCCACCCGCAGAACGATCCGCGGCAAGATGCGGCATTGTCTGAATTGATCTCGCGCCTGGACCAGGGCACCGACGGCCTGGTCAGCGTGGGCTTTGCTTCGGAGGCTGGTTCGAGCGTGGCGGTGGCCGGCACGCCGGCATGGCAGGCTGCGATGCCCGCCGTCGCGTGGCCCGAGACCGGCAAGACACGTTTCGGCATGTCGCTGCGCACCGAACCCGGCCAAGCCTGGCGTTGGCCGATCACACGCCGGCTCAGCCAGTCTGCAGGCGACATCGCCGGCGCCGTGGCCTGGGTCGACCTTGCCCGCCTGAGCGCCTTGCATGAAAGCCTTCGCGACCAGCCAGCCGGCGGGATCACGTTGACTTCGTCCAACGCCGTGGTGATCCTGCGCACGCCATGGATCGACAACCTGATCGGCACCGATCTGCGCAAGATGGCCCCGCTGAGCGTGCAGCCTGCGAGCGCGCCCCAGGGCATGTTTTCCTATGACCGCATGGGGACCGACGGGCAGGAGCGGATGGTGAGCTACGAGCGCCTGGGCCGCTACCCGGTGACCGTGTTCGTCTCGCAGGGGGTGGACGAAACCATGGCCACCTTCAATGCCCGGCGCAAGGTGCTGCTGACCGCGTTGAGCGTCATCACCGTGCTCGCCTTCGTGTTCTCGCTCGTGCTGGCACGCAGCCAGCGCGCCGCCCGGCGCAGCCAGGCCGAGTTCGCAGCGGTCAGCGCCGCGTTTCCGCTGGGGCTGTTCCGCACCGACGAAAAAGGCGAGACGACCTATGCCAACGACGCCTATTTCGAGAAGCTCGGCCTGCCGCGCGAGCGCATGGCCTGGGGTTGGAGCGAGATCGTCGAAGGCAGTCAGCGCGACGCGATCACCAAAAGCTGGCGCAAGACCGTGGCCGCGGGCCGGTCGATCAAGAACGTGCTGCACATCCAGCACCCCGTCACCGGCCAGGAGGCGGTGATGTCGGTGCGCACCGCGCCATTCGTGCTGGACGGGCGGGTGATGGGCCAGGTAGGCTCGCTGGAAGACGTCACCGAACGCATCCAGCAGCAGAAAGCCCAGCGCATGCTGACGGCGATCTTCGAGAAGAGCACCGACATCGTCGCCCAGGTCGATGCCGACGGCCGCATGCTCTACCTCAATCCGGCCGGCCGGGCGCGGCTGTCCATCGGCCCCGACGACTCCCTCGGCACCCTGCGCTACGACGACTTCACCCCCGCGCACCGCGAACTGCAGGTGCGCGACGAGATCCTCCCGGCGGCACTGGCCAAGGGCATCTGGGTCGGCGAAACCTCGGTGCTGGCCGATGGCGGCCAGGAGATCGCGGTGAGCGAGATGCTGATCGCCCACCGCGACGACCAGCAGCAGATCGAGACCTTCTCCATCGTGATGCGCGACATCAGCCGGGAAGTGCAGGCCCGCATGGAATTGCAGCGCAGCGACGCGATCCTCAACATCGTCGCCTCGACCCTGCCGGCCAGCGTGGCCGTGCTGGACGACCAGCAGCGCTACCTGTTCACCAACGACGCCTTCGACCGCCTGACCGGGCGCTCGCGCGGCAGCCTGATCGGCATGACCATGCGAGAAGCCTTGGGCGAGGCCGGCCATGAGTTCCGCCGGCCGCACATCGAAGCAGCGCTGGCCGGCCAGCGCACCATGTTCGAGAGCGAGCGCGGCCAGCCCGGCCACGCGCTTTTCCTCGAAACCACCTACATCCCGTTCCGCGCTGCCAACGGGCGCGTGGCGGGCTTCGTCGGTTTGGGGCAAGACGTCACCGCGCACCGGCTGCAACAGCAAAAGCTGCTCGACGCCTCGCAGACCGACCCGCTGACCGGGGTGCTCAACCGGGCCGGCTTCGACCTGCGCATCCAGGAAGCGCTGGCGCGCGCTCAAGCCAATCAGCACCTGCTCGCGCTGCTGTACCTCGATCTCGACGGCTTCAAACCCGTCAACGACGAGCACGGACATGCCGCCGGCGACACGCTGCTCTCCGAGGTGGCGCAGCGGCTGCAGCGCATGCTGCGCCCGTCCGACGTGCTTGCGCGCCTGGGCGGAGACGAGTTCGCCGTGGTGCTGGCCGACGCGAAGGACGCCACCGCCGCCCAGGCCGTGGCCCGCAAGATCGTCAGCACACTGGGCGAGATCTTCGAGGTCGACGGCAAGTCGATCCGCATCGGCGGCAGCGTCGGCGTGGCGCTGGCCGTGAACGGGCGGGACACGATCCAGGGTTTGCTACAGCGTGCCGATGCGGCGCTCTACCAGGCCAAGCGCGCCGGCCGCGGGCGCTTCGAAATGGCCACCGAGCCATAGCCCTTCAAAACTTGAAG
>Ga0307513_10012081_pt1 | contig 10681 bp, 8 predicted proteins | sample 15_EM_MG_FD_202174 | JGI IMG/M metagenome (GOLD analysis project Ga0307513, IMG submission 202174) | Populus trichocarpa ectomycorrhiza microbial communities from riparian zone in the Pacific Northwest, United States - 15_EM | ecosystem: Host-associated > Plants > Roots > Unclassified | place...
ACGGAAAAACTCACACCACTGGGCTGGACGGTCACGGTGAACGTCATCGGATAACCTCGCTCGCACAAAACGCAAAACAGCCCTCGATTTTGCCCGTGATCCCATGACCCTCCAGGCCAGCCAGCCAGCCCGCTTCAAACGGCCGACCTTGCTCATCGTCGGGTGCGGTGACGTGGGGCTGCGTGTGGCCCGGTTGCTGAGGGGTCGCTGGCGCTTGCTGGCGCTCAGTTCGAGCCCGGAGCGCGCACCGGCTCTGCGCCAGGCCGGCGTGCTGCCGCTGATCGGCAATCTGGATGAGCCGGGCACCCTGGCACGGCTGGGCGGCTTGGCGGATGCCGTTCTGCACTTGGCGCCGCCGCCGGGCCAAGGCAAGACGGACACGCGCACGCAACACCTGCTGCAGGCACTCGCGCGCAAGGGCCGTGTGCGGCGCATCGTCTACGCCAGCACCAGCGGCGTGTATGGCGATGCGCAAGGCCAGCGTTTCGACGAGACCCGTGCCGTCAACCCGGCCACCGATCGCGCGCTGCGCCGGGTCGATGCCGAAGCCCGGGTTCGCTGGTACGGGCGCGCGATGGGGGCGCGCATCAGCGTGCTGCGCATTCCCGGCATCTACGCCGGCGATCGTCCGGGTGGGCACCCGAGAGAGCGCCTGGCGCGGGGCACGCCGGTGCTCGCCGCGGCCGACGACGTCTACACCAACCATATCCATGCCGACGACCTGGCGCGTGCCTGCGTCGCGGCATTGCACCGCGGTCTGCCGCAGCGGGTGGTGCACGCGAGCGACGACACCGAGCTGAAGATGGGTGACTACTTCGACTTGGCGGCCGACTTGTGCGGCCTGCCGCGACCCCGGCGCGTGAGCCGGCAACTGGCGCAGGAGCAGCTGCCGGCAATGCAACTCTCGTTCATGAGTGAATCGCGGCGCCTGGACAATCGGCGCCTGAAGCGCGAACTGCGCCTGCGCCTGCACTACCCCACGGTAACGCAGGGGCTCGTGGCGTGAGCCTGTTCCCCGCCCCGCATGCTAGAGTTTTTGCTCCCTCCTCGCGCCTCATGACCACGCCGTTGAATCCCGATCTGCTTCGCCCCAGCCTGTCCGACACCGGGCAGATGGCCGCCGCGCCATACACCCTGCAGACGAGTTTCTTCTCGGCCTTCTTCGGTGGGCCTTTTGCTTCGGCGGCGATGCTGTTGCTCAACGCCCGGCGCCTCGGCCGCTTGCAGCGCGACGCGGTGTGGGCGCTGGTGATCGCCATCGCTTTTGCCGCATGGCTCTTCTTCGTCCACACCACCCCGGCGGGCCATGAGCTGCAGCTGAAGATGACCGAATGGGTGGGCGGCCGTTCGTTGGCCTTGGCCGAGCGCCTTGTGGCCCTCATGGCCTTCGGCATCAATGCGGCGCTGCACCGGCGCGAGCAGCGCAGCGCCGATCTCTTCGGCCTCAAGAGGCCGAACGGGTGGATCGCCGGCATCGCGCTGATCGTCTTCGGATTTGCCGCCACCGTGGGCCTGACGATGGCCCTGATCTGATGGACACCGAACTTTCTTCTCCCAACGACCGCGTGCGCCAAATCAGCGAGCTGCTGGACCGGCGCCGCACGGCGCAAGCACGTGTGCTGCTGAGCGAGGCGCTGACCACCCATCCCGACGACGCCGAACTGCTGTTGCAAGGCGCGCGCGCCGATGCGATGGACGACGACAACGCTTCGGCCCGCGAGACGCTGCAGCGCGTGATCGCACGCCAGCCCGAGCACTTCGGCGCACGTGCGTTGCTGCTCGCCTTGTTGACCGAAGACGGCGATCTCGTGCCTGCAGAACAGCTCGTGCTGAGCATGATCGAACAGTACCCGCAGACGCCCGATCTGTACGCTGCCTACGGCCGCGTGATGCTGCGTGCGCTGCATTTCGCGAAGGCGCGCGCGCTGGCGCAAGAGGCGCTGCGCATGGACCCGGAGAACGACTTCGCGCTGCGCGTGATGGCACTGTGCGACGTGATCGAGCTGCCGCGCGGCACCGACAGCGCGGCCTTGCGCCGCCTGCTCGCCCAGTACCCCGAAGACCGGCAGACGCTGAGCCTGGTGGTGTCGGCGCTGATCCAGAGCGGCGACCACCGCGCGGCGCTGCGGGGTGCGCGCGAGTTGCTGCGCAGCCAGCCCAACGATCCGCATTGGCTGTCGCTGGTGCAGGCGCTGTCGGTGCAGAACCACTGGTCCATGCTGCCGTTGTGGCCGCTGCAGCGCTTCGGCTGGGGCGCCTCGGTCGCGCTGTGGCTCGGCGGCGTGGTGGCAGTGCGCGTGCTGGGCCAGATGAACTCGCCGGCTGCGGCGTGGGCCTCCTGGGTCATCCTGGGCTACGTCATTTACTCCTGGGTGTGGCCACCCCTGTTGAAACGCTGGTTGCTGCGCTGAGCATCTGAGGACTCCCTTGAACGAACCCACTCCCCGCCAGGCGTTGGAGCAGCGCCTGCTGCAAGCACCTTTCGATGCCGAACTGCGCTTCGAATATGCGGAGCTGCTGCTCGCCGAGCCCGATGCCGCGGCGGCGCTGACCCAGGCCGATTTGCTGAGCCAGCAACTGCCGGCGCAGGCACGGCCTGCCGTGCTGCGCGCCCGCGCCTTGCTGGCGGCCCAGCGGCCGGCCGAGGCCTTGACGGCCTACACCAAGGCGCGTGTGCTGGCGGGCTTCGAACCCGTCGACGCGCTGGATGACCTCGGCGCCTCGGCACAGAGCAGCCGCGGGCCGCAACTGCAGGTGGTGGGCGGCAAGGCGGCCACGGCCAACGTGGTCGCCATCCAGAACGTGCGTGAAGAGAAGGTGCGTTTCACCAGCATCGTCGGCATGGAGGCGCTGAAGAAGACCATCCGCATCAAGATCATCGAGCCCTACCTCAACCCTGGCCTGTTCGCGCGCTTTCGCGCCCAGGCGGGTGGCGGCATCCTGCTCTACGGGCCTCCCGGTTGCGGCAAGACGATGATGGCGCGCGCCATTGCCAACGAGTGCAACGCGAGTTTCGTGTCGGTGGGCATCTCCGACGTGCTCAACATGTGGCTCGGCGAAAGCGAGCGCAACCTGGCTGCGCTGTTCGACAAGGCGCGTGCGCAGCAGCCTTGTGTGCTGTTCTTCGACGAGCTCGATGCGCTGGCCTACTCGCGCTCGAAGGCGGGCAGCGCCAGTGCGCGCACCGTGGTCAACGAGTTCCTGGCGCAGCTCGACGGTGTGGGCCGCGAGAACAAGGGCCTGCTGGTTCTCGCAGCAACCAACATGCCCTGGGACGTCGATTCGGCGATGAAGCGGCCGGGCCGCTTCTCGCGCCAGATCTTCGTGCCGCCGCCCGATGCCGCGGCGCGGCAGGCGATGCTGGAGATCAAGCTCACCGGCATCCCGATGGAAGGCATCGACTTCGCGCGCTTGGCCGCTGCCACCGCCCACTATTCAGGGGCCGACATCGACGGCCTGATCGAGCTCGCCAAGGAATCCGCACTGGCCGACAGCCTCGCGCAGCAGTCCGACCGCGCCATGGTGCAAGCCGACTTCGACGACGCCATCAAGCAGATGCAACCTTCGACGCTCGACTGGCTGCGCACCGTGCGCAATGTGGTGAAGTACGCGGGCGAAGACGCCAGCTACAAGGACGTCGAGGGCTACCTAAAGGAAACCAAGCTCTTGTGATGCTTGTGCAGTGGCGCGTCAGCGGCGGCGCTTGCCGAACGGTGGCAAGCCGCCCCAGTAGCGCAGGGTGATCCAGCCGCCCAGCGCGCCACCCAGGTGGGCGAGCGAACTGTAGGCACCGGCATAGACCGCGAACAGCACGGCCAATACGGCGAACACGATGACCAGCGTGCGCATCTTCATCGGGATGGGCGGGATGACCATCGTCACGGTGCGCGTGGGAAACAGCATCGCCGAAGCGAGCAAGAGGGCGTAGAGCGCGCTCGAGAACCCGAGGAAAGCGGAGCCCAGGTTGAACACCGACGTGACCACGAGATAAGTCAAAGCGCCTGACAGGATGCCCGCGGCGAGGAAGGTGAGATAGCGCTTGCGCCCCCACAACTGCTCCAGCTCGCCGCCGAACATCCACAGGGCCAGCATGCTGAAGAAGAGATCCTGGAAGCCTGCATGTACGAATGCATAGGTCAGCGGCTGCCAGGGCCAGAAGAGGGCGCTGTTGATCGGGAAGAGTGCAAACAGGCCGGTCAGGCCAACGAGGTTTTGCAGGCAGAAGATCGCCGTGCAGACTAGCATGAGGAACTGCGTGACGGGTGGAATCGGGAGCATGCGTGAGGCAAATGGAATAAACCGCCAAGCGTACCCGGTTTGCCGAGAATCCCCGCCGGGCTGTGGCAAAATCGCGCCCTCTGCTGCACCGGCCTCGGTGGCGAAATCGGTAGACGCGCGGGACTCAAAATCCCGTTCCGCAAGGAGTGTCGGTTCGATTCCGACCCGAGGCACCAACAACTTAGCGCGATGCGGTCTTCACCGTTTCCGCAAACTTCCGCAACCGCTGCTGCGCATTGGCTCGAGTCACTCCGAAGTCGGCCGGCTCGCTGAAGTGTCGATTCCGTTGAGCCAACGAAGAGGCCGATCCTGACCGGAACGGGCCCCTTCGCTGCGGGCGCCTGCCTTCTTCAGAACACGTGGCGAATGCCCGCCGTGAACTCGGTGATGTTGCGGTCGTCGGCGGTCGTCAGGCCGGCCGGCACCGCGCTGGCCCAGCGGTTGGCGTAGGTGTCGCCGTCGTTCTTGAAGCGCGTCAGCGCGGTATACAGGTTGGTGCGCTTCGACAAGTCGTACTGGTAGCCGACACCGAGAGCCTGGGTCTTGCCGTCGTTGACGTTCTTGGCCTTGTTCTGCACGTACTGCGCGCGCACCAGCTGCTTGCCGAAGCGATAGTCGCCGCCGACCCAGAAGCCCTGGCCGTCTGCATCCACCGCGCTGCGGTCGTTGACCGAGATCAGGCCGGCCGTGCCGTGCCAGTCGCCGTAGGTGTAGCCGACCGCGCCCGAGGTGGTGCGCACGTCCTGCGAGGTCAGGCCCTGCTTGTCGTCGACGAACGAGACCATCGCGTCGAAGCCGTAGCCGCTGTAGCGCGCATAGACATCGGCGACACGCTGGTCGTTGGTGCCGCCGGTGGTTTCACCGAAGCCCCACAGGGCGCCGGCCTTGAAGCCGCTGACAGTCGGCGACTCGTACTTGAGCGAGTTGTTGACGCGGGCCGGGCCGCCGTTGCCGGTGGCGCTGTAGGTCGTGCCGCCGCGCACCGGCTCATAGCCGCCGAAGCCGCCGATCACCGCGGTGCTGGCGCCGGTGGAGACGTTCGAGAACTCGCTGAAGTCGCTCGACAGGTTGTAGACGCTGCCGTATTGGCGACCCAGGGTCAGCGTGCCATAGGGCGAGGTGATGCCGGCGTAGGACTGGCGGCCCCAGAAGGCGTTTTGGCCATTGGTGCCGTCGTCGAGGTTGACGCCGCTTTCCAGCACGGCGAGGGCGCCCAGCCCGCCGCCCAGGTCTTCGTTGACGCGGATGCCGAAGCGCGAGCCCGACAGGCCGCCCGACTGGACGCGGCTCAGGTTGCTGGCGCCGTTGGCGAACTGCACGTAGGCGTCGGCGATGCCGTACAGCGTGACGTTGGTGGTGGATGGTTGTGCTTCCTGGGCAGTGGCTGCGGTGGAAGCAGCGAGCGCGACGGCGCTCATGGCAAAGGTGGCGAGCTTCATTCGATTCTTCTCCGATGGGTAGTTGGCAGCGCCGGTGCGCATGCAATGACGGGTCAAGCGAGGGCATCGTAGAAATCGGCCCGGCACGGGAGGCTGTCCGGCAGATGACGTGTTTGTCAGTCGCCGGTCATGTCGCTGTCAGCAGAGGTCGGTGGATCGGGCGCGAATGCCCCGCACCAGTTGGCCACTCACCGCCGGGTCAGATGGGTCTGTGAGCCATCTCGAGTGCCAGCAGTCCCTTGATCACAGGGTCGAGCAGCTGTGCCACGTCTTGTGCTAGCGCATCGATGTCTCCGGACGCGAGCAGGCATGCCCGCTCGAGGGCTGCGGCCTCTTGATGGACCGTGTAGACGCCGAGCGCCGCGGCCACGCTCTTGAGGTCGTGCGCCATGCGAGTTGCCACAGCCATGTCGCCCGCTGCGCGTGCGGCGTTGAAGCGGGCCGGGAAGTCGGCCTGGCCCTCACAGAACATGCCCAGCAAGCGCCGGTAGAGCACGTCGTTGCCCATCATGGCTGCTAGCCCGGCGCGGGTGTCGATGCCCGGCAGCGCGGCGAGCGGATCAGCGCTCGCATCGGCGTTCACCGCACCGGCCGATCCGGACGATGCGTTCGCCGCGTGGTGCACCCAGCGGACCAGCGTGGCAAACATGTCGTCGACCTTGATCGGCTTGGCGATGTGGTCGTTCATGCCCGACGCGAGTGCCTTCTCGCGGTCACCGACCATGGTGTTGGCGGTCATCGCGATGACCGGCAGGTCTTGCAGTCCGGGTTGCAGCCGCAGCGCACGGGTGGCGGCGTAGCCGTCCATGACGGGCATCTGGCAGTCCATCAGTACCCCGTCGAACCGCTGCCGGCCCAGCATGTCGAGTGCCTCCTGGCCATCGCACGCGGTGCTGACGACGACACCGGCGCGGCTCAGCACGTCGAGCGCGAGTTCCCGGTTGATGGCGTTGTCTTCTACCAGCAGGATGCGCACCCCGCTCAGGCGGTTTTGATGCCCGAGCATGGCCTCTTCGCGCTGCTCTGTGCGCGTGGGGTGGTGCGCCGTCAGGCCCAGCGCGGTGCTGCAGGCATCGAACAGGGTCGACGGCGTGACCGGTTTGGTCAGCAACGCGCCGACGCTGAGCTGCTGCTGGGCCAGGCGCCGCAATGCCTCGTCGCGGCCGAAGGCGGTCAGCATCAGCACGGTCGGTGTCGGGTGGCGCCGATGTTTGCGCAGGCCCAGCAGGCGGGTGCACTCCACGCCGTCCATGCCGGGCATCTTCCAGTCGAGCAGCACCAGGTCGTAGGGCTGGTCGCTGGCGTCGGCCAGCTCCACCAGGCGCAGCGCGTCCAGTCCGTCGATGGCGGTGTCGGCTTTGAGGCCGAGTGCGACGGTCATGCCGGCCAACACCTCGCGGGCGCTGGCGTTGTCGTCGACGATCAGTGCCCGGGTGCCGCGCAAGCCTTCGTGGTGCAGCGTGCGCGGCTGCGCAGCGGGCCTGGTCTGCAGGCCGAAGCGCACGCTGAAGTGGAAACGGCTGCCGCGCCCCGGGGCGCTGTCGACCGCGAGCTCGCCGCCCATCAGGCGCACCAGGTGCTGGCTGATCGCCAAGCCCAGGCCGGTGCCGCCGTAGCGGCGGCTGGTCGAGGCGTCCGCCTGCGAAAACGGCTGGAACAGACCCTGTTGCTGATCGACGCTCATGCCGATGCCGGTGTCACGCACTTCGAAGCGCAGCAGCACCGACGCACCATCGCGCTCGACCACGTCGATGGCCACCGTGATCTCGCCGCGTTCGGTGAACTTGGCGGCGTTGTTGCCCAGGTTGAGCAGCACCTGGTGCAAACGCGAGGGATCGCCCATCAGCGCTACCGGCAGCTGCGGCGGCTCGACGAACAGCAACTCCAGGCCCTTCTCCTCGGCGTTCATGCCGACCAGGTTGGCCAGGTCGTCCATCACGTTGCCGAGGTCGAACGGGATGAGTTCCATGTCGAGCTTGCCGGCCTCGATCTTCGAGAAGTCGAGGATGTCGTTGATGATGCCCAGCAGCGATTCGGCCGATCGGTGCACCTTCTGCACGTAGTTGTGCTGCTGCGGGTTGAGTCCGCTTTGCAAGGCGAGGTAGGACATGCCGAGAATGGCATTCATCGGCGTGCGGATCTCGTGGCTCATGTTGGCCAGGAACTCGCTCTTGGCCTGGCTTGCGACCTCGGCCCGTTGCGTCGCTTCGACCAGCTGGGCAGTGCGCTCGCGCACCGCCTCTTCCAGGTGATCGCGGTGGCTGCGCAAGTCTTCCAGGGCTTGCTTGCGCGACGTGATGTCGGTGATCAGCCCGTCGAATCCGGCCTGTGCACTGCCCTCTCGACGGGCACCGCTTTGCGGCCGCGCGTTGAGCTGGACCCAGATCGGTCGGCCGTCGGTGCGTGTCAGTTGCAGTTCCATGCCGGCAATCTCGCCGTCGCGCGCCAGGGCGGCGAACTGCGCGTCGATCTGTACCTGCGTGAACAGGGGGCGGTGGCTGTCGCCATTCACCGCCGTCATCAGTTCGGCCGGCGTGGCGTAGCCCATCAGCCGAGCCAGCGCCGGGTTGGCGCCGTGCAGGCCTCCCGATCGATCCAGGCGAAAGATGCCCTCTACAGAATTCTCGAAGATCCCGCGGTATGTCGCCTCGCTTTCGCGCAGTCGCCGAGCCGATTCGCGCAGCCGGTCGGCCATCGCATTGACGCGCACGGCCAGGCGCCCCAATTCGTCGCCGGACTCGACCTCGCAGCGCGCATTCAGGTCGCCGTCGGCAATGCGATCGACCACTGCCTCCAGGCGATTGATGGGCGCGCCGATCATGCGCCGCAGCAGCAAGAAGGTCGCCGCGTACAGCACGGCCACGATCGCGGCCACCAGCGCAAGAATGGCGCGGCGGGCCGCGACGACGGCCTGTTCGACCAGCGCGCGGGTCAGCACCACGCGGACTTCGCCGATCTTCTGCGCACTGGCGCCGCCGGGCGGCGCGTACTCGATCGCCTGCACGCGCACGATCGGGTTGACCAGGTCCTGCACCGGCAACTTGGTTACCTCGGACACCGTGCCATAGCCCACCGCCGTGACGCTGAATTGCGCGACATCGGGGTTGGGCGCCAGGGCGGCCAGCTGGCCGTCGATCGCGGCGCGATCGACGTTCCAGAGCGGATAGGCCACCGAGCGGCTGAACAGCTCGGCAATGCGCCCGGCGCGGCCTTCCAATTCCTGGAAACGACGCTCGCGCTCGCGTTCGATCAGCGCAAAGGCCGAGCCGGCCGCCACCAGCGCGACCAGTGTTGCCAGCGCCAACACCAGCTTGGTGTGCAAGCTGGTCGCCTGCGGAATCAGGCGGATCGGCCAAGGCATGTCAGGTGCTGCGCACGAGCGGCGCCAGGTTGAAGTCGTAGCGTCCGGCCTTGGGGTGGCGGGCCTTCGAATAGGCGCCGAAGTCCAGTGCGCCATCTCGTTCGTAAACGGCCTGGCCATAGCGCTGCGCGGTCTCGCGGTTGACCACGCACATGTAGTCGAGCTTTTGCGCCACGCCGCCGTGTGCGGCGAAATCCTGGCCGTGGTGGTAATCGTGCAGCATCACCATCGCCCACGCACCGATGAAGAAATGGCTGCCCAGGCTGGCCGCCAGGCCGCCCTGGGTCAGGCTTGTCAGCGCGTCCGGCCAGGCGCCCGTGCCGCCGACCAGTACCTGCGCACCGCGCGCCTTCACGGCACGCAGCGCGCCGAGCGCCATCGAGTCGTTGGCGGCCCAGATGATGTTGGTCTGCGGGTAGCGCGACAGCAGCACGTGCGTCTTGCTCTCGGCGTCGACGTTGCTCCAGTCGCTGAACGCCAGTTGAAGGATCCGGCCCCGCCCTGCGCGCGCGATGAAGTCGCTGACGCCCTGCGCGCGCTCCAGCGAGACCGGCGTGCTGCGGTCTCCGGTGATGCCGATCACCATCGGCTCGCGCTCGCCGAGCTGGCGAGACAGCTCCTCCATCAGGCGGTACTCGGCGCGTGCCTCGTCGGTCGTCGCGGTGCCGATCCAGTGGCGCATCTGCTCGCGCTCGTTGCCGATTTCGCGCCGCTGTTCCAGCGTCAGGTCGTTGTGGATCAGCAGCACCTTGGCCGGCGTGTGCGCCAGCATTCGCAGCATCTGCAGCGCGGCCAACTTCTCGTTGACCATCACGACGTAATCCGGCGGATTGCTGCGCCGCGCGACGCTTTCGGCCTGGCGCAGCATCAGCAGGTGGTCGCGCTCGGCATACAACACCTCGAGCTGCATCCCGAAGGTCTTGGCCGCGGCAGCCATGAAGCGTGCGGTCATGCGCCAATGCGGCCCCTTGCCGCGCTCGACGGGTTCGCCGGGATTCAGGAAGACGACGCGCGGCCCGGGTGGCTGCGGCTGCGGCATCACCCGCTCTGCCGTACACAACAGGCCGGCACCAGCAAACAAGGCAGTTCGGCGATGAATGGTGCGATCTCCGCAGCTTGACACCAACGTGGTGGCAGGCCAATTGGCATTGGATCATGCCAGTCTGCGCTTCACAACGCTGATGGACTCAGGTCCGAACTGCAGGGACCGACACCTTCCGCCGCCGGCCACCCCCGGCGCGGCGGTCGGCCTTGTCGGTCACGCGGCCCATGGCGCTCATCGCGCGGCCCTGCGATTCGAGCCGCTGCAGGCATTGGGCGAGAACATCGATGTGTTCGGCATCGACGGCAGAGAGCAACTCGATGTTGAGCTGTGCAATGCGGGGGAACAGCTCCGTGTACATCTGCCGCCCCGCTTCGGTGAGGCTCACATGCACGACGCGCTTGTCGACATCGCTGCGGCGGCAGCTGACCATGGCTTTCTTCACAAGCCCCTGCAGCGCGCGCGAGGTGCGCACACGGTCGAGCTGGAGACGGTCGGCCAGGGTGGACGAGGTGATGCCATCCTCCGGATACAGGCTCGCGATCACGCCCCATTCACGGC
>Ga0307513_10012083_pt1 | contig 10679 bp, 3 predicted proteins | sample 15_EM_MG_FD_202174 | JGI IMG/M metagenome (GOLD analysis project Ga0307513, IMG submission 202174) | Populus trichocarpa ectomycorrhiza microbial communities from riparian zone in the Pacific Northwest, United States - 15_EM | ecosystem: Host-associated > Plants > Roots > Unclassified | place...
TAGGGTCCTTGATCTGGAAAAACCAAGGTCTTTGATTCCTGAGAAAAAGGAGAGTAGAAAGCCGGAAGAAAATCAACAATAACAAAAACAAAATCTCTTGAAAGAGGGAATAACATAGCCAAAGAAACTTAATTCAATATTTTTTTCCTAGTTACTTTCCATTTTGCTAATGAATATATTTTAAAAATTTTACAGGCTCTTGTTTCAGAATTCTTTACTAGTGGATTGACAACTTTTATTCATTGTGATGACTTTCAAGAACTTCTGTCGAAGGATGCGACTATCAAATTAATGTCTTGCTGATGCAAGTATTGTCCTTGATGAGTATGTTTTTGCGTATATATACAACCTTTTGTGTCTATATTTTTAGCTAGCATGTCCTATGACTTGCTTGATGTCTGAATTAATTTTTTATATGATTGTGGGTTGTGTAAAGCATTCGGTCTCTCTCTCTCTCTTTTTTGTTTTTTTTTTTCATATTATTCTCTCTTACTATAGCCATTCTTTGCTTCTTGAGGTTAGTAATTTTATATCTTATTTGGAATTAGAATGTATAACTCCTAGCTAAAGGTTCTCCTATACTGCAAAAAACCACTTCTATACGTTGATTTTTTTTTTTCTTTATATGTTCCAAGTGACTTAATAAAAAAAAAAATATATTATTTTTCTTAACACTATCAAATATCAGAAAATAATTCACTTTCTAGAAAAATACTTTCTAAAATAAAACTACTTTTCAATAAACAAATAGGGTACGAGATAAAAACATAAAGAAAGCAAGTAAAAGAAAAAGAAAATGAGGAGACGGGAGATACAAGAACTGAAAGGAGTTAGATATATATCAACTGAAATAGAAGGGATTAAAAAAAGAAAGAAATTGAGAATACATTAGTAGTATTCTCGCAACAGCAATAACGTTCACCAAAGAATGGAGCTTAGTAGAGGAAGGATTTTATGCAATATAAAAAGAAGGGAAACAAAAATAGGCACTTGTGTTGGCAGCGACAACATCGAGTTCTAAGTTTACAGCACCACAAAACATAAACAATGATGGTCCATTCGCACGTTAAGAATTAGTTCCACTTACTTTTAATTACTAAGTATAATTAATCTATTACTCAAATCTCTAAACTAGTGCATACTTTAATATTTTTAATTTCTTTTAATTACTAGATGTTGACTCTACTTTTCAATATTTTCCGTTTAATTTTGGAAGTCATATTCTTTGTGTCGGTTGAGACATGAGCAAAAAATGCAAACTGATGAATGTTTGCTGCGATAATCTACTAAGACTTTTTCATGGCTACCACTTTTGCAAGGTAGCATATTGCTCTAGATATAGTGGTTTCGCCAAAACGGTGTAAAAACTGAACTAGTTAAGCCTTGTCCAATTTGACATAGGTTCTGCACTTTGTTTTAATGTAATTTATGACTTTAAGTTTCGTAACACAATGTAATTTATGACACTCTTAACTTTAGTCAATGTAATAAATTAATGTTTCTTATATTGCCAAAACCCCAAAAAAATCCAAATTAAAATCCAATAAAGAGTCAAGAAAAAAAAAAAAACCCAAACAATACTAGGATCATCCCAAGAAAAGCTCAAAACGGCTAGACACATTTAATAATAATAATAATAATTAAAAAAAAAAACACCAAAACAAGCTACAAAATCCGAGTCTTATAACAGAAAAACACAATTAAAAAGCCCATTAGCTTATCCATTTTTTTAATAATAAAAAAGTGAATCGAACCTTAGTGTGAACTAGTTTTAAGCCCCGTTTGTTTGCTGAAAAGTAGTTTTTTTTGGAAAGTGAATTCCAGAAAAATGAATTATTTTCTGATGTTTGGTAATGTAATGAAAAATAAGTTAGAAAACACTTTCAAGTGTTTGGTTATGTCATGAAAAATAAGCTGGAAAATAATTTATTAATGTTTTATTTTTCTCAAGTTTATTAAAATAATAATAAAAAAATCTTACAAATTAAAAGTTGAATGAGAATGAAATTGAAAAAAATAATAATTTCATAAATTATCTCAAATAAAATAAATAATAATTAAAATAATAGAGATCAAATCTAAAAAATAAAAGATGAAGAAATTAAAATAATAATAATTAACATTTCATAATTATTTCAAATAAAATAAGTAACAATCAAAAGAATGAAGACCAAATTTGATACATAAAAAATTTCAATAAAACAATAATAAGAAAAAAGCAAATAACAATTATAAAAATGAGGACCAAAGTTAATATAAAAATTAAATTTTAAAAGATGAAATTGAAAAATAAATATTCAAAACAAAATATATATAGCAATTAAAAGTTTGAAGACCAAATTTGATATAATCAGCAAATAATATGACATTTCTAAATTTTTCACAACTTCCGGAAAGTGTTTTCCGCCTAAATTTTCCAGAAAAACACTTTCCTAGAAACCACGTCAAATTTTTCTTTGACTGGAAAGTGTTTTTCGTTGACCAACTTTTCTAATGACAAATAAACACAGGAAAGTGTGGAAAATTATTTCCTATAAAGTGAATTCAGGAAAACAAACGTAGCCTAAAACTTGCGCTATGTCTCAAGTATAATTCCAAGTTAATATTTAACATTATAGAAGAATGTACTAATATTATAAATATATTTTATTATATTGTTTATTTTAATTGACAAATACAAAAACACTATTTATATTTAATAAAATAAATTTAAAAATAATTAAATCAATCAATTATGAAAGAATTGTTAATGTTATTTAGATGGGTATGCGCATATATTTAATACTCTCTTCTTCTTCTTCTTTTGAATTCATGCTTTTTACTATATATCAGTTTTTTTTTTCTCTCAATAACAAATGATTATTTTTTTAAAATACATCATACATATACAGTTTATTCATACTAAATATAAAATATAAAATATAAAATATATAAATATAAATTAAAATAATCACTTTGAAACATTATAAAAATACAAGATAATTAAAAAATAATAGCTACTATTTAAAAAAATGAATAATTTTTTTTTTAAAAATCAAGAGACAGTATATTAATTTAAATTGAAATAAAAAAAAACTAATGTAAACTAAAAAAATACATACAAAAGAGGGAGGGAATTGATTAAATGTTTTTTTTTTTGCAAAAATACATATTAATTGTATATATTTTATTCACACAAATTACACAATATCATAAATAGTTATTTTGGGTATTATTCATTCTCTAAGAGAGTTGATAAATAAATATAAATATTTGATTTGACTTTGTGACTAAGTTATATTACAAGACCAATAATTTTTACTATTAATATCTTGACTTAAAAAATAATCATTCTCAATAAAGTTGGTTGAATAAGATTAAATTATATCCCTTAGAACCGTATATGCACTTTTATATGCATACAGTTCATCGAAAATCGTGAACAAAATAATCAATATGTAGATTCCATTAAGCAAATGGGTTTTCCCTCTTTTTTTTTTTTTTTTTTGAGTTTTCGTTTACCTATAAATAATAATAAAAAAAAACTCATTAAACTTATCAAACTAACTTCTAATTGAAGTATTCTTTCATCAAGATCCAATTGATGGGCTGTAAAAATTTGTTTTTGTTAATATTGTAGAAAACTGTTATACTTTTATTGGGAAAAAAAAGTAAAAATTGAATGATATATAATAAAATAATATCTAAAATGTATTTTAATTAATTTTATAAAATATTATTTTAGTAATATTTTAAATTAGTTAATTTAAAAATATATATAAATTTAAATTAATGAAAAACCAAACAAAAAAAACCAAAAACAAGTAGACATGTGAGGATAGCATAAATTAAAAAAATCCTAATGTACGTCTGGTTTTTTTTCCTAAGGTCATCGTCTCCCTTTTTTTATTTTTTTAATTAAACAGGCATGCTTTTGCACAAAATCTAGTCACCATGTTTGGTAAAAAATCAGATATATTGGTTTTCTCTCTAAACATCTCATTTTCAAATTCTTTTCAACTAAAAATACCTTCTAAATACTATAAAAACTAATACAAACTACTCAACAACCCCAAAACAACAAAAACCACTTGAAAAATAAAAATAAATTGAATCCTAAAATTCGAAACTTCGAAACGTAACCCGATTTGCCTATCTCGCCAAGTTTAGAGGGAAAAGCCACCACCATTGGCTATATTCGGTTGCTAAAATCATGACAAATCGATCATTTTCTTATCTTTTATGTCATTTTTTTTACAAGTTTTTTTTTAAAAAAATTTAGGGACTGAAAATAAATAAAATAAACTCTTCGATCAAAATAAAAATTATCATGAATTTTGGATGAATGACGTGTTTTCTTTATTGTTTTACATTAATCCTTTGTCTTTTAATTTGATATTCTTGTGATAATATGAATCTAATTTCATCTAGCTATAGAAAGATTATTTATATGAACATTATATGAAAGCAACTACATTACAGTATAATCGGTTATTAATTTGATTCTATTTATATTTTAAAAACAATAATGGATGTTTTTTTTTTTATTTATCTATATTCAAACCAAACCTACGTGATCAATGCTCACCCCGCCACAAGTGGCAACCTTATTGAAGAAATTTTCCCTGGCCAGTGTGTGCAAGTGTCCTCCATGCATGCCCGCACTGTGCCTTCGCCCCTATAGGATGAGAGTTTGGTTCAAGAGGAAGTTTCGGAGATGGTTCGACAACTTTGTCACGGGACAAGTGAAAATAACATATGAAACTTCGCCAACATTCACAAGAAATTTCCCAGCCCTAGGCATGCATGCATCATCAACTTGTCTTCTTGTCCATCTCATACTAATATTACTCCATTAATTAGTTTTATTTTTTTTCCCTTCAAATTCTGGACAACAAAATTTCAAATTCTCGTGGAAAGATCAGGTCAACTGCAAGAATTCATGCATGATTATGTTTCATGATCTTGGATTTGTTGAGATCTCAAAACCCGAGTTTCAGTTACCGAGATTTCTCTTCGAATTTCACCGAAAAAAGATCTTCAGTTACCACTCTTGATTTGCAAAATTTTGAATGTTGTATAGTCTATCCATCAATTCAAATTCACATAATTAATTACTCCATCAGTTTTCTCCTGAAACTCTTTCCATCATCACCCTTTTCAAAGTAACAATAAAAAGAAAAAAGAAAGGAAAGGGGAGAGAAGATTTTTCTGCATATTATGTTATTATGGCCGGAAAAACTCAAAGCCTGCCACAGCCAAACGGACATGCTCATAGCACTGCCATGACCATACTTCTTTAATCATTTCCGATTACAATATATAGAGAAAAAAGAAGGAAATGGATATAATTAGACATGCTATGACAAGTTAGCTAGATCAAAGACCCCACGTTGAACTAATCTTTTATCTGACAGTGCTGGCAACAGCATAAGCCCAAGACTTGAGATGCTCTTTCATGGCCATACCATCATTTAATGGTGGCATCTTCACTTGATGTTGTCGTTGACTTCCAAACATCCCATACCCCCTTGCTTCCTCATCGTTAAACATCCCAAATCCATAATCTAATTTGTAATAATCACTACTCTTATCAAAGCCTAAACCAAGCTCTCCCAGTATCTTTCTCTTGCTTCTCCTCCTCCTCCTTTCCCTTCTCTTTCTCTTCTCTTCTTTCTTTGTTGGCTTTGGGATTTCCACTCCTTCGATCTTGATATTTGGCTGATCCCCATTATGTTCTTCGATTTCAGCTGCAAGGTCGCCACATTTGAGACATTTTGGGGTAAAAAACTCAGGTTTAGGTGAGTCCTCATGATTTTGAAGGCTAGTTTGGAGAACTGGGGTCATGGGTTGTGGCGAGTCTTCTTTGGTTCTGTTTCTAGCATGAGAAGCTCTTGATGAAACCACATTGGTGAAGAACCATAGAGATTCTAAGCTCTGAATGAGCTGAGAACCTTCCATGGCTATGAGAGACAAACCAAAGACCCAAGAACACACATTCACATTCACATGAAGTTTTAGCCTGTATAAAAAACAAAGGGAATCTGTTAATTAATTATGGAAAGACAGAAGAGAAGAGCTTTGCAATTTTTTTATTTTATAATAAAAGGATGTGACCGCGACATTCTCGTTTTGTATTTGGCAATGACCAGAATACCCACTTTTCTTATGACACATCAAGGAGGGGTAATTTGGTACATTGGCAAAAAACCACTTATTACTCAAAACCAAGCCAGTGGGCGGTATGGGGATTTGCGACGCCGTAATTACAAGAGAAGGAAGACGAGTTTCATCCAACGGTCGAAAGCAACGCGCATAGAGGCTACCAGTCAGTTCTCAGCTGTTACCGGTTACAAGCTTAAAAAAAAAAAAAAAGAGAAGAGTTTTATTATTATTTTTAGCGATTTCTTTAGCAATTATTATAATGTAACGGTCGAACCATATATTAAAGAGCGAAATTTATGTATCCAGGAGAAAAAAAAAAAAAAAAACAGACGGGGAATCGCATAATTCAGCCCCATTGTTTATGTTGGTTTGGCGAATGAGTCACTAAAATTTCATCAATTTTATCTTTATATTCCCCACATTTTATCATTTAATTTAATTGGATTGATTGTAAGCAATGCAGCCTTTTCTTTATAATATAATTTTTTTATATTTTATTTACTATTTAGGATAAAATGTGATAAATTAATACGATGAGATATTTTTATATGCAAACCGACTTATCACAAATAAAAAGAATGTCGAAGCATATATTGTGTCGGATCATTTGCAATTTAATGTTAAGAGTTTACATCTTCCAACAACAAAAACAAACCGGCCTTTATATATATATATATGAATTGGAAGCACATGACTCGTAGTTTAGCATTAACGCCATTTAACCCTTTTCAAACAAAATCAACCGATTGGCCTCTAATTAATTAACAGTTTTTGCGTTGGATATTGATGGAGAACCAACACCGAACCCACGAATGAGAATGAAAGGGCTGCAGATCTTGTCCAAGAAGTAAAAAAGAAGGCTTAAAGAGGCTACGAAACCCAGCTAAAGAAGAAAGGCTACAAATCAACCCAGCAAATGAAAGGCTCAAAACCGAGCCGAAGAAGGAGAAACGAGGGGCTCAAAATTGAGCATAGTGATGAAGAAAATGGGCTACAAGCCGAGCCCAAATGATGGAGAAAATGACATCAAAACCGTGTTTAATAATGCTGAAAAATAGATTTTTCGTGTTTCGGAAAACTCTCCTTTCTATGATGAAATGACTCGTCACCGTCATGGGCATGCCAAACAATGTTTAGGCACGCTCATGCAGCTGCGATCGCCCACTTGAATGCTCTATCTTGCAAGATAACAGTGCAGTCATGCACCTAAATGTCTTGTTTCACAAATTAACAATGTGATCATCTACATGGTTGTCTCGATTTACAGGTTAGTTATACAAAGGTCATAATAAAAGTAATTAATGATTTCTCTATGCTTAAGCATTTAACTTTTTACAAGACAAAGTCAATAGAAAACTAATTTGAATAGGAATAGCAGTGGAAAATCTAATTTTACAGAAAAGAAAGATGAAATATCTTTTTTGATAGTTTCTGAAAAATATATTGTTAACAAACAACACCAAAATCAATTTCCATAAGGAAAATCATGGATAATAAAGAAGACATTGGAACTTGTACATTATGATATTTATGGACTAATAACTCCATTTTATAATCGAGATGAACGATATATAATCATTTTTATTGATTATTATAGTAATAAAAGTTAGGTTTATTTTTTATAGAAGAACCTAAAGGCTTTAAGAGGTATAAAACACTTTTGAGAATGAAGCTACCAAACTAATAAAAGTTCTTCGAACATATCATGGTAGAGAGTATAACTCATATGAATTTGTAAACTTTTTTTGAGACCTATGAAATCAAGAGGCAATTTACCGCATCTTATACTCCTTAATAAAATAGCGTTTGAGAAAGAAAGAATTGCACTATTATGGATATGGTTCAAAGTCTTCTGACAATGAATGGCCTACCAAAAAATTATTAGCCTGAAACAATAAAATGGAGCATATATTTGAATAGAATTTCCAATATTGCTATTAAAGATAAGACATTAGAGAAAGTTTGGAGTGGACTAGACCAACAATAAATTATTTCAGAAGTTTTGGGTTTATTGTCAATGCCTATATTTCAGACCAAAAGAAGAAAATGTTTGATGATAAAGGAGAAAAAAAATATTTTTCTTGGTATTAATGATTATTTAAAAATTTATAAACTATATAATTCTAACACCAAGAAATTTGTTTTTAGTCATAATGTTATTTAATTTTTATGAAGCTAAATTCTAGACATGGAGCAATAATGGTGTTAAACAAAATATTTAAGTGGATTTAGATGGTGAAAATAAAGAGAAAAAGGGAAAAACCAATGAAGGATGCACCATAACTAGTAAATGATTAAAGTACACTTGTAACCTAGCAAAAGATAAACACCGATAACAACATGTTAGATAAAGTCCTGCATGGATGAATGATTATAAGATAACTAGATTCAATCAATATGATGATTCATTTATTCATTTTGCTATATTCTTGAATTGTAATCCTATGATTTTTGAAGAAGTTGTAAAAAGAACTAAAGTAGCAAAAAGTTAGTACAAAAACTATTAACTTGGAATGGGTGTTGAAGAAAAACTTGAAAGAGAGTTGTGAAGTCAAAAAATATAAAGCACATGGTAGCTAAAGATTACAAGCATGCGTATATTATCAATTACAAAGAAGTTTTTGCTCTAGTTGCAATACATGACATAATTAGATTGATTATTGTTTTGGTAGCTTAAAATTCATGATCAATTTTTTAATTGAATGTGAAATTAACATTTCTACAAGAAGCTCCTAGTTAAAGGAGAATACTTCATTACTAAACCGAGTATTTAAGAACATTAGTTTACTGAAGAGGTTGTTAAGATAGGAAAATCATTCCTAGATCAAGTAAGAATTCTAGTCTAAAAGGATTTATGTTTAAAATCTTGTTTAACTGGTATTTAAAATCTTTATTAGTTTAGATCAGGTTAGTTTGATCTTATTTTTATCTTATAATTTCTTTTTATGAAAGAGTCATGCATAATTTACAATGAATAAGACAAGGGAGTTTCAAAATTATTTGTGTTTAAGTTTTCAATAAAATAAAAGTTAAAAAAAAAGGGGGCACTTTATGTTAGTTTTTACAAGGAAGGCATGGTAGGATCTTGGATGTAATATAAAACATAAAATAAATTTTTTAAAAAATAAATTGATAGAGCCCATATATTTTAGCAGTACTAAATGAAACTTACCCGATAGTAAATTCAATTAGTAAAAGTATGGATGTTTTTTAGAAAAAAGTTAATAGTGTTTTTTATTAAGTTCTATTTTTATTTGGATTTAGTTAAAAATGAAATGAACATGTAAAATTAATTAAAATTCAAATAACATCTCTAAATAAACATTATATGATGAAAGTGAACCAAAAACATTATAGTATTTAGTGACATGCTATTAGTTACTTCTTAGGATCTACTTTGAAGAAAAAAAAAACAAACATGATAAGGAGAGAATATGAAATTTATAACCCATCAAAAGTGATAAAAATATCTTCACATAGGATTTCTCTCTACTAGTTGTATGTCTTTATTTTTTTAAAGTTGATCCAAAAACTAATTAATAGGAATAACTAATAGGATATCATCAGTTATTCCCTGAGCACCATACAATTACTCGAGGTGAACCTTTTTCTTTTTTTATTCCCATCGAAACAAAATCTCTCATTTCCATTCTCCTTTATACTAAAACAAAATGTTTATCTATTCATATTTTAAATACTCTTTGTTTATTGAGTGTGTTCAATTCAAATAAACAAAAGGCTCCTCATGGAAAGAGAAACTCTCGGATGCTAAAGTAAGTAGGTGTATGAGAGAATTGAGAGAAAATATAAACAAAAATTATTGAAAAGTGAAATTGTTGAGTAGCAGAAATTGTGACTTGTTGTGTATACTTGATGATCCAAGATATTTATTTATAGACTTTGGTCACGTCTGCTTAACTCGAGAGTAGCATGAAAATTGACTGGTAGAAACATTGGTATTCACCAAAAGTTGTAGCGCCTTGCATTGTCATCGGTAGAGAGGTAGATGAATGTCAATGACTTGTTAGCTAGAAATAATCATTAATTGAGAGAGAGAGAGAGAGATGGTGCTAGATTGCATTGAATGTGGTGTGTTTTTGCATTATCAACTATTGACTAGAAAATATAGTGCTAACCCTATGTAAAAGTGTGTATTTATAGAGAATATTTCAGCAAATTATAATTTTTTTGTGTTTTTATGTTGTGCTCGACGTGGAGTTTTGACTTCTCAAAACTCAAAAAAATTCTTTGAGATGCATGGTAGTAGTTGAAATTTTTTTCATGGTATTGAATCGAGGCAGAATAATTTTTCAAGGTTAAAACAAAAAAATGGGAGGTGTGGTCTAAATGAGCCTTTAAAAAAAAAATGTGCACCATCAGATTCCATGGTAAAACTTGGAATTTCATATCATAAGGTCTCCGCTCATTCACAAGGTTTGAAGACTTGATTCCCTGATATCTAAAGTGCATGGGAGGTTTTCAAAAGTCCAACTGTGATAAAGAGCGCTTTATAAAAATATTTTGTATTTTAAAAT
>Ga0307513_10012084_pt1 | contig 10679 bp, 6 predicted proteins | sample 15_EM_MG_FD_202174 | JGI IMG/M metagenome (GOLD analysis project Ga0307513, IMG submission 202174) | Populus trichocarpa ectomycorrhiza microbial communities from riparian zone in the Pacific Northwest, United States - 15_EM | ecosystem: Host-associated > Plants > Roots > Unclassified | place...
TATCAGAAAAATAATAATGTATATGATTGAACCCATGGAATCTTTAAAATTTATGGTCAAGTCTTTGTTCATGTAATTCAGCATCTTTTGTTAATCTTTTGCATTTAATAAAGCTAAAGTATCAGTATGAAGGGCAAAAGCTGATAGCTTACCCTCCATTTCTTGGGTCCAATCAGAAAGCTATTAAATTAACTTGATGTGCATATTTTATGTGAGATATTGAAAAGAAATAAGAGAAAGTTCACCTATTAAACTTGATGTGCATCATACACACACACACACACTTTATAATCTTAAAATCTTCAAATTTAACGAATATTTTTTTTTTATGAAAATGTTGATATATAAAAGAATATAGTTAATTTTATGGTTTGTATAGAATAATAGTTGTTGTAAGAATATGTTTTTAACGTAATTTCAAGCTATGTTTTTAATGAAAAACAAAGATTGGTAAAATTTAAAATTAATAAAATACAAATAGTTTAAAATGTAGAAATAACTTATTTTGGATTCTCTCTATATTATTCCTTGACATGATTTTTAAGAGGTGAGAATTACAAAAAGAAAATAATTATTGTACTAAAAGTTTCTCTATATTGTTAGAACCTTAAAGAACCCATACGTATTATATTAGGATAAGTGAAATATCAAAATCTTTATTTTATTTTCCATGCCCTTGCGCATGATTACAATTATTTTCTTTTTAAAAAGTGATTTTTGTTTTGAATTCTAATAAATAATTTTTTGATAGTTCTCATATATAATTAAGTACAAGCTATATATTGTTACAGAATGTTTTGTCACGAAGATATTCTTTTTAATACTCTGAATATTAAATTGTTAAGATTTAAGTATATTAAAGAATTATATCCCAATAATAATGATTTCGGTACCATATATGTTGAGTATGGAGTTTCGGCCAATGATAATTTTTTTTGGCATGATGGATTTTTGTTTAAGAAGAATAGATTAATATGTGTGCTATGCATGAATTACTTATAAGGGGAGCTCATGAAGGAGGTTTAATGGGGCATTTTGAAATTGTTAAGACTTTAGAAGTTTTACATGAATATTTTTATCAGCCTAACATTAAAAGAGATGTGCAAATAATTTGTGATAGATTCATAACTTGTAGACAAGCTAAGTCTATAGTAAAGCCTTATGTGTTATATACACCTTTACTTGTTCCTAAGAAACCTTGGATTGATATTTCTATGGATTTTATTTTGAGTTTACCTAGGTCTAGAAAAAGAAGAGACTCCATATTTATTACTATATAGATATATTTTCTAAGATTATACATTTCATTGTTTGCTATAAAACTAATGATGCAATAAATATCAAGACCTTTTCTTTTGAGAGGTCATTCGGCTTCATGGTGTTTCTAGGAGCATTGTGTTTGATTGAGATGTTAAGTTTTTAGTTACTTTTGGAAGGTTTTGTCGGGTAAGTTAGGGACTAAACTTTTATTTTCTACTACTTGTCACCCACAAATAGATGGTCAAACTGAAGTTGTGAACAAGACTTTAACTCAATTATTAAGAGCTATCATTCAAAAGAATCTTAAAATTTAAGAGGATTGTTTGCCTTTTATTGAATTTGCATTTAATCATAGTGTGCATTCTACTACTGATTATTCACCATTTGAGATTATTTATCATTTTAATCCTATAACACCATTGAATTTGATTCCTTTACCTATTGATGAAAAGGTTAGTCTTAATGGTAATAAAAAAGCATAGGTAGTGAATGACTTACATGCAAAGATTCAACAATAGATAGAGAAAAAAGAATGAACAATATGCATTCAAGGCTAATAGAAGACGAAAATTAGTGAGGTTTGAACCAAGTGATTAGGTTTGGGTGCATATGAGGAAGGGAAGGCTTCTCGAACAAAGGACATCTAATTTAATACCTCAAGGAGATAGTCCTTTTTAGATTATAAAATCGATCTACCAAGTAGGTATGGTGTTAATGTTACATTCAATGTTGTTGATCTCTCTTTCTTTGATGTAGGTAATGATTCGAGATCAAATTCTTTTGAAGAAAGAGGAAATGATGTGATCCAAGAACCACCAAATGATCCATTGAAGGTTCCAATTGATCTAGTGACAAGGCTTAGGGTTAAAAGATTTAAAGAGGCTTTCAATGGACTTCTTTAAGATACATGAGTTAAGGTGGACTTCAAGAAGGTAATAAATAATGAAGAGCAAGCCTTAATTAATCTGATTCATGTTCAAGAAGGACTTGTTTGTGGAACCAAAGCCATAACTCAAGGATTGGGATACAAAGAATCAAATCAGACAATTTGACATTTCTTTACTATTTTGATCATAACTGGAGCTCCAAGTCACATTTTGATGCGATTCTAGTTGGGCTGGAAACTAGAATTCCATACATTTCCGATGATAAAAGGAACACATTCTAATTCATCAAGACCAGAGAGAACTATTTATTTGAAGTTGAGCTTTGAAGCTACCAGCAGATTACGAGAAAAACTGACATGGTCTTATTTTAATTAGTTGAGTTGTTGATCTATCTTTGTTTTGTGTGGCAACACTTATTTAAGTTTCAGATTTGTTTATTTTATTTATTTTAATTAGTTTGGGCTAGTTTTAACTTTGTTTGGGTATCATTTAAATTGGATTTATGTGTGACTCATTAGGGAAACTAGGGTTACTTAGCTTTCTAGAATAAGTACTCTTTCTTTGTGAACAATATTTCAAAAAAAAAAGATTTTTGCAAAATAAAAATATTGTCTCTCTTGGTTCTTGATTGAATTTCAACTCTTCAAATAATTGGCAAATCTTTACTAGTGATTTTATACTTCTGTTGCTCGTCTTCATGTGTAGGCATTATGATTAGGTGGTTTATAGTCTTGTTACCTTGGAGCAAGTCTTTCATTGTGATAAGCTTAATTTCATACTCAAACTTGGGTTAGATAGATCTTGGGTTCGTGAATTCTATTAAGTTCAGCTAAGGTTCGCATCAATACTAGGTGGCGACTCCTATTCTTTGGTTTCATTGATAAAGAAAAATAATTCCTTATTCTTTTCACCCACACCCTTTCACGCTAAATCTCGTTTTGAAAGAACGATCGTCGCGACGCCGCACACGTGTAACATAACATATGACTAAATAGATTTTTTTCTCTTAATATAATAAAAAATTACTTTTTATTTTTATTAGAAAATATAGAGTAAGCTATTGAGTTGTGGCCTTCATACTGATGTTTTAGCTTTACTAAACTTTCCCTACTTGATGCTGCAAAAGATCGATATAATTGAAACAAAAGATGCTGAAAATGAACAAAGACTTGACCATAAGTTTTAAAGATGCATTATTACTTCTCAATATTTACATTTCGCGGGTCCAGTCATTTGGACCCAAGAAATATAGAGTTAGCTATCAACTTGTGGCCTTCGTACTGATTCTTTACCAAGGCATTACCTTTATTGAAACAAGAATATAGGAGTACAAAACAATTCAATGTTAGCCATTATTAATGGTCAGGGTTGGTATTAATCGACTCTCATGATCATGGGTTGATATGCATTGGAACACTACAAATCATCCTTGTGAAGTCTCCAGACATTCCTTTGCAAAATGCTTAGCTTTCTACTAGATCGGTTTTCGCATCATTTAGTTGGTTTTTTTTTATTCAATGACGGAGTTTTAGTTGCGTTTGTTAGTTTAAAATGCCCTGTAACTAATCGGTTGATTACACGTGACATTATTATATTCATATAAATATATATTTATTATTAATAAAGGCTTAACTTATCTTAAATATTTATATAATATTAAATTAATGAATCTAAAGTAAAGATAAAGTTCATCAGACAAAAATGTTTTGCAAAGAAAATTATAAAATTGTTATATTTATGAGATTTTTATTGCATAAAAAAGAATGGGACTATAAATGCCCCATTTTCTCCTTTATAAGGCTGACAACATGGAGACAATTAGGAGGGGAGAAATTTCTGATTTTTCCACCAAAATTTGAGATAAGAACACCACAATTTGTCAAGTCTATACAAGTTCTAGATTACTAGGTAGGGAAAACATCATTTGAAAAGGGAATTAGTAAGAAACAAGTGAAGAAATTGTGAGGGAAAGAGAGGGAGAGGGTCAGTTGGTATGCAAAGAGGGAGGAGCTGAAATTTTTCAACCGATTAAGAATCAAAATCCAAATTATCATCAGGTAAGGAACCCTAAACCTAATTATAAAAACCAATTTTAATTCGATGAGGAATTGTGAGTAAAACTGGGGGAAATGTAGAATTGGTTGAAATTGGGTTAATTAAAGTACTGTAAATTACTTTGAACATGAAATCATATGGAAATATCAAAGAAAAATCAATGGTTAAAGGAACAAGAGTGGCCAGCCATTAGGGGAATGAATGGGAGGAGAAGAATTTATAATTTTCTTGATAAAGTCCTTAAAATGTGTTGTTATAATGTAAACAATGACTAAATAAGATAAATGATTGCATGAGAAGAAGAAGGGGACCCTTGGTTCCTTTAGGCCATATTTCGGCCAAGGCAAGATTAAGAGGGGAGCGAGGCGTTTTGAGATTTTATATGTTAATAATGGGTAAATTAGGTGTGGTATAAAGTTTATTAACAAGTGAAGCATGATAATTTTATAGTATAGGAATTTTATAAATTGAATGCATGTGTTAGGAAAATATGGAATCCAATAATGCATATATTTCTTGAAATAGTTTTTGATCACTTTACATAAAAAGGGGCAAATTAGCTTAAGTGATCACTAGGAGGTCATATTTAGAAAGGTTACCATGCCTATAATATATGTCGCACCCGACATTGCAGCGATCTTTAAAGTATCTCCAAATGAAAATAGAACAGATTTCTTGTATCTTGTTTTTATATAGGGAAAGGTTTAATTTAAGGAGTCACCACCTAATATTATGACTAAGAACCATAACTAGTCAACACAGATTTTATGATACAAGACTGGTTATGCAAACGAGAAGATATTATTACCCCTTAAATGTCCTACCTGAGGTAGGCCGCGTTGTTAGTTTTGTCTTAAATTGCTAAGGGTTTGTTTTGTTTTGTTTTTGATGGTCTGCTTTTATTCCCGACTTTGGCGCCAGTGAATATTCGATTACGGATACTTCCAACTCTAGCATTGATAAATATTACGTAACTAAAGTGTTGCTACCCAATTTTTGACCCAATGTTTGACAAATTTTTGAAAAAAAAACCAAAAATAACAAAAAATAATGAAAACCCCAAAAAACACATTCTTGATATATTTGCATCGTTTTTAGCATTTGCAGCGTTGTCTTAAAAAAATTTAAATTTCAAAAGTCTGTTAAACGCGTTCAACTTCTAACGCGTTATTTTCGAAAAATTATTGAGATTGAGGCGACGTTGATATTGTTTGATTTCAAAAAAATCAAAATATAGATGGTTAACCTAGCATTTGGGAAAATGACTCTTTTTTCTATAAATAGAGAAGGATAAATCAGAGCAAGAGGGGGCAGAGAAAAATTTGGAAAAAAAAAGAAGGATAGGGGAACCTTAAAAAATCTATCTTCTCTACTAGCCACTACCCCACCCTCTCTTTTGAAAAAACAGAGAGAACCAAAGGCAACCGATCTTTCCCCCATTCTCCATAGACCTTCCCATTTTCCATAGACCTTCCCATTTCCTCTCCTTCCCCGTTTGCCATTTCAGCACCTCCCACCTAAACCAGTGTCGTCTCCAGCTCCTTCTCCCCTCAGCCACGGCCTCTTATCTCCATCACCAGGAGCCCCCATTTCCCTCTACAACAACCAACACTCCCTGTAAATCCCGGGAAAATCAAGGATGGATTAAATAAAAAAAATAAACTAAACAAAAAAGAAGTGGGGGCAAAACGAATACACTAAAAGAAAATGGGGCCTAAATAAAAATAAGAATAATTATAGAGTATAAATACTACTCTTCTCATAAGAAAAAAAAAGATCTGCAGCTATCATAAAGAAAGAAAAGAGGGAGTTTTTGTATCCATTTTTACAAATCAAGAGAGAAACATAAAAATTCCAAGAACCCATCCAAGATTAAGGATTATACGTAGAATAAACACTGGTGGGCAAGGGATTAACAAGAAAATTTGAACAAGAAGAGAAGAGGGGAAGGCCAACTGTCATTAGGAAGAAAAGGAGGGAGTTGAAGATCGAAACCTTGATTCGTACCGGGTAAGGTGTTCTAAACATGGTTTTATGAGTCTATTATAAATTGATGCCTGGATGATGAATTATAGTTTAGAGTTCTTAGACTTGAATTGAGGAAAAAGTATGAGTTGCTAAATTAAATAACTTCATGTGTTGTGTGTAAATGGAAAGGTTGACGAATCTGGACAGTTTTGTCTCTTCACTTTCAGAGGGATTTCAGGTAGGATGATGAAGGAATTAGGATCAGGTTCCTCATAGAAATTGTAGTTTTAGATGTTGACTAACTAAGGAAATTGGTCTTGCTCAATTTGGAGTTAAAGAACTCCAGCTATGGGTCACCAACTAAGACTGGGTCACGACAGATGTTGTAGGGTAATAGGTCTGGTTCGTTGATAAATAAATTTGACTGCCTTGGAGGCAGAACTAGGTTCTTCTTCCTTTAGAGAACTTATAACCTCATGTCTTAGCTTTCCAACGAGACCAATCTCACTTGAAACGGAGTTCTATAACTCTAGATATAGTTAAAAATCTAAGGAGAGGTCGGATAGTAACAGTTCAATGTCTAGATAGTAATAGTTCAATATCTAGACAGTAACTGTTGGACAGTAACAATTCAATGTCTAGACAGTAATTGTTGGACAGTAACAGTCCAATATATAGTAACGGTTGGACAGTCCAATATAAATATCTAGATAGTAACGATTGGACAGTAACAGTTCAATGTCTAGACAGTAACTGTTGGACAGTAACAGTCCAATATATAGACAGTAACAGTTCAATGTTTAGACAGTAACTGTTGGACAGTAACAGTCCAATATATAGATAGTAACAATTCAATGTTTAGACAGTAACTGTTGGACAATAACAGTTCAAATGTTTGTTGATGAGCAATTTTGACTATCTTAGAGGCAGAACTGGGTTCTCATTCCTTTAGAGAACTTGTAGCCTTATGTCTTAGTTTTCCAACGAGACCAATCTCGCTTGAAACGGAGTTCTATAACTCTAGATATAGTTAAACATCTGAGGAGAGATCGGACAGTAATAGTTCAATGTCTAGACAGTGACAGACAGAAATAGTTCAAATATAAAAAAAGGAATGATAACTATGGTTGGACAAAGAACGATAATATTAGTGGGTGAAATGAGAAAAACATAAACTATTAAGAAATGACTAAAAGAAAGACTTGTTGGTTGTTGGTATGGTTACTATAAAACATATCCTTGAGTGAGGAAAATTTATGAGATAAACCTGTGATTTGCAGGAGGGACCACAGGCGTGGTGCAACAGTAGCAGCAGGGGAGCACGAGTAGAGCTTCTATTGCAGGTAGGTGAATCGCACCTATACTTTCTAAGTTAAATTCCATGATTTAATATATTACCGATATGAGATGTGAATTGCTGAATGTATGTGTATTCAAGGTGAAAGGTTGTTGTGTGAATTGTCGAGTGATGAAATTATCGCTGACAAAGGAAATATGAGAAGTGTGATTTAAGGCGTGATCTAGCATATATTTAGTGTATGTTAGGATCCTGGGTAAGGAGATCACCACATTTGGACTAACATACATTTAGTGTATGTTAGGATCCCGGGTAAGGGGATCACCATGTATTGGCTAGCATACATTTAGTGTATGTTAGGATCCCGGGTTAGAGGATCGAGCATATATTGACTAGCATACATTTAATGTATGTTAGGATCCTGGGTAAGGGGATCACCATGTATTAGCTAGCATATATTTAGTGTATGTAGGATCCCGGGTAAGGGGATCAAGCATGTATTGACTAGCATACATTTAGAGTATGTTAGGATCCCGGGTAAGGGGATCACCATGTATTGGCTAGCATACATTTAGTGTATGTTAGGATCCCGGGTAAGCGGATCACCTTGTAACGACTACCACGGGGTGATGATGATGATACCAGTGAAATTGATATCGGTAATGTGTTAAGCAAAAATAATCATGTTTGATCTTATAAAGTCTGGAATGGAGGTTGATAGTGTAAGAGGGAACGATTATTAATAGTTGAACAAAGAAGAGATTCTAATGAAAACCAGAAGAGAGAAGTGAACAAAATATGAATGCATGTTACCCTTTTAAAATTCTTAGATATTCGTGTTATTATATTTATTGTGATATTCACATTTCAATAATATGTATTTTGTTTCAGGATCATCGCATGCACGACAGGAGTAGATCCTAACTTATGTTCCCTTCTTGTAATCTAGGTTCTAGGGAGTATACCCTTATATTTTGTAAACATGAAATTGTTTGTATAACTTAATTTGTATAATTAATGTTTAAACTTGAATGAATGAACTTAACTCTGTAGTTCATATAACCATATTTCATGTCTATGTGTTTATATTTTTATCCATCCATAATAATATTTTGTTATATAATGTATATCATAAATATTGTGGTTGATAGGTGTGATAATATTTGTGGAATTGAAACCCAGGATGATTGGGTCAGGATTGAGTTATGAGATGCGAGTTATTAGAAGTGTAAACAGGTTACATGTCGATAACTTGGGACCTTCCGGCATAGGGGGACTCCATCGAAATTTCAGTAGATTTTAATATGAAGACCATGAATATAAAAAAAAAATTAATTACTCTGTTTTTCGGTTGACATGAGATTGTTGTTTTTATTTCGGTATAGGGGGGATGTTACACTCCCTCTATCCTCTCCTCTCCCAGTCGACTCACTCTTCTTCACCCATAGAAGCCAACTCTAGCTACACCTCCAGCCGCCGCAAATAGCAGCAATAAAATGGACTAAGAGGAAGAGAGAACATAAATGAAAGAGATTTGAAAAGGGGGAGACCAGGAACAGATCTGGAGAGAAAGAAGATCAAAAGTAAAATCAATTGTTGCATGTGTTTCCTTTTCTTGTTTTGCAGGTCACCACCAATGTAGAAGGGAAGGGGAGAAGAAGCCAGCAGATCCGCCACCTGAAGAAGGGAAGAACAACGAACCAAAAAAGAAGATAGAAGAGAATAGATTTGAAAAAGGGAGAAACAACCAGAAACTTTGCTCGTGTTTTTCTCCTTTTGCAGGTAACAGGTGGTCCTCACAGCCAACAGGGAAGGGAAGGGAAGAAGAAAGCAGGCCAGATCCACCCATTTCCAGGCATTGCCAGTTGTGGTGGCGTGTGGAGAAGACGCGCTGCCACTGTTCCTTTAGATTCCAGAAAGCCTTCCCTACAATTCTTGTATTGTTTTGCGTCTATTTGTAAATTTTAAATTATTTAAGGTTTTGTTTGATTTATTTTGAATTATGGATATCTTGAATTATGGATATCGTACCCTCTCAAGAGCGTGACGTTGCGGCGACCCTTCCTAGAGCGGGGAATCATGTCGGGGGTCTTTGTTTCATGAAAAAGGGAGTCGTCACCTAGTATTATGGTCACTAAGAAACCTAACTAGTCTTTTAGAGATTCTAAGGCAAGGGCTAGTTGCGTAAAGGGAAGGTTTTAGCACCCCTAGTACGCCCTACCTAAGGTAAGCTGCTTGGTGTTTGGTTTGCCTTATAATTACTATGGTGTTGGTGTTCTCTAATCCCATCAGTTTTTTCTAGGATAGGTTTAATATGATGAATAAACTTGGGCTCAAAGTCTAAAAGATAGAGCCCTTGGCCATATTGATCATACCTTAAGATATGTCTATAGAGTGCCCAAGAGAACCAACACAGATCTCCTGAAATCTATATTTGATTTAGACTAAATTTACAACCTGTGAATTAATAGGTAGCTAAGATAGAGATCCAAGGAGATTCAATGTGCTTTAAAAACTTATTTTTCCCTTAGTATTTTAAATATTCACAACTCATAAATCGTGGAGCAAAAATTGAAATGTCCCCAATTATAATTGAGGCTTCTTTCAAGGATTTGCAATTAAATTGTTCTAAATGACTTTTTTGGCATATATCTACCCTTAAAAATGAACAAGTTGTATTACTCTTAACAATATTTTGGACATTTGTTTTCCATAGGTTTCTTTGCTTTTATATTATTAAGGGGGTAATGTCCTCTTATTCCTATAAAAATATTTTTAGTTATTAATCACTTGGGGTTTCTTTGTCCAAATATTAATAGTGAATAATAACTAATTATTCCTAATAATGTTTTGGATATTAACCCTTTGAGATTTCTTTATACAAATATTAATAGTGAATAAGGATCAATTGCCCAAAAATAAGATTTTTATATTTTTAGAATATTGGCCAAAACCCTTTAGAATTTACAAACATGTTGTAAAATCTAAAATGCAAGAAAATAATTTTTTTTTTGTATTTAAGAAATCCATCCTAAAAAACATTTTTGAAATTTCAAATACTTATTTTTTTCAAATAAAAGGAATGTTCAAAATATTTTTAAAGTATTGGCCATATGCATGGAAACATCTTTTTGTTTTTTCATGTATATATATATATATATATATATATATATATATATATATATATATATAAAGAAAAAAATATATGATAA
>Ga0307513_10012085_pt1 | contig 10679 bp, 11 predicted proteins | sample 15_EM_MG_FD_202174 | JGI IMG/M metagenome (GOLD analysis project Ga0307513, IMG submission 202174) | Populus trichocarpa ectomycorrhiza microbial communities from riparian zone in the Pacific Northwest, United States - 15_EM | ecosystem: Host-associated > Plants > Roots > Unclassified | place...
GACTCTGTTAGAGCGACACCGCTCCGGTGACGTCCGAAGACGCAATTCGACTGGTCGGTTGCGAGTGCCGCGACGCGAAAGTGAAGGGAACTGGGGTCATAATCAGAGAGGAAAGACCATAACACAAAGGAACTACGCAGAAGTTCCTGCCGGTACCTAGGTATCGATCCTGTCACCGCGCGGGTCCCCCATGGTGTTGGTCATCGAGCAATTTGTAAGATGCTTCCAGCCATTCCACCTTTGCACAAGATGTAGATTTTCAAAACACCCTTTTAGGGAGATAGCTTGCTCGGCAGAGGTTCCTCGGAGCAACGGAGGTCAGGATCACGAGTATGAAATTTGAAGTAGTCCCATTATCGAGCTACCATTTGAGTAGTGCGACTGACCACTTTCGTACTATTGGCCCCAGGATCGCGACTGTAAAATATAAACGCGGCCGGAAGTAGAACACTGTCGTTGTCGTTCTTGAATAGGCGCCCTTAGGCCTATGTATCGCCGTAGTGGGTTCAATTGTTTGCCCTTCATGATACTTGCGCAGGACCATTTTCAAATGTCCTTCAGTGAGTGCACCCTCCGCAGCCTGATACCCGCAAGTCGGTAAAGGTGCTTGCGGCAAAGCATTACATGTCCGCCCATCATGGCCCTGTGAAACGAAGTGCGGATTCGTCTGGGTCACACTGAGAACGGGCTCACATCTGATACTGAAACTGCTGCCATTACAGTCCCTTAGATACCTTTCAGGTGCGATCCGACCCTTGGTAGCGTGGTATGCGTCGGTTCTCTTCTCTTGACCAACTACGTTACTGTGTTATTATATAGGAGTGGATGGGTGGATCGGATATGGGATTTGGACACCCACAGACACACCCACAGGCGCGCTAGATGGGGAACGAGGGACGAGATGTTTTCTGGGAGAAGAGTTACTCGTCGTGGATCACTGTGATGGAACAGTGTAACCCCATTGATTGAAGGAGGTTGAGCGCGCATGATGCTCTAGCTTGACTTGGACCACATGGAAATCGTCGGTTGTAGGATAGATACAGTGTATTCAGCAACGGGCACGACAGGTGCATTAGTGATTGAATCGTGGATCCAGCTTTCGCGGACGGTGGGAATCGTGGTGGGGCTGGCTGTTGCCACGATGGTATTCCCCAAGAGATGGGTCCATTAGATTTGGACGAGCCACCCTTGCATTGCCCATTCCATAGGTGAGCTTTCCACTGTGTAACTGTAACGAGCGGTTAGCTGTAGTCGGCGTGAGCCCGTGAAATGAGGACCTGGATAAGTGACTGCAGTTCCACAAAGTGGCACAAAGTCTACCTAAATAGGTGGAATGGCCATGAGCTCCTCCGCCCCTGGTTAGCTGAAGACGGTGCCTGAGTAGTGGGGAGGATTGGGCCAGATGGCACAAAATGGAACCCAATTCATAGAGGATGTTTGAAACATTGAGAGACTTGCTTTGTATCTGACAGGCTCGGCGTTTACAAGGCTCGATAACCGGTAATGTTTATGCCTCCAGCGGACGTGGTACGGGGTGCGTTTTATTCACCATGCATAACATTATTGGTCCGTGTGCCTATGCGAATAGGAGCCGTGTGGAGTGCGCCGCCCACGTCATGCATTCAACATGCTATGTGTCCCGAGGCAGGTGGGAGTCGCTTGGAACGCCATTCTCCGTTGATTGGTAACGAGGAACAGAATCTGGGCCGGCGCACATTGCACAGAAAATGAGCCTCAGCACGCTCCACAACGAAGGGTGTTTCGTATTCCGGTTTGGCTGGACCAATCTAGACAAGGAGATGATTGCTATAGGGTAAATATAAACGGAGCAGAATATAGTAGATGTTATCTCACAATTCCGCCAAGCGAATATCCTGTTCAACCCATGACTGTCTCATCCGCATCCATCGAGACACCTTCTCTGGATCTCAATACCGCATACATCGCCGCCTTGAACTAGACGTATTTCCTATGAATAATACTCGCAATGGTTACTCGAAATACAAACGTGATTTTGTAATGGTCCAAAGTTTCGTTCTACGGCGCGCATCGAGCCTGCCGGACCCTTTGAAAGCTCGAGGACCTGCTTCATGAGCTTTGAAGACTGTGAGTGGTGTGTGAGCTCGTCGTGCTAGAGTCAAGAACCGCGATCGTATAGACCTCCTTGATTGCGTCCGCCAGGTGCTTATATTCTGCTAATACGTCCGCTTCGAGTTGTGATAGTCCGTTTCCGACAAGGTTCTGGTATGGGTTTGGTTCCTCGGCTGACATGGTTGTGAGTGGTCAGCGTCAACGTCAACATTCGTTGTTCCAGGTTGGCCTCTGAGGGATTGGCCGCCAGAGGCTCGTGTTTCGTGATGCCCGGTGTCAAGGATCTCGTCGGGGCATACGAGGCCCATAGTTCCGCGTCCAGTCCAAGTCCAAGCCCAGTGCTGCCCCCACCGACGCGGGCGCGGTTCATCCATCCTCCGCTCAAGCAATGGAGGCGACAATCGGTCCCCACACAACTAAGTACATCGCCAGTTGGTACTATAAGCTCGTCTACGCACGTTGGTCAGGCGGAAGTACCCCCGGCGTCCTCCCCACAGCGCCTCAGCAGGGTCAGTACTCTCCAGTACTCGACTGCAAGGTCCACAGACAGCCCTCAACGACCTCTACAAACTCATGACGACGTATTAATAGCCCATCTGGCATCACGACCTGGCGGAATGGCTCATCCACTCTCTGGCCACCAGCTGTCGACGCGAGCTAGCCTCCCTGCACAAATGTTAAAATCACCATCACCACATCATGATAATATTCCTTATGTTTCTCCATTTCGGCACCTTCCCGATTCCAGTCAGCCTCCAGATACGACCGTTACGACATCGCAACGTCCAATTTACGACCGATCTCCTGTCTATTCATACCGACCTTCCACATCTCGTACATCGTTAGCACCGTCATTCTCCAGTACATTAATTCAATCCACCCCCTCTTCAGAGGACTTTATTCCCCTTCGTAAACTGCAGCCTCCACCGCCTCCAAATGAGGCGAAGTCTATCACTTCAAGATCCCCTCCTCCTCCTTACCTCGACCATTTGCCCATCCCTGCAAAAGATGTTTTCGCAAGAAATGCGTGGCCTCTTCACCTACCGGCGCTTGACGAGTACCTCTCGAGGATCCCTGCCCCCTCCTTTTCGGCATACCAGCGCCACCCACCTCCGACGACCAAGAAGGGCAAGGAAAAGGCCGTCCCAGCTACACTTTTTCCTCCATTCGAGATGCTCGGCCGAAAGTCGATTGATGAATTATTCCACAACTCCCCAATTCCTCAGTTCTACAACGATAGGAACTATATCCTCGACTCTATAATGAACGGAGTACTCGGCTTTGCTGTAAGCTGCATGTTCTTTTTGTGCTGAATGTACCAATTCACGGTGAACAGGGGTCCAGTGCCATCGCGAACTATTACAGCCTCCAAGGAGTATATGAGAGCGTCCAGATATTTGCGCTTGTCCTCAACGCTGTTGTCCCAATAAGCTCGCCAGGGACCGGAGAGGACAGATGGCGCACGCTCTTCCTTAAAACGATCCCCAACGTCCTTGCTCTGAACATCCCAACGAAGCTCAAACAATCCCTCATATTCCTTGTCGTACTCATGGTCATCTGCGGCACACTGTTGTATCGGTTTTACGTTCTTACAGAAGTATATTGCACGAGAGTGTTGAAGGAAGGCCGTCAACCACGTCAACCACCACCTTCCTGGTCGACCATCCTGGTCACCTTTCTCCTCACCGTGTTATACCTCCCTCTCAGTACGATCGCGATGCACGGAATTCTCTGGAGTTCGGATTTCTGGGTTGTTGAAAATCCTTACATCTCAGACAACTTCAGCCCATCTAAAATGCAACCCCTGGGTGATCCGACCGTCTGGCGTGACCCGCTGGATTTTTGCTATACGACCACCTTACGCAAGGACCAGGGAAATTGGGCCCCTCTGGTTGTTTGCTTGTGTGCCATCACATTCTTCTTCGTACGTCGGCTGTTGATTGCCGTTGAGTAGGGAAATGTGCAATTGGTTTACACCCCATCAAACAGATAACCATTTGGTTTCCTATCAGGCTTATGGGAGCAATTAAGAAGTCACTACCACTGGTTGATCCGTATACTGAGCTCGGCAAGAAACGTTCTGAACCAGAGATGGAGCTCGAATATCAGCGAATATTGAACCGGGACACCAACCCCTTCTCGTTCCTCTACAGGGGTCAGTCTCGAGTACCTCTTTTACTCCACATTCAATCACCGACCTCCTCTTTTAGACTTCCGCCGTCGTTGGGGGACATATAAATCCGTTTACCTCTGGGCGAAGCTCTCCGCCCTCCTCATCGTGGCAGTCATTTCACCGGATAACTGCGCCTTTCGCAATTTCAATCGTGGAATGATCGACATCGTTCGTCAGAGCATCCTGACTACTTCGATGCTTGTTTGGTTCTTGATTCAGTGCCTTTTGGTACCGTTTATCGACCCGGTGGACAATGCCAGTGAATGGACCAGTAGGGCGAACTATCTTATCACCTCAACTATCGGATTACTTGTTGCGCTCAATGTTCCGGGCAAGGATGTATTGGACGGAATTGTACTCTATATGTGAGTGTGCGCCGCAGTTGTTTGAGGGTTGAATTTTGATTTCCATCCTGCAGCATCTACGGAATAACTTATGGGCTGATCATTTGTATGTGTGGCCCTTACGAACTTCGCCCGGGCTCTCAAGCAATCGATAGATTTCAGTTTAATCAGCTCCTATTTCATGCGGAACTTTGTCAAACGTACGTCATTTTACTTTATACGGTTTTTGGTATTAACTGTTATCCAGTATTCGCACGTAGGATCGACTTCAGTAAGTCTCACCCAATAATCGATCAACTCAGAGTCTGACGGTACTGTTTCAGGCATTGACATCTATTCCCCTCAGTCCGTATGCTGTTTGGCATCTTGAACTCATGCTTACCATTGCTGTAGACTTGATATCTCTGCTCACTCGCCTCATACCCGACACCGAATATGGCAAGAGACTCTCACGACTCTCATCCTGACTGATGAAGAATGCAAGATTCCACCAAAACAAAAGATGGCATACGCAGATTCGGTCGATTTCCGTTGGCCACCCTATCTCCTAAACTTCCAACGAACACCTGCTGAACGACATGTCGAGAATCTCAAGATTCTACGGGAAGTCGGGCTTAAGGCATACATGCGTGGCGTCGTGCTCGCCACCGGGCCCGAGCATAAAATTTTCGAATACATTCAACGCCGCATTGAGAATCACTTTGTTGGACCAGATTGTTTCTGGAAGCCTCTCGATTCGAATCACTCATCTATCACTGGTTGCAAGGCGTATTTTGGAAATGCGTGGTGGATTCCGTTTCCACCAACTTTGGTATGCATACGCGAGAACCATTCAACACGAAAAGCTAATGGGATGTACAGGTAATCTCGTATGACAATGGCGGTCAGGCCGTCCTGAATTCACTCCACGAGTTTGAGACGTACGTCCACCAGAACGAGAGCCCTGGTATCCAGCAAAGACGTTGCCTCCGTCTGGCGTTGCGCGCACTCGATCGCCAAATCGTCACTTGGCCATATGCTCACGTAGAGGTCAGCTGCCCAACCTCAAACCGTTGGAAAAAAAAAACTGGGTTCGGCTGACGTTACGTCATCTGCAGCTTGTCGGATCCAGAAAGTGGTTTACAGGTCGCCAGTACTCCATGCAGTCCGTCACGCATTTCCATTCTTGCGTCTTCGAGCTCAAGCGCCGAGGGACACAATTGGTCGAGGGTTTTCCACTCGGCAGCGGTTTTGACGTCCAGCTAACCTATGCTTGCAAAGTGCAACTCGACGGGGATATACTCGGCTTGAATGACGATTTTGACCTCTCCCCTCAGCTTGCGAAGTTCCTGCACATGAACCAACACCTCATTAATAATCAGATCGAGGTGGTGGAGAGTGCTCTCTGGCGATACCGGAGGACGGCCAGGAAAGAGGCGCAGAAGAAGCGAAAGACCTTGAGTTATGGGTTTACCACCGAAGTCTGGAACTGGCCCGCTCCCCCCGGTGAGGTCGCCAAGACAGTTGGGGGACTCGAGAGAGACTTGAGGGTCAGACATGTGATCCTGGAGCGAGAGGATACTCTCCTGGCTGCCAAGGAACGCATGGACGCCGTCGGACGATCTGAGGTAGCCACTTGGTGGTATCTAATTTGGGTACGGCATTTGCTCAGTATAATTTCCGCATGTATTCACACCCACGCCTCCCAGGACGATTTCTGGCGGCAAAACCATTATACGTATTCCCGATTGGAGAGATACGCCTCGGATTTTGATCCCCACCATTCAACGTCCATTGCATACCGTCCACTACCGAGGCCAGCCTTGGAAGCCTTCCTGATCCAACGCGGACTTTTCTCGAGCGTCAAAGGCAAGATAGCACTGCTCCATCATGGGTTTCTCAACAAGATGTATTTCCGTCTCAATCAGATAGCCTTTCATGGAACTGAGAAGGTAACGGTTACTTCCTAGACGCCGGATTAACCTCATGATTCACGCACACAGGCAATCCTCGTCCATGTCGGGAGTGAAACACCGGAAATTGATTTGGACGACCTAGATATGACTACTCATGTGCGGACATCGACCATTGGCACCGGCGGTGGGACAGATCTTGATGATGCAAATATTCGGACGAGGCCGATGTTCAAATGGGAAGAAGTATTCGAGGATCCAATGAGGCCTGGCCGAGGCACCGGGCACTGGATTAGCCGCAGGCGATGGGCCGGGATGCTTAGGGTTTGGCTGGGAGTGACTCCGCTCGAGGGGCGGAGGTTCCGGACAAATGGTGTGGCATTGGACTTGCGAGTGGAAGGCGGGCGATACGTCACTATTGAGCGACCAGTGGTTGATAAGGTGGGTGGGAAGACACCGTAGTATTGATAGTAAGCATTTCCAGTACACATGTGCTGCTGCTGCTGTGCGCCGGTGTTTCTATTTCGTACTCTGTTTCCGACTTTGGACCCTTTGCGCGCTTGAGCAGACGATCGTCGATTTGATATATTGAGATTATTGCCGCGGTCAGGACAGGGAAGGAAGTACGGACAAGCTGTCTCTTCGAGGCAGTTCTCGCACACGCCGCGGCTTGCGGTTTGCGAGGCGAGGGGCCATCAAATGCGTTCGTGGTCCGAACTCGTAGCCACTACCGAGGCGATAGCAAGCAAGTAGCAAGTCGCTGACCAATTGGTACTCATCCGCTCGTTTGCCGCTCATCTGCTCATCTACTCATCTGTTCGATTGGCCGAGAACGGTTCACGACGGATGGTCGGAACCACGCTACGGGGCACTGGCCGTGGCTTGGAACCTGTGGCATGGAGTCGGATAGAGACTGTCAAAAGATATTTCTTTTCATGGAGATGCAATGCGATAAGGACGAACTGCACAGCGAGTAACCAGCACCCTAGCTTGCATGCACAAACGCACGCCCATTGGGGAAGACGGCCACTCCTGCTCCCTCCTGGCTCGAGTCCGACCACGGCCTTAGCTCCGGAAGTTACGCTCAATTAGGATACAACGTTTGAGTAGCCGTCAGTTCCCGAACGGCTCCTGCCGTTTGGCACACGGATGTCACGGCAAGCGACGCGGTGGGCCTGCTCACATCACCTCACGCCCCACGGCCCATGAGTGAGATATATTGGATCCTACAGTGACTCGTTCATCTTTCATTTCTTCTCACCAGATCTCGCCGGCGTGCCTGATCTCATTTTGCTCACGCCATCTCAACAAGGGCGTGGATCGTTAGCGGGCAGTGGACACGCTGGATCCAGTTACGAAACGAGTTTATCCATCTCCCTTCAACGTTGCAGCGCGGCCGCGGCGAGGCCCCCAGCTTGCATCTATTTAGCCTTCCGACTTGAAACTGCTTTCCTTTCTCCCTCATCGAGCCCATTCTCTAACAGCCTTGAGCCGCGGCACCAATTCTTCAAGAGCGTGTCTCTTAACATACCTTCGCATCTACTTCTTCGTTTCCGCTTAAAGCAGTGTCCTCCAGGGGACACTTGCGGGGTTTGCTCCCGAGCTGTTGTGAACTTTCGAGTTCCTCTTCCCTTTAACTTGAATCAGTTGTCTCAACACCGTACGTTCTCTCCAAGATGATGGACCGGAGATTTTCCTTCAAGACCGACGCTGAGGACGTTGGATCGCTTGAACCTCGATCTCCACCATTCGTTCCGGTAATGCGCTTCCAAACCCGAATCAGGGATTGTCAGACTGATGAAAACTCTTCAAGGGCCTCGCCGCTCGCTCGCATTTACCTTTGACTCGCAATTCCAATTCTGGCGCAACGTTCCCCCCGATTCACGAAGAAGAAGACATTGATTCGTACTATACTCCCCCCGTGAGTCAATGTGGGTTGCGATTCTGATAGGTAGCAACGACTGACCCATTTGCAGTCCACCCCACTTCCCTCCACATCCAGATCTACTAACCATCAAATCTCGCGAACGACACCCGATACGGTCCACGGCCTCGAACGCACGGTGCAACAACGGAAGTCTGAGCTAGCCAAGGCGGAACAAGCCTTTCGCCTTGCTGAAACCAAGCTTGCTCAACATCGAGCTTTGCTCAATTACCAACATAATCAAATGCAGCCAATCTCGGGCCTCCCTGTCGAGCTCCTTGTGCGCATCTTCAGTTTCGTTCAGAACACTGTCGTCGCTTCGCACGTCTGCTCCTGGTGGCGGGCAGTCGCACTTTCGTCTCCTCGCCTATGGTCTTCTCTTCACGTCCACCCCTCAAAGGGACCAAACCATCTTGCCAGCCTCTTGACGAGATCGCAATCACAGACTATTGAGGTCTGCTTCTGTCCACTTCCACCCATCCCGACTCCCTCCGGTGCATCACCCTATTCCCTTCCACCAACCGCCACCCAATATCCCGAGGATCTCGTCCTTTCGCCCCGAGTTGTGGAGGTACTCAAACCCCACGTTTCACGCTTCAGGGTGTTCGAGCTACACGCCTCGATTCCTGGCACGTGGCTCACACTCCTTCCTGTCCTTAATGGGAGTGCCGACAACCTTGCCCATTTCCACGTGTTCACAACACTCGCTGACGATGTCGCCAAACTACGATTCTTTGACGGGACTCCACACCTCGAAAGCGTTAACATGACGGGTGCCTACCCAGTTGCTCATCCTGGCCTCCTTTCGAACCTTACTCTCCTCCGGCTGGAATCGGTCCCTCATCAGCATCGTCCGACCACCCGTCAGTTTACTGCTGTACTGCGCGCTTGTCCGGGTCTCGTCTCGCTGTCCATGCTCGATGCTGGACCAACGATCGACAACTTTATGCCCATGCCCGGCGACCCAATGGATGATTATTCCGACCCATTTATTGATCTCCCCGATCTGCAGGCGCTGGCTTTCCGCGACTATGATGGTTCGATCTATGAAGGGAGCGGGTGGTTCCTCTCTCACGTAAAGATGCCAAATCTCCTCTCCTTGCATTTAATGCAAGTGCCCGGTCGTGGCGTTGCCCGCCGGATTCCTCGCCTTCCTCTTCTCCAGGAACTCTATCTATGGGCACCGGAATGCCCCAGTAGGGATATAATTGACCTATTGTGGAAACTTCCCAACCTCATTACACTGGAGCTGCCGGCAATTCGAGCACCACTCGAGGTGTTCGCTGCCTTGTCGTGCCCACAGGCGCCTCCGTCTGATGCGGTGGACGATCACGATATGATGGACCTTGATGAGGAGGACCTCACGTATCATAGTGGACCTCGTTCATCACACCAGGGGCCCTTCAGGAAGGCACTCCGGTATGAGTGGATGTGTCCGAAGTTGGAGCGTTTAGGGTTACCCTACGTACCTGCGGCCGAGGGGAAACTCCTGGGTGATGCTCTTAAGAGGTTGCATCGAGCACGTTGCAAGGCAACGGAGCAGGGTAATCTCAGGTACGGCATTCAATCTATCATGGCTCCGGCTGGACGACCGGAATCTTTTCCGTCGGATGTCTGGGCTTGGCTTCAAGCCAGAGTACTTATTCGTACGTTCCAAGATGGAAACATGGACATGCTGTTCGATTCACTGCCTGCGTCCTGGAAGGATTGACGGCTGATCTCTGGAAGGACCGACAGTTTCTTACTCACCCACCTGACTCGATAACGTAACTGTTATGGACACATTCTCCTTGTATCTTAGTGCGCTTTCGGCCCGACCCGCTGCACTTTGCCTATACCTTTCTCTCGTTTGCCATCTGTGTTTCTTCACCAAATAATTCGCACTGTACCGCATGTACAGGACCTATATTACGATGCACATATTTACGCTATGTCTGATGATTATTGGCAATTGTTTGACGTTAAAATTGCCACCCAAACGGCGGTCTCACACATAATAAATGGAAAGCTGAAGAACCTTTAGAACTGCCATTGTTAAATTCTTCAACTTGCAGCCACCATGGCGTGTTGAACCCTGTATGTGAGTTCCAAACAAAGAAGAAAAAGCAAAAGAAACAGAAGAGAAAAGACAAGGCAAGAAAAGAAAGTGGAAGGTCAAATTTGAAGGAATTGAGCGATAGAGGGGCAATAATAATTCAAATTTTAACACCACACTTTGTGATTAGGCTCATTGTTGCAATGTCAAAATATTTAAG
>Ga0307513_10012087_pt1 | contig 10678 bp, 6 predicted proteins | sample 15_EM_MG_FD_202174 | JGI IMG/M metagenome (GOLD analysis project Ga0307513, IMG submission 202174) | Populus trichocarpa ectomycorrhiza microbial communities from riparian zone in the Pacific Northwest, United States - 15_EM | ecosystem: Host-associated > Plants > Roots > Unclassified | place...
CCAATTACCTTTTAATTTTTAAATAAGGGATGCGTGTTGATTGATTGTGAATAGAGACTAGTTTTTGGCTTAATTATATGATAATAGTTTTGTTTTGACCCCTTATATTTACAAATCAAGTAATTATGACAGCATATACTAGCAATTCACAATAATCAAAGTTTTTTTTTTTTTTTAATTTTCATCCTTAATCTTTTTCTTTTCAATTGTGTTTTTGACCCCTCTCAAATATCCTAATGAAAAAGGCAAAACTATTTCAATGAAAAAAAGAAAATATTTCAAAAACAAATAAAATATAAAAAGAAGAAAATGCAATTAGGGTTGAAATTGTGAAGATAAATTGAGAAAAGCAGTTAAATAGGCTAAATAATTGAAAATTAAAAGGCCAATGACTAAGTTGAAAAATGTGCAAATATTAATGGACTATTTTAATGAAATCAGGGATGGAATTAGGAGAAAATGGTTGAAAATTGGAAAGTCAAGGACTAAATTAGAAAAGACACTAATCTGAAGGGACCATTTTAAATCCAATTAGGGAACATATTGAAAGAAATTCTATAAAAAAGATGCAATTAGCCAAGAAAATAAAAAAAATAAAAATCAAAGAACTGAACTAAAAAAGGTGGCAAACTTGTAGGACCTTTCAAAAAACCAAAAACTTCCTTTAAGTCAAAATAACATTGTTTTAACAAAAAAAAAAAAAGACTAAATGAAATAGTGTGTTTTTTACAAACCGGCATCATCTCATTCCAGTCTAAAACCAAAAGCAAATGCGTTGAAACAATGTTATTTTAGTGCATGGATTATAGATTGTCGTTTTTCCTCATGTGGGCCTATCGTAACTTGTCTTTTATTTTGCATGGTTTTAACTGGATCTTTGGTCACCATTTTCTCTCTCTCGCCACCCAAAAATGTCAAACAACACACCATTCTTCTTTCTTGCATATGTACTTTATGTTCAACGACAAAAAAGTGCTTTGTCCCTCTAAAATCACTAAGAAACAAGTGCAAAAAGGCTAAGCTAAGCATGTTTGCCTAAAATGTACAACCATGATGGAGGGTTAAGATAACCAAATTGAATTAATGGCCACGATCACTTCACCAAGAAAGGTTTCAGGAGTTTCATCTTTGCATATAAATAAGGGGACAAAACAAGAAGTAAGGAGATTCATGCTAGAGAGAGAAATAAAAGAAAAAAGAGAGTTATATGCTATGAGAAATGTGGGTTTGAGCTAAAAAGTAATATAATAGAAAGAGAAGATAAAAGAAAAAGAAAAGGGAACTCGAATAGAAAAACCTGAAGAGAGAGTATGGATTTTTGAGCTAGAAATATGTTTTGAGTCAGCCAATAGAAGAAGAACTCTCTCTCTCTCTCTCGCCACCTAAAAATGTCAAACCACACACCATTCTTCTTTCTTGCATATGTACTTTATGTTCAACGACAAAAAAGTGCTTTGTCCCTCTAAAATCACTAAGAAACAAGTGCAAAAAGGCTAAGCTAAGCATGTTTGCCTAAAATGTACAACCATGATGGAGGGTTAAGATAACCAAATTGAATTAATGGCCACGATCACTTCACCAAGAAAGGTTTCAGGAGTTTCATCTTTGCATATAAATAAGGGGACAAAACAAGAAGTAAGGAGATTCATGCTAGAGAGAGAAATAAAAGAAAAAAGAGAGTTATATGCTATGAGAAATGTGGGTTTGAGCTAAAAAGTAATATAATAGAAAGAGAAGATAAAAGAAAAAGAAAAGGGAACTCGAATAGAAAAACCTGAAGAGAGAGTATGGATTTTTGAGCTAGAAATATGTTTTGAGTCAGCTAATAGAAGAAGAAGAAGAAGAAGCCTTAGAACCTTAGCACCACTAACCAACCATTATCTCTGCTACCAGCTTTAAGATAAGTCAAACCCTTTTCCTTTCATTTTTCTTCTTCCTGTGAGTTTGCATGAAAGTACTTAAATGCATTTTAGTGAACATGTACTTAAATGTTTTTGATAAAGTTTTGATTTTTAACATCTAGGTCAATATGTCTCTTAGTTTTGAGAGACCATCATAGGCCTAGCATGACTTTTTCTTTTTAACTTTAAAATGAGTTCAATAATGCATCAACGAGTTTATATTAAGTTTGTGTCATGTGATTGAGAGTTGGATTTTAATTATTAGGTCAACATGTCTTCTATTTATAAAGACCGATGTAAACCTTGAGTGACATTTTAAACCAAAAACAAGTTCAATAATAAGTCCACGAGTCTTCTTCAAGTAGGGATCAACATGGGTCAATCGTGGTTTTCTGTTTAACCTTTTTGTTTTAAAAATAAGATAATAATAAAAAGGTCAAGAAATATAATAATAACAAAACAACAACAACAACAACATGAATAATAATAATAATAATAATAATAATAATAATAATAATAATAATCAAGTTGGGAGATTTCTGATTCAGGGCCTAACGCTAACCCGACAAACATACTCAACGAATAAATGAGTTGTAAATAAGCTAATAAAATATTTTAGGCAGTTAATGACATAAATAAAATAAATTTAGAAGAAAAAGCATAGTTAAGGTAACATTTTCTTTGAAAGGATGCGGTAAGGATGATGTCTATCTTCTTTTAAACATTACTAACATCTTACTCGAATCTTCGGAACAAATGTAGATTTTAGGACTCTTAGTCTTCTTAAAGAACTAGGTGGCAACTTGTTTTTTTCCATTTTTATCTTTTAATTCTAGAGGTCCCAAATTATCCTGGGTAGTGAAAAATTGTAGCCTTATCTGCCCAAATTAATGACCAATTTATTAAAAAACAATTAGGGAAAGAAAAAAAAATCCAATAATAGAGGACTGAAGTGTAAAATAAGGAAAAATACCATAGCCAATCTCAAATTTGCTAAAAAAAGTTTGGTATAATCCTCTTACTTTCCTTTTTATTAAAAAAAACTTTTGCTACCATCCACGGCAAAGCGAAGGTCAAATGACTAGATTTTAAAATTAATTATTAAAATTTTACTTGAGAATAGAAGAAAATTAGTAATGTATGCATTTTTTTCTCTATGTTAAAAAGAAAATTGATTCGACTTGTAGCAAAAACTGGATGATAAAAAATTTACTTTAAGAAAAATCATGCAAATTCTCATAGAAAAGCCAATGAAAAAGTTATACCAGCATCTTTCCCCTATTTTAAGCCTCAACTCCGGTCATGAGACCAAGATTACTCCATAGAAAGCAAAGCAAAAAAAAGACTATGAGGCCTAATTTTTAGAAAACTCAATATTGAAGGATAAAATTGAAATAAAAAAAGATTGGTAAAAATAGTAATAAAAAGAATAAGGATTAAATTTGATAAAAAATATTTAGCAGCCCTCTTTGGCTTTTTGAAGAGTGTAGGTGAAAATTTGAGGTGTGGAGACAAGAAAAGAAAGAGAAGAAAAATTATTCATTAGAGCCAAGTTGAACGACATCTGTTTACATAAACTGCTTAACCTTACTAACCCCCTTGTTGGATATTTAGAGTCAGTTGGATTAATTGTATATTTAGAGTAATGGATGTAAACCGAGATGAGACGATTCAAATAACACCATGGATGAGTGGAATTGGGTTTTAGAGTCCGTTACACATATGATCCAAGTGCAACAGTCTTACTAATGCTTTGGTGCATGCTTTTATACATACTGGAAACTTTTCCCAATATTTTTTCTTTTTTCATTCAAATAAATCCCTGAATTGGGGAAGTTTTGATTTAATCCCTAACGCTTTAATTGTTTTAAACCAATTAAATGAAATTTGTTTTTTTTTGGTCGAACCTAACATCAATCGAGCGCAAGATGTTTTTTCCTGACACTTCAAGAAACTCATATGAAGCCAGCCGATGCAAACCATAAGGTTCGATCCCAAATCAACCAAGCATGAAAATGATAAAATTAAATTAAAAAACTTGACCAACAAAAAGAAACATTGTGGATTTACTATTATAATCTACAATACATGAGTTTTATGCTACAAAACAAATGGCAACAATAAATCTTATAAGTCAGAATATTGGATATGCACTGTTTATAAGAGAATCATAAGACTATATAATATTTTTATTGCTCAACATTTTTGCTCAGGGACTTGGTGAGATAAGCAAATTTGGTTTACACCTTTCTGTCAACTTTATGAATATCATTCAAACCTCAAGAGCTTAAAATCCCTTAAAAAGTATAGATGAAATGTTGGTTCAAACCATAAAGATATGAAGTCTTTTTAACAATTATCCAAGGGAAAGTAAGTCAACTATGAAGACACCTGCTAAAGAAACTCCATGGAGTGGAGATTATAATCTCAACAAAAATTGGTACTAAATCATTAAGTGAACTATACCTTAGAGGGTAATAAAAATATACCATAGTCAATGGCTAAGTATGTATGTTTCTTATATATGAATTAACTTATTCAAAGTAATGATGTTTTTATTTTCTCTAGGCGATACCTAAGGACCTCTCCCCAAACTCACCAAGGATGTGATTGACTCAGTTTTTCTAGTGCGATTACACAACTCATTGGCATGGATTGACATGGTCTTTCTAGGAAAATAGCCTCAAACTCATCAAGGATGGGATTAAATCAATCTCTCTAGTGCGATTGCATAACTCACTTTAATAGGAATTGACAAAGTCTCCTCAAAGTAATAGCCCAAAACTCAGTCTCCTTAATTCAATTGCACGACTTACCTTGGCAGAGATTAAACTCAGTATCGCTAGTGCGATTACACAATTCACCAATGATGGGATTGATTTAATTTCCCTAGTACAATTGTATAATTCACCTTCGTATGGATTAACATGATCTCCTTAGGGAAATAACCATTAACTCATAAAGGATGGCATTGACTTAGTCTCTTTAATGTGATTGCACAACTTACCTTGGCAAATATTAAACTTGGTATCTACAGTGCGATTGCACAATTCTCAAAAGATGAGGTTGACTTAATATGTCTATTTTGATTGCACAACTCATCTTAGTAGGGATTGATACGGTCTCCCCAAGGTAGTAGCCCTAAACTCGAATATTTTTCTAAGTATGAGCGTTGAACCTATATAAATTCTCAAAAAAACTTCCTATAGGCCTTGGACCTTGCATGGAACTTTTTACTATGGGTGTTAGACCTTACAAGCTACATAAGTCAACATAGAAATGAAATATAAAAATACAATTTATAAAATAAAAATCATTACATGGATAAACCCTATAAAACCAGGGTTCTTTACATAACTAAGAGGAGATGAAGGTGGAGGCTTAGATATCTAGGATAGCTTCTTCGGCTAGATATTCTCCATGTTGGGCAACTGCAGCCCTAATAGGGAACACATTTGCAAAATTAGGCATCAAGATTGGATGAAAAGCAACATTCCTCTGATTGATTGAAAAAATACAGGCTGGACTTGGCAAGAAAGATCTTATCCCTAACCATCTTGGACAAAATTGCATACTCTCATAAAAATTCTTGGAACTCCATAGAAGAATTTCTCAAAGCCTCCAGTCATACCTAAGAACTAAAAGGTTATACGAGAAATTTCTTTACATTAAAGGCTATTTTTCCAATTAAGGCTAAATGGTAGTTATAACTCTCATAAGAGATTAATGAGATGTCTTAAGGAATTATAAGAATCTTGTTCAGCTACCTTACCACCTCAAGGCCTCACCTTCTACCAAAAATTTCCTCAATGACCTTTCTTTCTTGCTCAATTAGGGTGGGGAAACTGAAAGGAGCTTGACTAAGAGCGAGGTTAGCAAAAACATCATCAAACCTATGTTCAATTTCCTCAGCAATAGCTCATGTAGAGGCCCTAGTAGCTATAGCCTCTGCAACAAAAGCTTGAGGTGAAGGTAAATGGGATTGTCATCATAGAAGCCTCTATAGTCGAGGCTAGAACACCAATCTCAATAGGAGTGAAGACTCTCTTTCTTTTAAAATGGGCAACAACGCCTGCAATTACTTTAAAGGGGGTCAAATCTACTTGACTTTCAAGTAGAGGAGCATGACTACCCCCAACTTCTATTTTTATATAAATCCTGTTTCTTGTCATTGTTTTCTCAAGAACAGAGTCCTCAGGAACAAAGAGTTCATCTATGATGATATGGCCCTTCATCTCTTCTCTAGTCTTGCCTTCAATTAAATCAAGAGACGAAGATTCTTTTTATGAACTCTCATCTACAAACCTTGCTAAAGCTTCCCTTTCTCCTTCAGTTATTAGTCCTGTATGAAAACAAAGTTAGTAATGAACTTAGATGTACAACAAACAAGGGATGATGAAGTTGTATACTTTGTAACATGGCCTGATAATGCTCCTTAACCATCCTATTAACTCGTACTTGGTTGAAGCCAATGCCAATATAACACATGCTTTATCTTCATTCAAGCTCAAACAAGGCTTACTATTCACATCAGGAGAGGTACCCTTTAATAATGAGAACAACCCTAAATCTGTTGCATCCCACATCTAGGGTTGACTGACCCATTATACCTCATTATCAACCATCTCCCCCTCTATTTCTTGACATGAGCAGGCTTTCTTTGCAGAGTTCCCTTCATGGCTCCTATGGGCCTGTTGGCGAAAGAAAGAATCAACACATGTTATTGCCACCATCAGTGTCAGTGACTATATGGTAATAGGTCCTAATGACATTAATTGTAGGCTTGATTTTGACAATCCTAAAAAAGTTATCTAAGGTAAATAAATCTATCCACCCATTAGGATGCAACTGGCCTAGACCCAACTAGTAGTATCTAAAAACTTCCTTCACAAATTCTTAGAGAGGGAAGGTATACCCCAACGCATACATGCTAAAACGGGTTGTAATTTCAAAATGATCTTGGGCAGAGCCCAAGATTGGTTGGCTAATACGCTCAACCTCGGTAGACATTTGAGTTATGTACTATCTTGGTTACCGATAATTAACAAACTTCATGTCCTTTACACTTAGAGTGTTAGGGACAACCTTTCTCTCCCCTGAGGTTCCCCATAGTAATAGCTAGAGAAGAACTTCTCCTATGGGGAGAACTATTTTTCCCTACTAGAGGTGGATGCTTGGATTCCACCCTCTCTAGTTATAAAGGAAACATACTTTTCACCCTTACTGTTTGATGAATAACCTTTTATGTCATCTCGGATCTCCAAAAAATCTATTTAATTACTACATTGAATACACGTTGCCATTTTGTTTTCCAAGAGACACCTTTTTTAGATGAAGATAGGTTATATGAGCATATCTTTCAAATAAAAACGAGCCACCTGACCATGAAGAATCCTAACAGTTCTGCGTGGGGTAGACAAATATGATGGACAAGGTAAAAGGTCTCTCATTGATGGGATAAAAAACTCTCAGGTAAAAAGCCTTTCATTAAAGCTGATAACCTTTAAAAAATCTTTATGTATTTAATATGCAAAGACTTGAAGGGCTATTGATGGATCATCGTGTTTTAGATAGGTTTTTTTTTTTTTTTTTTTGCCTAGAACTCATGTTTAAAGGACTAAAGACAAGGTGATAACCTAATATCCATAAAATCACCTACGCATTAAGCCCAAATACATGTGGATTTGGCAAGTTGTCAGACCCAATATCCCTAGGTTTAGTGACGCATTAAGCCCAATTACATATGAGTTTGGTGAGCTGCCAGACCCAACTTTCTTGGGTTTAACTACGTACTAAGCTCAGGTACATGCGAGTCTGACAAGTTGTCAAACCCAACCTCCTTAGACTTATCATCATGCAGAGCCCAAATGAATATAGAACCGATGACCTTTTTAGGCCCTATATTGGACCACAAGAGTCCGTTTGTTTTTTCTTGTGATCCTTAACATAAAATTTTAAGGTCAAGGATACTCATCTCTCTGCACCCCTAGGTGTATAAAAGTGTTCTAAAGACCTACCACTTATCTCTCATTAATGATGTGTAAGATATATTTATCCCTCTTTAATGCATGTGTTAATGATATTTTTTTTTATTAATGCTATAAGGGCAAGATGACACTTCAACCTCTCATCTCCACAAAAAGACAATATTCATAAGCTATAATAACTCTATGAATTCTTCAGCCAAAGAAATTCCAAGATCTTCATTCTTTATTGCATATTTATTTTTAGAGTTTTTTTCTCTAAAATATTATTGTATTTATTTTAAAATTACTTGAATTTTTTAGGATATCACAAATATCTATTCTACATTTTATTTTATTTTTACCGGAAAAAAGTCTTTTGAAAAAGTCTTTCGAAAGGTAAAGAAGTTGCAATAAAAGTGAGGCGTTAAAGGTAATATATACAAGTTACAACTCCAAATCTCCATCAAAGAACCAATTTAATTGGCCACCTTAAAATGATACAAATTAATTTTTTAACAAACAAAAAAGGGAAGGATGCAGAGCAAGCAACATCTTGGAAGGTTCATTGAATTTTTAGTTCACGTATGCCTTTCATAGATCTGCCTCTCAAATTGTAACTACTCTCCAAGACGCGTTGAATGTTTTCCTTTGGGCGTAAATCAATTCCACGGTTAAGAAGAGTTTGGTGACGGGTCAAGGTGGCATGGAGATCTAAAAATAATAGATCTAAGAGAGAGACTAACTAATATTTCGGAAGAAACAGGGACTGAGATACTCATTTCTCACAACTAGAGGACTAAAGTATAATTTGCTCAACAAAACAAAAATGGTTGAATAGAGAAAATAAAATAATAATAATAATAGACGGAGGAATGGCGGTGTGTATTTAAACACAACCCCGCCCTCCTCGCTCTAATTCCATTCAGTTAAACTTAAAAGACAGACCACAGATAAAACTGGTCTGTCTCTCTACTTTCATCCACCGAGGTACCCTCCCTCCCCCCCTCTCTCTCTCTCTCATTAATTTCTCTTTGTAGTCAAATTCTTTTAGATCTAATGATGTTTTTTTCGCTCATTTTAACCCTTGATCCGTGATTTCAAAATCAAGCTCAATGCTCCAAATCTTCTTTCAAGTCTTTCTAGCTTTGAATTACATGCGGTAGATCTGCTAGTATTCTGTTTGGATCTTAGTATTCTCAGCTGTGGTACTTCATCCAAAGTCTAGATCTAGTCAAATATATTTGCGTTTGGAGAATTGGTATGGAATCGAGGGTGGGTTTTGTGAGCTTTTGTTAGTTATCTACTTGCATATGAATGAATTAAGAGATATGAATATGTTATTTGGCTTTGGCTTTGATTCTTCATTGTGTGTGGATGTGATTTGCAAATGCTTTATTTGTTTCATCTACAACGGCAGGTTAGCTTGCATGGAAGATCTGAAAGTGAATGGTTTTGATTTGTTTCTTTTTCCTTCATATATGTGTTGAATTTCCCTTCTTTCAGGTTGTGAACGTAGACAAGGAAAATGGTGAAGATCTGTTGCATTGGAGCAGGGTATGTCGGTGGGCCTACAATGGCTGTCATCGCACTCAAGTGCCCGTCAATTGAAGTGGTGGTTGTTGACATCTGGGAACCTAGGATTGCAGCCTGGAACAGTGACCAGCTCCCCATCTATGAGCCAGGCCTTTATGATGTGGTGAAGGAGTGCCGAGGCAGGAATCTCTTCTTCAGCAAAGATGTGGAGAAGCATGTCGCAGAGGCTGATATAGTTTTTGTTTCGGTCAACACCCCTACCAAAACTCAAGGTCTTGGAGCGGGCAAAGCTGCAGATCTGACGTACTGGGAGAGCGCAGCACGCACAATTGCTGATGTGTCCAAATCTGACAAAATCGTTGTTGAGAAATCAACAGTCCCAGTTAAAACTGCCGAGGCAATTGAAAAGATCTTGACCCACAACAGTAAGGGGATCAAATTCCAGATCCTCTCAAACCCTGAGTTCCTTGCAGAAGGAACTGCAATCGGTGATCTGTTTCAACCTGATCGTGTCCTCATTGGAGGGAGGGAAACCCCAGAAGGCCAGAAGGCAATCCAAGCATTGAAGGATGTGTATGCTCATTGGGTTCCTGAAGACCGCATCCTAACCACCAACCTTTGGTCTGCAGAGCTGTCCAAGCTTGCTGCCAATGCCTTTTTGGCCCAAAGGATTTCCTCCGTTAATGCCATGTCAGCACTCTGTGAGGCAACTGGGGCTGATGTTGCCGAGGTGGCCTATGCTGTTGGAAAGGATTCAAGGATTGGTCCCAAGTTCTTGAATGCTAGTGTTGGTTTTGGTGGGTCCTGCTTCCAGAAGGATATTCTGAATCTTGTTTACATCTGCGAGTGCAATGGCCTTCCAGAGGTGGCAGAGTACTGGAAACAAGTCATCAAGATCAATGATTACCAGAAGAGCCGATTTGTGAACCGTGTTGTTTCATCTATGTTTAACACAGTCTCTCAAAAGAAGATTGCCATTTTAGGGTTCGCTTTCAAGAAGGATACTGGCGACACTAGGGAGACCCCTGCCATTGATGTGTGCCAGGGACTGTTGGGAGACAAGGCTCTCTTGAGCATATATGATCCACAGGTCCAGAAAGAACATATTCAGAGGGATCTTATCATGAAAAAGTTTGATTGGGATCATCCTCTCCATCTCCAGCCGAAGAGTGCCAGCTCTGCTGTTGAGCAAGTGACTGTTACTTCTGATGCCTATGAGGCAACAAAGGAAGCCCATGGCGTTTGCATCTTGACAGAGTGGGATGAATTCAAGACTCT
>Ga0307513_10012088_pt1 | contig 10678 bp, 13 predicted proteins | sample 15_EM_MG_FD_202174 | JGI IMG/M metagenome (GOLD analysis project Ga0307513, IMG submission 202174) | Populus trichocarpa ectomycorrhiza microbial communities from riparian zone in the Pacific Northwest, United States - 15_EM | ecosystem: Host-associated > Plants > Roots > Unclassified | place...
AATTTAAAGGTATATAGTGCAGCAACAATTATGGCTGCTACAAATTCCTTTTCTGCAGACAATAAACTTGGACAAGGTGGCTTTGGACCAGTTTACAAGGTAGTCTGTCATAAATTACTTCAAGAAGGATTGAAGAACTTATTAACTTTGTATCTCAGGCCAAGTACTGAGTTGAGAGCTGTTTTACGTCAGGGGACATTGCCGAATGGGCGAGAGATAGCTGTAAAAAGATTGTCTAGAAGTTCAGGACAAGGGCTGGTGGAATTCAGAAATAATAACCGGCCATTTGTATTTTCCTTGTTACCATATGCCTATTAGCATGAGTTGAGCAAATCCCTTCATGTACCTCTCGTAAAGCATTTTTAGCATCTGTCTTATTCAAACACCTTAGAAAGGTTCCATCAAATGATTTTTTATACAGAATCTCTCCGTCTAGGTAGAGATCCATGGCCAACCTTCTTAGGGTTTTCTTATCCATCTTCGAAGCTCCCACTGGATATTCCTGATTTTGCACAAAATTCTTGATATCATAGTACCAAGGCTTTCCATCTACCTCTCCTTCAATTGAGCAATAGTGAGCTGGGTTATTTCTGATGTCTATGTCTACAGGATGTACCTTATGCCCGAGATCAATCGTAGCCATAGCAGCCAACATGGCCAGAGCATCTGTAAAATGGTTCCCTTCTCTTCCTAGATGGGTGAATCTTATCTCTTCAAATTCTTCTGACAGTGTGGATAAATATTCCTGGTACAGCCTCAACTTTTAATCAACATTCAGTCACCATATACATCTATCTTTCTGATCTTGAGCTCTAACGCAGATTCTAAACCCAAGATACAAGCCTCATATTCAACTGTATTGTTGGTGCATTCAAAATACAATTTAACTGAAACTAGATACTGCTTCTAATCAGGAGAGATTATCATCGTGCCGGCCCCATTACCATAAACATTCACTGCTCCGTAAAAAAAAATGGTCCACCAATCTATCTTCTCTTCTTCTCCCGCTATTGATAATACATTTTCATCAGGTAAATTGAAATCCAATGGCTCATAATCTTCAACAACATTATCAGCCAGATGGTCGGCAATCGCGCTCCCCTTCACGGCTTTCCTTGTCATATATACTATGTCATATTCTGACAACAAAACCTGCCACCTTACAATTCGGCTTGAGAGATAGGGCTTGTCACAGATGTACCTTAGTGGATCCACTTTTGAAATCAACAAAGTGGTGTGATACAACATGTAATGTCATAATCTTTTTTTCGCCCATACCAATGCACAACAGAGTTTTTCTATCATCGTGTATCTAGACTCACATTCGGTGAACTTCTTACTCATGTAATAAATAGCCCTTTCTTTCCTTCCGGTTTCATCATGCTGACCCAATACACATCCCATAGCTATTTCAATCACTGTCAAATAAAGTATTAAAGGCCTTCCTGATACAAAAGGAACAAGCAAAGGCAGACTTTGTAAGTATTGCTTGATTTTATTGAATGCCTCCTCACACTCCTCATTCCAAATCCCAGGATTCTTTTTCCTCAATAGCCGAAAGACAGGTTCACATATTGTGGTTAGTTGAGCTATAAATCTGGCAATATAGTTCAATCTTCTTAAGAATCCCCTCACCTCATTCTCCGTCTTTGGGGATGGCATGGATTGGATGGCCTTCACTTTTTCAGGATCCACCTCTATACCTTTGTCACTTACCATAAATCCTAGCAGCTTTTCAGACTTAATTCCAAACGAACATTTTGCAGGGTTGAGCTTCAGTTCACACTTCCTCAAACGCTCAAATAACTTCCTCAAGATCTTTACATGATCTTCTCCCCTCTTGGACTTAGCAATCATATCATCTACATACACCTCAATTTCCTTGTGCATCATATCATGGAATAGAGTCACCATGGCTCTCTGATAGGTGGCTCCTGCATTCTTCAGACCAAATGGCATAACCTTGTAGCAATAGGTCCCCCACGGTGTAACAAAAGTTGTTTTTGCCTTATTTTCTAGAGCCATCTTTATTTGGTTGTATCCCGAGAAACCATCCATGAAAGAATATATGGAACTACGTGCAGTATTGTCGACCAAAACATCTATATGTGGCAGAGGAAAATCATCTTTGGGGCTAGCTTTGTTCAAATTCCAGAAGTCCACACAAACTCTAATCTTTCCTTCTTTCTTTGGTACGACAACAATGTTGGATACCCATTGTGGATATTTAACTACTTCTATAAAGCCTACATTCCACTGTTTTTCGAGTTCTATCTTAACTTTGATCCAAATATCTAGGTGGGCTCTCCTCAACTTCTACTTGATTGGTTTACAACCTTCCTCCAACGGTATCTTATGTACAACAATATTTCTATCCAAACCAGGCATATCCTCGTAAGACCAAGCAAAAACATTTGTATATTCTTGTAATAGGGCTATTACCTCTGCTATTTCCTCAAGAGTGATTAAGGTCCCTATTTTCAATTCTCTTTTAATCTGATCGTTACCCACATTTATGGTTTCTAGTTCTTCTATAGCCGATTCCCAGGTTTGTTCATGTTGCTCTACTAACTTCGTGAATTCCCTAACATTGATTTCATCCCATTCTTCTTCTTCCATGGTGATCACATGTTCGTTAAAGTTTGGCCATTCATTCTCGATGTTAAGTGTATGTGATGTTGTGGAAGATTCGCTTTCAGGAACCCTAAAAGCGAAAAGTGTTTGGTGTAAATGCACAAATAAAGAGACAAATTTGGAAAACGCATGATCTCATTATTTAAAACAAAGGTGGGCTCAATGACAATGACAAAATCTAATTGACATCATGAGCCTTGATTGTCAACTAGGGAGAATAAAGCAAACAAAAGCAATGACAAAAGTATGCTAAGGAAAACAAAGTTGGTTTACATTTTAAACACTACTGGGGCTTCTTGAGTCACCTAGTTTTGAAACTTCTCGCCCTCGGCCAGCTTTCATATGAAGGTCTTAGCAGAGACTTCTTCCATAGTGTGGATAGTTAGTTGTGGCAGTGCTTCATCTTTCTTTCCCGCTACTGTCTTCCTGTCACCTCCTTCCACCTTATCCTCCTTCAAGGTGTTTATGCTCATATTTGACAGTTCTTGACCAAGGCTTTCTACTCTTTTATCGAGTTGCATTACATATGTAGCCTTTGGGAATGACACTCTAAGGGGAGGGATTTCCAGCTTTTCTTCTTCAAGCTCTCTTCCTTCAAGCGATGATCCTCTTTTTTAGGTTTATACCCTAACCCAAATCTTTGATCAGCACATTTCATCTTTATCGGGTTGACCCTTTTTGGTACCTCAGTGATAGGATTATAATGAAACGGGATCCCACGTTCCAAAAAGCATTGAGCTGCCATCCTTGCTGCTTCTGAGATCCTTGGCCTTCTTAGTACTGTGTTCTCAAGCACCCAATCAGTGTTTACAATCTTAAAAGCATGGATATTGTTATCCTTGTAGTCCTCCGCCTCGATAAAAGGTATGGCCACATTCTTTATCATGGATACTGTCTCCTCAGCTTCGACAGTTACCAACATCTCGTTCATGATACATGAGATTCATCGATCAGCCTTTCTCTCAGAATATGCTTTGGCAACACGTTAAGAGCCGAGCCATTATCGACAAGCACCTTTCCTATGATCAGTCTTTGCACCTAACAATAATGTATAAGGGCTTGTTATGTCCGGTACCTTCAGCATCAAGCTCATCAGCTATGAAATACAGGTAATTAGTTGCATGGATCCTCCCCACCAAATGCTCTATGGTTTTCTGTTCAATGTCTTGGGGTACATATGCCTCATTCAATACCTTTTGCAAAGCGTTTCGATGCGGCTCAGAGCTGAGTATCAAGGACATAAGGGAGATCCTAGCTGGAGTCTTTTTTAGTTGATCTACTATGCAATATTCACTATGCTTTATCAACTTCAAAAATTCATTCGACTCCTCTTTAGTTACTGGCTTATTAACTTCTGTTTCTTTGTCAAGATCTACCATTTCTTTGCCTTTTGCCTTCCTCAACTCTTCGGGAGTGAAGCATCGGCCACTCCGAGTTTACCCACTGATCTTAGTTTGGAACAAAGGAAGAGGGGCTTGAATGTTAGCGGCATAACCATAATTATAAGGCATGGCATTGTGATTTTCTTTTGTGTAGGAAGGTTTAGCCAAGATTAACTTTGATAGCCTGTTAGCTGTTGGTTGGACCCTACATACTCCTGACATCTTATCTTGACCTTCCATCATACTCACCTCCCGACTGCCCTCCATCGGTTCGATCCTCAACTCTCCCATTATCATCATTTTCACAACCTTCTCGCGAAACTCGATGCAATCCTCAATATGATGTCCTTCTCTTTCATGGAACTCACAATAGTCACATCCCTCCAAATGGCATTCAACATTTATCTCTAGAAATCCTAATTGTACCAACATTTCATACAACTTCTTCATGGACACCTTCAACGCCTTGCTTTGATTCCCAACTTCTATCATGCCCACTCCACTATTACTTGCGGCATGATTAGGCAATAGATTTGAATTGATGTTGGGCATGTCTTCGAAAGATACCCACCCCCTTTTGATAAGCTCTAACAATCTCCTTTAAAAGGTGTAATAGGTTTCAATTCCATGCCCCGGATTACCAGCATGGGATTCGCAAGTTAATTCTGGCTTGTACCATATGGGAAAGGGCAGTTGGATTGGTTGTAGAAGGATCAGAGTTATCTGTCCAATGCTCAGCAGTTTAGCATACAAGACTTTTAAAGGCATGGGTAGTGGAGGCAGCTACTCTGAAGTGTATCTTGCATATGGCCTTTGGTGGTTGTTTTGGTTGTTCGGCTAGTGATTTGTGTGATTGGTGTTAAAAGGTTTGGTAAAGTTCATGTTGGTGAATTGATGGGTAGGCATTTGTGGGTTTTGGTAATTTCCTTTCTTGCCTTTATACCCGCCTTCCAAGTTATTAACATCACCTTCCCTTTTCCTTCCAATAAAACCTTTCTTCTCTAAAGGCTCCGCTATGTGCCCAGCTTTAATCCCTTGCTCTATTCTTTTTGCCACATGTACAGCATCATAGAAATGCTGAGATGAGCTACCCATTAAATGCTCGTAGTAAGGTGCCTTGAATGTATTGGCGAACAAAGTCACCATCTCCGTCTCTATCAAAGGGGGTTGCACATGTGTTGCCTCGTCCCTCCATCTTTGCGTATAAGCCCTTACTGACTCTTGACTTCTCTTTTCCATTGACATAAGGCTCGTTCGATCCAGAGCAATTTCCAAGTTGAACTTGTACTGTTTAAGGAAAGCCTCCACCAAATCTTTCCATTTTTTAATCTTGGCATTATCCAACCTCATGTACCAGCTTAGTGCAGACCCCGCTAGACTGTCTTGGAAAAAGTAGATCATCAACTTATCGTCAAGGATCGCCTCAGCCATCATGTTACAATATGATCGAAGGTGAGTGTTTAAGCATTCCAACCCATTGTACTTTGTAAACTCCGGCATCCTAAAATCTTTTAGTACCGTGATGTTTGGTACCAAGCATACTTCAGAAGCTTGCATGGGTTCAAACCAATCATTTCCTTCGACTGCTCTTAACCTTTCTTCCAAAGTGGATATCTTGTTGTCGTTCATAAAACCAGTGGACCTATTATCGGAAGGCCCATTCGCTGTTAAATCTACATCGATGTGAGCTTGAGCAGGCTGAATGGGAATGGCAGGTGTAAAGTGCTGCTCCGTCACTGAATCTGCCCCCAAGTTCTGAGATACCCCAGGGACATGAGCTGGTGGTGCTCCTATAGGTGGTTGGGTGGACATTCCCTCCTCGTTCTTGGCTCTTAGAAGTTGCTCAAGCAGATTGGTCATCCAGGAAACTTCATTTCTCACGGATTCCAATTCACTTTGGTAGCGGGATTTTAGGATGGCCCTCTCTTCATTCTCCATTCTTGATCTTAGCCTAGTGTAGTAGACTTTGGATGGGGGACCTATGTTTCACGATCTGATGCATGGAAAAATATAAATGAATGTATGATAAAAAATAATGCATGATGCATATGTAATGTGAGCTTGTTTTTTTCAAAAATGATCGATGGCCAACATTTCGCTTGTGTAATGGGTATGGACTCTTTTTTCACGTTCTTTATTAGGAGTAGTTTTGCTCAAGTTGTTGCTTTGGTAGACTTAACCCTACTCTATAAGAGATTTTTTTACAAAAGATGGGTCAAGGCCCTTTTTCATTAATAATATTGGCTAATACATCTCTTGAAAAGAGGATAAAAAAAAAAGGAAAAAATACATCAATCTTCCTCTTCATCCATATTTCTAGCCGCTGGTAGGAAAGCAAGGCCTCGATTCTCAATTTTTTCTAAGAAGGCATCAGTCTCAGCCAAGCTTTGTCGATAATGAAAGATGTCCCTCCCCACCCTTCGAGCATTGGTTCTAATAATCCGTGCATGAATGACAACTTCATCCATTTGATCATCTACTTTGGCCATCTTCTCCATAAGCAACATGTTGTTCCGATTCAAGGTATTGTTATTGGTGTCAATCTGTTCTTTATGTTTTTCTGAAGCTTCCAACTTTTCAGTCAACTGTTTTACCTTTTCTCGCTCTTTGTCAAGCTTCGCCTTCAGCATCCTAATTTCATTTTTCTTAGTTGCCAAATTTTCCTTAACAACCTTCTCTTCCTTCCCCTTTCTTTCAAACTCTTGCAATTCGGCTAGCCGACTTTCTATCATCACACATTTCTTGTTTAACTCATCATACTTCTCAATTCGGTCCAACAACTCTGCTTGAACATGCAAGAATTTGTCTTGAATATGGCAGTTATAGGGTTGACATGAGTATTTTCATGTTCCACAAATGCAGCAGCAGCTTCTAGACTTATAACCCCTGTTAAGCTTGGAAATAACACGAGACCATATTGCGCTTTTTTCCCAGAGCGATTAACCTGTCTCTTTCTAGCATTGATCCATATTGCCCTTTTTTCCTTTCTAGTTCAACCTCCATAAATTTCCACTTTAAACCGCTGGCATTCTTCTCTAAACATCTGCTCAGATGTGGAATTTTTAGCAACTTTGACAACTCAAGAATCACCTGGTCATTTCTTAAAGGAAAATAAACCTTGTGCAAGTGTTTGGGAAACTCCGTCAACATTCCATACTCCTCTATATTGGGACACAAATCCACATTTCCAAAGGAAAAACATCTGTAATCGGGATCCTAAAAGTTAATTAGGGCTTTGATTGTTGGGTTCAATACTTCTATCTTCGTAATTTCTAACAGTAGTCCATACTTCCCGGAAAATGCCGCCTCATCAATGTTCTAACTATGAACCAATATTCTCTTCATCTAATTTACTATGCAGTTCAGGTCTTTGACTACTGGAAGCTTCCTTGTATTACATCTAGAGCAGTCTCCCTCTGATAGTTGTGACAATTCAGAATTCTGCCTATATTCCATAGTAGTAAATTTGGTAATGATGGCCATCTTATCATTTTAAAAGACTTGAAAACCAATATGTTTTATGGTTAGGTTTATGTCTTATACAAAACATGTACCGTGGAGCATACACCCTAAGGCCGGTTCTAATTCTTTTATGCTTGACAAGGGTAGGTTGGCTATTAAGTCTCTAAAAAGGGTCTCTTGTTGTCCCAATGATCGCCCTCGTAAAGGCAATAAGGGGGCTCAGCAGGTAATAGGATGGCATATGGACCAATCATTACCAGTCTAAGCACTCAGCGAAGAGTTGGGGTTTACACAAACTTAAACCTTGACTAAAAGTCATAAGGTAAGCTGCTAGTCACCCACTTAGCCTAAAGCTTTTTAGTACAAACTCTCACATAAAAAGAATGATGCATGACCCAATTATATAATGCATGAACAAATATGTACAAATTTAAAGCATATGAGCAATTAACTAAAGGAAATTCACCCTAACAATAACACGCACAAAACCAAAGAAAAAAAATTAGACAAAACAATGCTTAGTCCACAAGGTCCCTAGTGGAGTCGTCATTCTGTCGCATGTGTGCGGCGATCGGTGATGGTGGATGTAAAGTTTTCCCAAAACTAGGAACTAGGGCTTGAAATAAGTAACGACAGTCACTAACCATTAAACAGTTTTACCGACGGATTCATTTCATCGGTGTGAGGCATGCAAACCGTCGGTAATATTTTTACTGATGGAATCCGTCCGTCGGAATTTTGATCATCGGTAATTTCCCATTCCTTCGCCAATTCTGTCGGTAATTAAAAAAAACCAAACAACGACAAAACACCGACGGTATTACAAATGGCGAAGTGCGCCAAAAACAAATTCCCACGAGAATATTACCAAGGCAATAATTCAGTCTATATTTTCAATGGAATATTCGTCGGCAATTTCCGTTGAAAATATAGAATGAATTATTTCGTCAGTAATATTCTCGTGGGAATATTTTTTTGCACACTTCATCGTTTGTAATACCGTCGGTGTTTCGTCGTTGTTTACCGATGATCAAAATTCCGACGGTCGAATTCCGTCAGTGAGGTTGTCAGTAAAAATATTACCGACGGTTTGCGTGCCTCACACCGATGAAATGAATCCGTTGGTAAAACTGTTTAATGGTTTAGTGACTGTCGTTACTTATTTCAAGCCATAGTTCCTAGTTTTGGGAAACCACAATTAAGCTCAATTTTTTTTTTTTGACTTTTGGCATTTGCTGTGTCTTTCTTCAATTCAAATCTCTTTTGCCCTTCTTAGAATTGATAGGCATTCTCATTCCATTCCGCTTTTTTTTTTTTTTTTGCTTTCTCATAGCCTTCCTCAAACTTTTCTTAGATGCCCTTCACTCTTTGGTTTCTTTTCTCTTTTTCTTTTTTTTCATTGTTGGGCTTCCAATCTTAACCTTCTTTTTATTCATTAATTCTATTATTATCTTCAAAATATCTCTCATTTGCCCCTAGTGTGAGGTGTGATCTTGGTCAGGGTTTCTTTTGAAAAGAAATATTCTATCAGGCTCAAATGGGGATTGTGAATGATAAATATTTTTAGAAAGTTAGGGGACATCAAGATGGCCTTTTCTCATTTCAAGCAAGGTTGGTTAGAACCAATACATTTTGACCTCATCCAGTGTAATGATTTGGACTTGTAAGAATCATGATTCGCGAATCCATAACCACTGAATCCACTACATGTCATTATGTATACTGCTAAAACTTAGCTATATGAAGTGTGGTTCAGTTTTAGGAGGTATGAGTTCAAAATTGTTTGGTCGCCTCATGTCATTTTCAAGCATCGAGTCATTTTTGTAATCAAAACCTTTTAATCTTTTAGGATTGACTAGCTTTAATTTTGCATGTTGGAGTTCGATCAAATTTTTTTGTCAAAATACACATTGAAATAAACATCTCATGCTTTCAGAACAACAAAGAAACAATGAAAATACATGTTTCATTAAAGGATGAGATGTGACCCCAAAATAAAATGCAAAATGGCAAAACTCCATAACAAAGATGATTGACAATTTAACCCCTTCTTAGATCAGCTTCTCTGGCAATATCTGTGTTTTGCCAAGCAATTACGATCACTTGTTATTCTGAAAATGATCGATGACATCATCTTTCACAAACTAAGCTCGATTCTTGAAACTCTTGCATATGTTCAACTAAAATGGCCGAGGACCCCACCATGACAACACATCTCTTGTCTGGATTGAACCACCTAGAAAATGGTGGTTGCACGGGATTTGTTGAAGTCAGGCAAAATTCTGGAATCTGGCAAATGCTGGTCGACAAACTTAAGTGGCAAAGGGATGTCAATCTTGGCAAAGACATTTGAGCAATTGATGCTACAGTGAGACCTGGCTAAACCATATAACTATGGTTTCCCACCTTTAGAGTCATCTCCTGATTCACCTCTCATCATTGTTCTGGAATCCATGGCAGATCCTTCAATCTTTCCTCTCTTCATAGCTTGTTCAATTCTTTTGGAAATCCTCACAACATCATGTCAATCTTCCAATGTTGTTGTCGTTGTTTGAGGCTTGTTAGAAACCTTCCAGTAGCTTGGTAATCTTGGCAGCGCCCTAAGACATGCAACAATGCCATTACTGCCGTGTTGAATCATGCATTGTCTCAACTGAAAGAGAAACTGATGAATCTAAAACTCCTTTGTCTCCTCTTCGATTCCTCACTGAAGGTGCAGTAGATAAACACCTGTAGAGGGAGTTCTACTCTGTTGAAGTTTCAATCTTCTTCCATTTTTTTATATCAGCATCCTATGTTGCTGGACCGGAATGGAGTTCACAATATAGATGGCTGGAAAGAAGGCCAACGCATCAGGCACATAATGCTAGCAGCTATTGGTTGTTCTTGGAAGATATGAAGGCTTTCAACGACAATTAACAGTACGGCTGAACCAGACAGGAGATCATCTTTAATTGATGACTAAAGGTGTTGTTGTCGTTGTTCATGACTGAAAAAGGAGAGGTACATGACACGACCAAAAGATTGATATCTTCTCCCAAGTGCAGGAGTGTCGAAGTAATAAATAACCCAGCAAGACCGGGGTCGAACCACAGGGAGGTTAATTGTATAAATTATAGATAACAATAATACAATAACAACAATAACAACAATAGTAATAATAGTGAAGAAGAAGAGGAAGAAGTTGATGAGAACTTTGA
>Ga0307513_10012089_pt1 | contig 10677 bp, 9 predicted proteins | sample 15_EM_MG_FD_202174 | JGI IMG/M metagenome (GOLD analysis project Ga0307513, IMG submission 202174) | Populus trichocarpa ectomycorrhiza microbial communities from riparian zone in the Pacific Northwest, United States - 15_EM | ecosystem: Host-associated > Plants > Roots > Unclassified | place...
TACCGAATCGGTAACCGGCTGTTCGAGCTGTCCGGATTGGTGCCGATCCGGCACGAGCTGCGCGAGGCGGTGCTGCCATTCCTGCAGGACTTGCATACCGCGATGCGGACCACCGTGCAGCTGGGCGTGCTCGACGGCCCGCAGGTCCTGATCGTCGAGAAGATCACCGGGCACCGGCCGATGCCGATGCTTACCCAGGTCGGGGGCACGGTCCCGACGCATTGCTCGGGCCTGGGCCGGGCCATGCTGGCTTATTCGACCCCCGACGTGGTCGACACCGTCCTCGCCGCCGGGCTCACCCCCCGTACCGACCGCACCCTGACCAGTGTGGCCGCGCTCCGCCGGGAGTTGGCCGCGATCCCGGACCGGGGCTGGGCCCTGGACCGGGAGGAGGGCAACATCGGCATCTGCTGCGTGGCCGCGCCGATCTTCGGCCCCCTGGGGGACGTCGCCGCGGCGCTGTCGATCACCGGCCCGATCGCCATGGTGCGGCCCGATCGTGCCGGGCCGGCCGTCCGGCTGGCGGCAGCGGCGGCCTCCCGGGCCTACTCCAGCCGCCGCTGATCGCCACCGATCGGGAGACGAGTCCCACGGAATGGGACTGCCTGCTGGTCAGATCGGGGCGGCGGCACACACGCTGTGTCCTCGGGTACACACCGGCCGGGCCAGGCCGGGGCGGACGCAGTCGAAGGAGACGCGAGATGACGCTAGGCGGCGGGTACATGCTGCCCTCGGGCGAGGGCAAGGCCATCGGGGCGATCGGTCTCGGCATCACGGTGAAGACCGACGGCGACTCCACCCAGGGCGCCTACTCGATGTTCGAGTACGCCGTTCCGGCCGGCGTCAGCGGGCCACCACCGCACGTTCACACCCGTGAGGACGAGTCGTTCGTCTGCCTGGCCGGTCGGCTCAAGGTCAGCCTCGGCGAGCAGACGTTCGAACTGGTTCACGGGGACTACCTGCTGCTGCCGCGAAATGTCACGCACACCTTCGACAATCCGTTCGAGGAGGACGCACGGGTGATCTCGGTGGTCTCGCCGGCCGGGCTGGAGGGGTACTACCAGGCTCTCGCCTCGCTGCCGCCGGGACCGCGAGACATCTCCAAAATCAAGGAGATCATGGCCGATTTCGGCATCGAACTCCGACTGCCCCCGCAGAATTCCTGAGGGGGCGGGCGCTGTGCGGATCGGGATCGTCGGAGCGGGGGTCGCCGGGCTGGCCACGGCCAAGGTGCTCCGCCAGGTCGGGCACGATGTCGTCGTCTACGATCGGACGCCGGACGTGGGCGGTGTCTGGAGCGAAACCCGCCGATACCCGGGGGTTACCACCCAGAGCCCCCGGGACACCTACGCGCTGTCAGACTTCCCGATGCCCTCGGACTACCCGCAGTGGCCCACGGGCACTCAGGTGCAGGCCTATCTGGCCTCCTACGCAACCCATTTCGGCCTGGATCCTCAGCTGCGGCTGAATCACGAGGTCACCGCCGCCGAGCCCCGATCGCACGGGATCGGCTGGACGCTGCGGTTGCGGAGAATGGCGGATGGCGGGGAGTTCGAGGACGCCGTGGATCACCTGATCATCGCCAACGGCGTCTTCTCCCAGCCGCTGGTGCCCTCCTTCGACGGGCTGGACGACTTCACCTCGGCCGGTGGCCGGGTGCGCGCGGCCAGCGAATTCCATGACGTGGAGCAGGCCCGCGGCGCCAACGCCGTCGTCGTCGGGTACGGAAAGTCATCCTGCGATGTCGCTTTCAGCATCAGCGAGACCGCAGCGGAGACGCACGTGATCGCCCGGCAGTTGCTGTGGAAGGTCCCGAAGAAGATCGCCGGTTTCCTCAACTTCAAGTTCCTCCTGCTGACCCGGATGGGGGAGGCCCTGTTCCGCTGGCAGCACCCGCGCGGCATGGAGAGATTCCTGCACGGGCCGGGCAACGGGCTGCGCCGACGGATGCTCAACTCGGTCGGATCGGTATCGGCCCGGCAGTACAAGCTCAAGCAACTCGAGCTGCTGCCGACCGGCGCGATGGAGGACATCGTCCGCGGCGCTATCGGGCTGGTGACCGACGGCTTCTACGAGCGGGTGGCCGAAGGCCGGATCGTGGTACACCGCGACCGCACGATCAAACGTCTGCTGGAAAAGGATGGCGACCCGTACGCCGAACTCAACGACGGCACGCTGCTGCGCGCCGACCTGGTCGTCTGCGCCACCGGATATACCCAAGGCGTCGAGTTCCTGGACTCAACCCTGCAGCAGCGACTCGTCGACGACAGGGGCAACTTCTTGCTGTATCGCCAAGTCCATCCGCTCGACGTCCCGAATCTGTCGTTCGCAGGCTACAACTCGTCGTTCTTCAGCCCACTCAACGCGGAGATGGCGGCCGTCTGGATCGCCGCCTACCTGGGCGGGCTGCTGAAACTGCCGGAGCCGGAAGAGCTGCGCAGCCAGGTCGCGGGCCGGATCGCGTTCATGGACCAGGCCACCGGAGGGCATCACCAGCACGGAACGAAGGTCATCCCGTTCTCGATGCACAACGTCGACGAGGTACTCAACGACCTCGGCCTCAACATCGGCCGGTTCACCCGGGCGCGGCACTGGCTGGAACCCGTCAGCCCGGCCGCCTACGCCAAGGTCACCGCCGAGCTTCAGCGCAAACTCGCGGAGGCTCTTGCGTAGCGGCGGGCCAGGTGTGCGAAGGCGTCCCGGAGCTCGGTCGGGCCGACAACTTCGATGTCGGCGTCGAATCTGCCGATGGCGGCGGCCAGGCCTGGCCAGGACCACGACCCCAGGACGAGCCGGCAGCGTTGCGGGCCGAGTTCCTCGACGACTCCCTCCCGCGTGTAGACGGACACGACAGCAGCGGGCAGATCGAGGATCACCTCACCGCGGCACGGCCAGTCGCCAGAACCGTCGGAGCCCCGGAATCTGCTGGCCAGGAAGGCGGCCACCGCGCCGCCGGGCAGCTCGCGCGGGCTGAACCGGGGGCCCGTGGGGGTACGTGGCGTGATCCGGTCGGCGCGGAAGGTGCGCCAGTCCTCCCGGTCGAGGTCCCAGGCGACGAGGTACCAGCGCCCGCCCCAGGTAATCAGGTGATGGGGCTGCACACGACGCGGCGGAGTTCCGATGGGGTCGCCGTCGGCGGTTCCGCCGGGGGATGCGGGCGGGTAGTCGAAGCGCAGCACCTCACGGGCGTGCACGGCGGCGCTGACTGCCATCAGCACGCTGCTGTCGACCTGGGCGGCCGGTCGGGTCCCCGGCGGTTCGACGGCGCTGACCTGGAGGGTGTCGATGCGATGGCGCAGCCGTTGGGGCATGACGTGCCGGACGGTGTTCAGCGCGCGGGCCGCGGCTTCCTCGATTCCGGCGCCGGTGGTGGTGGCGATCTGGAGCGCGATGGCGAGGGCGACGGCCTGCTCGTCGTCGAACAGCAAGGGCGGCAGTTGGGCGCCGGCCTCGAGTCGGTAGCCCCCGTCGGGCCCCTTGAACGCCGCGATGGGATAGCCCAGCTCGCGTAGCCGGTCGACATCGCGGCGTACGGTGCGCGGGCTGATGTCCAGACGCTCGGCCAGCAGCGCCCCCGGCCAGTCTCGGCGGGCCTGGAGCAGCGAGAGCAACGACAACAGCCGCCCTGAGGTCTTCAGCATGATCCCCATATTGCCCTGAGAAGCGGCCACAACCTGTCCGCTTCACCCGCGACTGTTGTCGAACCGGGCGTCCAACCGTCCCGGAACTGACCCACCCCACGAATGAGGAGCCATCATGGCCATCACCACCACTCACCTGAACTTCCGTGGCGACGCCCGCGCAGCACTGGAGTTCTACCGTTCCGTCTTCGGCGGTGAGATCGTCCTGGTCAGCTACGCGGACGCAGACAACGTGCAGGACCCCGCCGAGACCGACCAGATCATGTGGGGACAGGTCCTCGCCGACAACGGCTTCCACGTGATGGCCTACGACGTCCCGGTTCGGATGCCCTTCGAGCGGGGCCAGAACGCGTTCTTCGTCTCGGTCCGCAGCACATCGACCGACGAGATCACGGCCTACTGGAAGGGGCTGTCCGAGGGCGCCACCGTCGTCCAGGACCTCGCCCCCGCGGGTTGGGCCCCGCTCTACGGAATGCTCAAGGACCGTTTCGGCGTGGTCTGGGTGCTCGACGCCGTCGCCGACTACACCGCCTCCTGAACAGCACGCTGTAACGGCTCCTGAGCAGCGCGGGCGGGCACGAGAGCCGTCGGAGCAACCCGTGCCCGCTACCGCTCCCTGGCCATCCCGTCCCCGTAGGTCACGGGGCAACGGGCGCTCCGGGCTGAGGCTCGCACGAAAGTCGTGGTCTGGTCGGTGTTGTCAGCGGATCGTGAAGCCGCGCCCACCAGCAGGTCGGCGCCGTTGATCATGTCGGCGGCGTCGGAGGCGAGCAAGTAGGGCACCCTGAGGGGCATGAGCCGTCGGCGCATGCCCAAAGTGGGTGACGTAATACAACTAGTGCTCCGCGTGGTTAGTTGTTTGCTGGTTCGGTTGGTGGCAAAATTGGTGCATGCCGAATCATGCTGCGGCGGCCTTGGTGCTGCGTGATGGTGACCGGGACGAGTTGATGCGCTGGATGCGGGCTGCGAACGGGCCGGCCGCACTGGCGAGCCGGGCGCGGATCGTGCTGGCTGCGGCCGAGGGCCAGACGAATACCGGTATTGCGGAGCGGGTCGGGGTGAGTCGTCCGACGGTGCTGGCCTGGCGGGCCCGGTATGAAGCAGAGGGTCTGGACGGGCTGCATGACGAGCCGCGCTCGGGTCGCCCGCGGGAGATCGACCGGCTGGAGGTGATCACGACGACACTGACCCGGCCGCCGAAGAAGTACGGCATCACCCACTGGTCGACCCGGTTGCTGGCCTCTCACCTGCGGATCTCCGATCATTCGGTCGCCACGATCTGGCGTGACTACGGGGTCCAGCCCTGGCGCAGCGAGTCGTTCCGGTTCTCCACCGACCCGCAGCTCGAGGCCAAAGTCGTCGACGTCGTGGGCCTTTATCTCAACCCGCCCGAGAACGCGGTCGTCCTGTCCGTGGACGAAAAAAGCCAGATCCAGGCGTTGGACCGCACGGCGCCGGTGCTGCCGATGCAACCGCATCTGATCGAACGTCGCTCCCACGACTACATCCGCCACGGCACCAGCACCCTGTTCGCCGCGCTGAACGTGGCCACCGGGAAGGTCACCGCCCGGATGGCACCTCGCCACCGCCACCAGGAGTTCCTGACCTTCCTGCGCCAGATCGCCCGCGCCTACCCCGGGCAGGACCTGCACCTGATCATGGACAACTACGCCGCGCACAAACATGCCGCCGTCAAAGCGTGGCTGGGCGAAAACCCCAGAATCAGCGTGCATTTCACCCCAACCCATGCGTCCTGGATGAACATGGTCGAATGCTGGTTCTCGATGGCCGAACGCCAGGCCATCCACCGCGGGACCTACCGATCGGTCCGTGACCTCACCGCCAAGATCCGGGCCTACATCGACGGCTGGAACGAGCGAGCCCACCCCTTCACCTGGACCAAGACCGCCGAACAGATCCTGACCAAGGCCAACCGTAAAAAGACCTCACACGCAGAGCACTAGAACTACCCACGGGACGATATGCATACGGACGCGTGCTGGAAGATGCAGGCGTGGCCTTCTATCGCACCATGTCTGACGAGCCGGGAATGCCACCAATCGGCAGCAGGGACTACCAATTCGTGGTCGGAGTATATGAGGACGTCTTAAGGTCGCCGCTCAGCCCGGTAGTCGGGCACGATCCGGGTCGAGACCCTGACGACAATTGGCCGCCGCCCAGCGCCATCACCGCACTCGGCCTCAAGCCGCGTATCTACTATCGAGGGGAGATACGGCCAGCTGGTCCGGGCGAGGAAGAGGGGCTTGAGGTGGCTGCCATCTGGGATTTGGCGGATCTCATTGAACGATTGGTGGGGGAGATAACCGCAACAGAAGCTGACCGGCCTGAGGCGCTGGCCAGTGGGCCGTTCGACAACGACTTCGCGGCCGATTGGTGCAGGGAGCTCGATGATGCCCCGAAGAGGCAGCGTGAGTCGATCATTCGAAACGCGTTGACGACAGCCATCAACGACGCCGAGTACCTGGACGTGGACGAAGGATCACACGCGATGGCGGCGGCAGCGGTCATCGCGGCCCAGCGGCCCAACTCTCAGCTCGATATGACGCAAGCTCCGCAATTCGTGGTGACCGGTGAGCGCCTAGACCTCCCGGCCGATGTCGCATCGCTGGCCTTACAGGCGCTTGCGAAAGTTGAATCGGAGGAATCTGAATTGCGAGGGCTGTGGGTGGAGAGCGGTCATCTGGACGACTGGTTGGCAGCTGTCGCGAGCATTCGCACCGAGCTTAGGCGTGGTTCATAGGCGGCTCGGGCCATTGGTTCAGGATCCGTTGCGCTCGAGGGCCTGCCCGATGACCCGAGCACCTTGCGGGAAGGCCGCCGGGTTCGGGCCGGAGTAGTTCAGCCGCAGGAACGGGCCGGCGGGTTCGGCCGGGAACCATTCGGTTCCGGGGGCGATGATCACTCCGGCGCGCTCGCACTCCTGCGCGAGCCGGTCGAGGTCGGTTCCGTCGGGCAGCCGTGCCCACAGGTTCAGTCCACCGGTGGGGACCTGGTCGATGTGCGCGGTCGGGGCGTGTTCGCGCAGGCTCTCGACGAGCAGGTCGCGCCGGGCGCGCAATTGATCGCGGACCTGGCGCAGGTGTGTCTGCCAGGCCGGTTGGGTCACGACGTCCAGGGCGGCCGCTTGGAGCAGGCCGCTGACGTACATCGACTCGGCTGCCCGGTCGGCCAGGATGCGCTCGCGGGCCGGTCCGCGCGCCAGGACCGCGGCGATGCGCAGGGCGGGGGACACGCTCTTGGTCAGCGACCGCAGGTACACGACGTGGCCGGCATTGTCATGTGCGGCGACGGGACGCGCCGTCGTGGTGATGCCGAAGTCGTGAGCCCAGTCGTCTTCGACGAGAAACGCGCCGTGGCGGCGGACGACGTCCAGGATCTGTTCTGCTCGTTCGGTCGACCACTGGGTCCCGGTGGGGTTCGCCCAGGTCGGCTGCGCGTAGAAGAGGCGTGCGCCGGTTTCCTGGAACGCGCGGGCCAGCTCGTCCGGGTCCGGCCCGTCGGGACCGGTGGGCACGGGAACAACGCGCACCCCGGCTTGAGCGGCGGCGGTGATGGCTCCCCAGTAGGTGGGGGATTCCATCAGCAGCGGCTGCCCCCGGCTCACCAGGGCGCGGAACACCGAGCTCAGCCCGCTCTGGCTGCCTGGCAGGACGATGACGTCGCTGGGGGTGGGCGGGGTGGTGCCGGGGGCGCTCGAGGTGGCGAGCTCGTGCGCGAACCAGGACTGCAGTTCGGGCAGCCCGGCCACGGGGGACCGGGCCAGGGCGGTGTCACCGCGGGCTGCTCGGGCCAGCGCCGCGCGCACCAGTCGCCCCGGGAGCAGCTCGCGGTCGGGATAGCCGCTGTGCAGGGCGATGACGTCGTTGGGAACGCTGCGCAGAGCGGTCGAGACGGCCTGGATGCGAGCTTGGGGGGAACGCAGGGCGGCGGTCTGCCAGCTGTAGTCCGCGGGCCGTGGTCTTCGGCTCGCCCGCATGAAGGTCCCGACGCCGGGTCGGGTCTCGATCAGGCCTTGACCGGCGAGGTCGCGCAGCGCCTTCTGGATGGTGACCGGGCTGGCCCGGTGTTGGGCGACCAGGTCGCGGGTGGACGGCAGGCGGGAGCCGGGCGGCGCGGCTGACATCCAGCCACGAAGGATCCCAGCAATCCGGGAACTGCTATCGTCATCCATGAGCCATGATAGTAGCGCTACTCTTGTTCGCAGCCCAGTGCTACTTCCCGCTCCTGCAGTCGGGCTCTGGTGGGGACTGTTGGGCGTCCTGGCCTTCTCGTTCACCATGCCCTTCACTCGAGTCGCCGTCGGCGGCTTGTCCCCGCTGTTCATCGGCTCGGGCCGGGCCGTCGTGGCCGGTGCTCTGGCCGCCCTCGCGCTGGCGCTGACCCGCCAACGACTCCCGTCCGGCCGACAGTGGGCGCGTCTGGGCATCGTCGGAGGCGGCGTCGTCCTCGGCTTCCCGCTACTGACGTCGTACGCGCTCACCACCGCCCCGGCCAACCACGGAGCGGTGGTCGTCGCCCTACTGCCGGCCGCGACGGCGACGATGGCCGTTCTCCGCGGTCGCGAACATCCACCCGTGAGGTTCTGGGTCGTCGCCGGCGCCGGCGCGGTGGCGGTGATGGGGTTCGCCTCGGTCCAGGGCGGCGGCCTGGGCCACCTGCACTCATCCGACCTGCTGTTCTTCGGCGCCGTCGTCGCCGCTGCCATCGGCTACGCGGAGGGCGGCCTGCTCGCGCGCGAACTCGGCGCCTGGCAGACCGTGTCCTGGGCGCTCGTGCTCTGCCTGCCGCTGATGCTCGTCCTGGCCGTGGTTTCCGCGAGGCACAGCGCTCCGGCGGGCACGCCGGTGCAGTGGGCGGCGTTCGGCTATCTCGGCGTCGTCAGCATGTTCCTCGGATTCTTTGCCTGGTACCGCGGCCTGGCCATCGGGCCCATGGCACAGGTCAGCCAGGTCCAGTTGGTCCAGCCCGTCCTGACCATCTGCTGGGCTGGCCTGCTGCTGGGCGAGCAGCTCACGCCGGCCACCATCGTCGGCGGCCTCGTCGTCATCCTGTGTGCCGGCACCGCGGTTCGGGTACGGCTCGCTTGATCCGGAGCGCGCGCTTGACCGCTCAGGATCCTGACTCCTCCGAGGGCGGGGTCACGGTGGCAGCATCATCCAGGGGCTGCTGCGGAGCACGACGGTTATTGCCATGCCTAATTCGTTGACGTGGCACTGCATTCGGTCGGCGGGCAGCTTTGTTGGCCTTGAGCATCGCCTCCATTTGCTTGCCGAGTTTCTTCCTGAGAAACGGGATTCGGCTCAAAGTGCTCAGGACAGGAAGCAGCGACGGGTCGAGCCGGGCGGCAGCGCTCCCGTGCTGCACAGCCGTGTGCTTCAGAATGTAGAAGGCCCGCTCGGCCTGGTCGCGTGGATCTTCGTGGAGTGCCCGGCCGTTGATCAGCGCTTCGAGCAAGTCCTTGAAATCCTCTTCGGTGGCCTGCCGACCACGCCGAAAAACACCACCAAGATGGATATGGACGATCCGGCGAACGTACTTCTCAACGTGCCCGGGCATTCCACTGCGATTGGGCGGCCGCAGCCATCCGGCGTCCCGGAACAGCGAGAAGGCGCCCAGTCCCTCGTCCTCTACTACTGTTTCGACGAGCTGCTCCACGAGATGCTGCCAAAAGAACTGCGGGATGGGGTGTCCCCAGGCATCGCGATCGCCGGGCCGCTCTGCCCCGGAGGCCCGAGACGCTGGGGTCCTCTCCCGACGATTGGCGGGCACGTCGGAGCCAAGGAAGGCGACCGTCTCCCGGAGGACCACCAGGGCTTCGCGACGCTGGAGCGCGTGCCTGACGAAGCTGCCGACCACCCTCTCCGGCACGGTTGTTTCCTCGACCCCGACGAGAGAATCGGCGGTGCGCCCGAAATCCTCAGGGCGGGCCAGGGCAATGGCGCGCTCCGCCATATGCGCAAAGTAGTCACCGTATCCCGCCATACCAATTTCGGCATAGCGAAATTGCGCTATCTCCAGTCGTTCGGTCCCGCTCAGGGCCTCGTCCGAGGCCATGAGCAGGAACCGCAAGAACAGGTAGAGCTCGCGGGTGCCTGAGCTCGTCGTTTTGTTCCGATGCAGCCATCCAGCCACAAACGCCTGCATTTGGGAGTTGGACCGAGCGGCGGCCGACCAGACTGGCTGATTACTGAGATCGGGATCGGCCATCCAGGATTCCCAGACCAGCCGGGCGAAATCGCCTCCGTGCTGATCGATGGCCAGCAGGTTCATTGACAAGTGGACGACAGCGTCTGCAAGCCAACTGCCCGAATCGGAGCGGAGTTGCCAGGTGCGTAGCCTCTCAACCTCCAACTGCGGTGTCCGCCCCCGATGTCCGTCTTTCTGGGCAGCGAGAACAATGTGGTGCGCCCAGAACAAGTCGAACTCCGTTTCCAGCTCCGCTTCTCCCCGGCGGAAGCGAAGAAGCTTGCCCAGCTTTAGCTGATTCACCGCCATTCGGGCGTAGGTCTCGTCGCTCAGGTTGGGGTTGGTCTGATCTGTACGGATAGCGTCCATCACCTGGCGGTAGCCTGGTCTTTCCGTAGCCGGATCGGCCATGAGCCGAGCAATGATCTGGACCACGTCGTCCAGATCCGATTCGGGCATGACTGCATCGGCCAGTTCGCGGCGCAGTCTGCTCCAGTAGGCTTTGAGTACGGATGGCTGGTGAACATCGGCCAGGCCTCTGGGGTCAGGCGTATTCTCGATCTGCAGCCATGCTGGCAGCGGGTCACAGAGGTAGACGCCCGTGCTCCGAAACACGTCGGCGTCGAGACGGAGACGATGAAGGTCCGCTGCTACCGCGGAGGGTGCCTTGCGGGCGAGCAGGGACAAGCCCAGCTTGCTCTTTCGATTGGTCTCATGAGTCTCGATCCAGCCGGAGACGACGATGACACCGTCATTCGTGGAGGAGACCGCGCCGTAGGCTTTCCAGAAGTCAATCAAGCCGTGCGCTTGCAAGGAGTCGTAACGCATA
>Ga0307513_10012090_pt1 | contig 10677 bp, 8 predicted proteins | sample 15_EM_MG_FD_202174 | JGI IMG/M metagenome (GOLD analysis project Ga0307513, IMG submission 202174) | Populus trichocarpa ectomycorrhiza microbial communities from riparian zone in the Pacific Northwest, United States - 15_EM | ecosystem: Host-associated > Plants > Roots > Unclassified | place...
GCTGGTCCCGGCGCCTGCGCTACAGGTGGATATGATGAGGGGGCACACTTGGGGAGGTGGACTTCTCGTTTGGGCTGAATGAGTTTGATGGATCGGCGGACACGGTTCATTGATTTGAATCATTGGTAGGTTTTTATTTTTGCTTTCAGAACCCGAAGATTTCTCTGACTATTTTACCGATAGCCCCCCGCGACTGGCGACGACAACGACAAACCACCATTATCTCTCGACGCTGATATGGTTTCTTCCTACTGGTGTGACTTCGGCTCTCGACGCTCCCTTGATTTTCCTTGCTTGTACCCTATACGGCTAGGAGACTGGCCGTCTTGGATCACACAACACATTGGAATAATGCCAACATTAGCATTGGAAGCTGTTGAGGAATTTGATGGGTTGGAGACGGTTAGTACCACTTGGAGAGGGATAGATACGAGGTGAAGATTGGAAAATGAGTTTACTGTGGATGCATAAGGGGTTTGCGCGGGGGTTAGTTTTACCTTTAGTCAGAGTCGAAGCTAAAACCTTTGAACTCTTGCCCCTTCTCTCTGTGGAACATTTCTCAAAGTTATGAGGAAACGATCGATATCTTCCAAATCCCGGCGCTCACAAGGACCTCGGATGTTGACGAACACAAGGTCCTCTGCCCCAGAGGAAGTGCTGCCTATTGAAGCTTCCAAGAAACCCTCAAAGTGTCGCAAAATCTTGGAAGACACCCCAAGTCCTCAATGTGAAAACACGACTGGACTCGCGATATTCCCAGACGAACTTCTTCTGGAAATCCTCTCTTACTATCCCGAATGCGAGCTCGATTCACACGAGGAATGTGCAAGCAGGACGCGGATGCGCAATTTTCGCGTCGCGAGACGTTGATAGCACTGTCGCAGACGTGCCGCAATCTTCGTCGGTTTCTTCGTCCATATATATGGCGCCGGATCGAGGTGTTTACCGGAATGCGTGTGTCTGCTGGGGAGATTTTGAATACCGAGGAACAACTTGGCCTCGAACTCGTTCGCCAACTGGAGATCGTGACTATTCGTGATCCCGATCTCGCTGGGTATGTCAAGTATGTAAGTAGCATTGGGTTTGCGGTACACCGTCGAAAAATTGCATCTGACTTAATTTTCGATTGTCAGTGTTGTCAATGTTATGGTAAAGGATTATTGTACTAGGAATATCCTCCGAGAACTAGCGCGTTGTCTTGCGATATTTCCGAATGTGCATACACTCTCTCTCTAGATCTCACAATAACTGCAGTTGCCAGCTTGGCACAATGCATCACTTATGGGTTTGGTCGCCATAAGTCTTTCCCGCAAATCCGTTCTATCATGCTCCACCGAAACTGTAACGCTCTGCTGAAATATGTACCCGGTGTGCGGTATGTGCACTTCAAAGAGCAGGAGCAAACTCATTTCGAATCATGGTTCCTCAAATTTGCTGCTTGTTGTCCTCTACTGGAAAATATTTGCTTATCCATCCCCTTGTGCGTTATGTGCATTACGGTGCTTTAAATTTTTTCGCTTCTTATACATCAGATGCTAACATTTAAACCCACAGGTAGCCCACCCTCGTCTCGCCATCGTACAGCAATTTTCAAACATCAAGGACCTCACATTAAAATTGGATAACTGCAATTACACACAGGGTCAAGTATGAAACCTTTCATCTTCGCCATAACTCTGACTGAATAACCTCAATGGTATTTCCTAGGCTGATTTAGATTTCATCTTGATGAATTATTGTCATCTCAAAATCATCAGGATGCGCCAAGGGTCCATGGGCTCAGAAGTGTGGGAGCGGTTCGTATTGCAGGTAAAGGAAACCTTGCTTAACTTCCAAAAGAACGACAAAGAAGAGAAAACCATTGTTCTTCATGCTCGCTACCAACCCAAGAAGCTTATCACCCTACCTTGGCCGCATATATTTAGGTCGCACATTGACCTCCAAGGATCGCCCAATATTTCCTTCATCAATATTAAGGATTAGTTAGTTATTCGAAAATTCATGACGAATCACAAGCAGCCCCCTTTTATTTAATGGCGATGTCCAATTCATTCTGAATCATCACATTAGCCTAACAGAAAAACCACTCTATGTACCTACAAATTACACTTTTGTAATGTACGATCCAATGTATTAGCCGATTGATCACCGCAACGCGTGTGCTTGCGTGGAATTTTTCAGGAGGAAATCGTTCTCCGGAATTATGCAGAAGGCGACGAAGCGCTGTAGATTCCTGGACATTCCGGGAGAGATCAGATCAAACTGGGTTTGTATGATGAAGGTTTGCACCTCTGACAACCTGAATATGAAGTTCCGTCTAGAAATGGGCGGGTTTCGACGGACCATGATTCCCTTTTGAACTCAGAACTGGTCCAACTGCACGAGCTGTTGGAGGAAACATAATTTCCTAGTCCTTCTGGTTGAGGAGCGCCGTTAACCGTTGTTCGTCCTGGAGAAGCGTCTGCTCTCGTGCAAGAATGTCGCGTTCTTTAGCTGTTTCGGTGGCGCAATGCGCCTTGGCGACCGAGAACCTAAGGGAGAAAAGGGGGTTAAAACGAGGATAGGATGGGTTAGAATTGATAGGACCTGCATTTTCTCAGCATCGGCGAGTGGCACCTATACAGAGGTTGTGCAATGAGAGAGACTCGAAATTGCCTCCAGCAGCTGCGGCACTGGTGGTGGCGGCTAAGAAGATGAAGATGGCGTCAGTGAGTCAGCAGCTGCAAGTTGCAATTCTCAGCTGAGCGTCCACCTTTTCTGGATCCTGGTTTCGATGTCATCTACAGCGAGTTTCATCACCACTGTCAGCCTATCGATTTACCACCAGAGTAGTAGCGAAACACACACAAATCTTAGCCCCCGTGCTAGCACCAAGTCAGGAGGTAGCCGGCCAAAAGTTGAAGGCCCCTCTGCTCCGGGCATCCCGGTAGCGCGTGTGCTAGCATAGGCTGAGGCGTCGCGGCTGGGGTGCAGGGCTCTGAATTTGCCAAAAGCCTTGGATATGGAGCTTCGGACGGGTGTGTGCTAGGTGCTCTAGATCTACGCTTCGCGGGCAAAACGCAGCGGCATAAAATACTATCCCACGGTCACCTCGATCATCAATCGGACCGGTTTAGGAAGGGCAGCCACCACCCACAGCCGAATGAAGCTCCTCGAAGACCCGTCGTTGGTTGACTGAAAGCGATTATCCTGATTTCGGCGGCCTCTCAGGAGTTGAATTTCAATAACGGGCCCGGTGGTATGCTCCCTCTGCATGCACATTCTCTCTCCCTAATTACATACATTCCCCACTACCGGGAGTTACTTGTAGTGAGGGCCATTGCTTCGCATGGCATGTACGAGTCCAAATCTCACTTTCAATCCAGAGAATAGAATACACTGTTCTCTTCCTCTACAATGTTATCATCAGTGGACCAACCTATAGCACGGAAAATAGCTTTCCACCTAACATCATCGAGAGGGCTAGCTAATGCTACGGTCTACCCACATGTGGGCATTCCCATCCCAAACCACATCCGTGTACAGCATGCTGATTTCTTTTTATCAAAACTGCGTTCGAACTAGAAGTAAAGAACATTCATCAGAATTAATATGACACCGTCAGACACACGATGTAAACTTCAATGTATGATAGCAATTCATCCTCGCCTAAAATGGCGACGACACCAGGTGAAGCCTAATGACAGAGCGGGGAAAAACAACATCTAAATAGAAAGGAGGTGAGCACAGCAAGTCCAGATGGGGGAAATTATCTGCGTACATACGTGGATTCATGGTGGGTGTTCAATACGCATGGTGGTGGTGGCCAAGGTAGCGGGTGTCCAAAAAGAGAGGGAGTGTACCACCCACGAAGCCTTTATATTGGCGATTGACACGGCATAACCGGCTTTAATCCAATATCGTCAGGGTGGTGGTGGTTTCACAAACCCTCATTGGTGTGCGACTAGAGTATTCCTCGGGGTATCTCAAGTTTCCCACCAGAGTGTCAGAGGTAGTTCCCTCTCCGTACATATGATCCCGTTCCCAGATCCCGTTCCGCTCCCGTTCCGCTCCCGTTCTGCTTCCGTACATACAATCGGTACCATCACGGGTATTTCCCACCTATATAAGTTGGTACTTACCCATCTTGTACCTCACTTTGTACCTGGTCTGTTCACTCATCATATTCGTCATTCCCTCTTCTCCTCATTCGAGTCCTCTCTGAGTCCTCTCCTGACATTAGGTACAAAGTGTACATTATCCTCTTTATCCCCCCTTCACCAAAACTCGTGCCTGCAACCGCCCGCCAAGACCCCAACCCCTTCTTTTCCGACACGCCCTGCACGTTTCCCACCACGCCCAATCCCCATGACATCACCCATCATTCGCACCTATTCTAGGCTCTTTGTCCGCAGTCTCCGGCGCAAAAACCGGAAGCACTACCACCGCTTACTCACACGGTGCCCAACTCTCCTCGTACACGTCTCCTTGCCTCCCTTTGTCCCAAACCCGCCACGTTTACCACTCTCGGTTCGCTATTCTCGTTTCTGGAACAGTATTAAAGAAGAAAGTTTGGCTCGCTATGGCGACGATTCCCTGTACAACGTCTTGTTCTTTGACTTTCAGCAACACTTCCGGTTCCTGTCTTCGTCTCCCTAACTGCAGCTTCTCTCTCCCCGCCCTTTTTCTTCTCTGAAAGTCTCTTACAGCCTCCTGTGGCGCATTTATTCCTGTTTCTACCTCTCGGCTTCCCTCACATCCTCTGACGACGCATATATTCAACTGTTTCTTGTCTTCACGCTGCATATATCCACCTTTCTCGCTGTTTTGTGCGCATACATTCGCAACAATGACCATTGCTGGTAACACCAGGTCTGCCTCGAAAAGTGCCGAACGTCTCGAACCTGGCGAAATTCACAAGCAACACAACAACCCTCCTTCCCCCTTCGAGCGCAGACGTGATTCCCCACCACACTTGACAATACCCTCGTCATCGCGAATTCCTGAACCTTCGGAACCACCCTTTCCTGACCGGACGTCACGCTCGCCGTCCCCTACGCCTGGTCCCGCTTCCTTTGAACGTATTCTCGGGTGCCAACAACAACAATTCTACGAGCAACAACGGCTCATGATGACATCCTTTCAGGAGATGTTTGCTACTGCCCTCGCCACTCGCACCGCTCCTACTGGCGCTGCTACTCCATCATCAAATCTTGAGTCCAAAATGCGTCTGAAGGACCCTGACATGTTCGACGGCTCTCCGCGTTCCTGCGAGAGCTTCTTAAACTCCTGCATCAATATCTTCTTGGCTCAGCCCCGAGTTTATCCGGATGCCGCAACCCAGGTCCACTTTGCTCTCTCGTTCCTAACAGGTAACGCTACCAGATGGCGCGACGCCATATATCGCGATCTGCGACTAGGGTCGTATGTTATCACCACCTGGGGAGACTTCGAACATCGCTTCCGCATGTCCTTCGACAACCCTCACCATGTCGACGAAGCTCAACAGAAGCTTCACCACATCATCCAAGGCCACTGCACAGCGGAAGAATTCTTCCTAGAGTTTGAAGACTTACGTGCCGAAGCCGGGTTCTGCGATAGCAGTGTGATCTTCCAACTACTCCGCGCCCTTTGCAGAGATATCCGTGATGAAGCGCAGCGCCGCCAACCAAAACCTGAGTACTACGACGAGTGGAAGCAAACCATCCTCCAAGTTGACCAAGACCTTCGGAAGAGTGCTGCCGCGAACGCCTTCTACGAGCCTGATAAACGAAGTCAAAATCGCTTCCAAGCTGGCTTTGCGCCACGCTTCCAGAACACCGGCAGGTTTGGCTCTACTTCCCGCTACAACTCTCAACCAGCGCCTACCCCGATTACCCCAACCACAGCCCCGAAAGCACCAGCGCCTACGATCTCAAACCCGCCCATCTCGGGTGTTGCCTCGTCTTCGAGCACATTGCACCAGAACTGCTGGAAATGCGGTCTCCCTGGCCATTACCCGCGTCTGTGCCCCAACGTTGGTAAAGCTACAGGAAAACTAACGCGCCAGCTCTTCGAGAAGGCGGACGAACTCGAATCCCAGATGGAGCACGTCCGGGCCCTGTTAAGCCAAGCTGACGAACTACCTGAAGGTACTGAGGAGGATCAGGAGGTTTTCATTAGACTTATGGAGGAGCTCCCAACATTTTTTGTACCCAACGACAGATGATTGGTATGTCTCCGTCGACTACGCTCAACGTATCTACTCGCGATACACCAATACACACGATTGAGCCTAAACCCGTACCGAAAGTGACCATGATTGAAGTCCCCAGCGATGACGCCCACCTCCAATGCACCCGATTCCCCTCGCCCAATGGCGAACTCTGCTACCACATTGATTCGCCACCCGATCCTTTAGATGCCGGTCCACAAACTAAACGCCCACCCGCTCGCTACAAAGAACTCACTGAGGACGTTGTCCTTGACAAGTGCCGAAAACTCTACCCCAATATACAACAAATCACTAACGTGCTCGCGCAATGGGTCCACAAGGGCCGCGAGGTCGAAATTGACCAACAGCTCGTAAACGCCCTGCTATTCCTCGATCATGAACTCTCAATATCAGTGCTTCGACAACTGCGCCAACCGCGGGCGCAACTGGAGAACCATGACCCACACAGAATCAACAAAATCAGCAGTAACTCGGTCATTGTCCCGTTAACATTAAAACCCACGTCCTCTTCCAACACGTACAATGTCGACGCTCTTCTCGACTGCGGCGCCTCTGGTTTAGGTTACCTACACAAAAACTGGGTTGCCATGAACAACATTCCGACAAAAACTCTTGCATACCCAATACCTGTCTACAATGCCGATGGTACGCTGAATAAAGCGGGATCAATCACACAAACCGCTGACCTGGTCATGACAATCGGTGACCATGTCGAGACGCTCACCTTCGCCATTACGAATATTGGTTCCTCTGACGTGATCATCAGGTTTTCCTGGCTGAAGCTACACAACCCTCTGGTGAATTGGCGTACTGGCAAACTCTGCTTCACGAACTGCCCTTCTTCCTGCTGCCTAGCAGATACAAATACACCAACTGCCTCGGACACCCCTGTATCCTCCGTCGACGATGGCCCTGATGAAGAACACGTACGCTCTCTTGGTGAATACCCAGACACACCTGCCGATCTGTATGACCTCGACACCATCAAACAGGACTGGTTAAACTTCCTCATGGACGAGCTCAAGGACGATGATGAATCACTCCTGTGCGTTGACCTTAACAAGCTAGAGGAAGAAAAATGAGTGCCTGTAGATACCCATGCGATCCGTGTCACCGACTACTTGCGAAAACAACGTGACGTGACTACTGGCCCTGACTGCTACCTAAAAGAGTTCTCCCCGGTCTTTACTAAGTCTACCTTCAACCAACTCCCACCCCGACGCTCATGGGACCATGCCATCGAACTAAAAGGTGACATGAAACCCCTCACCAGCAAAGTCTACCCTCTGTCCAAAACTGAGCAAGTCACCCTCGACGAATTCCTCGAGGAACACCTGAGCTCAGGTCGTATTTGCCCCTCCAAATCCCCATTCGCAGCACCATTTTTCTTCGTCAAGAAAAAATGTGGTAGCCTACGGCCAGTACAAGACTATCGATGCTTGAACGACATGACTATCAAGAACCGCTACCCGCTCCCACTGATATCCGAACTTATCGACAAACTAAAAGACTCGCGCTATTTTACCAAGATCGACATCCATTGGGGTTTCAACAATGTTCGCATTAAAGAAGGCGACGAGCACAAAGCTGCCTTCATCACGAACCACGGACTCTATGAACCCCTTGTCATGTTCTTCGGCTTGACGAACTCGCCTGCGACTTTCCAAAACATGATGAACGACATCTTCCGTGACTTAATCTCTGCCGGCCATGTCATTGTCTACATGGATGACATCCTCATCTTCACGGATGACATTCCCACCCACCGGCTAATTACACGTCAAGTCCTCCAAATCCTCCTCGACAACAACCTCTCCCTCAAACTTGAAAAGTGCGTTTTCGAGGTAGAAGAGGTGGAATACCTAGGTGTCATCATAGCCCATGGCACCATGCGCATGGACCCTGTTAAAATCGAAGCTGTCACCTCCTGGCCGACGCCACGAACCAAGAAGGATGTCCAGCAGTTTCTCGGATTTGTCAATTTCTACCACCGATTCATTCGCAACTTCGCTCGCTTAGCAACTCCTCTAAACCGCTTGTGCGGCTCCGTACCTTGGATTTGGACAACCGCCGAAAATGATGCTTTCCTTGCCCTTCGTAAAGCGGCCACCGAAGGCCCAATTTTATGTCTCCCGATTGACAATGCCCCGTTCTGTGTCGAAGCTGATAGCTCAGGGTATGCCACTGGCGCGGTCCTCAGTCAACTTCAGGACAACCACTGGCGCCCTGTCGCATACTACTCCAAAGGCTTGAACGATGTCGAGCGGAACTATGACATCCACGATCGCGAGCTACTTTCCATTATGCGCGCTCTTGCAGATTGGCGTCGGTACCTCCATGGCTCATCAACACCCTTTGAGATATTCTCCGACCACAAAAACCTACAGTATTTCATGACGAACCAGAAGCTTAACCGCCGCCAAGCCCGATGGTCCCTTGAACTTGCCGAATTCAACTTCACACTCATCCATAAACCCGGCTCAACAATGATTTGCGCTGATGCCCTCTCTCGACGCCCTGACTATGACAAAGGGGACGACGATAACTTGGATATAACACTCCTCAAACCTGAACATATTCGCCGCCACGAAGCCTCCTACCTACCCAGTGCGCTCGTCGAGGACATTAAGCGAGAAACAACAGCACTCAATGTTGCATGGGAAAAACACAGGCACTTACGTGGGTGGACCTACACCGATGGCACTCTGTGCTGGTACAATCGTATCTATGTCCCTAACTCTAACTCTCTACGTGAATGTGTACTCCGCGAGAACCATGATGTGATCACGGTTGGCCACCCGGGACGCTCGAAGACAATCGAACTTATTCAACGTGATTTTTGGTGGCCATCCCTCGCTAAGGACGTGCAGAAATATGTCGATGGTTGCCCAACGTGCCAGAAAACAAAACCCCTGCGTCAAAAACCTCGTGGCCTCCTAACACCAAACGAAATTCCTCATGGGTACTGGGAAATCATTTCCTGTGATTTCATCGTCGACCTCCCTCGTTCTAAGGGCTTCGACTCCATCATGGTCTGTGTCGACCGACTGTCAAAAATGGTCCGGCTGATTCCATGCAACAAAACCACCTCCTCCGAAGGTGCTGCACGAAAATACCGCGATTTCGTATGGAAAGACTTTGGCCTACCTTCGCGTATCATCTCCGACCGTGGTTCCACATTTGTCTCCAACTTCACACGAGCGCTAAACAGCCTACTTGGTATTACCGAAAACTTTTCCACCGCTCGACGACCACAAACGGACGGGCAGACAGAGCGCATGAACCAAGAAATCGAGCACTACCTACGAGTCTTCTGCAACCAACGACAATCCGACTGGGCTGAGTGGTTGAGTTGCGCTGAGTTTGCCCTCAACAACAAGGTCAACTCCTCCACTGGTTACTCTCCATTTTACCTCAACTACAGACGTGACCCTCGTCGACCACTTTTACCAATACGTCGCCCACCAACAGACGTACCTCGGGCTAACGAGTTCGCGAAACAAATGGACGCGCTCACCAAGGAAACTTCATCAGCACTTACCCTTGCGGCTGAAGCCATGAAACGGGGGTACGACCACAAACACCGACCTGCATCACCCCTCAAAGTCGGAGACCTTGTCCTACTTGAAGCAAAGGACTTAGAAACGACGCGTCCATCGAAAAAGCTGGATGACAAACGCTATGGCCCGTTCGCCGTCACGGAAACCGTTGGCATTCAAGATTACCGCCTCCGCTTACCACATTCTTGGAGAATACACGATGTCTTCCACACCTCTAAACTAACACCCTACATTAAGCCGAAATTCCCCTCGCAATTGGACCCCATCATTGTACCTAACCTCGCGGACACTCTCCCCGTACTGCAGTCTATCATCGACCACCGTAGCTTGCGCAACAAAACACTTTATCTCGTACTCCTACAAAACCAAAACCCAGAAGACGCAACTTGGATTACCTATGACCGTATGTCTACATTGCTAGACCCCCTCTCCATCGTCGCATCCTATCATCGCGACTTTCCCTCTCTTTTGAGGGGGGGGTGATGTCAGAGGTAGTTCCCTCTCCATACATATGATCCCGTTCCCAGATCCCGTTCCGCTCCCGTTCCGCTCCCGTTCTGCTTCCGTACATACAATCGGTACCATCATGGGTATTTCCCACCTATATAAGTTGGTACTTACCCATCTTGTACCTCACTTTGTACCTGGTCTGTTCACTCATCATATTCGTCATTCCCTCTTCTCCTCATTCGAGTCCTCTCTGAGTCCTCTCCTGACACAGAGGCTGGCAAGTAGCTTGATGTGGATTTAAGAAAGAAGAAGGGTTCCTTCGGTACGGCATTATTCAACTCCTTCGTGTGTGGTGCGTAATTTCTGCCAATGGCGACAATCTAGAACACAGAATTTGTAGTGAGGCCACTTGATCCTGAGCGAGACTTCCAAGATGCGTACTTTTCTTCCGGTGCGGATGAAGGAGGCCATGCA
>Ga0307513_10012091_pt1 | contig 10677 bp, 12 predicted proteins | sample 15_EM_MG_FD_202174 | JGI IMG/M metagenome (GOLD analysis project Ga0307513, IMG submission 202174) | Populus trichocarpa ectomycorrhiza microbial communities from riparian zone in the Pacific Northwest, United States - 15_EM | ecosystem: Host-associated > Plants > Roots > Unclassified | place...
GAGATGTGAGGGGATGGTCGATAATGTCGACCAGAAGTCATTGTCGACGAAGAAAACGAACCGAGTGATGTGGCACGCTTTCGGACAGGAAGGCACACCCACGTGATGTGTCACATGGATGTTTCCAAGGAATTAGACCCGGCAAGCTTGGTAAAAGAGAATGGACTTACCTACGACGCATATCATCATTTCGCCGCATGTCGAGCTTGAAAAATGAAACACCCCTTCTGATTGAAACAACTTGAGCCGCATAGCCCAACTTCGCATCCTTTGCCATCGCTCCGACGCTGAGAATGTCAAGCCGGTTTCGTTCGAACTCGAGCACCGGATGGCGCCTCTAGTGAACGAATTCGTGGTCTTCTACTCGATATGGGATGAAGTTCAAGAGCTGTAGCAGTGGACCTAAGTAAGCGTGGTGTTGGTCTGATTCAGTGATGGGCTGTACGAGCCGGGGAGACAGCCGAAATTCCCAATACTTACAATGTTATGTTACCTTGTTCTCATATCTGTAGACGTTTTAAACATAGTAGGTGAGGCTATGGGACGACACCAGAGCGTCCCACTCTATTGTACCCCTCCAAGTTCAAGCCTCTGAGCTAGCCTTATTTCAGTAATTTCCTGCTCAGTGCCAAGAAACCGTAATATATTCCCCTTACCTTTAGGTAACGGGTCTTAAGGTGCTCTTATATTTGGCCTTTGGCAGGCGTTGTATTCTGCTGCTGGTGGCTATGCGGAACACATTCCTCAATAAAGCCTGGGCCTACTGATATCCTCGAAAGGCACTCTCAGGCTTCAAGGCTCTCACATATTGGCACCCGCATTCCGTTGGTGTACGACGTGTAACATTAATGAACAGAGTGCCGCAGAAGGGAATTTGAGCATGCGGAGGGTGAGGATTTTGCCTCCGGGTATCATCCGACGTCCCTGCCTAGACGTAATCTAGAAAGGAAAGAGGCTAGGAATGAAGAGAGAACAATTAAAGGACTCGCTGGAGTCAAGAATAAAATAGTCAACGAAAATGGCAATGAATTGGAATGACACGAAATAAGCAAATTGTAGGGGCCAGAGAACATCGGGGGTATATGCAGTATGGGGGACACGAGAAGAGAACATGAGAAGGCAAAGACTGTGACAACGACACTCCGGACTGGTTTTCTCTATACGAACTTCGAGCTGATGGCCCCACTTCCGACAACGACAAAAGGTTTCCTCGTTTGTAGAGTTGTTTTTTCGGTTAGATGTTTTTCCTATTTTTGGGCTTATCGTTTTCCTTTTTTCCTTTTTTTGTTTTGGATGTTTTTCGAAATTTCAATGTCCAGCATTGTTTTTTTTGAGGTTATTTTGAGGTTAACTTGTGCCGTGTCCGAGTGAAACCGTCCCCAAGTTCATATGAAGTTCCAATCGCGGAGTACCTTTCCCAAAACGATGCCTAACCATGCCTAGAAAAACGATGCCCTAACCTTGCCTAGAAGAAGCTGGTTAGTTGAGCACGCTTGAAAGTTAGTTTGCTATTACCTACCCCTTAATCAGTAGAAGGAATACCGGATGCTCGACCTAGACAAAGCCGAGAGAAACATGAGCCAGAAAAAAATGAGCAAAGTGAATGCAAACATAACATACACTATCTGGGTCATCAATCCTGGTAGACACATAGACGTTTTGCTCTCGATGACCTTCGCGTTCGGCAGACGCGGATATTTAAAGACATCTTCGGCAGTTGTCTCCTGGAACCATATGAGTAAGGCGCTGATGCTCTCGAGAAAAAAACCCCATACCGTGAAATTTATTTCAGACTATATGGCAGGCACATATAAGTATGGTATGATCGTCCGATAAATATAAACAAGATTTTTACTTACTAAAGGAGAAAAGCCAAGCGGGAGTAGCTTTTTAATCGTTTCCGCGACAAAGTGAAACTACGAGGAATACTCAAGTTCAACCATGCGAGCAAATAGTGCAGAACTCACCATGCTAGATCCTGGGCTCCGCCACTGTGAGATTCGGGAATCCATAATCACCGAAAGTAAACTAGACCACTGAGGCAGATAATCCCATGCAGCCTAATATGCCCAAGTCGAACGTTAGAAGGTGCACAACGTATCTAATATGGCTTTAGAACGTACCTGTGGCTCTTGGTAAATGTAATTATGGTTTATGTTTATGTCACCCCCTGCATTGTTAATCGCCGTGTCGCGAAGCGAAACATTGCGAGCGTTGGAGAATATCTCCACCTGTATGTACGCATTCAGTACTTGCTTGTCTGTAGCAGGGACAGTGATCAGGAATCAGCGGAAGTGCTTACTTACGTGCTGCTTTTTGGGCAAGAAAGCATCCTCTGAAAATGCATCAAAGCTCAAGTCGTCTGACTCATGTGAGTTTCTGTCATCCGGACGGACATCCAGGTCCTTGCGCAGGCTATCAAGCAGGATACTAGCGGGGTTGGTGTTCGAAGTCGGATTAGAGTTGGGGGCGGCGGGTTTTGCACGAGGTTTATGACAGTGGTAAGGCTTGCTTTCGGCAGCGGTGGATGGTGTGGTCAAATAAAATAGATGAGGATTTAAGATACAGTTGAACAGGATGCCAAACTCACCGAGTGTAGCGGAAGAGCGTCTTGGGGCTTCTGAGCCTGGATTACGGGTGTGTGTGAATAGGCTTGTGACGGAACCTGGGACGAAATTGTCAATATGGTCCCTGCCGTAAAAGCGTGCAGTTAAAGATAGAGAAAGAGAGAGAGAGAGAGAGAGAGGGAGGGAGATGACCATTGACGGCTGATGGCATCTGGGCACAGCTAACGAACTTGAGGCGCCAGAGTACGAACTTTAAGGCACACAGCCTCCACAACAGTCAGCCCTGACACTAGTTGGCCGCAGTCGACGGCCACCGTAACTTTTAGAGGACTCGCGGTAAGAGGGAGAGTGCGATGGGGCGGACATACTAACCGTAGATTCCTGCCTTGGTCCCCAGCCTCGAGGTCCCCAGCCTCGATAATTGCCCAATGATGGGTGGGTTCTGGAAGGATGCGTTCGTTGGACTAGAGAGGATGCAGACTCAGAGGATATAGAGCGGTGGTGTCCGTGTCCGGGGTTAGAGGGGGAGTACGATGGGGGGGACATGTTCCCAAATAGAGGCTGCATGGTGATGCTCGAGGAGTGGTGGAATGACCTAGAGAAATTTATGATGTGTCGGTGGCTGTAGTATACTGGTAATTAATGACCGCGGAGAGTTCGATCAACGGTGAGGATGGGAGATGGGTTTGTAGGATGAGTTTTGAGTCTTGACAATCTCAGCGGCCTCCTTATATATCACTATTCCAATCCTGAGTCCCGGCGTGACAGCTATCACAGCCATGAACGCAGACATTCGAAAGCGGCCTAGCATTTCTGGAAAGCGGTGCTGAGAGCCAACCAGCCACCAGAAATTTATTCTGAGACCGGATTTGGGCTCTTGGGAATTCTAAGTGCCATGCTACTGGACTGGCAGTTAGGCCGGTTTTCTTGTAAGGCGGAAACCCACCTAAGAGGCCCCCCTCTGGGCCGGGATACAAGGTGGGTTGAGATTCTTATCCGAGCTTCTAGGGTTCGAAGCTTCTTCTTTTTCCATCTTCGTCTACTAGTCATTTTGTAGGATGACTCCTTTCGTGACTCGATTATCTTAGCTAGTATAATTAGCAGCACGTATGTACATCCGAGTCGATCCCCAGTGAATTTCAAAGCGTTTTATATTGTTCTTCCTGTTCACCGGCACTCTTCTTATCTCTCTCTTGCGCGACACTTCCATCTGTTACACCTTCACCAACAAACGAGTTATCGGACGAACAGTGAGCTGTCTACTTCCTTTGCGGCTCTGCCATGGCTAATAAAATCCACTGATTACAGCTACAAAATAAAAATAAAAAGATGATCGAACCCAGCATCATGGCGGACAAGTTCCGGATTCAGGCGAAAATAGAAGAAACCTACTTCAACTCTTTCGCAACGGCTCTTCCTAAATGGTTCTTTTTCTATGACACACTCAACCCCGCCCAGCTGGAGAAGGTGCTCCAAATCGGAAACGAAGAGGAAGGCACAGAGAACCCGGCCCCCGTCACCCGTCCAGCCTCCATCGCGGGGTACTCCTCCACGATGTACTATTCATACCCGACCCTCATGGAAGGGCCGAGTGCGGAGAGTGTGGTTCGTAGTGTGGCGTTTGAGGTGACTCGTGGAGATGTCGCGAAGAAAGTTGCGGAGCACCTGGGATACTTATACGTATGTGAACCAGGATTGTGTTGTGCGGTTTGAGGATGGGGAGAGTTTGTTGGGGATGACGTTTAAGTTCAGGGGTTTATTTTAGGAACGGAGAGAGACGAAATACCTGATCAGGGCGGGTGATGACGATGGCCTCGGTTTTTTTTTTTTTCTGTCTAAGTAATGGGGATATGAACAGCTCGTTGGAAAGGCTCAGGCGCTTAAGAGTGATTGTTATAAAACCTATACTCATTGTACATTCTTTTTCTCGTTTCATCGAGAATCAGAGCGGGTACAAGCGGCTTATGTCTGTTTAATCATAAACATATGTGGTCCAGGTTCTTCCAGGTAAGTTGCACCGTTGCAGGGCGAGCTGCGGGGACAGAGGGTTCATAAACGCGATAAACGGTGGCCATGGACACACCTTATGCATTATGGTTAGCGAGCCTCTTTCTCTTTTCCATTATTTACTTGACACTCTGGCCACTCATCTCGCATGTGCCACTTCGGATGTTCTTGAGCGCTAGATGAGAGCGCCGACTGCTTTTGTCTTCAGGCTATTGTTTCCTGGGACGTCTGCATACACCGTCACCGATTCTAACACTGATTCGAGTTTTCTTCGCAGCACAACATCCGATTGTACTCGTCTTCAAGTTCGCCTACACCACCCTGCAGAGCGTGTGCATTTCCACTCCTTGAACACGCCATTCAGTGTCAGGCAGTTAGAAATGACCTTTCAGAACCCAGGATTACTTGAACAGACCGGTTGATAAACATCAACCTGACCTCGATTGCGCAGTGCGTGCCAGTGGAAGGCGGCGGATACCGTTATTTTATATATATATATATTTGTAATAACGAAAAGGAAGCGCCCTGGAGAGCGAGGATTTTGTGTTTGGGTTGCTTAAAGTCAGTTGGGGTGTTTAAAAGGATGGGGACTCGGAGGGGCCGTATACAGACTTGTTACCTCTGGCAAGTGCCAAAAGCCGAAGGAACGCGATATCTTTTTTTTGAATTTTATAGCCGGTGTGAAATTCTTGCACCGGATTTTGGTGCTTGCTAATTTGTGTTAGTCGCGGCCTCTTCGCGGTTCGGTTGGAATTTGATTGTCAAACCAACACTGGTGAGCAGCTTTATTTATTTTTTTGTTTTATTGAGGAAGGCTGACTCGGATACGAAGTCTCCTTGGCGTGGACGCTCACAGTTTTTGTATTCTGCATACAATCGATGCAAGTACGCTTGATCATGACTCAGACAAGCCGATTTAATCGATAATCTCTCACCCGGACAATAGGGTGGGACCCGCTAAGCATGGTCTACAGTATCGCCATGGCTTTTCTACAGTGAAGGGCTTTTCCAATTGTATTGCGTGGCCTCTGGTGAGCAACCCTCTTGAATGACGTCGGGGGTCGGTGTAATGATTGTGTGGGGGGGTCATGGGACTTGTGGCGGAACAATAACGGATGACGTTTTCCTCCCACTGTCGGTGGGCGGTGAATGAAACATGAGATTGGTCCCCATCGATAATCGATAATTACGGCGGTGACTTGCGCTGCTCGTTGTATGGAGAACAACATGATCTTGCGGTAATCGTTGTTCCTCATCCACGGACAATTGAATAGATGATAGGAGGCACAATAGCGTGGTGGCTGTGCCTTTATTTGGCCACCGAGGGGGAGCCAAACAAAGCCTTGGACCTGATTTGCACACCCTTCTGCAGCCTCATGGAACGCCATTGGGTGCACTTCTAGCTCGGGGAAGATGGCCAGATAAGCCGACGTGTTCCCTCGGTCGGAGCATTGTGACCCATTCGAGGATGAGTGAAAGGGGAAGGACACCCGAATTCTTATTGTTCTGCACAAACACGGCCAAACAACGGGACAATAGGAAAGGGAGGCAATGGCGGTCCCAGTTTCGCTTCTTGCTTCCCCAACCTTTGCGCTGCTACTATGCGTCGACCAACGACCCTCGCGGTCGACACGACCAATGAACTTGCTTACGAACTCAACATCTCCCCACGAACATCCATCGACTCTCATTCCACCACCACTGATCTCAAGCATGCTACGACACCTGCTCCTCCTCAACCTGCGCAACCCACCCTCACTCCCTCCATCCGACTGTTATTCTCCCTCATCTCGCGGAAACACTTCTTATGCCTGATCGTCCCCGCCATCTTTTCGTCCCTCATCGCAGGCGGCATCGCCCCTTTCATGACCTTTGTTGTCGGCCAAGCATTCGACACCTTTGCCCAATTCCCCCTCACTCCCAATCCACCACAAGCCGCCAAGGATGCCCTCCTCCGCGGCGTCGGTCTTGCTGCCCTCGAGCTCATCGGGCTGGCGTTCGGCTCCCTGGCCTTGGGCAGTATCACTTCTTGCCTCTGGATCTGGGCAGGCGAGATCAACGCCATCTCCCTTCGCAAAGCCGTTTACACCGCGGTGACGCAGAAGGACATGGTGTGGTTTGATATGCACATGGGTGCGACGGAAGGAACGGTCCAAGCTACCGCCGAGGAGAACCAACAAGGACCCATTGGTGCTGGCGGGCTTATGTGTGTTGTCTCTTTTCTTTTACAATGACCTCTCATTCATTTCTTTTACAGGGAAACCGACGATGTGCGCATGGCGTCGTCCTTGGCCTCTGGCATGATCATCCAATACCTCACGACATGCATCGCCTGTCTTATCCTCGCGTTCATGCGATCATGGGCACTTACCCTCGTCATCCTCTCCGCCGTCCCTATCCTCATGCCCTGTCCCAAGGCTTCGCCAGCCCTCTCCTAGCACACGAACGCGAACAAACCGGTATCGCCGCCACCATCATCGATCGCTCCATCGCTGCCATCGCCACCGTCAAAACCTTTAATGCTGCTGAGATGGAAAGCGAACGCGCCAACGCCTCCTTCCTCCGGCTCAAAAAGGCAGCGACGATGCTCAACCGAGTCTGGGGCACAACCCTGGCATCGCACAATTCGTGATGATGGCCATGTTCGTGCAAGGGTTCTGGTTCGGCGCCAAACTTGTCCGCGAGGGCAAGTGCAGTGCTGGCGATGTAATGGCAGTGTTTTGGGCTTGCCTGATCGCGACAAGCAATTTGCAGATGTGCATTCCCCAGTTTATCACCTTTGCCAAGGGGAAATTCGTCATGGTCGCTTTGCTCACCCTCCTCGGCGATGCGCCGTCTCCTTCTTCGCCACCTTCTGATACTCATTCAACCTCGCCTATCTCTCCCAATTCCTTGAACACTGTCGTTCATGGCACCCGGAAATCGCGCACGTTGCGCAAGATCACACCCGCTCGGTGTTATGGCGAACTTGCCTTGCACAACGTGACATTCGCGTACCCATCCCGACCCACCGTCCCCGTTCTCACCCACGTTTCGCTCTTTTTACCAGCCAACGAAACGACGTTCATCGTCGGCTCTTCCGGCTCAGGAAAGTCCACTGTTACTCAACTGCTGCTGAGGATGTACGAACCCCAGGAGGGTACAATAAGCCTTGACGAGCAGGACGTGCGGCTCCTCGACGAAGAGTGGATGCGGGCCAACGTCGCTGGGGTCGGTCAACAAGGCGCTTCCGGGGTAGTGATCCTGGATGGGAAGAATGTTCGAGAATGTGGGGATGGGGCTTTTGGGCCACTCTGATCGAGAGGATGTGACCAGGGCAGAGGTGGAGGATGCGTGTAGGGCGGCGTTGGTGCATGAGTTTGTGAGGGATCTTCCGGATGGGTATGATACGCTTCTTGGCGGCGGTACTGGAGTGGGGCCTCAGTGGTAGGCAGAAGCAGCGTTTGTCGATTGCGCGTGCGAGGTTTAGGAATTTGATTCTTGGTGCGTCTCAACTATTCTACTTTTATCGCTTTCACTCCTGTTTCTCTGCCTATAAAAGGGAAAGTCTGCGTGGAAAGGTGAAAAACGAGCCTAGTTGGCGATACTCACTTAGCCTTTTTTTCAGACGAACAGAGGTTCTCCCCCCGAAGGGCAACGAAGAACACAAAAAACATATCTACGTACACTAACAATGCATGTATTATGTACTCCAATAAACCGGTTTTAAACACATCTAAAAACCAGTTAGCGTGGTGAAGAGAGTGAAGAACTCGAACCCACTGTGTTATAACTAGTCTAACACGATACAATGATACTGTACCTCTAAAAAAATCAGTCACATGTTCGGCAAGCATGTAAGGTTTCGACTCGACGAAAGTAGGATACGGATGGGCTAGGGATGATAAATTGAGACAAACAGGAACTCTCCACTATGTAGATATACAGGCCATTGAATCTCTTACTATGTTGGTGTTCCATGGATTCTTTATAAAACCATGACCCGAACACCCATATGTTCATCTTAGTTTACTCGTACGTTAGTAACTGTCCTCAGAAATCAGCTTCGAAGCGCCATGATCCAGCACTTCGCAAATTTTGTTCGTGTCAGCTTTCCCTTCAACATTCCCGAGTCCCGACCTTCTTCATGCAATATGAAGGCAGGATCGAATTCCTTTTCCGCGGCCTCAAAATCATCGCATAGTACCTCGTATATACTCTGCGTGTAAGTATAGGCATTGGGCGTTGCTAATGATGCATTTGGCTATGATGCAATGGTGTTCCAACAAAGCATTTGGCCATGATGGAAAGTATTTCAGGAAGAGACGAAATTAGAGTCTCAGGATGAGATAATAAGGGACCCACGGTCCACAGTCAGAAATGTTGGCGTTAATGATTGCGTGAGCCAGGATAGTGGAAGGAGGTGTTAGAGAACGACACAACCGCCGCAGCAACCAGGAGCAGGTTGGTCCTTGTTGCCACCGTTTCCAGCGAGAGTTGGACTACCAGCTTGTTGTTTCTAAATTCTCGCAGAAATAAACTGCCTGAAAAAATTGAATCAAATCGAATCTGGAATACGAACCTTATTATTTTTCCGGATCTCCCGGACGAGATTCTTGAAAGCCTCGTCGACATTGAGCCCATACGTCGCGGATGTCTCCATGAATTTACATCCAAGCTGCTTCGCGAGATCACGACCCTCTGTCACGATCGCGTGGTCAACACACGGCCGGATGGGTGGACATGTAAACAATCAGGGCATACCATTTATGCCAATCACTCGCTCATGTTCCAAGTCACACTTGTTCGCGACGACTATAATAGGAAAGGAGTCCTTGTCTTTGACGCGGAGGATTTGCTGATGGAAGGTGCTAATTTCCTCAATGGAGTAACGCGAGGTGATCGAGTAGACGAGGAGGAAGCCCTCAGCCACGCGGATGTACTGCTCCCTCAGTTCTGGAGGAAACATCGGTCAGTCAAGAAAAGTTTTAAGGGAGGTGGTTCATAAGTCAAAAATCCACATGATGAATTGCAGGGATTATGCACCGGTAAACTTCCTCACCAGAGATGTCCAGCACGTCGAGGAGTGCGACCTCTTCGTCAATGATGCATTGCTTGGGGCTTCCATCTAAGACGCGTACAAGTTGTTATTTGGTGGGAATGGGATTTTTGAACTCACCATAAATGATATAATCATTTTCGTCGAGGAAACGGGTTTCGATGAACTGCATGGTCAAAGCAGACTTTCCGACCCCTACGTAGAAACGTCAGAGGTACGCGGAGATAAGTTGACCCATGACCTACCGCTAACTCCTACAACAATCAGCTTGTACTCTCTAGGGAGCTGAGTCCAGATGCAAATGAGAGCCTTGTACACAACGAGACAGTGCTAAAGTTTACCGTAACCATTGATGTAGTCATGATCAGGGAGTTGGGCCAAGGTTGGGCCACCGTAAAACGTCGTAAGCGCTGATTTTGATGGGTGACACTGCTGCAACACTGCTGTGGTGGGACTATTTTAAGGGGCGTCAAAACAGAATTTTGACTAAGTCACGTGAATTTCTCTATAAGGTAATTCACGTGACTAATAAATGTAAATTTTGCCATTTCATTTTGAACCCCCCACAGAATAGTCCCACCACAGCAGTGTGACGCGGTTACACGTGAAATTTGAGTAGTCACGCTAATATGACTGCGATCTTTTTTGTGATATTACATCGCATGATCAATGAGCGCTGAGCGCTGAGCGTTGAGCCCTTTTGGCAGAGCTTCCCTCTGTAAGTTGGACTAAACTTGATTCACGCCACTTTCTATAAGTATTTTCCGCCACGCAGTGTACTTTGGAGGTCTGGTCGCAATGCACCACTGACAGCGACTGGTATAAAGTATGGCTCAACTTTACGGAATGAAAAATGCTCAAAGACAGCGTCGAGAAGATCCATACTGAAGCCCAGTGAAAAACCCGGAAAACTAGATCGGATCAGATCAAGGTGCTGCTGATTGGTGGCAGCATAGCAGGTGAGCAGAGGGCACTGAGCCAGATAAAAATCCACGCTCAATTTTTACAACCAGGGCTCGCTGCTGCATATGCACTGAAACGCGCAGGGCATGATGTGCGGGTGGT
>Ga0307513_10012092_pt1 | contig 10677 bp, 8 predicted proteins | sample 15_EM_MG_FD_202174 | JGI IMG/M metagenome (GOLD analysis project Ga0307513, IMG submission 202174) | Populus trichocarpa ectomycorrhiza microbial communities from riparian zone in the Pacific Northwest, United States - 15_EM | ecosystem: Host-associated > Plants > Roots > Unclassified | place...
TACTCCAAGGAAAACAGTGTCCGGAAACTCCTGTAAAAATTTGAGGGAGATCCAACAGTCGGATCAAAAGTTATGGCCCTTTCGAACCGGTACTCTGGTTTGGAGCGACGAGACCTCCGCCTCATCGAGTAGCGATTCCACATCTACTCCATGGAAAACGGCGTCCGGAAACTGTTGTAAAAATTTGGGGGGGATCAAACGGTCGGATGAAAAGTTATGGCCCTTTCGAACCGGTACGTTGGTCTGGAGCGATGAGACCTTCGCCGCACCGAGCAGCGATTCCACATCTACTCCAAGGAAAAGAGCGTCGGGAAACTCTTTTAAAATTTTGAGGGTGATCCAAAGGTCGGATCAAAAGTTATGGCCCTTTCGAACCGGTACTCTGGTCTGGAGCAACGCGACCTCCGCCTCACTGAGTTGCGATTCCACATCAACACCGTGGAAAACAGCGTCCAGAAACTTCTGTGACAATTTGAGGGAGAACCAACAGTCAGATCAAAAGTTATGGCCTTTTAGAACCGGTATGCTGGTCTCGAGCGACGATACCTCCGCCGCACCAAAAAGCGATTCCACATCTACTCCAAGGAAATGAGCGTCGGGAAACTCTTCTAAAATTTTAACGGTGATCCAACGGTTGGATCAAAAGTTATGGCCCTTTCGAACCGGTACTCTCGTCTCGAGCGAGAAGACCTACGCCTTACCGAGTAGCGATTCCACATTCACTCCAAGGAAAACAGCGTTCAAAAACTCTTCTAAAATTTTGAGGGTGATCCAACGATCGGATCAAAAGTTATGGCCCTTTCGAACCGGTACTCTGGTCTGGAGCGACGAGACCTCCGCCTCACCGAGTAGCGATTCCACATCTACTCCATGGAAAACAGCATCCGGAAACTCTTACAAAATTTTGAGGGCGATCCAACGGTCGGATGAAAAGTTATGGCCTTTTCGAACCGGTACTCTGGTCTGGCGCGTCAAGACCTCCTCCTTACCGAGTAGCAATTCCACATCTACTTCTAGGAAAACATCATCCGGAAACTCTTGTAAAAATTTGTGGCCGATCCAAAGGTCGAATCAAAAGTTATGGCCCTTTCGAACCGGTACTCAAGTCCGACGCGAAGAGCCCTCCACTTCACCGAGTAGCGATTTCACATCTACTCCAAGAAAAACAACGTCCGAAAACTCGTGTAAAAATTTGGAGCCGATCAAACGGTCGGATCAACTGTTATGGCCCTTTCGAACCTGCACTCTAGTCTGGCGCGACGAGCCCTCCACCTCACCGACTATTGATTCCACATCTACTCCAAAGAAAACAGCGTCCGGAAACTCTTGTGTGGCGCGTCGACACCTCCGCCTCCTCGAGTAGCGATTCCACATCAAATCCAAGGAAAACAACGTCCATAAACTCTTCTAAAATTTGATGGCGATCCAACGGTCGGATAAAAAGTTATGGCCCTTACGAAACGGTACTCTGGTCTGGCGCGTCGAGACCTCCGCCGCACCGAGTAGCGATTCCACATGTACTCCACGAAAAACAACATTCGAAAACTCCTGTAAAAATTTATGGCCGATTCAACGGTCGGATCAAAAGTTATGGCCCTTTTGAACCGGTACTCTAGTCCGACGTGACGAGCCCTCTGCCTTACCAAGTAGCGCTTCCTCATGTACTATAAAGAAAACAGCGTCCAAAAACTCCTGTAAAAATTTGGGGGCGATCCAACAGTCGGATCAAAAGTTCTGGCCTTTTCGAACCGATATTCTAGTGTGGCGCGTCGACACCTCTGCCTCCCTGAGTAGCGATTCCACATTTACTCCAAGGAAAACGGCGTCCAGAAACTCGTGTAAAAATTTAGGGGCGATTCAACGGTCGAATCAAAAGTTATGGCCCTTTTGAACCGGTACATTATTCTGGCGCGACGAGATCTCCGCCTCAACGATTAGCGATTCCACATGTACTCCAAGGAAAACTATGTCTGGAAAATCTTGTAAAACTTTGATGGCGATCTGACAGTCAGATCAAAATTTATTATCGTTTCGAACCGGTACTTTGGTCCGGCGCGTCGACACCTCCGCCTACCCGAGTAACGATTCCACATCTACTCCAAGGAAAACGGCGTCCGGAAACTCATTTTAAAATTTGGGGGGGTGATCTAACGGTCGGATCAATAGTTATGGCCCTTTCGAACCGGTACTCTAGTCTAGTGCGACGAGCCCTTTGCCTCACCGAGTAGCGATTCCACATCTACTCCAAGGAAAACAGCGTCCGGAAACTCTTATAAAATTTTGAGGGCGATCCAACGGTCGGATCAAAAGTTATGGCCTTTTCCAACCGGCACTCTAGTTTGGCGCGATGAGCCCTCCGTCTCACCGAGTAGTGATTCCACATCTACTCCTAGGAAAACATCGTCCGGAAACTCCTGTAAAAATTTGTGGTCGATCCAACGGTCGGATCAAACGTTATTGCCCTTTCGAACCGGTACTCTAGTTCGACGGGATGACCCTCCACCTCACCGAGTTGCGATTCAAATTCTACTCCATGGAAAATGGCGTCCGGAAACTCGCGTAAAAATTCGATGCCGATCAAAATTTATGGCCCTTCCGAACCTGTACTCTGGTCTGGCGCATCGAGACCTCCGCCTCACCGAGTAGCGGTTCCACATCTACTCCAAGGAAAACAACGTCCGGAAACTCTTATAAAATTTTGAAGGCGATCCACGATCAGATCAAAACTTATGGCCCTTTCGAACCGGTACTCTTGTTTGGCGCGACGAGACCTCCACCTCACCGAATAACGATTCCACATGTATTCCAAGGAAAACAGTGTCAAAAAACTCCTATAACAATTTGAGGGAGATCCAACGGTCGGATTAAAAGTTTTGGCCCTTTCAAACTGGTACTCTGGTCTTCAGCGTCGAAACCTCCGCCTCATCGAGTAGCGATTCCAAAAGTACTCGTCCGGAAACTCCTGTAAAAATATGAGACCGATCCAACGGTCAGATCAAAAGTTATTGCCGTTTCTAACCGGTACTCTGGTCCGACGTGAGGAGCGCTCCACCTCACCGAGTAGCGATTCCAAATCTACTCCAAGGAAAACGGCGTCCGGAAACTCTTGTAAAACTCCGTGGCCAATCCAACGGTGGGATCAAAAGTTATGGCCCTTTCGAACCGGTACTCAGGTCTGGCGCGACGAGCCCTCCGCCTCAGCGATTAGCGATTCCACATCTACTTCAAGGAAAACTGAGTCCGGAAACTCCTGTAAAAATTTGATGGCGATCCAACGGTCGGATCAAAAGTTTTGGCCCTTTCGAACCGGTACTCTGGTCTGGCGTGACGAGACGTTTGCATCAGTGATTAGCGATTCCACATCTACTCCAAGGAAAATTGCGTCCGGAAATTCCTGTAAAAATTTGATGGCGATCAACGGTCGGATCAAAAGTTTTGGCTCTTTCGAACCGGTACTCTAGTCCGGGGCGACGAGACCTCCGCGTCACCGAGTAGCAATTCCACAGCTACTACTAGGAAAACAGCGTCCGGAAACTCTTATAAAAATTTGAGGGCGATCCAACAGTCGGATCAAAAGTTTTGGCCCTTTCGAACTCGTACTCTGGTTTGGCGCGTCGAAACCTCCGCCTCATCGAGTAGCGATTCCAAAAGTACTCCTAGGAAAACATCGTCCGGAAACTCCTGTAAAAATTTGAGGCCGATCCAACGGTCAAATCAAAAGTTATTGCCCTTTCGAACTGGTACTATGGTCCGACGTGACGAGCCCTCCACCTCAGCGATTAGCGATTCCACATCTACTTCACGGAAAACTGCGTCCGGAAACTCCTGTAAAAATTTAATGGCGATCCAACTGTCGGATCAAAAGTTTTGGCCCTTTCAAACCGGTACTCTAGTCTGACGCGACGAGACCTTCGCCTCACCGAGGATCGATTCCACATCTAGTCCAAGGAAAACAGCGTCCGCAAACTCTTGTAAAAATTTGGGTACTATCCAACGGTCGGATCAAAAGTTATGGCCCTTTCGAACCGGTACCCTCGTCCAGCGCGTCGAGCCCTCCGCTTCACTGAGTAGCGATTCCACATCTACTCCAAGGAAAATATCGTCCAGAAACTAGTGTAAATATTTGTGGCCGTTCCTACGGTCGGATCAAAAGTTATGGCCTTTTTGAACCAGTACTCTAGTCTGGCGCGACAAGCCCTCGCCTCACCGAATAGCAGTTCCACATCTACTCCAAGGAAAACAGCGTCCGGAAACTCTTTTAAAAATTTCATGGCGATCGAACGATCGGATCAAAAGTTATGGCCCTTTCGAACCGGAACTCTGGTCTGGGGCGACGGGACATCCACCTAACCGAGTAGCCATTCCACATATACTCCATTGAATGCAGCGTCCGGAAACACTTGTAAAAATTTGGGGGCGATCCAACGGTCATATGAAATATTTTGGCTCTTTCGAACCGGTACTCTAGTCCGGCGCAACGAGCCTTTCGCGTCACCGAGAAGCAATTCCACATCTACTACTAGGAAAACAGCGTCCGAAAACTCTTATAAAAATTTGAGGGAGATCCAACGGTCGGATCAAAAGTTTTGGCCCTTTCGAACTGGTACTCTAGTCTGGCGCGTCGACACCTCCGCCTCATCGAGTAGTGATTCCAAAAGTACTCCTAGGAAAACATCGTCTAGAAACTCCTGTAAATATTTGAGGCCGATCCAACAGTCAGATCAAAAGTTATTGCCCTTTCGAACCGGTACTCTGGTCCGACGTGACGAGCCCTCCACCTCACCGAGTAGCGATTCCAAATCTACTCCAAGGAAAACGGCGTTCGGAAACTCTTGTAAAACTCCGTGGCCGATCCAACGGTGGGATCAAAATTTATGGCCCTTTCGAACCGGTACTCAGGTCTGGCGCGACGAGCACTCCACCTCAGCGATTAGCGATTCCACATCTACTTCAAGGAAAACTGCGTCCGGAAACTCCTGTAAAAATTTGATGGCGATCCAACGGTCGGATCAAAAGTTTTGGCCCTTTCGAACCGGTACTCTAGTCTGGCGCGACGAGACCTTCGCCTCCCCGAGGATCGATTCCACATCTAGTTCATGGAAAACAATGTCCGCAAACTCGTGTTAAAATTTAGGGGCGATCCAACGGTCGGATCAAAAGTTATAGCCCTTTCATACCAGTATTCTAGCCCGGCGCGACGATCCTTCGCTTCACCGAGTAGCGAATCCACATCTACTTCAAGGAAAACACCGTCCGAAAACTCTTGTAAAAATTTAGGTACTATCCAACGGTCGGATCAAAAGTTATGGCCCTTTCGAACCGGTACCCTCGTCCAGCGCGACGAGCCCTCCGCTTCACTGAGTAGCGATTCCACATCTACTCCAAGGAAAACATCGTCCAGAAACTCGTGTAAATATTTGTGGCCGTTCCTACGGTCGGATCAAAACTTATGGCCCTTTCGAACCGGTAGTCTAGTCCGGCGCGACGAGCCCTTTGCCACACCGAATAGCAATTCCACATCTACTCCAAGGAAAACAGCGTCCGAAGACTCATTTAAAAATTTGATGGCGATCCAACGGTCAGATCAAAAGTTTTGGCCCTTTCGAACCGGAACTCTGGTCGGGGGCCACGGGACATCCACCTAACCGAGTAGCGGTTCCACATCTACTCCATTGAATTCAGCGTCCGAACTCCTGTAAATATTTGGGGGCGATCCCACGGTCGGATCAACAGTTTTAGTTCTTTCGAACCGGTACTCTAGTCCGGATCAAGGAGCCTTTCGCATCACCGAGTAGCAATTCCACATCTACTACTAGGAAAACAACGTCCGAAACTCTTATAAAAATTTGAGGGAGATCCAACGGTCGGATCAAAAGTTTTGGCCCTTTCGAACTGGTACTCTGGTCTGGCGCGTTGACACCTCCGCCTCATCGAGTAGTGATTCCAAAAGTACTCCTAGGAAAACATCGTCCGGAAACTCCTGTTAAAATTTGGGGGCGATCCAACGGTCGGATCAAAAGTTATGGCCCTTTCATACCAGTATTCTAGCCCGGCGCGACGACCCTTCGCTTCACCGAGTAGGGAATCCACATCTACTGCAAGGAAAACACCGTCCGGAAACTCTTGTAAAAATTTGGGTCCTATCCAACGGTCGGATCAAAAGTTATGGCCCTTTCGAACCGGTACCCTCGTCTAGCGCGACGAGCCCTCCGCTTCACTGAGTAGCGATTCCACATCTACTCCAAGGAAAATATCGTCCAGAAACTCGTGTAAATATTTGTGGTCGTTCCTACGGTCGGATCAAAAGTTATGGCCCTTTCGAACCGGTACTCTGGTCCGGCGCCACGAGACCTCTGCCTCACAGAGTAGTGATTCCACATCTACTCCAAGTGAAACAGCGTCCGGAAACTCCAGTAAAAATTTGAGGGACATCCAACAGTCGGATCAAAAGTTATGACCCTTTCATACCGGGACGCTGGTCTGGAGCGATGAGACCTCCGCCTCACCGAGTAGCGATTCCACATGTACTCCAAGAAAAACAGCGTTCGGAAGCTTTTTTAAAATTTGAAGGGTGATCCAATGGTCGGATCAAAAGTTATGGCCCTTTCGAACCGGTACTATAGTGTCGAGCGAGGTGACCTCCGCCTCACCGAGTAGCGATTCCACATCTACTCCAAGTGAAACAGCGTCCGAAAACTCCAGTAAAAATTTGAGGGAGATCCAACGGTCGGATCAAAAGTTAAGGCCCTTTCGTACCGGGACGCTAGTCCGGAGCGATGAGACCTACGCCGCACCGAGTAGCGATTCCACATGTACTCCAAGGAAAACAGCGTTCGGAAGCTTTTTTAAAATTTTAAAGGTGATCCAACGGTCGGATCAAAAGTTATGGCCCTTTCTAATCGGTACTCTGGTCTGGAGCGACGAGACCTCCGCCTCACCGAGTAGAGATTCCACATCTACTCCATGGAAAACAGCGTCCGGAAACTCCTGTAAAATTTTGGAGGCGATCCAACGGTCGGATCAAAAGTTATGGCCCTTTCGAACCGGTACGCTGGTCTGAAGCGATGAGACCTCCGCCTCACCAAGTAACGATTCCACATCCACTCCAAGGAAAACAGCGTCCATAAACTCTTCTAAAATTTGAGGGCGATCCAACGGTCGGATCAAAAGTTATGGCCCTTTCGAACCGGTACACTGGTCTCGCGCGTCAAGAGCTCCTCCTCACCGAGTAGCGATTCCACATCTACTTCTAGGAAAACATCGTCCGGAAACTCTTGTAAAAATTTGTGGCCGATCCATAGGTCGCATCAAAAGTTATGGCCATTTCGAACCAGTACTCAAGTTCGGCGCGACGAGCCCTCCGTTTCATTGAGTAGCGATTCCACATCTACTCCAAGGAAAACAGCGTCCGAAAACTCGTGTTAAAAGTTGGGGCCGATCCAACGGTCGGATCAACAGTTATGGCCCTTTTGAACAGGTACTCTTGTCTGGCGTGACGTGCCCTCCGCCTCCCCGACTATCAATTCTACATCTACTCCAAAGAAAATAGCGTCCGGAAACTCTTTTAAAATTTTAAAGGTGATCCAACGGTCGGATCAAAAGTTATGGCCTTTTCGAACCGCAACTCTGGTCTCGAGCGAAGAGACCTCCGGCTCACCGAGTAGCGATTCCACATTTGCTCCAAGGAAAACAGCGTCCGGAAACTCCTGTAAAAATTTAAGGGAGATCCAACTGTTGGATCAAAAGTTATGGCCCTTTCGAACCGGTACTCTAGTCTCGAGCGAGGAGACCTCCGCCTAACCGAGTAGCGATTCCGCATCTACTCCAAGTGAAACAGCGTCCGGAAACTCCAGTAAAAATTTGAGGGAGATCCAACGGTCGGATCAAAAGTTAGGGCCCTTTCGTATCGGGACGCTGGTCCGGAGCGATGAGAAATACGCCGCACCGAGTAGCGATTCCACATGTACTCCAAGGAAAACAACGTTCGGAAGCTTTTTTAAAATTTTAAAGGTGATCCAACAGTCGGATCAAAAGTTATGGCCCTTTCGAACCAGTACGCTGGTTTGGAGCGAGGAGACCTCCGCCGTATCGAGTAGCGGTTCCATATCTACTACAAGGAAATCAGTGTCCTGAAACACTTCTAAAATTTTAAGGGTGGTCCAACGGTCGGATCAAAAGTTATGGCCCTTTCTAACCGGTACTCTAGTCTCGAGCGACGAGACCTTTGCCGCACCAAGTAGCGATTCCACATGTACTCTAAGGAAAACAGCGTCCGGAAACTCCTGTAAACATTTGAGGGAGATCCAACGGTCGGATCAAATGTTATGGCCCTTTCGAACCGGTACTCTGGTCTCGAGCGGCGAGCCTTCGCCTCAAGGAGTAGCAATTCGACATCTACTCCAAGGAAAACAGCGTCCGGGAACTCCTGTAAAAATTTGAGGGAGATCCAACGGTCTGATCAAAAGTTATGGCCTTTTCGAACCGGTACTCTGGTCCGACGTGACGAGCCCTTCACCTCACCGAGTAGCGATTCCAAATCTACTCCAAGGAAAACGGCGTCCGGAAACTCTTGTAAAACTTCGTGGCCGATCCAATGGTGGGATCAAAAGTTATGGCCCTTTCGAACCGGTACTCAGGTTTGGCACGACGAGCCCTCCGCCTCAGAGATTAGCGATTCAACATCTACTTCAAGGAAAACTGCGTCCGGAAACTCCTATAAAAATTTGATGCCGATCCAACGGTCGGATCAAAAGTTTTGGCCCTTTCGAACCGGTACTCTAGTCTGGCATGACGAGACCTTCGCCTCATCGAGGATCGATTCCACATCTAGTCCAAGGAAAACAGCGTCCGCAAACTCATGATAAAATTTAGGGGCGATCCAACGGCCGGATCAAAAGTTATCGCCCTTTCATACCAGTATTCTAGGCCGGCGCGACGAGCCCTTCTCTTCACCGAGTAGCGAATCCACATCTACTGCAAAGAAAACACCGTCCGGAAACTCCTGTAACAATTTGGGTACTATCCAACGGTCGGATCAAAAGTTATGGCCATTTCGAACCGGTACTCTCGTCCAGCGCGACGAGCCCTCCGCTTCACTGAGTAGCGATTCCACATCTACTCCAAGGAAAACATCGTCCAGAAACTCGTGTAAATATTTGGGGCCGTTCCTACGGTCGGATCAAAAGTTATGGCCTTTCGAACCGGTACTCTAGTCCGGCGTGACGAGCCCTCTGCCTCTCTGAATAGCAATTCCACATCTGCTCCAAGGAAAACAGCTTCTGGAAACTCTTGTAAAAATTTGATGGCGATCCAACGGTCGGATCAAAAGTTATGGCCCTTTCATACCGGTATTCTAGCCCGGTGCGACGAGCCCTTCGCGTGACCGAGTAGCGAATCCACATCTATTGCAAGGAAAACACCGTTTGAAAACTCCTGTAAAAATTTGGGGGCTAACCAATGGTCGGATCAAAAGTTATGGCCCTTTCTAACCGGTACTCTCGCCTAGCGCGACGAGCTCTCCGCTTCACTGAGTAGCGATTCCACATCTACTCCAAGGAAAACATCATCCAGAAACTCGTGTAAATATTTGTGGGCGATCCTACGGTCGAATCAAAAGTTATGGCCCTTTCGAACCGGTACTCTCGGCCAGCGAGACGAGCCCTCCGCTTCACGGACTAGCAATTCCACATCTACTCCAAGGAAAAAAGCATCCGGAAACTCTTGTAAAAATTTGATGGCGATCCAACAGTCGGATCAAAAGTTATGGCCCTTTCAAACCGGAACTCTGGTCTGGGGCGACGGGACATCCACCTAACCGAGTAGCGATTCCACATCTACTCCATTGAATGTAGCGTCCGGAAACTCCTATAAAAATTTGGGGGCAATCCAACGGTCGGATCAAAAGTTATGGCCCTTTAGAACCGGTACTCTAGTCCCGCGATGAGGCCTCCACCTCTCCGAGTAGCGATTCCACATCTACTCCAAGGAAAACAGTGTCCATAAACTCTTCTAAAATTTGAGGGCGATCCAACGGTCGGATCAAAATTTATGGCCCTTTCGAACCCGTACTCTGGTGTGGCGCGTCTAGACCTCCGCCTCATCAAGTAGCAATTCCACATCTACTCCAAGGAAAACTGCGTCCGGAAATTCCTGTAAAAATTTGATGGCGATCCAATGGTCAGATCAAAAGTTATGGCCCTTTCAAACCGGTATTTTAGTCCGGCACGACGAGCCCTCCGCGTGACCGAGTAGCGATTCCACATCTACTACTAGGAATACAGTGTCCGAAAACTCTTATAAAAATTTGAGGGCGATCCAACGGTCGGATCAATGTTATGGCCTTTTCGAACTGGAACTCTGGTCTGGCGCGTCGAGAACTCCACCTCACCGAGTAGCGATTCCACATCTACTCCAAGGAAAACAGTGTCCATAAACTCTTCTAAAATTTGAGGGCGATCCAACGGTCGGATCAAAAGTTATTGTCCTTTCGAACCAGTACTCTGGTCTGGCGCGTCGACACCTCCGCCTCCACGAGTAGCAATTCCACATCTACTCCAAGGAAAACAGCGTCCAGAAACTCCTGTAAAAATTTGGGTGCGATCCAAAGGTCGGATCAAAAGTTATAGCCCTTTCAAACCGGTATTCTAGTCCGACGTGACGAGCCCTTCGCCTTACCGA